>Ga0209577_10003882_pt1 | contig 14099 bp, 9 predicted proteins | sample GraSoiAngelo_109_FD_185874 | JGI IMG/M metagenome (GOLD analysis project Ga0209577, IMG submission 185874) | Grasslands soil microbial communities from the Angelo Coastal Reserve, California, USA - 14_0903_12_20cm (SPAdes) (version 2) | ecosystem: Environmental > Terrestrial > Soil > Grasslands ...
CTCTCAGCTGATCCGCCAACACCTCTTGGGATGTCGCGGAGAGCAACAGCCATTGGATACCCTCCGCCGTCGCGCGTGCCGAAGAAAGCACGTCAGCGATGTTCATTCTCGACTTCCTTCCTGTGCGCCGTAGCACATAAAAAACCTAATTCTCAGCGTGCGAGCTGCCGAACCCTAGTGCGCGCCGTGAGCACCCCGACGAAGCAGGGCCTCGGCAAGATGCGAGCCGATGAATCCGGCTCCTCGGTCAGCAGCACTCTTTGTCTTTGTTCACTCATGTCTTTGTTCCTCATCTCAGTTCAGCATCTACTTTCATTTGGAATCTCAGAAATGGTAACGCACGGAAACCTGGAGCTGGCGAGCCGGGAAACATCGCGGCCACATACTGGGTACGTCTTCATGACCGAGTGCCCCGGCGAAGGTTACTGCTTGGATTAACCCTGCGTTCTGAACTTCCTTCTCAAATTGGGAGCGCAATGGCCCGTCTCCCACAAGGAGTAAGTGGATCGAAGGATCGGCCCGGTGCAACTCCCGAAACGCGGAGAGCAGCAAGTCCACCCCGTGCCAGCGTTTGAACGTACCGACAAAGCCGATGACAAAGCGCCCCTCAAGGTTAAGACCTTGCCGCACCGGCGAGCCGTCTACCATGCGCTCACGACATACCCCACCTTGGGCTTTCCATTTGATTGCTTCACGCAATGGCTGCCGGGATTTGCCAATCCTCGGTGCTTCGGCGCCCACCAACTCGCCCCCGCGAGCCTGAGCGTCTTATGAGGCCGGAACGACCCTCTTAGCCTCACCTGCCCTCACTTGCTGGGTATAACCCGTTATAGCCCTTCGTGCCCAATGGGTTCCGAGCGAGGACCCGGCTGAATGTCTGTAGGCGTAAACTCGCCCCTCTAACATCTTAAGAACGCATACTCTGTTTTCAATCCGAGAAAATACTGCAAATTTCGTAAGGTAGATTCATATGGGGAAAGTATGCACAAGCACGTTTCTGGACAGGTCTCGCCGTTCTCCGCCGGGCTTTACAACCTTCTTGCCGCAAACAGTTGTAGCGACAGAATTTCTACGCCCCTTAGGCTTGGCCCGCGAGCTGATAACGCTAAGGGCAATGTTGTCAGACAGTCTCACCTCTTCGAAGGCGTAAAACAAAGGGGAAAATTGGTATGGCGGAGAGGGTGGGATTCGAACCCACGGTAGGGGTTAGCCTACACACGCTTTCCAAGCGTGCGCCTTAAACCACTCGGCCACCTCTCCCGCGATGGAAGCAGCTGTACCAATTTAGCAGAAAGCGTGGACGCGTGCATGAGCCGGAAAGCCCGGTTTGTGATCACGAGTGCGGGCGAGTGCCTTGAGAAGCCCACCCGTGTCAACGATGATCGGGCCACTCAATCCTCGAGATCCCTAAACAGCTCGGATTCGTCTCCCAGCTTCGCGTCTGTGGATTCAAAAAGTAACGTAGAGGGCAGTCGTCGACCCGTGTACTACCGCGAGGCGACGACGCGCAGGCCTTTCCGAACCAGCTCTGAAGCGGAATGCCCCGCCGCCCTCGCGCGCTTCAAAGCGCGGACATCCTCCGCGTTCAACCGAACCGTCGCCGAGATCATGCGCGCCATACAACAAAATAAACGAACTCGCAACTCACGGAAGGGATTATCGGCGATTCCGCAATCGACTGCCAAGGGCCAGAGAAGGTGCTTGATAACCTGTGTTTTTGAGAGTAACTGCCGGCAGAAGAGATTCGGATGGCCTTTTTCCCGTCCCAGAGGCCTTCGCGACAGTTGCAAGACCGGTGTTCGGTGCGCGCTTGCGCCACTGACAAGGTGAGACGACAATCAACGGCGCAAGCACCGCGGAAGCGCGCTGGGCAGATCCGGAATGACGCAATCGCTCGCAGCGCGCCGGAGACTTGCGAGGCGGAGGCAACAGGCGAACGTGTAAGTGTCCGACTGACAGACGCGTCAGCCAAAGTCCTCCGTCAAAAACTGTACTCTCGACCAGTTGTGCGCCGGGCGCGCAGTAGGCTAATGGTTAGCCTCCCGCCGAACCAGTCCCGGAAAGCCCCAGATTACCAATTTCCTGCCAAGGGAGGAACTTCGTTCTTTGGCACCCAGCTCGGAAGAAAAAATGACGATTGCGCAAAAGGAGGCACAAGGATGAGGCATACAAAGTGTTGGATCGTTGCCGTGGCGAGCCTGCTCGCTTTGGCACCTTTCTCTTCCGCAAAAAATCCGAGCGAAGTAAAGGCTGAAAAGGACCGTCTTCAGAATTCGGGAAAGGTGATTCAGGAAATTCTCAATGTTCCCGAAGAAATTCCTCAAGACATGATCGACAAGGCTCGTTGCGTTGTGGTGATGCCGTCGGTGTTGAAAGCTGCGTTTCTTGTTGGGGGCAGCTACGGTCGCGGCACGATGGTTTGCCGCACAGGCAAACATTTCGGCGGTCCATGGGGAGCACCTGCTATGTACGCGCTCGAAGGTGGGAGCTTTGGTTTGCAGTTTGGCGGCGAGGCAACAGACTTCGTCTTTCTCGTGATAAACGATCGTGGCGCAGGCAGCCTGCTGCGCACCAAGGTAAAGCTGGGAGCGGACGCATCATTCGCCGCCGGACCAAAAGGACGTTCCGCGGCAGCCGATACTGACGCCTACATGCGAGCTGAGATTCTGAGCTACTCCCGTGCGCGCGGCGTCTTCGCCGGCATATCTCTGGATGGCTCGACGCTGCGGCCCGATGAACGCGCAAATCATAAGCTTTACGGCAATTCCGCAAGCGCAGCAAAGATCATCACCAAATCGCATAGTAAGGCACCGTCCTCGGCGCATGATCTGATCGCGGCACTGCAAAAGTCATCTCCACAACTCAAGCGCTAATTCTTGCATTCGGCATCACTTTGACGAACGGTTGACTGTCATATTGCAGTTTAATACAGACGCTCCTTTCACTGCCGACGGCGATGTCGGTGCAATTATATAGCTATCACATTGCCATTTTTTCCGACTACCAAGGCGGAATCGCGCTGATAGTAAGGAGTGACTGAACAGACCTATCCACAACAAGACAGCCGGAAGTACATTGTCGGTTGCGCAAAATGGAGAACCCCATCAATTCTGGACTAGCGCAGGCAGCCGTCTTGCTTGCTCAAGCCTTTTCATGATGTCGCTCCTTCAGCGTAATAAGCCGCCAAGTCTTCCTCGACGCCTGGGTTGCCATTTTCGAGGTTGACACCTGCAAGTCCATCCTTGGGCTCGCGTGGCGGAGCAGGAGTCTCGGCACGCTCTTCATGAACGCCCCAAGGGCAGCGGCAGCGCGCAGCTGGGCATGCTTCCTGGCGAACGCGGCGGTGACGATAGCTTGAGGGAGTCCTTGTTCCATCTGGGGGCAGCTTGCCAGCGTCGGGGAACGGGTTTGGCGGCAAATCGTTTTTGCGAAACTTCGCGGGCAATACGCCCGGTTCACACGCAATTCCGGGAAGTGTCAATTCAACCGCCGCCTGTTGAAACAATAGAAATTGTCGTGAGGATGTGCGAACGCGTGTAAGCGGGCTAAGGCTCAGTACTAAACGGCCACGATAGATTAGCCCAGAGGACGCTGGCTGCAGGGCGGCTGGAAAAAACTCGACTCATTTTGGCGATGTTTTGGAGCCTTTTGAGGTTCTTTCTTGGTGATCAGGTCAATCCGCTCTCGCGCTGGGGAAAACAATCGGGGAGAAGCGAACCGGCCCAGCCCTCAATCCCCTAAAGGGATCCTCGGCTCGCCTCTCCCGCACGTTCGTTAGCAACTGCAACCTTTGCGCCATGCCTAGTCCCTGTGTTTTCAACACAGCCGACGCTATTCCCGAGTAAAAAAGCCCTACTCCCCCGAAAAATTACCCGCAAGAACCAGAAGAAGACCCAATTGACCCTGGCGCTCACGTTGCTGCATGATGTTAAAATCAATGTTTGCTAACGTTTCCGGGATCGTCTAATCGGTAGGACATCAGCCTTTGGAGCTGAGTATCCTGGTTCGAGTCCAGGTCCCGGAACCAGTTTTGTTAATTTGTTTAGTTCCCTTCCTTCCGCGGCGTCCTCGAATTACATTTCGCGGTAGTTCAAGAGGAGAACTCCAATCAGCGAAGTGCAAACGGGCCAAAGTCGCGCGACCCAAACGCGCATGTGACTCTCCCCAGGAAGGCGAAGTTCCAGCCAGCGTGACCAACCTGCCACCACCGCGAGAATTGCCAACGGAATGTGGCTCAGTTCAGCCAGCACTTCCTCTTTGATATTCCCGAGGCTATGCGAATGCGTCAGCAGCAGCGCTCCGGAAACCGCGATAAGCATCGGAAACACCAGCCTCATGTTGCCGGAAGCTACCCGCCCTGTTTGCACGCGCCATTCGAATAGAGCGAGTGCGATGACGAGCCCAGCGAAAATGCGGTGCAACAAGACCTCGGGGTCCGCAAAAGTCACCCAAAAACCATTCGGGCCGAGCGGCCAGACTTCCGGATCACTTCTCAGAAAAAGAAATACGGAAAGGCCGAGAAAAAGCAGCGGCCAATTGCGCGCCCAGGAAATTTTTCCCGCTTGTGCAAGAAGAGCCAGAAGACCTACGGAAAGAACGATGATCCCCGCCCAATGATGGTTGTATTCCGACCAGGCCTTCTCAGCGGGAGTGTTGAGCCGCGTGCCGGATTGGCCCGGGACAAAAGACTCCGTGGAAAGCGAGCCCGCTTCAAAAGCTCTTTTCTGCGCGGCGTAGACATCCTCGGGCAAATCCTTCATCGCAGGGCTGGAAAGGCGCAGCGGGCGTGGAGTCATGCGCGCGACGATTTCCGCGGCGGAAACGCAATCCTGCGCAAGGTCAACGGCGGGAGGAAGCGACGTCAAGGAAGCCGCCACGAGAATTACGGTGATCCCGATGCCGATCTCCGCTTCGCCGAAGCGTTTGAGGCTCGCAAGGATAGCGCTCGTTTCACCGTGACGGACGAGATCGAAATTCAAGTAGCCGAGGAACAAGAGCAGTCCGAAGAGAATAGCTTTCGCGGCCACCATTGCGCCATAAGAAGTGCCGTAGACTGCCTGAAGAGAACCAATGTAGGACAGACTCAAGATCACGCCTGCGGAGGCGAGAACGGCAACGCTGACCAACGCGAGACGAGAAAACCGTGCGCTAGCTTGGCGCGCGAATTCCGGAGAAGAAGCACGCCGAATTGCGATGAGCAAATAGGGCAGACCGCCAAGCCACGCAGCCGTCGCGAGCTGATGCAGCGCAGTGACAAACACCAGAGGAAGCCGATATTCGAGCCGGGCCATGGCGTGGCTGGTCAGGACCGAGGAAGCGATGATCGCTGCAGCCGGAAGCAATAGCGGGACGTAAGAAGCGGCTCCCCTGGGCCGTGATAACGCGGCAATGGCGAGTGAAGCAGCAATGCCAAGAGCCCCGGCAAGAACAAAATTGGCGCCAGCCACGTCGGCAAGACTGATTTCAGCAGTTTGCATCAGGATCAGACCATTGGCCAGGAGATAGGAGCATTGCATTGCGGCCAAGGCCAATGCAAAGTGGCGTATCCAGCGGAGGCACGAAGTCCTTACGTCCTCGAAATTCTCGCTAGAACCGCGAAGGACAAGCAACAGAAAAATAACTCCGCCTGCGGTGAGCGACTGAAACGTCAAAGTCGCGCCGCGAAGAACGACGGAGAGAAAGCCAAATACTTGGAGCAGCCGGGCCACAGGGCAGGATCAGGGTTTGACGACCGTGAAAGGAATTTCGCCGCGGGTGATGTGACCGTCGGAAGCAAGTACCTGCCAGCGAAGGCGGTACACTCCTGGGCGCAACCCGTTTGCCTGAGCCGAAATGGCATTGGGCGGATCTTTTTTGCCAATTTCGAGTGTTTGAGAAGCACCGTGGGCATTGACGAGCGTCAGGCGCGAGCGGGCGGCATCTATGCGGACATTGAAGCGCAGCTTCACAGGAACATCAGGGCCGGCAACGGAACTCTTCAGCGCCGGACTGGATTCCTGAAGAACCGCGTGGGCTGCCACAGAAGCAGCTGTCAAGAAAAGCAAGGCCGCTGCGAAAAAAGCAAATGCAACGCGAGACCTAGGACCTGGGGACATGGCACCCTCTCCGCCAACTGCCATTAAGAATATGCGCAAAGATTATACCGAAGTTGCGAACGATGAGCGCTGGTTGCGTATGTTTTATCCGCGTGGCAATTCGCTCACCGCACGGTAGGCTTGATCGATAGCCTCGTTCGTATAGGCATTGGCGCCGGCATCGGAGTTGGCGATGGTAATTCTCCCAAACGGCTTCCGGCCGATGACCCAGGGCTTCTCTTCTTCCTTCCAATCAGGATCGAACAGGGTATTCGGCGTGAACGCATAGCCGTGTGCCCAGCGGTTCACGGTGATGCCTTCGATGTCCTTCGCAGGATCGAAACCGGCGCCCCCAAGCATCCTTGCTAGCTGATACCGTATCTTCATCTCAAATTGCGAAAAAGACGTTTGCAACAGCTCATAGCGGCCGGCGCGATTCTGGTCGCGCTGAGGAAGTCCAGGCTTGCATGGAGTGCGAAGCATGAAGAGAACAATCGGCTCCTCCGGGTCGCCGGGAAAACGGTATTGCCCAAGGCTGACAGGGAAATCCAGGGCAGTATAGGTGTGATAGCCGCCGGGTGCGACGATGTGATGCACGTTGAGCTTCTGAAACGAAGTCCAATTGCGGATGGCCACATGCGTGTAAACGAGCGGCGCTTTCACCAAGTAGCGGAGTGCTACTTTTTGTCTTTCCGGCAACTCCGGGCAGATGTAAGGAATCATAACGTTGTAGCAAGCCAGTATGCAGTTCTTGCCGGTTACCGCGCGGACCTTCCCACCACGAGCGTAACTAACGCGCACCTCTTGAAGTTTTCCTGATGCCTTAACATGTTGGACGTGCACCACAGTGCAGTTCAGCCTAATTTTCATGGCGGCGCCGGATTGGTCCAGCTTGCTGTAATCTGCCTTTGCGGTGACTACGTCTTCCATGGTCGTACCGGGGAGTGCCTCTGGAATCAGCGAGCGCACCAGCAGCCGCGCAACAGAAGCGTTGCCGTCGGGAAAATGAAAAATGTAAGGCTCTTCTTTCTCCGGCGGAGGAAGCCCGAGTCCTTGAAAGCCGGCATAGGCGAACGACCCATAATCGTCACCGGACTCGAAGCAATCCATTGCCGGAACCGCTTCGATACCGACACACCAGAGATCGTGGGTAAAAGTCTGGAAAAACGGAAGCGCTTCCGCCGTGAGGTGGCAATGCTTCGTCAAGAACTCGGCATAGCTCGTTTTCTTCAGCTTGGCGACTTTTTCGGCAACGGAAAGGCCCGCCAAATAGTCCTTCTTCTCCGTATAGACTCGGGCGATGTCTTTGCGTGCTGCATCCGAGAGAGGAGCTTTAGCGAGAAATTCCCGCCAAGGCGTGGAGTTCATGCCGGCAACCAGGCGGTCTTCCCCGAACGTTTCCTTGTCGAAAAACGCCGCGGTGCCCATCTTCGAATACAGTTTCTGGTCGTAGGCTTTGTAAAACTTGTCGGTTTGGATTCCCATTTCCTCGAGTAAGCCCTTCGCCACTTTGCTGTATTTTCCGGGGCTCTCGATCGATTGCGTGCCGCCATAACTTATAAGCGAACGGCCGGCGGCGTGAAATTCGTTGCGCTTGGCATGGCCGCCAAAATCATCGTGATTTTCCAGGATCAGAATCCTTGCCTTCTTGCCGGCACCCCTGCGGAAAAAGTGGGCGGCTGCCAGGCCACTGATGCCGCCGCCCACAACGACAAGGTCATAGTGCTCCCCGGTGTCTTCGGCAGCGCCAAAGGAATCCGGGGCCTCTCCGTCACGCAGCCGATGCGCGAAAGTGTATGTTCCCTCGTGATTGCCGCGCATGCCCATGAGCGCGGGAGGGTAATAGTCGGCAGCCTTCTCCGGAGCAAAATCGTCGAGGATGCCAGCAGCAAGCAAATCCTCCGGCGGAATGGCACAGCCAAGCAGAGAACCACCGACGCCAATGGACACCCCGTTCAAGAAATCGCGCCGGGAAATTTCGCGATCCATGCCCAGGTCTTTGTCCCGGTTCCTATGGTCCATAATCGCCCATACTTGTCCCCATCGGGGCTTCTTCGTAAAGGATTATAGCTTGGCGGAATTGATCGTTATGTTGCAGAAGACCGTGACCAAGCGGGCAGCGCGTGCGTAACCCTGGCCGCGGAGAAGCACGGCAAAAGCCTGCTAAAGAATCGCAACGATCTAAGGATTGGGAAAGCTTCGCGTCAAGTCGACTCGCACGCCGCGCGCGGCGTTGAGTGCTATGGTTTTCGCCAAGTCAATGCGGACAAGCGGGACGCTATTTTCGCCGCCGTAATCGGTGACGTAATGCAACTCCGTGCCTTCCAGCCAATAACGCGTGACTCCGTACATCGAGCCATCCAGCAATTGAAGCAGGACAACCGGCTCCTTGACATTCGAGGGCAATGGGATGGCCGCCCCTGGTTTCCCTGCGGAAGCTGACAAGTGGTTTTCAACGCTTTCCATAGCTTCAACGGAGCCCGCAGAATCTCCTGAATTGACCAATGAATCGGACCAGAAATAAGCGCCCACGGATGCCCCGTAGAAAAACGGATCGGATACAAAAGCATCATTGAAGCAATCGAACTCGCCGGGAAACAAGAAATCGCGCCAGGAGAACCGCAAGGAGGCGCAGTAGCCAGAACGGATCGACCGGCTGCGGTGGAACATCCTGCGGCGCACCACGCGATGCATGGAGTCGACCGGTGGCGGACTAACGGGGTTTCCGCGACTGCCTGGCTTCTTCGCTTGCCGCGAACCGCTGTCGCCTGAATAGTGCCCCAAAATGCGGCCAAACGAATGACCGACTGCGTGACCAATGGAATGGCCTGAGGAACCCGCTCCCGCGTGGCCACCTCCATGACTGCCGCTTCCGCTGTGGCCGCCGCCACTGTTTCCCACAAGGAGTGGCGGAGAAACGAACAGGGCAACGGACATAACGAACATAAAAGAGAGCCGGCAATTCATGGCCAATCTCCTGCTCCCGCAAATTTACCCTAACTGGAGGAGGATTGGCAGCCGGAAGTCGGCCAAGGATACGTGGAGGGCCTCTGTGCCGTCGAGACTAGAAGTTTAACGATAGCTGGCCACGACTTCGCCATTTTCGATGCGCAAATCCGCGATTTGAGGCGGAAGTCTCAGCTTTTCGCGGTTCTCCGGCGATTCCATCAGTCGGCGGACAGCCGACTCGAGTGCGGATTGAGGAATCGGCAGCGAGCCAATCTGTCCGCTGACCGGGTCAAGAATCAAATACCCATTTTGCGCGCTGAGCCGGCCTTCCAATTGCAGCGTCATGTCTTTCCCGTGCACCTCGAAGAGCACGTACGCTTTGACGCGGTCGTCCACCAATTGAATCTTAAAATCTCTCACGTTCGAGCGCATCTGCTCCACGTCCTGTGCCGTGGGCGCTGAATCATTGGAGTCATCTTTTCGGCTGGCCGCGGATGCTGCTCTTGCAGCCTCCCTACCCGACACTTCGAGATGCGAAGACAAATACGAATTCAGCTCGGTTTGGTCCACGCGCAGCGTTGTGGGCTGCCCGTTAGCTACTGCCCGCTCTGCCTCATCAAACTTCTGTTCGGCACGCGCCGCAGCTTGCGGACTTGTCTTGACAAGAGGCGGCGGCGTTTTGTGCAGGGCCAGAATCAGGGTGAGAATTGCTGCCGCGTAAGTGCTCCAGCGCACGATGCGAAAGATTGGTTTCCACGGACTGGTAGGTTTTGTATCGGCGTGAGCAAATTCCATCTCATTCGAGGGAGGAACATATTGCGCCAAGATTCCCTCCAGCAACAATCACAGCCACGATGAGCCAGCAGCTATCGAAAAAATGTGGTCTATAGAACAACGGTAGCCCCCGAATGCGCTCTGGGCAAGTCAACCGTCGCAACCGAGAGGCGAATGCGCCACCTGCCCGTTCGACACACCAATCGATCCTGGAGAATTCACTTTGCGATGCGACCATTGAAACCGATTCTGCCTCTTTGCTTGCGAGAACCAAGACGCTGCGACAAACTCTGACAGGCATCTGAAATTCGCGTTGCTTGACTCGCACCCGAGGTGTCTCGAATGCGCCTTGTTCCATCCATTTTCATTTTATTGCTGTTGCCTCCTTTTCTCCGAGCTCAGCAGGAAGCGGCCCCAGCCGCACCCGCCGCGTCCACGCCGCAAAAACCCGCCGGCGAAACTAAAACTCCGCCGCCTCAACACCGCCCCAAAATCGGCGTGGCGCTCGAAGGCGGTGGCGCCATGGGTCTGGCGCACATCGGCGTTCTGAAATGGTTCGAGGAACATCACATCCCCGTGGATTACATCGCCGGCACCAGCATGGGCGGGCTCGTGGGCGGCTTCTACGCCACCGGAATGACGCCGGAAGCAATGCAAAAGCTGATTGAAGGCCTCGATTGGCGAAAAATCCTCGGCGACCGCACGCCTTACGAAGATCTGTCGTACCGCCGCAAAGAAGACCAGCGCGCTTATCCCAATTCCCTGATTTTTGGATTGAAGCACGGCCTCTCGGCCCCCGAAGGACTGATCGCCGGTCATCAAATCGGCTTGCTGATTGACCGCGTCGCGCTTCCCTACTATGGGATCTCTTCCTTCAACGACATGCCCGTACCCTTTCGCTGCGTGGCCACCGACCTCGTCAGCGGCCAATCGCACGTTTTTCAGGAAGGACCGCTTGCCGTGGCGCTTCGTTCCACGATGTCCATTCCCGGCGTGTTTTCCCCGGTGCGCGCGGGAAGGGCTGTTTACGTGGACGGCGGATTGCTCGACAACCTGCCCACCGACGTCGTCCGCCAGATGGGCGCGGAAATCGTGATTGCTGTGCACCTGGAACCCGCTCCCGTCGAAGCCAAGGACATTCGCTCTGCTTTCAGCGTGCTAAACCACTCCGTGAGCGCCATGCTCAAAGAAAACGAACTGCGCAGTCTGGAGCTGGCAGATTCCATCGTTTCCGTGCCGCTCGGCGAATTCACCACTGTGGATTATGCAAAAAGCGGGCCCATCATGCAGCGCGGTTATGAAGCCGCCCGTGCAAAAGCGCCCATGTTGCAGGCATTTGCTCTAAGCGATGCCGACTGGGACGCATTCAAGCAAGCGCGCAAGGCGCGGCAGCGCCCCGAACTTCCCGTGCCGCAATTCGTGAGGATTGAAGGCGCCAGCGCCAGGGGCGAAGAATACGCGTCCCACTATTTTCGATCCTTTCTCGACAAGCCACTCGATACGGCGAAGCTCGATGACGTGCTAACGCGCATGACCGGCGTTGGTCGCTACGACTCGGCAGGCTATTGGCTCACCGAGGAAAACGGAAAGCCCGGCTTGCTGGTGCGTGTCGTAGAAAAAAACGATGCCCCACCCACTTTCCAACCCGCCTTTGAGGTTGACGGCTCACAGGCCGGCAACGTCGATTTCACCATGGGCACGCGCTTCACGTTCACGGACATTGCTGGTTTCCGCTCCGAATGGCGCAGCGACCTGCTGCTGGGAAATACCTATGGGATTCAGACCGAACTTTACCGGCCGTTCACGGCAGACAGCCGTTGGTTCTTTGCGCCGCATGCCGATGCCAGCGACACGACTTTTCAAATCTACGCGAAGAATGACCCGCTCGCCGATTACCGCATCTATCGCATCAACATCGGCGGCGACGTTGGCTACAGCTTTGGCCGTTTCAGCGAATTGCGCTTTGGCTATGAAGTCGGCTCGCTCAACAACAAGCTTCGCCTGGGCACGCCACAAATTCCTGCGGTACAAGGCCGCGTCGGACAATCTCGCCTGCATTGCCTGCTCGACCACACCGATGATCCCGTGATTCCCCGGCGCGGCTTCAGCGCGGAATCGAATTTCCGCTGGTTCGACCAAAGCCCCGGGGCCACCGGCGGCTTCCCTTCCATGGACCTGAAGCTGGGATATTTCCAGCCGATTACGCACCCCGCCTCGCTTTTTGTGGAGGGCGAAGGCGGCTCGACCTTTGGCACAAAGAGCACGGGAATTCCGCAATTCTTTCTCGGAGCGCCTTTGCGGCTGAGCGCCTACGGCCAAAACGAATTTCAGGGCAACCAGTATTATTTGTTCCGCGCGGGTTTTGTGCGCGACTTGCTCACGCTCCCGCCGTTTGTGGGGAAGAAGGTCTACGCTGTCGGTGCTTATGAGATCGGGAAGATGTACGGGATCACTACCGGCAGCGACCTTCCGGACGATGCCGCCGTAGGTTTCCTGGCGGAAACCGCCGTGGGCCCATTCTTCATCGGCGGCAGCGTAGGCGATTCCGGCCACCGCAAATGGTTCTTCCAGCTCGGCCGCGTGTTCTAGTTTGCCTGTGCGGCACAGAAAGCACTGGCGCCCGATTGATTCGCTCTCTAATCTTCTCGCCTGAAAGTTAGTTCCATCAGCTTTATGGCTGGCTGTGTAGCGATGGTGATCTCGGCAAGTTCCGTCCACTCCCCTTTGTCGTTGATCCGCAACACCGATATGCCGTTTTGCGGCGTTGCCGGAGCGAGATCATCGCGGCAGCGAACGGGCGACGTTTGCTCTCGTCAGCTAGCCCATTTCTCTTCCGGCCAACTTTCAAAATGAATTCGCCTTGAGTGGCACGCGTGTGCCGCCTTGTCGTGCAATCGCATGATTTTGCGCTTTGCGCGAATTATTGCTCATGGTGTCGGCGCGAATCCCCGTCAGCGCCATGAGCGCGGACCGAAGCACTGGCGCGCTTCTTAGAAAAGAGAAAAGTCATGGTCACCATCAAATTGACATCCTCCGCTCCCTTAAGGGAGAGGATTCCTACGGAGTTGCCGTGTCAGCTTCGCACGGTCTCTTCGGCGGGTTCCTGCTTCACAGAGAAGCCTTACTGCGCTTCTCTCCACAGGCTTCACATCGGGCTCGTCCAGCCCTAGGTCGTTTGGACAAAGGGAGTTTAGAACGATGAGTTCCGGCAAGCAAGAAGGGCCTTCTATCCCCGGCCTGAACGCCGGGGCTTTACGGCCCGAATGGTAAAAGGAGGAACCCCGGAAGAAGGGGTATCACTGTGTGTTTCGTGCTCCTGGGGAGTTGTCCGCAAGGGATATCGGGCTGCAGAAGAAGAGGTTTTCTGTCGAATGATCGAACCGAATGTGCGAGTGCCCTACACCGTGCGGGAGTGCTCTGCCTATTCCGATCGCCGCATTCCCAGCCTCTATTTCATGGAGAAGACCGCATGGGTCTTGCTCACCAAAAAGGCGGGCCGAACGATCGGTTTCCTGACCTCTGAGGAGTTCCGGAAGATCGAAGGCGAGGATGCGGAAATCGTTCCGCCATCTTCCCAGGAAACAAGACGCGAAGAATAAGCGAAAGTTATTGACTTTCGCTTTTTATTCTCCTATAGTACGGGGCGGTAGAGGAAACGGGAAAACGGGTGGCGCGCTGTCTCCATTGCCGCCTAGGCTCTCACGAGGCAGCCGCCGCCCGTTGAATCTACCCCAGAACCCGCCTCCCATTCAGGAGCTGTCATGAACACCTGTGTCGAAAGCATAGTCCTCGCCCCCGCCATCGAGAGCCTGCAGGAGGGCCTTGCGCCCGCGGAAGAGAAGAACCGCGGGGCCTTCTGCACCCCACCGTGCGGGGCTCAGGACGAGGAGGCCCCGCGCGGTGCCAGTGCTCGGCAGGGGGCTGTAGCGCAGGGCGACAGCCCTGCAGGTTCATCCGACGCGCCCGCACCGCAAACGCCGCAACCTGAACCGGCTGCGGAAAAAAATCCCTGGTCCGCCTGGGCCTGGCTCGGGCTCTGCAAGTCTCCGCCCCGCAAGATCCCCCACCTCGTCCACGTGGACGTGGACGCGTTTTTCGCTTCGGTCGAGCAGGTGCTGAATCCCCGGCTGCGTGGCAAGCCCGTGCTGGTCGGACGCGGCTGCGTCGCTTCGGCGAGCTATGAAGCAAAAGCGCTTGGCGTGAAAACCGCGATGGGCTTCCGCGAAGCGCTGCGCGTTTGCCCTCAAGCCATCGTCGTCCCCGGCCAGTACGAGCACTACGCCGACTTTGCCGAACGCGTGC
>Ga0209577_10003883_pt1 | contig 14099 bp, 13 predicted proteins | sample GraSoiAngelo_109_FD_185874 | JGI IMG/M metagenome (GOLD analysis project Ga0209577, IMG submission 185874) | Grasslands soil microbial communities from the Angelo Coastal Reserve, California, USA - 14_0903_12_20cm (SPAdes) (version 2) | ecosystem: Environmental > Terrestrial > Soil > Grasslands...
AAGCTGACCCTCGACAAACGGACCGGCAACTGGTTCGTCGAATACTGGTGCCCTCGCTCGCACGAGTACTTTTCGATATACAGGCCTGAGACGAATCCCGTTGCGGAGGGACTCGCCCGAGAGCCCGATCCAAGAACAGCCTGACGCTTTCGCAGATGGGGAAGCATCGCTTGCCGTTCCAGATCTAGGAGCGACCGCCTTGTGATCACGGATTTGCGCGGAACGGTCGCGGCATTTCCTGGCCCCAGGCTACGGCATTTCCGAAAGCAGGGTTCAGTTAGAGAAGAGTTGAAGAGGAGTAGAAGTCGAGTTCAAGTCGAATTGAAGTTGAGGGCCACGTAGGTCCAAAAAGGAGGTGGTTTCAGGAGTCCGCACTGGAAATGCCGTAACCGGCGTACCGGTTCGCGAGTTCGAATCTCGCCCGCTCCGCCACCATATTTCGAAACGGCTGAATCAACCGCCGAAACGCCTAGTAGTTCGGTGGGCACGATACTAGCGCTCGCACGCGAACAAAGTGGCTATGTGGGGGGCCTTTCGTTCTCTATGTCGCAACGCGCGCCTTTTCGGTCTCGCATGGCTAGCATTGGCGTGGACCGGCTTCTGGCGGCGGTGGCTGTTCTGGAGGCGTCCTCCGGACGAGAGCGTAGGGTCATCAGTCGTTAGCGCATTGACCGCCTGGGTCGCTCTTGCCGGTAGTTTCGCTGCAATAACGACTGAGCTCTGGAGAGTAGGCCTGCTCACTAGCAAGGCCGGGGTTGCGAGTGATTTCAAGTACCGGAACAGTGGAGCTGTACTATTTCTGGAACTTCCTAAATGGGATTCCCGCCTTGGACGTTCCAAAGACTTTGAATTGGACACTTCAATTTGGCTTTGCGGATTATTGCAGTGGAGCCTTGCTGCTGGTCTATAAGCTGCTGGTTATTGTTCCAGTCATTGGGTTACTGAAGGCAATTCTCCCGCTCGCCGCTAAAGGGAATTCAAATGGAGCTGCTACACCTGCCCACTAATCAGTGAGATCTACTCGAGTTGGTACTGGACGGGTATCCTGCCGGCGCCATATCGAGGGGAACCGGATATCGCTTACGTTCGATGACCTTGCAGGTCAGCGTATCAGCTCGATGTCAACGCTTCCGCTGTTCGTGAGAGTAAACGCCGACTGGGGTGCTCGCCCTGATCCGTCCTCGCCGCGAAAACCAACTGCCGTCCGCAACTAGCTGTCCAGAATCAATATTTGGTTCTTGGAGGAGGACCGAGCCTCGGCTTGGAAGCTTCTACCTGTGAGGGTGCAATTTACCGCCCACGGCACGTTGACGGATTTGCGACAACCTCGGCAACGCACCAGCCAAGATGAGCAGGACCACCACAATTCAACGACAACCTATTGCCATACGGACCGGATCACTGGAACCTCGACTCCGAATGCCTTCAGACCGCCACCCAGGACCGCGGCTAATACGAGTACCACACCCCGAGGCTTAGACCCACCGGAGTGCACTGCCCTGAATCGGGCCGCCGAGCCTGATTTCGGGCCATTTGACGGACCCGTCTTGCCTTTCGTAGCCGGTTTTGTCCACCTGCATGAAGTCCCGTCCCCGCAGGGCCACCATTACCCGGCTCGTGATGTCCACCGACACCACCGATCTAAGGCTAAACTCGAAGGCGGTATTCAATCCGGCCACAACGGGAGGGGAGCAATGGTGGGGCAAACCAATGGGCACACGGCTCAATCGGCGCTGCCAGCAGGATTCGAACGGCATGATCCCAACGCGACGGTCTGTGTGCTCACCATACACGGCATTGGCATCAACCAGGCGCGTGATGCCAAGCGAATCGGCTATGCGGATCAGCTGCATGGGCGACTTCGGCATGAGCTACCGGCGCTCCTGAGCCGACACCCGGATAAGGACGTCGATGGACCTCTGTACGTTGTCGGCCAGCCTGCCGTATCGGGAACCGCGGCGGACGATGCGCCCAAGTACCAGGAGTTACAGAGTGGCCTCGACCGGTTAACTGATCCCAAGCCGCTACTCACAACTGATGCGCGAATTGCCCATGTCGCGCTGGTTTACACGGCGTTCGATTTCCCCGGCTTCGACACCGGATCGCTGGTCCGCGGCGGCGGGCGAATTCTCTTTCATATCCTCGCCTATGCGACACCAGTCGGCCTGATTCGAAATGGCGTCGCTGATTTGGTGGCAATGATGGCTAACAACGGACGCGATGCAACGAATCCGCACCCTAGCCTCCGGGTTGCGCGCTACCGGATGAGACACGGTATGTTGGGAAGGCTGATCCCAATGCGTGTGATCGACCAGCAGCGGGATCCGGCCAGCGGCCTCCTGGCGACGTCCAAACAGATCGTCGACGACTTTCTGGCGTACCTGTGTCGCGGAAAGATGCGCGACGAGATTGTCGACTTCGTACAAGAGGCGCTCGTCCGGATCGCCGATCGGCCGGAGATTACCACGATCGTGCTCAACACCCACAGTCAGGGCACGGTTGCGATCTTCGACGCGCTGACTGACCTGGATGACGATCAACCTCGGACGAGCGTCGAGAACGTTCGGAATAAGGTGGCATGGTTGATCACCGCCGGAAGCCCGCTCCGGAAGGTTGTCGACATCTTCGGGTGGCGGCCATTGCTACGGAACTTCAACGCCGGCTGGACGAATTTCTGGGACCGGCGGGATCCCGCCGCTGATCCGTTGAAGCCGCCGCGCGGCTGGCGACTTGGGATGGATGCTGATGCCAATGGCCAGCAGCCGTTAGTCCGGTTAGGTGGTCACGTCAAGCTACAACTTCGCGACGAGTGCGTCAGCAACGTCGCTCATAGCTCAGGCGGTGGCCTGCAGGCGCACAACTACTGGGATAACCAGCGTGAGTTCGTAGGTCCGATCGGCAAGGCCCTGGCGTTTCTCCTTACCTGAGACGTCGGGCGTCAGAGGAGCCTGGTCCGCATCGAGGTCGCGGCATTTGGTGGCCCGAGGCTACGGCATTTCCAGAGACAGGGTTCCGTTAAAGAAGAGTTGAAGAGGAGCGGCAGTCGAGTTCAAGTCGATAGCAGTTGGCGGCCACACAGGCCTCAAGATGGTGCAGTTTCGGGGGTCCGCACTGGAAAGCCGTAACCGGCGTATCCGGTTCGCGAGTTAGAATCTCGCCCGCTCCGCCATTTAGGTCTGCTAGCCACTGGCTGCCCCAGCTGGACAAGTTTCGAACTCCGCCCGAGCGTCCAGCCAGGCCGTGCTGCGGTTCAGGACCTCTGGGCAGGCTCCGCCCCTCCCCCAATCGTCGTCAGCTCCCTGTCGGGCTCAGAGAACAACGCCGTCCGGAGGTCCCGGAGTGCCTGGACGGCGTCACCGCTAAATGCCGGCCCGTGCATGCATGCAAGCACGCCGGGGCGCAATGCCTCCAACCGATCAAACACCCGTGCGGTGTGCTGGCTGACCGGGATATAGGTGGGCAATTGTTTGTGAGACGCCATCGTGCGTTCCACCATGTCGCCGCTCGTCATGGACGTTTTTTCGCCAAGCTGGGTGAATAGGTCGCTCGCCATCAACGTGCCAGTTGTCTCCTCGAACGCAAGGATCGCATCCCAGCAATGGGGAACTTGCGGGGTGATCAGAAAGCGTAGCTTGTGCCGTCCCAGATCGAGCACCTCACCGTCACCCATGGTCTTGGCTGGACGGATGGCGAAGTCGTTGACATTGACCACGACACCCAGTTCGCTATGAACCGCCTCCGCTTGCGGGGCGATCTGGAGAAATTCATTGAGGGCCCCGGACTCGTCGGCCTCAAGGTGCGACCAGGAAATATATCGCAACCGGGTTGGGTCGATCACCTGTCGAACCGCTTCCAGCGTCAGGGGAAAGAGCAGCCGCTGCCCCGTGTGAAACAGGAGCGGCTTCTCGTCCGCGATCAGGAACTGGTTAAAGGTGATGTTGGCCTCCGGAATGAAGGTTGCGATCCGGAAGATACCGTCAGCGATTTCGTGCACTTCGGCCATTTCTTGAACCCTCCTAGCGAATTGGTGATCGCCGGTTCAACCAGGTCACGAGGACCTCGGTGATCAGTCGGGCAGCCGCCTCTGTCGAGAGTCCGGAGCGAGTTAGCGACCGCCAGACGCCGAAGTCGGTGAGGGCGAGCGCCGCATCCAGCGCATGGCGCCGGCGTCGGAGCGGCCCGAGCGTCTCCTCCACAAGAGCCTTCAGTCCAGCTTCACGACGGCTGAGGATGGTATCGAGAACTGGGAGTTGGTGCCGGTCGATGCCGGCTCTTGGCGTCCAGGGCGCCGACCGCCCGTAGAAGGCGAAAAGCTCCTCAACGAACCGGCTGATGCGCTCCTCAGGCCGAGTCACCCCAACGAGGACGCTGGCTCCAGGAGGCCTGATGCGGACGGCATTCTCGGAGGTGCAGGCGGGGACCAGCTGATCGAGGCTGGGAAAGTGACGGTACACCGTGCCCAGCGCAACGTCGGCTCGCCTGGCAATGTCGGGCCAGGTCGTGCCGAGGACACCTTTCTCAGCATGGAGGGCGATCGCGGCATCTACGATCCGTCGGCGAGTCTCCGCGCTGGCCGCTGCGCGACGCGTCATCCTGTACGCCCGTGGCGCCATAATTAATTAGATGCATCTTATATCCAATATTTAAGCCCTGTCAAGCCGCTTTGAGCCAGCCCGTGTGTTGCCGGGGCCACTTGACAAACGCGAATCCGGCTGTACCGTAGGTCCATAGAACCCGAGCCGGGTTCATCAGGAGGGCGCGCGGGACCGAACCCGCAAGAGGAGGGCATCACCGATGGAGCAGCAGGCGCGCGAGGGTCGGGGCACCTTCCGGGAGGTGCTCAACCGCGTCACCGAACGCTTCGCCAGGACGAGGTCGATGAAGCCGGGTCACATCGTCTTTCGCCTCGAGGGGACCGACGGCGGCTCCTACGTGCTGGAGTGCACCAAGGGTGAGTGCCGGATACTCGAGACTGCGGCCGCGGGGGTCGACACGGTGCCGCTGATCGAGGTGATCGGGGATGGGGCGAGGATCAAGGCGATCCTCAGCGGCGAGAAAGATGCCGTGCAGCAATTCTTTGCCGGCGGCTTCCGGGTTCGAGGCGACATCCGCTACCTGAGCGACGTCGCCCTCGAGCTCGGGTTGATCAAGGAACCGCTGTAGCGGCACCGGAGGGCATGGTATGGCACAGACAACTGGTTTGGTTCAACGGCTTTCGATCCTCTCGGCGACCGCCGCCTGTGTCTGGATCGGCCCCCGCCCCGACAACACCGAGGTGCTGATCGTCACGAACAACGGAACGACGTCCGACTCGGCGTTCGCGAGCACGCTGATTCAGGCGCTTGCCGCCGCCTCGACCAACTTCCGCGCCGTCGTCGCCACGCACGGCGCCTCCAGCGCGCAGATCACGTCGCTGAATATCGATCCGGTCTAGGAATAGGAGGTCGCAGGATGGCGATCACGACCGGCTTCGTCCAGCGGCTGACCTGGTTGGAGTCAGGACCGACCGCCTGCATCTGGCTGGGCTCGACGCCTACCTCGACGGACCTCTTCTTCATCCAGGTTCGCGCGGGCGACAGCGATGCCGATGTCAACTTCAAGTGCAGCATGGTGGGCCTGCTGTTCCAGGCTCAGGTCACCGGGCGCCAGGTGGACGTCAGCCATGGCGCCTCGTCGAGCGAGGTCACAAGCGCCGGAACGCCGCTCTGCAACGTGGCGGCAACCCCGTTGCAGCTCGACGCGATCGAGGTCACCCAGGCCATCCAGAGCCTGAGCCAGGGCGTCCCGCTGCTGGCCGGCAAGCGGACGGTCGTCCGCCTTTACCTCAGCTGGTACTCCACGCCCGGGATCAGCGTCCAGGGGCAGATCGCGGTGCGACAGGGCCCGGGCGGGCCGTCGGTCACCGTCGCCTCCGCCAACACAGCCACCCTCGATCCGGCGCAGGCGGGCTCGGTAGGGCCCAAGCGAAACGATGCCACCCGTAGCCTCAACTTCCTTCTGCCAATCCTGCAGACGGTCGAGGGTCCCCTGATCATCAGCGTCGCCGGCCTCACCAATTCGGCGACCGGTGCGGCGCTCACCCTGGGCTGCGAGACGCGTCCCACGGTCTGGTTCCATCGCAGCCCGCCCCTGCGCGTGCGGATCCTCGGCATGAGCTATACGCAGGGCATGCCGGCGGTCACGTTTACGCCCGCGGCGATCGACTTCAACCTGCTGGTCTCCTGGCTGGGCCGGGCCTACCCGGTGGCCCAGGTCGTGAGCTCGCAGGCGGTCGTCACCGCGACGGCAGCCGCCCCCTTCGGCTGCGGCGACATCAACGCCCAGGTGGCGGCCATCCGGGCGGTGGACATGGGGACCGGGGGCGATACGCGCACGCACTACTACGGTATCGTCAGTGACGGGGGATTCTTCATGCGCGGGTGCGCCGCGGGCATCCCGGCGACCGCCGCGCCGGAAACGGTGGCCTCCGGGCCGACCGGTCCAAGCACCTGGGGCTGGGATACCGACGGCTCCTACGGCGACTGGTACGGCGGGCACGAGCTCGGTCATACCTTCGGCCGCTTCCATCCCGGTTTCTGCGGGGAGAGCCAGGACGATCTGACCAACTACCCATACGACAACGGGCAGCTGGGCAGCTCCGACGCCAGCTTCGCCGGCTTCGACGTCGGCGATCCTATCGTCGGCATGCCGATGGCAGCCCTGCCCGCAACCCAGTGGCGAGACGTGATGACGTACTGTAGCTTTCAGTGGCTGAGCGCGTACACCTACCTGGGAGTGCGCCGCCGTCTGATCCTGGAGAATCCATAGGAGGACCGGCTGAGCGTGGACGCACGATCTGCTTCCGGCGCGGGGCGACCTGACGAGCGATTCGCGCCGCCCCAGGTGCCTCAGCTCCCGGGCGAGCAACCGGAGGGGTCGGAGGTTCTGGTCAGCGTCATCGGGACCGTCAACCTGACGCGGGGTTCGGGCAGGATCCGGTACGCCATCCCGCTGGCGATAGGCCGGCCGTCGGGCCTGGAACCGCAGAGCCCGGTCACGCTGCGGGCGAAGCGGGGCGACGGCGAGACGCTGCACGAGTTCCCGGTCCTGGTCAAGCTCTTCTCCGAGCTGTCCAGAGAGGCCGACCGCGAGGGCCTGGTGGATGCGGTGATCCCGACCAGCGCACAGACCCGGCTGCTCGAGTTGCTCGTCGGCGGCAAGCTGGCCGACACAATGAAGGTTGGCGGGCCGCCCCCCACCGTGCGTGGGGTCCAGCGCGTGGCCGCCGAGGGGAAGGACCTCGTGGTCAGCCTCGCCCTCGATCGAGAGCTACCGGAGGGTCACAGCTTTTCGGTACAGGTGAGCACCGACCGCGGGGCCACCTGGCACACGGTGGGCGTGGGTCTGCGGGAGCCGATCGTCCCTCTCGACCGAGCCCAGTTCAAGGACGGCGAGGAGCTGCAGGTGCGCGTGCTCGCGACCAATGGCCTCTCGAACGCGATCGTCACCAGCGAACCGTTTCGCGTCTGAACGCATCGGGCCGGTAGACTGAGCGGCCTGCATGGCCGCCTCCAATTCTGAAGTAACCCGCCGCGCCGACCTGCGCAACGTGGCAATCATCGCCCACGTCGACCATGGCAAGACCACGCTGGTCGATGCCCTTTTGAAGCAGTCTCACGTTTTCGCCGCACACGAGCAGGTCGGCGAGCTGATCCTGGACTCGAGCGATCTGGAACGCGAGAAGGGGATTACGATCCTGGCCAAGACGACGTCGATCCGATACCGAGGCATCAAGATCAACATCATCGACACGCCGGGGCACGCCGACTTCGGCGGCGAGGTGGAACGTGTGCTCGGCATGGCGGACGGATGCCTCCTGCTCGTCGATGCCGCCGAGGGGCCGATGCCGCAGACGCGGGTGGTGCTGCGACAGGCGCTCGCGCTCGGCCTGGTCCCGATCATCGTCGTCAACAAGATCGACCGGGTCAACGCCCGCCCCTCGGAGACCGTCGAAGCAACTCATGACCTGCTGCTGGAGCTCGCCCAGCATGCCGAGCAGCTCAATGCGCCGGTGATCTACACGGACGCACGGCGTGGGACCGCGACCGCCGACCTCCGTTACCCGGGGGCGACGCTGGAGCCGTTGCTGGAGGCGCTCCTCGACAGCATTCCCGCACCGGTCGCCGACACCGAGCGGCCCCTGCAGCTGATGGTCAGCAACATCGACCACGACCCTTACAGCGGGCGGCTCGCGATCGGCCGGATCGCCCGAGGGCGGGTCCGCCCCGGCCAGGCCGTCGTCCGTTGCACGCAGGATGGAATCGGACCCCGGCAGCGCATCGTCGGCGTCCTGACCGTGGAGGCCCTGCAGCGGATACCGACCGAAGAGGCGGCTGCCGGCGAGATCGTCTACCTGACTGGCCTTCCCGAGGTGGCTGTCGGCGATACCGTCGCCGACGCCGATCAGCCCGAGGCGCTGCCCCGCCTCACCGTCGGGGAACCGACCCTGCGGATGCAGATCTCCGTGAACCAGTCGCCCTTCGCCGGACAGGAGGCGCGCCTGAGCAGCACGTCTCGCCAGCTGCGCGCTCGCCTGGAACGCGAGCTGCAGACCAATGTCGCACTCCGGGTCCGTGATGGAGCCACGGCCGACGTCTTCGAGGTCAGCGGCCGCGGCGAGCTGCACCTTGCGATTCTGATCGAGACCATGAGGCGAGAAGGCTACGAGTTCGAGGTCTCGCGGCCGGCCGTCATCACCAAAGAGGTCGACGGCGAGCGCCAGGAGCCGATCGAGGAGTGCGTGATCGACTGCTCCACCGACGCCGTCGGTGCCATCACGGAGGCGCTGGGATCGCGGGGGGCTCAGCTGCAGGCGATGCGAACCAACGCGGGCGGTGGCGCGCGACTCACCTATCGTGCCCCCACGCGTGCCCTGATCGGTCTACGGAGCCAGATCCTCACGTTGACCCGAGGGACCGGCGTCATGGCCACCCGGCTTACCGGTTGGGACCGCTGGCGTCCCCTGCCCTCGCGGGCGCGCAACGGCGTGCTGACCGCCAGCCAGGATGGCACGGCTGTCGCCTACGGCTTGCAGGGCGTGCAGGAGCGGGGCCAGCCCTTCATCGCGCCGGGGACGCCGGTCTACGAGGGGATGATCATCGGCCTGAACCGCCGTTCCGAGGACATCGCCGTGAACCCGAGCAAGCAGAAGCAGAAGACGAATATGCGTTCCTCGACGGAGGATATTGCCGTCAAGCTGGTCCCGCCGCGGCAGATGTCGCTCGAGGAGTGCCTGGACTTCATCGAGGACGACGAGCTGGTCGAGGTGACGCCCAGGAACATCAGGATGCGAAAACGGATCCTCAACGCCGGCGCCAGAAACCAGCTCCGCAAGCGAGAGGCGTCGAGCGGATAAGGCCCGGGCCGGGCTAGAGCACGGTCAGGGGATGCGGTACCGCGGTGTTGTAGCAGTAGCCGAGCGCGTTCCAGACCGGCTCCAGCGGTTGCCGCTCACCTGAGGAATCGGCGGCCCGGGCCAGCAGCGTCGCCGGTCCCGATCGCGATGGCTCCCACTCACACTCCCAGCGGCGCCAGGTGTAGTCGCGCGGCAGGCCACAGAGCCTGGCTGCGATCCAGGTCGCGCCGCCGTCGTCGCTCAGCTCCAGCGCGGTGACCCGGCCCGTGCCGGTCCAGGCCAGGCCTCGCACCGTCTGGCGGACGCGGGGCACGCCTGCGCCGGCCGGCGGGTCCAGGATCAGGGCCCGGACGCGCATCTCGCGGACCGGCTGGCCGGCGATGACGTATCTCTCACGCTGGAAGTGGCCCTCGAAGGGCTCAGTCAGAACCTCGACCGCGCTCAGCCACTTGACCGAGGCCATGCCGTACCACCCCGGGACCAGCAGCCGCAGCGGAGCGCCGTGCTCAGGACGGAGGGCTTCGCCGTTGAGGCGGTCGGCGAGCAGGGTGTCGGGATGGAGAGCCCGCTCCAGGGGAAGGGATCGGGCGAAGCCGTCCGCGCCGTGAAAGAGGACCTCGACCGCGCCGGCCTCGACCCCTGCGCGATCCAGAAGGTCAGCCAGCGCGATCCCCTCCCACGCCCCGGTGCTGACGGCGCCCAGCCGCCACTCCTCGCCCGCGACCGCCGGGCTCATGAAGGAGCGCCCGTTGCCGGCGCATTCGAGGGTCGTGCTCAGGCGGCGACGGGGCAGCCGCCCGAGCTCCTCCGGCGTGAGCCTGAAGGGACGCCGGACCGCGCCGCCGATCGTCAGCGCCGGCACGGCCGCGGGGACGGCAAAGTTGTTGCGCACGTAGAAGCGCTCGACCGGCGTCCGCACCTCGTCCTCCAGGCTGATCGGACTCTCGGCGCAGAGCGGCTCGCTGCGCACCACCACGAGCTCCGAGATGACCGCCATCAGGGCCGACCCTTCCTCCCGATGGCCTGAGGGTAGCAGCCCGATCGCGCCAGCGGCGGAACGCGGCTCGGATCAGGCAGGGCGGGAGTCAGGCGCCGGAGCGGGGCGCCATCGGCTCCGGCTCGCGGCCGGCGTCGAGGCTCTCGGAGAGCGAGATGGTCCGCCGGTAGGCGGCCCAGACCGCGTCCGCGAGCACCGTACGCAGCCGGCCTCGCTCCAGCTCGTGCAGCGCGGCGGCGGAGGTGCCGCCGGGAGAGGTGACCATGTCGCGCAGCTGAGCCGGATGCTTTCCCGAGCGCTCGGCGAAGGCCACCGATCCGCGGAGCGTTTCCAGGACCAGGTCGTGGGCCAGGTGGCGCGGGAAGCCGAGGTGAACGGCGCTGTCGATGAGCGCCTCCATAACCAGGAAGACGTAGGTCGGCCCGGTTCCGCTGACGGCGGTGGCCATGGCCACGAAGCGCTCGTCCTCCACCTGCAGCTCGCGGCCGAGCGCCTGCAGCAGGGCCCGCGCCTGGTCGCGCTGCCGGGGCGTGCACTCCGGCGTCGCGAACCAGATGGTCATCCCGGCGCCGATCTGGGCAGGAGTATTGGGCATGACCCGAACCAGCGACTCGTGGGAGAGCGCGCGTCGCAGGGTCTCGCTGGAGGCGCCCGCGATGATCGAGATCACGAGCTTGTCCGCGGTCAGCGCAGGCGCGATCTCGGCCAGGACCCTCCGCATCACCTGGGGCTTGATACCCAGGACGACCACGTCGGCCCGGCGCGCCGCCTCCAGGTTGTCGTCGGTGACCGACACCCGGTGGGTCTCCTGCAGGAACGTGCGTCGATCGGCGCGCGGGTGGCTGGCGACGACCGCCGAAGGGGCGACCAGCTGCCGCTCGAGCAGACCCGCGATGATGGCTTCGGCCATCACGCCGGCGCCGATGACGCCGACCGTGGTTTCACGCAGGGGAGACACATGCGGATTGTACGGATCACGCCCGGTGAATACTGAAGCGATGGGGCCTGCGGTCGACTGGCGGCGGAACCTGGCGGCGCTCTGGCTGGCCGAGTTCACAGCCATCCTCGGGTTCTCCTTCGCATTTCCCTTCCTGCCGCTCTTCCTGCACCGGGAGCTGGGCATCGTCTCGGAGCGCTCCCTTGCCTTCTGGAGCGGCATCGTGGCCGGAGCCTCCGGGATCAGCATGGCTATCGCGAGCCCGATCTGGGGCTGGCTGGCGGACCGCTTCGGCCGGCGGTCGATGCTGATCCGGGCGATGGTCGGAGGCGGCCTGTCGGTCGGCCTGATGGGGCTGGCCCGCTCCGCCCAGCAGCTGGCTGCCCTGCGTTTTCTCCAGGGAGGGGCTTCGGGGACAGTGGCCTCGGCCAGCGCCCTCGTCGCCGCGGAGACGCCGCGGGAGCACGTGGCCTGGGCGCTGGGCGTGCTCAGCTCGGCGATCGCGCTGGGCAGCGCCGTGGGGCCGGCAGCCGGGGGCATCGCGGGCAGCCGCTACGGCCTGAGGACAGTCTTCCTGGCCGGCGGCGGGCTGCTCCTGCTCGCCCTGGTCCCGGTGGTGGCCGTGGTCCGGGAGACGCCCGGGCGGCGGATGCGGGACACCTCGATGGGGTCGCTAGCGCGCGTTCGTGCTGCCCGGCCGGGAACGCTGCGGGCCCTGGGCGTCCTGATCGCCGCCCAGGCGCTGATGCAGATGAGCTACAGCGCGGCCCAGCAGCTGATCGTGCTCCGCTTCATCCAGCTCAGCCCTGCCAACGCCCCCGCGATCACCGGAATCACCTTCGGGGCAGCCGGCCTCGCCACCGCCGCGGCCGGCGTCAGCTACGTCCGGGTGCTGCGATTGAGCGGATACCGGCGGTTGATCGTCCCCACGGCCTGCCTGCTTGGCATCGGTATCGCGCTGGCCGCGCCGGTGCGCTCGATCGGCGTCGTGGTCGCGATCATCATCGCGGTCAGCCTGCTCTACGGCGCCCTGACCCCGGCCCTGGCCAGCATGATCGGCCTCGAGGCGCCGACCGAGGTAGCGGCAGCCGCCTTCGGAGTGAGCTCGAGCGCCATCGCCGTCGGCTTCGGTGGAGGGCCGCTGCTCGGCGGCCTCACGGCCTCAGCCGCCGGAGTCGGGGCCGGCCTCCTGCTCGCCGGCGCGATCGGCCTGGCGCTCGCAGCGCTCCTGGCGCTCGGCAGCCGCGAGCCGGATCTACCGCGCCGAGGCGTGGTCCAGGCGGTAGCGGAGGAAGAGGTGTGAGCCGTTGCGGCGGACGCCGCGCAGCTCCATCGAGGGGAACCGGCCGGCCGGGAAGTGCGCCCCCTGGACCAGCCCGAGGCGGTCACCGCCCTGGTCGCGTCCGGCCAGGACGGGAGAGACAGTGAGGAAGAGCTCGTCCACCAGGCGCTGACGGAGCAGCTCGCCGAAGGTGTTGGGGCCGCCCTCACAGAGGATGCGACGGTAGCCACGCTGGCGCAGCGCGTCGAGCGCCAGACGCAGGTCGACCCGCTCCTCGCCCCCGGGCGCGACCACCTCGCAGCCGGAGGGCAGTTCGCGGCGCAAGGTCGCGGCGGTCCCTGAGGGCGCCAGGACGATCGGACCCTCCTGCAGCGCCGGCTGGGTCGCGTCCAGCTCACCGCCGGCGGTCAGGATGGCGAGCCGCGGCTGGGCCGGGAGATTAAACCGGGCCCGCAGCTCCATGAAGCCGGCGGCGGCGTCCGGATAGACGAAGTCCGGGGTCCAACGCGCGCCGCGGCCTTCGGCCCGGACCGTGCCGGCGCCGACCAGGACGGCGTCGGCGAAGGCGCGAAGCAAGCCCATCAAGAAGCGGTCGGCGCGATTGTGGCCGCTGATCACCGATCCCGAATTGCGCCTCTCATCCACCGCCACCACCCCATCGACCGAAGTGACGAAGTTCACGTAGAGGCAGGGAGAGGGGATCGCCAGGCCACCGTCGTAGAGCTCCTCGAGAGCCCTGGGGAGAGAACCGACGGGGGAGAGGTCGTTGAGACGTTCGAGGAGAGAGGCGGCCGTCATCCGACCGGCGTGGCCGCCGAACGAATGCCGCAGAGCGCGAGGAACTCGGCCCGCAGCAGGGGATCATCCTCGTAGGCTCCGCGGTAGAAGTTGGTGCGGGTCGTGGCTTCCACCTCGCGCACTCCGCGCATCTGGGTGCAGAGGTGGACCGCGTCCAGGTAGACGGCTACGCCATGGGCTTCGAGGATCCCGTCGAGCGACCGGATGATCTCGCGCCCCAGGCGCTCCTGCACCGAGAAGCGCCGGGCGAAGAGGCGCACGATCCGGGTCAGCTTGGAGATGCCGAGGATGCGCTCGTGAGCGACGTAGCCGACGAAGGCGAGGCCGAAGAAGGGGAAGGCGTGGTGCTCACATAGAGAGAAAAAGGGGATGGGACCTTCCACCACCTGGCTGATCCGGCAGTCCGGACCGCCGTCGCACTCGGTCGGGAAGGCGGTGACCAGCTTGGGATCGCCCTCGTAGCCCTCGGTGGCGTCGAAGAGCGCTTGCAGATAGCGCTCCGGGGTCTTGGCAGTGCCCGGCTCATCCAGCCGCATGCCCATAGCCCCGAAGATCTCGCGCATGTAATCGCGAAAGCGGGCCCACTGCTCGGGGCTGATCCGCCGCGGGCGGGTCCGCTCCCACTCCCGATCCTCGCCCGCGGGCTCCAGAGAGGCGGGCTCGAGCGAGGCGACCTCCGGCGAGCGAAGGC
>Ga0209577_10003884_pt1 | contig 14095 bp, 6 predicted proteins | sample GraSoiAngelo_109_FD_185874 | JGI IMG/M metagenome (GOLD analysis project Ga0209577, IMG submission 185874) | Grasslands soil microbial communities from the Angelo Coastal Reserve, California, USA - 14_0903_12_20cm (SPAdes) (version 2) | ecosystem: Environmental > Terrestrial > Soil > Grasslands ...
GCCGGTGAAGGAGTTGGAGTAGCCGTGGGAGTTGGCGTTGGCGTTGGCGTGGGCGTGGCAGTTGGCGTTGGAGTCGGGGTTGCGGTGGGCGTCGGCGTTGGAATAGGCGTGGAAGTCGGACTAGGCGTCGGCGTAGCAGTCGGTGTAGGGGTTGGCGAAGGCGTGGCTATAGGAGTTGGTGTGGGACTCGGTGTTACCGTGGGCGTGGGTGTTGCAGTAGGCGTGGGAGTCGGTGTGGCGCTTGGACAAGGTTCAGGCGTTCTGCCCGATTGCGCTTCGACCACCGAAACGTCGGCACAATCGATAACACCATCGACCGTAACGTCCTCGCGAAAATTCGCACCTGTGACGCCCTGTCCTTCTTCGGCTTTGGTCTTATCGACGTCTGCTAAATCGACCGACCCATCGCCATTTACATCGCCAAGGAGTACATCCATCGAGGTTGGGACTGCGCTGCTGAAGTTGCCGGCTGAGTCAGTCACATTAGTTAGGCTAACTGTGATAACTTGAGCGTTAGTTACTCCAGTTAAGTTCACGATGTAGTTATGCGTATCGTTACTATCGATGTTGCCGGTACTAACTGAACCCGTACCACTCGTAACGCTTGCACCACCAATGCTCGTCAGAGTATTTGTGAAAGTAAACAGGAGCGTGTAATCGCCATTCAGTCCCCCACTGCGACACTCTATTCCAGGCTTGCCGGTCAGCGGAAGGTCAACATCGAACGTGCCGACGCTGCCGTGCGCTTTTCTGGAAACAACGTTAACCAGCTGGACCGGCGCGATGAACTCCGTCAGCGCCTGCAACGTGTGGCCATCACTGTAGTTGCCGACCGCCCAGCACTGGGAGGCCGATGTGCAGGTTACCGCTTGGAGAACGTTGCCGTAGGTAGCGCTGGTGTTTGCCGAACTGACAATGCTCCACGAGTTTCCATCCCAAAGCTCGACCAGCGTCTGGTCAACTCTGCTGCTGGGTTTGATGTACTGGCCGACGGCCCAGCAGTCGGAGGCCGACACACATGTAATGCTGTTAAGATCGTTAGGCGTGTTTGTGGTGGCATTCGGCGACGTAACGATAGTCCAGGAGGTTCCGTCCCAGTGCTCGACGAGCGTCTGATCGTTGTACGGGTTGGTATCGACGAGATAATAGCCGACAGCCCAGCAGTCGGTCGACGAAGCGCACGAGACACTCGAGAGACGATTGGTATGAGTAACGTTAGGTGACGCGACCACCGCCCATGTCGTCCCGTCCCAATGCTCAGTTAAAGTTTGAATGGCGACATTATCTGCCGAATAGAAGCCAACCGCCCAGCAGTCGGCTGCGGACGCGCACGTGACATTGTTAAGGACGTTGTGTTGCGTGCTGGGGTTTGCCGAGGCGAAAATCGACCAGGAAGTTCCGTCCCAATGCTCAATCAGTGTATCAGCCACCAGGTCACTGGGATACGCGTATCCAACCGCCCAGCAGTCGGATCCTGAAGTACAGGTCACACCGTTCAGGTAATTACCATTGTTGCTCGTAGTTGAGCTGTCGACACTAGCATTGGGTGAAGTCAGGATCGACCAAACAGTACCATCCCAGTGTTCAATGAGAGTGTATGGATTACTGACTGGCGGGCTGTACTGACCTACAGCCCAACAATCTGAAGACGAAACACAGGTTACCGCAGACAGAACGTCGTTATCGTTAACGCCTGTGTTTGCGGAGGGAACAATGACCCATGAAACTCCATTCCAATACTGGGTCACGGTCTGCTCCGTAAGTCCGTCGCCACTATAATGGCCTACGGACCAGCATTCGGAGCCAGAAAGGCAGGTGACGCCAGTTAGAGTGTTGAAGGCTTCCGTCGGAGGTCGGTCGGGCGAAGGCGCGATAGTCCACGAGGATCCATCCCAACGTTCCGTAAGGTTCTGGCTAAAATAGTAACCATGATAATGGAAGCCGACGGCCCAACAGTCGGAACCCGAGGTGCACGTGATCCCGGCAAGTCCGTTTAGCTCGGTCGCGCTCGAGTTGGGCGAGTTCACAATCGTCCATGCGGTCCCATCCCAACGCTCGATCAAGGTTTGAATAGACTGGAGACCGGTGGCAGACGGTGGCGCCTGGATACGGCCGACGGCCCAGCAGTTTGAAGTGGAGGTGCACGTCACGCCATCGATAAGATTGTTCTGTGTGAGTGGAGGCGGCGATCCGGCGATGGCCCACAAAGTTCCGTTCCAGTTCTCGATGAGTCCTTGATAGATGCCGTTTGCGTCCTTGTAGTAGCCGACGGCCCAACATTCGGATGATGAAGCGCAGGTTACGCTCAAGAGGTCATTGTCTGAGGTCAGGGAAGAATTCGGCGAAACGGAAGTGCTCCATAAGACTCCGTCCCAGTGCTCGATCAGTGTCTGGTCAGCCTTCCCATTGTATGAAGCGCCGACAGCCACGCAGTCCGAATCCGAGGTGCACGTCACGCCGAAAAGGGCAGTGTCGACTACGCTCGCATTCGCCGACGTGATCGACCAAGAATTGCTGGTAGGGTCCCAGCGTTCGATCAGCGTATTATTCACAGCTACACGTGCAACTCTAGCAGTCGAGAAGCCCACCGCCCAGCACTGCGTGGATGTGCAGGTCGCGCCAGTCAATACATCAAACACGCTGTCAGTGGCGTTAGGCGAACTGACGATCGTCCAGGAACTGCCGTCCCAGTGCTCAATCAGGCTGTTTATACCAGTCCTGCTGGACGTAAGTGATCCACCGACGGCCCAGCAGTCCGAAGTCGACCGGCACGTCACGCTATAAAGGATGTTGTCTAACGTCGGGTCGGTGTTAGGCGAGTCAACGATCGCCCATGAGGTCCCGTTCCAATGTTCGATCAGCGTCTGGTTGGCATCTCCTTTATAGGCGCCGACGGCCCAGCAGTCGGATTCCGACACACAGGTTACAGCGTTGAGATAGTTGTTCGTCAGGGTACCCTTGGCCTGAGGAGGAATGATAATCGACCATTGACTCTGCGCGCCTGACGGCGAAGGCGTGCTCTGGAACGCGCCGACCTCGAAGGAAAATTGTGGCCCAAAAGGCATACGGGGCGGTAAGCCAGGCAAAGTCTGATTGGTGTCGCTGCTAAGTGTGCTCGGAAAGTTTGCGGGATTACGCGTCACGCCAATATTGGCGGATCTCGTTTCGACTGAAGGCGTCGCCGCAAAGCTGAACACGGTTAGAAGGATACCGGCTGAGCAAAGAGCAATACCCAGCAGAACGCGTGGATTCAGACTCCCCCATTGAGGCACGCAATTCCTTTTCATGCTTCCCTTCCTGGTTACAATCGGAACTGCCGCGAAATCGGCCGTTTCCAGACGCGATAAATCCTGTGCTCGACGCTGAAATGTCCGATTCGAGCGGTGCCAAACGCTGCGGCTCCAATGTCGATCTTGCGTCGGAAGATGCCGCGAGGCATCGCGCTACGGAACGATCGTAACTGTTGCGTTTTTAGGTTTAGCGAGTTTGTAACCCGCTCCCGATTGCAGGTTCATGGTCGCTGTCTTTTTCTTCTTCGCGTTAGTGCTCGAGGCACTGAGCGTGACCGAGCCTGAAGACTGGCCTGCCGGAATCGTAACTTGTCCCGGACTTCCGCTAAGGGTGTAATCAGTTCCTAAGCTGGCGGTGCCGCTCATCGAGTAATGGACAGTGGTGGACTGAGACACTGCTTTTGAAGCCGAAACTGTAAAGGTCGCACTGTCGCCTTGCTTAATCTGTGTTGGTGAAACAGCCACGCTGACTGTCGGTGTTGACGCCGGTGAAGGAGTTGGAGTAGCCGTGGGAGTTGGCGTTGGCGTGGGCGTGGCAGTTGGCGTTGGAGTCGGGGTTGCGGTGGGCGTCGGCGTTGGAGTAGGCGTGGGAGTCGGACTAGGTGTTGGGGTAGCAGTCGGTGTTATCGTCGGTGTCGGAGTAGGAGTAACCGTCGGTGTGACCGTCGGCGTAGGGGTTGGCGTGGGAGTAGGACTGGCCGCGCCGCTAAGATCAACGATGGTAAGAAAGTTGTCCCACACGCCGCCGCCATATGTCGTTTGCGGCGCCGAGCTCGTGACCGGAAAATCATTCGATGCAGTCCGGCCCGCGATGTAGAGCTCGTTGTTCCAAAGATCCAGCCCGTAGGCAGATTCCTGATCGCTCCCGCCGAGATAGGAAGAAACAAGTAACGTAGTGCCTCCCGGCGAAAGTTCAGCAACCCAAGCGTCGATGAACCCGCCAAAATTCGATTGAAACGCTCGCACCAGCGGCAAATCGCGGCTCGAAGTGTAGCCGGCGACAAAAATGTTTCCGGACTTGTCGAGCTTGAGTCCGAAAAGGCCCTCATAATCGCTTGCGCCGAGGTAAGTGGAAAAGATGAGCGAGGATCCATCGGCCGATAATTCAGTGACAAATCCATCATCGACGCCCGCATTCGCAGGCTGGACAACTCCGGGCGTGGTTGGAAAATCAGTGGCGTTAGTCTCGCCATCAACGTAAGCGTGCCCGGCCGGGTCGATCACAATTGCGGAAGGCGCGTTGTAATTGGTCCCGCCGCTTGCGCTGCTGCCCTTGCTGCCGCTCAAAAGTGTCGAGTAGATAAACTTTGTTCCATCCGGATTGAGTTTGGTGACGAATCCAGCTGTTCCCGGCGCGTGCACGAGCTGAAATGCTCCAAGCGTCACTGGGAAGTTGAGTGATTGAGTTTCTCCGGTAACGAATGCATTCCCCGCGTTGTCTATGGCGACGGCCGAACAGAAATCGTTAGTTAGGCCACCCAAATAAGTGAGATACATCAGCCCCGCGTGGCCGGCAGTATCAGCCTTTATCCGCGCGATGAACCCGTCAGTCTCACCACCAATGATCGGTTGCGCTGCGCCCGATGTCACTGGCATGTCGATCGTGTTCGTTTCGCCAACCACGTAGAGAGTTCCGTCCGCTCCCACGGCAACGTTCACACCGATCGTTTCGACGTTCGCGTTCGGCAGGGCGTGAAACGGATTGGTCGGTAACGGCACCCCGCCGTCTGATTGTGTACCGCCGAGATAGGTGGAATAAAGGACTTTGGTTCCATCGGCACTGATCACAGTGACGAATGCAGCGTCCCCGGTGACAGTACGTTGCACGGCGTTGGCGGTGATTGGAAAATCTGCTGACTCAGTTACGCCTGTGACCACAGCGTTGCCGTTTGCGTCAACTGTTAAGCCGAAGACGCCGTCCCAGCCCGATCCGCCAAGAAGCGTCGACCAAAGCAGATTTCCGTGTTTGTCGTACTTCGCGACGAACCCGTCCTGGCCGCCATCGCCGTATTTTTTCTGGAACGCGTTCGCGGTGACTGGAAATTGCGCCTCTTGTGTGTCACCGGCGATGTAAACATTGCCTGCCGCATCGGTGGCGCACTGCCATGTGATTTCAAATCCAGGACCGCCCAGATAAGTGCTGGCTAAGACTGTCGGCGACGCGCTGGGCGTCGGCGTTGTAGAAGCACCACTGAAAGTCCAAGTGTCGTCCAGATAACCATCATCCCCTCCGCCGCCAAAGAGAATTGTCGATTGCGATGTCGAATCGAACGCCACCGACGCGAAATATCTCGCCGGCGGAACATTCGACGGCTGCAATTGCGTCCAGTTCGTACCGTCCCACAGCCACGTATCCGAATAAGTGCCAAAGATTCCTGGGCCGCTGCCTTGACCCGTGATCAGCAAAAGTCCGCCCGCAACCGGATCGAAGATCATGCTCGCGGCGCGCAATGGCGGCGGCGACGTCGATGGATTGAGTTGTTGCCAATTGGAACCGGTCCATGTCCAGGTTTGGTTGAAAAGCTGCGGACCGTTCGGGCCGTTGCCTTCGCCGCCGAACAAAATCAATTGATGATGCAACGGGTCCCATGCCATCACCGCAGCCTCCAACGCCGGCGGTGAGTTGTTAGGCGATTGTTGCGTCCAGGTCAGTCCATCCCATGTCCACGTATCGCCCAGCGTGTTCTGATCGGAATATCCGCCGTACAAAACCGTCTGGTTCGTGTCGGCATCGAACGACATTGCCGCAAGCGATCGATAAGGCGGAGAGTTCGGCGCCACCTGGCGTTTCCAGTTTGCACCATCAAACGTCCACGTGTCGTCGCAAAGATGATTTGGATTGAGCGTGTCCGGTGTCGTCGAACATCCGCTGTTCGGACCAGACTGGCCGCCGAACAAAACGGCTACGCGATGTTGCGTGTCGTAAGTAATGTTCGATGCGAACCGACCCGCCGGTGCGGTCGTCGTTGTTAATTGCGACCATGCGCCGTTTTTCTCGATCCAGGTGTCGCCCAGAAAACCGTCACCACCAAAACCGCCGAACAACACAGCTTCTGCAAGATCGATATCCGCGATGATCGCCGCTCCGCTCCGAACCGATGGTGCATCGGTGCGCGCGTGCTCTGTCCACGAATTGCCGTCGAAGCTCCACGTGTCGGTATAAAAACCGCCCACTGAATTGCAACATCCTCCGACGATTACCGCGCCGAGCGCCGGATCTTTTGTCATGGTCGTGCCGTAACGGCCGCCTGGTCCGGTGGCGGTCGATTGACTCCATGTCGTCCCATTCCAGAGCCACGTATCGCTGAATTTCGTCGTTGTGCCGTGCGGCAGCCCATCGTCCGCATAACCGCCGAACAATGTCACGCCGCCGCTGGTATTTTCGGTCATCGCTGGTTCCCAACGACCCGAAGGAGAAGTTGTCGGATTCAATTGCGTCCATTGATGATTGCTCCACGCCCACGTGTCCGCCCGATATGGAGCGACGCTTCCCGTTGGCGGTGTTCCGAGTCCGCCAAATAAAATCATCGCGTTGCTGATCGAATCGTAAGCCATCCCTGCCCCGTAACGCGCCGGAGGGTCATTCGCGCTGCTCCGATCGGTCCAATCGGTCCCGTTGAATGTCCAGGTGTCATTCAAAAATCCATTATTGCTCTCACCGCCGTAAAGGACGATCTCGTTGTTGATTGGATCGTAAGCCATTGCCCCGTCGTACCGCGGCGGCGGTTGATGCTGCGGCTGCAATTGGGTCCACGTCGTGCCGTCGAAACTCCACGTATCATTCAGCAATCCATTCGGTGCGGTGTGGGTATCGCCGCCGAAAAGGATCAGCGTTTTGCTTTGTGGATTGTAAACCAGCGAGCCGCTCGTCCGCGCCGGCGGCGATTGCGGCGGCTGCAACCGGTTCCAGCGTGTGCCGTCAAAGATCCATGTGTCATTCAAGACGCCGACCGAATTGTCCCCGCCGAAAATGACGAGCTGCGAATTCGCGGAATTAAACGCCACGCTCGCGTGCTCGCGTTCGCTCAACGTGGTGGTGCCGAGCTGACTCCAGTTCTCAGCGGTCAGGTTTACCGTTGTCTGCGATGAAAAAGGCGATCTAAGTGCCGCTGCTGTAAACAACGTCAGCGTTGAAACAAAAAACCCGATTGCGATCGCTCGCTGACCCCGTTGCATAAAATCTCTCGGAGGTCTGAATCGGTTTTCACTCGCAAACCGGCCCTATTGCGCGGCAATTTTCGGTGCTCTTCTGTGGCGGCAGGGTCACGCCTGCGATTCTGTGCGGTTCCGTTTTCCGGGGCCAGGCGATGCCTACTGCATGTTCCTACTCACTTCCGAAGCGAAACTGGCGGCAGCGGTCCGATTTTCGACGCCGAGCTTCGGATAAATGTGCTCAAGGTGTTTGCTCACGGTTGCGGAACTGATTCCGAGAATGGCGCCGATCTCGGCATTTGATTTTCCTCGCGCTAGCCAGCCGAGCACCTCGCGCTCGCGTAAAGTCAGCAAGCGATTTGGATAATAACGGCGGCCGACCGCTGCTCGCATTGAAAGGAAACGTTTCCGCACGGGCTTCATTCTTTGTGTAATACGGCGTCTGGCAGTCAAAGTTCGCGAAAACCGACGTTTTTTCGCCAATCCAAGTAAGTGAACCGAGACCAGAGTGTACGGCATTCGCCGTATATACGATTGCGTTACGGCGTTCAAAATCGGCGTCATGAATCCCCCTGTTCGGATCGTTACGCTGGTCGAGCCAACCTCTGCAAGCGTCATTTGGCGCAAGCGCGTTTCCTTGTTTTCGCGACCCCTCGCGAACGGCGCACCGCTGATCATGTTTTCGCGGGTTACACCATTATTATTGTTGTTGGTGTGGCTCTGCGGCGGGGCGTTCGGTCAAAGCCAGATAACGGTCAACAAATACTACATCGACAACGGTCACGGTAATTGCACAACCTGGGGTGGATCTGATACCGCATGCGCGAGTTTGTCTGTAGCTGTGAGCGCCGATGCCGTGCCAGGTGATTACACGTACGATCTTCTGTGCAATCCCGACATTATTGGCGACGGCGGCTACACAGTGCGCACTTGCTGTGGTTATGGGCATCAAACGATCGTCCATGTTAACGCTGACCGCACCTATTCTGTGGATCCGGACTTGGGCCTGGCTTGTATGGGCAATGCTGGTGGGCGTGGCTTGTCTCAGTTATACCTTGGCGTCTCTGCTCCTTCTGGATCGGCTCACACTGAAGGCACTGTAAGTGTTAGAATTAACACGGTGCTTTGCCCAACAGCGCCCCAAGGCGAGGTGGATGTAGTTATTCCGATAAGGATCGGATCAGGCGCCTTAACGGAATACTGCAAGCCCGACGACAAGAAGGATGGAGGCGACGATTGTGGACGATCTGATGCTCCCATGCAAATGGCGCGCTACAGCGCCCATGCAATGCTCGCCAGCCTCAATATTGAAGATACGCCTATTCGCTACTTGCCGCCGCGGGGTTCGGCGATCAATTTCACAGTCACTTACAATCAGCGCGATACACAGCAGCCGCAAACATTCAATTATTCAAACCTCGGACCGAAATGGACGTTCAACTGGTTATCCTATGTAACAGACGATCCAAACAATGCTTCGGCTAACGCGACAGTTTACGTTCCAGGCGGTGGGTCAGAAGCATACTCGCGGTTCGATTTGGGTTCGCAGAGTTACCTCCCTGACCCGCAGAGTCACACCGTCCTTGTTCGAACTGCGCCTGACTCATACGAAAAACGGTTTTCCGATGGGTCCAGGCAGATCTTTACTCTGAGCGATGGTTCCACATCCTTCCCACGCAACATTTTCATGACTCAGTGGGTCGATCCCGCCGGTAATGCAGTTACGATCGGGTATGACCCCAATTTTCGCGTCACAACGATTACTGATGCCCTTGGTCAAGTTACGACACTCTCCTACGAGCTCCCAAGCGACGCGCTAAAAATCACTAAAGTGACCGAACCATTCCCGACGGGGCGGTATGCCACGTTTGCCTACAACGCTAGTGGTCAGTTGGCATCGATAACGGATGAAATCGGGATTCAATCGATACTTACCTATGCAACTGATGGAACAAAATTCATCACGTCACTACAAACTCCATACGGCACGACTACTTTCGCCACTGGCCAATCAGGGACAAACAGGTGGGTCGAAATGACCGATCCGATTGGCGGCAAGGAGAGGGTAGAGTTTCGGGATAATGCGCCGGGTATTAGCGCGAGCGATCCCGTAGCTCCTGCCGGAATGACCAATTCCGGTCTGGACGTTGCGAACACCTTCTATTGGGACAAAAAAGCGACCGAGCTGTATCCGCCGGTGAATGGCGTCTACGATTACACCAAGGCGAGAATTACACACTGGACCTCCAATCCCAATGGCGCGGGTGCAGGCATACCCGCGAGCGAGAAAGCAGCGCTTGAAAATCGAGTCTGGTACGCTTACCCCGGTCAGACGGATACGAACCGCGCACCCTTTAGCGGAAATCCGAGCCAGATTGCACGCATCGTCGGTGATGGTAGCACGCAATCGTCGTCGTACGAATACAACTCTATCGGCAATCGGACTAAAAGTACCGATCCCATTGGTTGGGTTACGAGTTACATCTACGATTCCAACGATATTGACCTGTTGGAAGTGCGTCAGACGACGGCCGGCACCAATGAGCTCTTGCGCAAGCGTACCTATAACACGCAGCACGAGCCGCTCAGCGATACCGACGCAGCGGGGCAGACGATGTTTTACGTTTACGATAGCTACGGGCAGATATTGAACCGCAGGAATGCGAAGAATGAAACGACAACCTTCGGCTATGGTGACGGCACCGCCGGTCATCCGGTTGGCTATCTGACATCGATCAGCAGCCCGCCATTCAATAATGTCTCAGCGGTTACAACGTTGACGTATGATAGCGCGAACCGCGTTCGGACTCTGACCGACTCCGACGGATACACCGTTACCACCGATTACGACGCCTTGGATCGTCCCGTGACCGCAACTTATCCGGACGGCACCAATCAACAATTTCAGTACTCACAGGATTTCGGTCAGGGAATAACAACCATTCTTGATCTAACGCGAAGCAGAGACCGCCGCGGTCTTTGGACAACACGACATTACAATGCGAATCGGCAAATGGATTCAACCACGGATCCCTTGAACCGGACAACGCAGTTTGGCTGGTGCAGCTGTGGATCGTTGACTAGCATTACCGATCCGAAGAATCAGGTCACGACGTTCAACCGCGATTTGCAAGGGCGGGTTTATCAGAAGGTATTCGCCGATAACACAGCGATAAACTACCTTTACGACGGACAAACGGTCGCAAATACGGTCGGAGCGAGCAATCGTCTGAAATCGTCGACCGATGCGAAGAACCAGAGAACGAATTACTCGTATTTTGCCGACGACAACATCCAGCAAATCACCTACACGAATACGAGCGGTCAAGCGCTGAGTCCACCGACTCCGTCCGTCAGCTTCACCTATGATCCACACTACAATCGCGTGGTGACGATGGTTGATGGCACTGGAACGACAACCTACGGGTACAATCCGATCGCAAATCCACCAGTCCTAGGCGCTGGTCAATTGGCCAGTATCGACGGTCCACTGGCAAACGATACGGTCACTTTCCGATACGATGAGCTCGGTCGCGTAACCAATCGGTCGATTAATGGTGCCACGAATCCGGCGACGTGGACATTTGACAGCTTGGGCCGCGTCAGTTCTGCAACAAATAAGCTCGGCACGTTCAATTACGGTTACGTCAATGTCACCGATCGCCTCAGCAGCATGACTTATCCGGACGGCGGCTCGACGGTTTACGGTTACTTCCCGAACGTCCTGGACAAGCGACTTCAGCAAATCAGAAACCAGACGATCTCAAACGCGCTGATCTCGCAATTCGATTACACCTACGACGCCCAAGGTCAGATTCTGACTTGGACCAAGAATTATCCGGGCTTGTCGCCGGCGCCGCAGCGCTTCGATCTCGGCTACGACAATGCCGATCAATTAATCACTGCGCCATTGAAGAACGCTTCGACGAGCGCGTTGATCAAGCAGTACACTTACGGATACGATCTTGCTGCGAATCGAACGTCAGAGCTGGTTGGAACCACCACGACAACATCGACGCCGAATATCGTGAACGAAATTGTTTCGCAAACCGGCGGTACCAATCGCACGCTGACTTACGATTCTAACGGTAGCCTCATCAACGATGGTTCGAGTCGGACCTTTGAATGGGACGGAGCGAATCGGCTTGTAGCAGTCAATTACACCGGAACTAATAATCGCAGTGAGTTCAGTTACGATGGCCTAAGCCGCATGGTCAAGGTTGTTGAGAAAACTCGAAGTCGAATCACCTCCACGCGGAAGTTTGTCTGGTGCGGAATGGAAAAATGCGAATTTCGGGATGACAGGGATGCTGTGACTCAGTTCGTCTACCCACAGGGACAGGTCAGCGGCACGAGCCCATATTTTTACACGCGCGATCATCTTGGCTCGATCCGCGAAATGCGCAGCACGGGCAGGAAGGGCGCAATAGTTGCTCGTTTTGACTATGACCCCTACGGACGATCGACTGCCGTGATCAGCAACACTCTCCCAGATTTCAACTTCACCGGCCTCTACCGCCATTCCGCAAGCAACCTCGACCTCGCCGTCTATCGCGCCTATGACCCCGACCTTGGCCGATGGTTAAGCAGGGACCTTGTCGCTGAAGCGGGTGGCCTCAATTTGTATTCGTACGTGGTTAACGACCCATTTAAGTTGGTCGACCCGTTTGGTCTGTGGTGGTTTTGGGGAAACTGGGGCGGTCCGGCCTGGGTTAGTGGCCAGGTTCGACCCGAAAGTGATCCTATTCCTCGACCTGGTGATCCCAATTACCGTGCGCCAATCGGGAAGATGGATGCTTTATTTGAAAGACATGACAATGACATGAATCGGGCTCACAACTTAAAGAAATGTGATGCGGAATCAGAGGAGGACTTCGCGAAGCGGCAAGAGGCGATTATCGAGCAAGCGGACCAACGTCTGGCATTCGGTCTAAAAAGTCTCCCGTGGTATTATCATGTTGGCCCGTTGAATTTGTGGAGAGAAATTGCCGAGGCCCTCTTTAGCTGGGGACCGCACAAACATGGGTATCATTAATCCATGCTAACTTGAAGGTATGTGGCTGGCGATAATTTGTGCACTAAGTTTTTTGGTTGGTCTCTTGTCCTTTAAAGCAAGCTTTTCAAAACGAGTTTGGATTAATATAGGTACGCCCGTAGCGGTAACTTTTCTTGTCGTTGTGATACCGGCAATCACCACACAGAATAGTTACGACAGGTTGTGGCGATTAATCTCTATTGTTCCAGGCATCGGGTGTGGAGTGGTCAGCGCATTCTTATCGGAAATCCCGATTGCGATATTTTCAAAACGCCAGCAGGAACCAGACGAAGAGAAAAATAGCTGAATCGACCGTTAGAAGAACTGCGTTGCGGAAATGCGGCAGCTCCTCAACTGTTCACTTGAACATATAGCCTGATCTGCCGTAAATTGACGGCATGGACGCGAGGTCCGAGCCCGACGGACGCTTAACAGAGGAAATCCTCGGGCTTCTGCACAAATGGGGATTCATACCATGGCAACTGGCCGCACTAAAAATAGAATCCGGTGCTAAGCATTACAATACAACTCATTCAGGCAAGGTGCGTATCTCGGAGACAGGTGTGTCAAAATGTTCACCCTGATCTGCGCACGGCTTGGGGACGGCGACCTGGCCATTCCGTTGATCGAGCGACTGCTCAGAACGCCGCACGGCCTGGGGCTACAGGATCTACGGTTCTCTCCTGACTGGGATCCGCTTCGAGACGATCCGCGCTTTCAGAAAATCCTGGCTAGTCCGGAGCCAAAGGTGATCTACAGCAATTAACGGATCCAATGTTCGATCCGCTTCGGAATGATCCGCGCTTCGAAAAAATCGTCGCCTCGGAAGCGCGAAAGCGGGGGACAAATAACGCGCCCCATAAAGCCCGAAGCCCTAAAATCTGTTGCCTTGAATCTTTGGATCATTGAAACAGTGAAACAATGTTGCAGTGTAGCAAAGATTCAACGTGGCAGTGCTTTACGCAGCCTCGCCGCCCGAACGCACTGAATTCAGTGCACGTGAAAGCTCTGTCTAATCCGTATATAATTTGTATGAAGATGAAGATTGTTGATCGCGCGGAGAAGAAGGCGGTCACCGCCGGAATTGGAACGAAAACGATACGGAAATGGCCGGTGCTCCTCCTCTTGCTTCTGCTTCCTGTTACGTTCGGTCTAAGCGGATGCGAAGACGAGTATTACGCCGGCGCGCGCCCGGGTTACGGACCGTATTATGGGGGTGGTTATGGACCCGGTTATGGCCCCGGTTACCCTGGCTATGGCCCTTACCCAGGCGCTGTCACGGTCGAGATTGGTGATCGGCCCTATTATAATCGCGGCCCTGGTTATTATGTGGGCCGGAGCTATTACGTCTGGAGGCCGGGACATTGGGTACGGCGCAACGGTCGAAGAGTCTGGATCCACGGCCACTATGTTGTGAGAAGATAATCGGGGGGACCGCTCATTTTCTTGAGGGCGCCGCAGGTAGCGTCGCATTGGTCCTTCGTTTAAGAAACGCGAAACGGGGTCGTATCTAAACATTTGATATTTGCCTTCGCGGACTCGTAAAAGCGGCAGCAAATGGCCCGGGCATTGCGTTTGGAATTTGAAGGTGCGCTGGCCGACATTCCGAACGCTGAGA
>Ga0209577_10003886_pt1 | contig 14094 bp, 10 predicted proteins | sample GraSoiAngelo_109_FD_185874 | JGI IMG/M metagenome (GOLD analysis project Ga0209577, IMG submission 185874) | Grasslands soil microbial communities from the Angelo Coastal Reserve, California, USA - 14_0903_12_20cm (SPAdes) (version 2) | ecosystem: Environmental > Terrestrial > Soil > Grasslands...
CACGCCATCTCTTGCGCGGCGTCGAGCAGCTCGAGCAACGGCGCGCCGATCAGCGCGGCCGGGACCAAGCCGAACAGCGACAGCGCCGAGTACCGGCCGCCGATGTCCGGCGGGTTGAGGAACACGCGGCGGTAGCTCCGTTCGCGCGCCAGCTTCTCGAGCGGGGTGCCGGGATCGGTGATCGCCACGAAGTGTGAGCCGTCCGGCGTGCGCGCCCAGAAGTGCTCCATGTGAGAGTTCGTCTCCAGCGTGGTCCCGGACTTGCTTGCGATGACGTACAGCGTCTCGTCGGGGGGCAGCTCCTCGGTGACGCGCGCGACCGCGGCCGGGTGCGTCGTGTCCAGCACGACCAGCTCGAGCGCGCCGTCCGCGGCGCCGAACGTCCGCGCGAACACCTCGGGCGCAAGACTAGAGCCGCCCATCCCACACAGCACCGCGGTGCGCAGGCCGTCCGATGCGGCCTTCTTCGCGAACGACTCGAGATCGGGAACCTGCTCGATCATCGTGTCCATCACGGTCAGCCAGCCGAGCCGATCGGTGATCTCGGTGGGATCGGGCTTCCACAGCGTGTGGTCGCGTCGCCAGATGCGCGCGACCGCGCGCTCCTTGCCGGCAGCGCCGATGCGCGCGTCGATCGCGCCGTCGAGCCCTCCGAGTGACGCGCGCACGTCGCTCGCGCCGCTCGCTTTGATCTTCTCTTCGATCGTGCCGATCAACGCTGCGAAGTCCTCGTCGAACGCCTCGAGGCCCTTGTCGAGCAGCTCGGCGGTGATCGCGTCGAGATCGACGCCGAGCAAGGGCAGCTCGTCAAGCATCGCAAGCGCGCCTTCGACGTGTTCGGTAACTGCTGCCGGCCGGACGACCCCGTGGTCGCGGAACGCGTTGAGCGTGGCCTCGGGCACGGTGTTCACCGTGTCGGCGCCGACCAGCTCTTCGATGTACATCACGTCGCGGTAGGCAGGGTTCTTCGTGCTCGTCGACGCCCACAGCGGCTGCTGCACGCGCGCGCCCGCCGCCGCGAGCTTCTGCCAGCGGTCGCTGGTGAAGATGTCGAGGAACCGCTGGTACGCCTTCTTCGCGTTCGCGATCGCGATCTGGCCGCGCAACGGCGAGCCCTCCGGGAGCTTCTCGTCCACGGCGGAATCGACACGCGAGACGAAGAACGACGCAACGGAGGCGGGGAGGTCGGTGCGGCCGTCGGCCAGTCGCCTCTCCAGCCCCGCGATGTACGCGCCAGCAACCTCCTCGTACCGCTCGACGCTGAACAGCAACGTGATGTTGACGTTGATGCCTTCGGCGGTAAGCGCTTCGACGGCGGGGACACCCTCTGCCGTCCCCGGGACCTTGATCATCACGTTCGGGCGATCGATGCGCGCGAACAGCTCCCTTGCCTTCGTGATCGACGCTTCGGTGTCGTGCGCGATCGCCGCTTCCAGCTCGAATGAGACGAAGCCTTTGGCACCGCCGGATCGATCGAACTGCGGCCGGAACAGATCCGCGGCCATCTGGACATCTTCCAGTGCCAGGTCGTAGAAGATCGCCCGCGGGTCGGTCGTGCCCTTCTCCGCGAGCGCGCGCACCGGCTGGTCGTAGTCCGTCGAGCCCGAGATCGCCTTGCGGAAGATGCTCGGGTTGGACGTGACCCCGGACAGGCCGTCCTCTTCGATCAGTCGCTCGAGCCCGCCGCCGGTGATCAAGCCCCGCCGGAGGAAGTCGAGCCACACGCTCTGTCCTGCTTCACGAAGCTCCAGCAGTGGATTCATGTCACGCCTCCGATGCCTCTCTCAGATCGATACCCACTACCGCGTCGCAGAACTCCGGCCGAGCCGGCCGCCGTAGAAGACGTCTTCGCACACTTGTCGCGCACGCCGCGTGGTACGGCGGTACTCCTCGATGAACGCGTTGCGCGCGCCGGGCGACGCATACTGCAGCGCGCGCGCGAGCAGGTCCTGCTCCTGCGCGTCGGACGGCAGCGAGTCCGTCGGCCGCCCTTTGATGAGGTACAGCGCGTTCCGCACGCGGTTCAAGAACCGGTATGCGTCGACCATCCAGCGCCCCTTCTCCAAGTCGAGCAGCCCGATCTCGGTCGCCGCGGCCAGCGCCGGGATCGTCCCGTGCGCACTGCGGAGGCGCGGGTCGATGTGACCGTGCATCAGCTGGAGGAGCTGGATGGTGAACTCGACGTCGATCAGCCCGCCGGCCCCGACCTTGATCTGCGTCTTGGGGTCTTCGCGCGGCCCCAGACGCTCGCGCTCGATGCGCGCTTTGATCCCCCGGATCTCGCGCAGCGATTCTTGCGGCAGCTCGCTGCGGAAGAGGTACGGCTTGATCAGCTCGGTGAACTCCACGCCGAGCGACTCGTCCCCCGCGATCGGTCGCGCTTTCAGCAGCGCTTGGAACTCCCAGGGACGCGCCCAGCTCTCGTAGTACGCGCGGTACGCGCCCATCGAGCGCACGAGCGCGCCGTTCTTACCCTCCGGTCGCAGCGTGGTGTCCACGCGGAACGCCTGGCCTTCTTCCGTCGTCGCCGCGAGCCGTTGGATCAGGCCTTCGGCGATCTCGGTCGCCCACGGGATCGTCCGCTTGTCCTTCCCGTCGGCGACGAAGATCACGTCGATGTCGCTCGCGTAGTTCAGCTCTTCGCCGCCGAGCTTCCCCATCCCGATCACCGTGAAGCGCGCGCCGTGCGGCGGCGAATTCTCTTCGAACAGCGAGTCGAGGGCCGCTTGCACGGCGCCTTCCGCAAGGGACGCGAGCTCCCGGCCGACCTCCTCCCCGCTCGCGCCGCCGGCGAGGTCGCGACACGCGAGGCGAAGAACGGCTCGCCGCTTCAGACGACGGAGCGCGACGTCGCGCGCTTCGGGGTCCCCGCGCCACTCGACATACTCGGCCGCCTCGTGGATGTACTGCTCGCGTGACCGCTTCCCGAGCGTGTGCGGGTCGGCCAGCTCGGCGACGAACTCCGGCACGTGCAAGAGATATTCGCCGAGCAGCTTGGAGGTCCCAAGCACGCGGCAGAGAAGCTCGACGACCGGCGGCGAGTCGCGAAGCGCGCCGAGCGCCGCGGGGTTCCCGCCGACGCGAAGCGCGACGTCGCGGAACGACGAGACGGCGAGGTCGGGGTCGGGCGCCTCACTCATCCAGTCCAGCATCACCGGAAGCAGGACGCGCATGAGCTGCGCGCGCCGGCTGAGCCCCGCGGTCAGGTCCCCGAGGAACTTCAGCGCGCGCCCCGGCGAACGGAATCCCAGCGCGTTCAGCCGCTCTTGTGCGGCGTCGGGCGCCAGCGCCGGTGCTTGCGCGAAGCGCTCGAGCAGCGGGCGATAGAAGAGCTTCTCGTGGATGCGCCGGACGATGCGCATCTGGTCTCGCCACGCTTCGTCGAACGACTCGAGCGACGTCCGCTCGGGGGTCTCCGTGAAGCCCATCGCGCGCGCCAGGCGCCGGCGGCCGCGGTCGTCTTCGGGGACGGTGTGCGTTTGGCGCTCCTGCGCGAGCTGCAGCCGGTGCTCGATCTTGCGCAGAAAGCGATATGCCTCGGTCAGCTCGGCGGCGTCTTGGTCTCCGACGTAGGCGCGGTGCGCAAGGGCGTGCAGCCCTTCGAGCGTGTTCGCCGTCCGCAGCGCTTCGTCGCGCCGACCGTGGACGAGCTGCAGCAGCTGCACGGCGAACTCGATGTCGCGCAGCCCGCCCGGCCCGCGCTTCACTTCCCGGTTGAGCAGGCCGCGCGCGGCGATCGCTCGCTCGGCGCGCGCCTTCAGATCCCGGATCTCGCGGACGGCGTCGGGTGAAAGCCGCTCGGGATACACGAACGGGCGAACGAGATCGATGAACTCCACGCCGAGCGACTCGTCACCGGCGATCGGCCGCGCTTTCAGCAAGGCTTGGAATTCCCACGGGCGCGCCCAGCGCTCGTAGTACGCACGGTACGCGCCGAGTGAACGGACGAGCGCGCCGTCCTTCCCTTCCGGCCGCAGTGTGGTGTCGACGCGGAACGCTTGGCCGTCTTCCGTGGTCGCCGCGAGTCGCTGGATCAGTCCCTCGCCGATCTGGGTGGCCCACGGGATCGTCTGCTTGTCCTCGCCGTCGGCCACGAAGATCACGTCGATGTCGCTGGCGTAGTTCAACTCTTCGCCGCCGAGCTTCCCCATCCCGATCACCGCGAAGCGCGCGCTTTGGGGTGAAGGTCGGTCGGCGATCAAAGACAACAGCGCCGCGCGTACGGCCGCCTCGGCGAGCGAGGCCAGCTCGCGACCGACGTCCTCGACGCTCACGCCGCCGGCGAGGTCGCGGCACGCGATGCGGAGGAGCTCGCGGCGCTTCCAGAAGCGCAGCGCCCTGTTGGGGTCGTCCGGTTCACCGACGACCCGAAGAGCCTCGTCGAACAGCGAGCGCGCCGACCGCCCCTTCGACAGGTGGCGCGCATCGATCAGCATGTCGGCGGTGTCGGGGTGGCGCGCGACGAACGCGCCGAGCGATGTTGAAAGCCCGAGCACCGAGGCGAGGCGGCGGAGTCCGGCTTCGTTCGGAACGCGTCCGGACATCGCGATCCAGCGGCACACCTGCGCAACGGCGAGGTCCGGATCGGGAGCGGTGGCACACGCTTTCGCGACGCGGAGCGTCCCTTCGACCCCGAGCGCAACGGCTTCGAGGTGGCGCGAGGCGTCGGCCGGCGAGTCGTATCCGAGCCGAGCAAGCGCAACGGGAAGATCGCCGACACGGGGAACGATGGCCACGCTCCTACCCTAGAAGAATCGCGTGGACGCTGCGACCGGCGTCACAAGAGCGGCAAATACCGGTCGAGCTCGAACGGCGACACGTACGTGCGATAGCCGTCCCACTCGAGCCGCTTGTTGCGGAGGAACTCGTCGAAGGCGTGCTCGCCGAGCGCCTCGGCGACCAGCTCGCTGCGCTCCATCTCCTTGATCGCGTCGGCGAGGTCCTCCGGAAGCGACGCGATGCCGCGCGCGCGCCGCTCTTCGGGCGTCATCGCCTCGACGTCGTCGTCGGCTTCGGCCGGAAGCTCGTAGGACTCCTCGATGCCGCGCAGGCCTGCCGCGAGGATCACCGAGAACGCCAGGTAGGGGTTGCACGCAGGATCCGGGGAGCGGATCTCGATGCGCGCGCTCGCGGCCTTCGACGGCTTGGCCATCGGAACCCGCACGAACGCGCTGCGCAGGTGCCGCGACCACGCCACGTACGCCGGCGCCTCGTAGCCGGGGATCAGCCGCTTGTACGAGTTCACCCACTGGTTCAGCACCGGGGTGATCTCGCGCGCGTGACGGAGCAGCCCCGCCACGAACCCGCGGCCGACCTTCGACAGGTGCGCCGGATCCTTGGGATCGAAGAAAGCGTTGCGGTCTCCCTCGAAGAGGGAGACGTGCGTGTGCATGCCGCTCCCCCACTGGCCTTGGATCGGCTTCGGCATGAACGACGCGTGCGCGCCTCGCTCCTGCGCGACCTCCTTCACGACGAGGCGGTACGTCATTACGTTGTCCGCCATCGTGAGAGCGTCGGCGAAACGCAGGTCGATCTCGTGCTGCGACGGGGCGACCTCGTGGTGCGAGTACTCGACCGAGATGCCGATGCTCTCGAGCATCTGGATGGCTGCTCGACGGAAGTCTTGTGCGTTGTCGAGCGGCGTCATGTCGAAGTACGTGCCGGTGTCGAGCGGCTCGGGGGAAGTCGAGGACTTGAAAAGGAAGAACTCCATCTCGGGGTGGACGTAGAACGTGAAGCCCATCGCGCGCGCGCGCTCGAGGTTGCGCCGAAGGATCAACCGCGGGTCGCCGGGGAACGGCGTCCCGTCGGGCGCGGCGATATCGCAGAACATGCGCGACTCGCGGACGCCGCCGTTCACCGCGGGCAGGATCTGGAACGTCGCCGGGTCCGGGATCGCGACCATGTCCGACTCTTGGACGCGCGCGAAGCCTTCGATCGCGCTGCCGTCGAATCCCATGCCGTGCTCGAAGGCGGTCTGGAGCTCGGCGGGCGTGATCGCGAATGACTTCAGGAACCCGAGGACGTCGGTGAACCAGAGGCGGATGAATCGGATATCGCGCTCTTCAACCGTCCGCAGCACGTACGCGATCTGGGCTTCTCGCTGCTCTTCCATGTAGCTGAGTCTAGCGACTGCTTCGATCAGCTTCGCCCTCGAGGATGCTCTTGATCCTTTTGACTTCGGCGGGTGTGTCGCCCGAGAGCCACGGGGCGATCAACGGCTTGAGGATGCGCCCCATAACCGGGCCGAAGATGAGACACTCTCGATGCGTGACCCGGGTCCCCTCCATTGTCTTCTCGCAGGAAAAGAAACCGTCGAAGCCGCGAAGCGGCCACGGTGTCGAGACGCCTTTGAAATCGAGCCTCGAGAAGGGAGTCAGCTCGAAGCCGAGTGTCACTGCCGGGGCGGGGATCCCCATGAACCGACCGCCGTGCCGGACTTCGCCGGTGTTGCCATCTCCACGGATCCAATGGACACGTCCGATCTTGTGATCCGCTTGGCGATAACGCTCAACATCGAGCACGAACTCCATGACCTCTCGCGGATCACGCCGGATGAGCGTGCTTCCCTCCCCGCAGACAGAGATTCGTCTCGTCTTCTTGGCGAACGGGCGGAGATCTCTCAGGCCGAACCGCTGGAGAGGGCTCGGAAGCCCCGCGAGGATGCTCGCTTCATCGAACGGGGTGCTCGGCGTTAGTTCGGCTGATAGCTTGTCGGGGGCCATCGTCGGCTCGACGAGCTCCTCCTCCAGTATTCTCACCTGAGCCGTCGCCACCAACGGGACAGTCATCAATTCCTCCGCCAGGCGCGCGAGGAGATAGTGAACGGCGATGGGGACTCGCAGCGTCCGCCGTCTCTTGCCGATGACACGGCCGACGAGTCGAACCGCGTCGTCGAATCCGATCTCCGTAGGACCCATCACGGGAACGGTCTTCCGCATCAAGCTCCCGTGCACCAACGACGCGACGAGGATCCGGACGGCATCGTCCACGGCCAGCGGCCGCACTTTCCGATCACCGACGCCCAGATATACCGGAAAGGTCAGCAGAGCCCTGCTCAAGTGATCGAGCATGTGATCGCCCCGGCCGAACATCATCCCCGGCTTGAGCACCGTCCATTCGAGATCGGATGCCCGAACGATCTCTTCGGCGGCCCATTTGGACTCGTGATAGGGAGACCCGCAATCAGGACGCGCGCGCAAGAAGCTCACGAGAGCGAGCCGGTCGACTCCAGCCCTTTCGGCTGCCTTCACGACGTTGGAAGTGCCCGCAACATGGACCGACTCGTAGGTGCTCGCCCCGAGCTCCCGATTTATTCCGGCGCAATGCGCAACCGCTTCGCAGCCCTCAAAGGCCCTCTTTAGGGATTCGAGATCTCCGATATCCGCGGACCGGACGGAGATGCCCTTCGTGGACAAAACTTCGCGCGCCCAGGGGCGCTTGTCGATCCCTCTCGAGAGGACAACAACGTCGTGACCGGCAGCCGAAAGGGCAACAGATAGGTGACCCCCGACCAAACCCGTGCCCCCCGTGACCGCGATCCGCATTCCATCAGCATATGCAGCCAAATCAGTCGCAGGGGCCGGCGTGAACGGGTTCAATCAGCCTGAGTGACCTGGTACTGTCAGATGTGAAGTGCGCGCGCTGCGGGTGGCTCTGGCACAGGTCAACCCGACCGTCGGTGACCTGTCGGGGAACGCAGCCCTCATCAAGGACTACTACTCGCGCGCGGCCGACGCCGGCGCCGACGTCGTCGTGTTCCCGGAGCTCGCGATCACCGGATATCCGCCGGAAGATCTTCTGCTGAAACCGTCGTTCGTGCGGCAGAACTTCGAGATCATGCGCGACCTCGCCAAGACATTGAAAAACCCCGCCGCAGTCATCGGCTTCGTCGCTCACGACGAGGCCGGCCGCTTGTACAACGCTGCCGCAGTCGTTGCCGGCGGACGCGTGCGCGGCGTCTACCACAAAGAAGAGCTCCCCAACTACGGCGTGTTCGATGAGAAGCGGTACTTCGCCGAAGGAACCGGCCTCCCGCTCTTCGTCATCCGAGGTGTGCAGATCGGCGTCACCGTGTGCGAAGACGCGTGGATCGGCGATGGGCCCGTACAAGGGGTCGCGCGTAACGGCGCCGAGGTCGTGCTGAACATCAACGCCTCGCCGTACCACCGCGACAAGTCGTTCGAGCGGCAGATCCTGTTCCGCCAGCGCGCGCGCGACAACAAGGTTTTCTTCTTCTACGTGCAGACGGTCGGCGGCCAGGACGAGCTGGTCTTCGACGGGGACTCGCTCGCGTATGCGCCGGACGGCAGGCTGCTCGCACGAGGAGCGCAGTTCGAAGAAGAGCTGGTCCTCGTCGACATCGAGCTGCCCGACAAGACGCGCGGTATCAAGAAGGGCGCTGAGGTCGTGCAGATCTCCAAGGCAAGCGCCCGCAAGAACCCGCCGCTGCCCGAGCGGCGCGCGCGGCGGGGGATGGACCGCGTCGAAGAGGTCTATTCGGCGCTGCAGTTGGGCACGCGCGATTACATCCGCAAGAACGGGTTCCAGAGCGTGGTCATCGGGCTCTCGGGCGGGATCGATTCGTCGCTGACGGCCGTGATCGCCGCCGACGCGATCGGCGCCGAGAACGTCGTCGGGATCGCGATGCCGTCGGAAATCTCGAGCTCGGAGTCGCTCGAGGACGCGAAAGAGCTGGCGACGAACCTCGGCATCCAGTTCGACGTCCTTGCGATCGCAGGTATCCAGCGCGCGTTCATGGACGCGCTCGCCGACCCCTTCGCGGGAACGAAACCCGGCCTCGCGGAAGAGAACCTGCAAGCGCGCATCCGCGGCACGATCCTGATGGCGCTGTCGAACAAGTTCGGTCACCTGGTGCTGACGACCGGTAACAAGAGCGAGATGGCAACCGGCTACTCGACGCTCTACGGCGACATGGCCGGCGGATTCGCGGTGTTGAAGGACGTGCCGAAGACGCTCGTGTACGAGCTGTCGGCCTGGCGCAACTCGTACGGGCTCGAGGCAATCCCCGACCGCGTGTTCACGAAGCCGCCGTCCGCGGAGCTGCGCCCGGGGCAGACCGACCAAGACGAGCTGCCCCCGTACGACGAGCTCGATCCGATCCTGCACGCATACGTGGAAGAAGAACGCTCGATCCGCGAGATGATCGCGTTGGGGTACGACGAGAACACCGTCCGCAAGGTCGTCGAGATGGTCGACCGCAGCGAGTACAAGCGCCGGCAAGCGCCGCCCGGCGTGAAGATCACCGCGCGCGCGTTCGGCAAGGACCGCCGGTTGCCGATCACAAACCGCTTCCGGCAGCCGGTCGAGGTTCCCGAGCGCGTCACCGGAAGGAGGCGCCGATGAAGGTCTCGGAGATCATGAGCAAGACGCTGACGATCGTCGAGCCGGAGGCGACGCTCGGTGAGGCGGCCACGATGATGGGCGAGCGGCATGTGGGATCCGTCGTCGTGTGCGAAGACAACCGCCTGGTAGGCATCCTGACCGAGCGAGACATCGTGCGCGCGCTCTCGCGCGAGCACGACGCGCCCGGGCGGCCGGTCGTCGAGTGGATGTCGAAAGATCCGACGACGACGGACCCGGGTGCCGACGTCAAAGACGCGCTGCGGGCGATGGTCGACGGAGGGTTTCGCCACCTCCCCGTCATCGACGGCGGCAACGTGGTCGGGATGGTCTCGATCCGGGACGTGGCCGGAGCGATGGCCGACTAGGCCTCCTGGCGCGCGCATCCTCGAACTGGCACAATTCGTTACAAGAGCAGCTAGCCCGTGGACCCCTCGGGGCCGCGAGGAAGGAGAGCCTGCTATGTCTGTTTCGATCCACGACCTTGCCGCGTACAAAGCGCGCGGCGAAAAGTTCGTGATGCTCACCGCGTACGACTTCCCCACGGCCCAGATCCTGGACGAGTCGGGCGTACCGGTTCTGCTCGTCGGCGACTCGCTGGCGCAGGTCGTCCTCGGCTACGACACGACGATCCCTGTCTCGGTCGACGAGATGCTCCACCACACGCGCGCGGTCGCGCGCGGCGCGCGCAACGCTCTGATCGTCGGCGACATGCCGTTCGGAACGTACGGCGGCTCCGTCGAGCGCGGCATCGAGAACGCGATCCGTTTCATGAAAGAAGGCTCGGCTCACGCGGTGAAGTTCGAAGGCCCGCAGATGGATCTCGTCGAGCAGCTTGCGAAGATCGGCGTTCCCGTCATGGCGCACCTCGGCCTGACGCCGCAGTCGGTTCACCTCTTCGGCGGCTACAAGGTTCAGGGCCGCTCGGAGGAGCAAGCCGAGAACATCGTGCGGTGGGCGAAGGAGCTGGAGGAAGCAGGCGCGTTCTCGTTGGTGCTCGAGTGCGTGCCGTCCGATCTGGCCGCGCGCATCACGCGCGCGCTGTCGATCCCGACGATCGGGATCGGTGCGGGGCCGGACTGCGACGCGCAGGTGCTGGTGATCAACGACCTGCTCGGGCTGACACCGGGCAAGGCGCCGAAGTTCGTGAAGCGGTATGCGAACCTGCGCGAAGAGATCAGCGCAGCGGCAAGGCGCTACGCGGATGAGGTCGCGCGCGGCGAGTACCCGGGGCCGGAGCACTCGTACTCCTAAGTTGGTGTCGGTTTACCCTCGTATGCGGGGGTAGATCGACACCGCGCTTACCTCATCCAGAAGACGATCAACGCGATGCCGCCGACAACGATGGCGAACCCGGCGAGCCACCACAACAGGCGGCCCAGAGGCGTGAGGGGCGCGTCTCGATGGCCGCTCACATACGAGAAGACGCCGGGGTACGGCGCACCAGTGCTTCGAACGACGTGGTCGCTCGAGTCGGACCGAGTCCGGAGGGCGAAGCGGCGCCACCATCGCGATCTCCCCGGTATGTCAGCGTGGTGATGGCCCTTCATGGGGTCGTGCTCGTGATGACTCATCGCTCGTGCAGCGGCGTGAAGCCGCCTTCCTCGTAACGCGCCAGCACGAAGAGCAGGTCCGCAAGTCTGTTCAGGTACCGCAGGATCTCGCCGTCCGGCAGCATCTTCTCGCGCGCAAGCGCGACGCAGCGCCGCTCCGTGCGGCGCACGATCGCGCGCGCGAGGTCGATCGCGGCGCTTCCTTCGTTCTCTCCCGGGATGATGAACTCGGCGGGCATCGAGAACCGGGATTCGTGCTCGTCGATCAATGCTTCCAACGAAGCAACCATCGAGGCGCCGATCAGCGTCCCCCTTTCCACGTCGAGCTTCCGCCAGTTCTCCTCCGCCGTCGCGATCTCGGCGCCGGCGGCAAACAGCTCTCGCTGCAGCCGTAACAACAGATCGCCCAGACCCGGCGTCCTGCAGGTCGCGCGCGCGATGCCAAGCGCGGCAACGGCCTCGTCAGCAGAGCCGGCCGCCTCGACGCGCAGGTCGTCCTTCGCGACGCGGCCTCCGTACAACAAGCCGGTCGTGCCGTCGTCACCCGTCTTCGTATAGATCCTCACAACGCCGAGTCTAGACCGAGGCGACCGAGCTAACATCACTGCATGAGAGCAACCCCGGCGGGACTGGCTCCGAAGGCCGACCACGGTCGAGGTCGGCTCGATACCATCGCGAGCGCTCTCCTGACCGTCGGGATATTCCTCATCGCTATCGTGTTGCTCATCTCCGTCGGCGGCGAAGGCATCGTCACCGCGCCGCTGATGATCCCGCTCCTTTACATCCGAGTGCGGAGGCGGCCGACGAAGCCCTTCAAGTTCGTCGGCGGGCTGCTCGCGGCGCTGACGGCCGCCGAGCTCGGATGGGGCATCACCTACCGACTGGCCGGAGACGCCGAGCCGAAGCCGTGGATCTGGCTCGTTCCCCTCCTCGGCGCGATCGCGACGGCGACGGCGTTCGTACGCCTCAAGCCGAAGGCGACGGCTTAGCTCGCTTCCGCACCGCCGGCACGCGCGCGGCCGGACACAGCTCGTTTACCACGCACTCCGCGCAGTTGGGGTTGCGCGCGAAGCACACGTTGCGGCCGTGATCGATCAGAAGGTGGCTCACCTTGAACCACTTCGCGCGCGGGAACAGCTTCATCAGATCCTGCTCGACTTTGTTCGGATCGTCGTGGTCGCTGAACCCGAACCGCCACGACAGCCGATGCACGTGTGTGTCGACCGCGATCCCTTCGTTCTTCCCGAACGCGTTGCCGAGCACGACGTTCGCCGTCTTGCGCGCGACGCCGGGCAGCGTCAGCAGCTCCTCCATCGTGCCGGGGACCTCGCCGCCGAAGTCCTCCACCAACTTCTGCGACAGCCCGCGGATCGACTTCGCCTTCTGATTGAAGAAGCCCGACGCCTTGATGTCTTGCTCGAGCTCCCCCGGCTTGGCCTTCAAGAAATCCTCCGGCGATCGGTACTTCTGGAACAGCCTCTCGGTGATGATGTTCACCATCTTGTCGGTCGACTGCGCGCTCAGCACCGTGGCCACCAGCAGCTCGAACGGCGTCCTGTAGTTCAGCGCGGTGCGCGTGTCCGGGTACTGCTTCTCCAGCCGGCGCAGGATGAGGCTCGCGCGCTTCTTCTTCGCGTCGAAGGTCTCCTCATCGACCCAGGACGCGCGCGGCTCGGCCTTGGGCTTCCCCACTACGACGCGGCGGCGAGCGCAGCGGTGATGCGTTCACGCCACGCGGATGCGTCGCCGAGGTACAGCTCGCAGAACTTCGCGCGCCGATAGAACAGATGCATCTCGTGCTCCCACGTGAACCCGATGCCGCCGTGGACCTGGATCGAGTCGTTGGCCACGATGCGCGCGGCGTCGGACGCCGCCGCCTTCGCCGTCGCCGCGCCCAAACGCGCGTCGGGTGCGCCCTCTTCGAGCGCCCAGGCCGCGTAGTACACGTGCGAACGCGCCGTTTCCGTGACGAGCAGCATGTCTGCGCACTTGTGGCTGATCGCCTGGAAGCTGCCGATCGGCCGATCGAACTGCGTGCGCTCGCGCGCATACGCAACCGCGCGCTCCAGCTGCGCCGTCGCAACGCCGACCGCTTCGGCCGCTAGCAGCACGGCCGCTCGATCGAGCGCGCGCGCAACGCCGGGCCACGCGCCGCCTTCTTCGCCTAGGAGCCCATCGGCTGGCACTTCCACACCGCCCAACCGAACGTCGGCCATCCGCCGCGTGCCGTCCAACGACGCGACAGGCTTCGGCTTGCTCTTCAACGCCGAGGCCGGAACGAAGAACAGGGACAGGCCTTCCTCTGGGTTGCGCGCGCGCGCCGTGCGCGCCAGCACCACGATCTGATCCGCGAGGTGCGCCTCGGGAACCAGCGACGCCGTTCCGGAGAACTTCCATCCATTCTCCGTTCGAGCAGCCTTCACCGACACCCCGGCCGCGTCGTAACGCCCGTCTTTCTGGCCGAGTGCCGCCGTCGCCCGCGCGCCGCCCGACGCGATCGCGCGCAAAGCCTCATCGCGCGCGGAGCCTGAGGCCTGCTCGAGCAGCTGCCCGGCCAAAGCCACCGTCGAGAAGAACGGAACCGGCGCGAGCGCGCGTCCGGTCTCTTCCATCAAGATCGTCAGTTCGATCAGCCCGAGGCCGAGACCGCCGTGCTGCTCGTCGATCGCGACGCCGGCCCAGCCGAGCTCGCCGATCGTCGTCCACAGCGCGTCGTCGGTGCCGGTCTTCGACTCCATCGCGGTCCGGTAAACAGCCGGGCCGGCCTTGTCCGCAAGGACCTCGCGCGCGGACTGCCGGAGGGCTTCCTGCTCGTCGTTGAATCCGAAGTCCATCGTGCGCTCCTAGCGGTGGCGTGGGAGGCCGAGCACGCGCTCGGCGATGATGTTGCGGAGGATCTCGCTCGTGCCGGCTTCGATCGTGTTGCCGCGCGAGCGCAGCGCCGCGAATGCCCAGCGCTTCAGGTCCTCGTCGCCCTTCCATTCGGTCGTCAAGCCGGCCGGTCCGTACAGCTCCATCGCGAGGTCCGTGAGCCGCTTCATCGACTCGCTCCACAGCAGCTTGCCGAGCGAGCCTTCCGGTCCGGGGGTCCCGGTCTTGATGACCGTCGAGAGCGCGCGGTAGCCGGTCAAGCGAAGCGCTTCGATCTCGACGTGCAGCTGCCCGATCCGCTGCCGGA
>Ga0209577_10003887_pt1 | contig 14092 bp, 14 predicted proteins | sample GraSoiAngelo_109_FD_185874 | JGI IMG/M metagenome (GOLD analysis project Ga0209577, IMG submission 185874) | Grasslands soil microbial communities from the Angelo Coastal Reserve, California, USA - 14_0903_12_20cm (SPAdes) (version 2) | ecosystem: Environmental > Terrestrial > Soil > Grasslands...
GGAGCCAGGGTGGCGAGGCTTCCCTCGTGCTCCGGGGTATAGACCACGACCTCGCAGACGCCGGCGCTGGCGACCGCCTCGGGGCGGCCGCTTCGATCACCGTCCGCGCGCAGCGAGGGAAAGCGGTTCTCGAAGACGGCCAGCTGGAAGGCTCGCGCCGGAATCTCGGTCGAGTGCTCGCCGGTGGAGGGACAGAGCGGGCAGCGCGAGCGTACGGGGAGGAAGGTCCTGCCTTGCCGCGCCGCGGCGACCAGTACCCATTCCCGCCGCAGCGGGTTCCAGCGGCGTTCGTAGATCCCGGGCTGCGCCAGGGGCGCCTGATAGCCGGGCGGCGCCGGCTGGTGTGGACCGTAGAGCGTGACCCGCCGGCCGTCAGGCTGGCGCAGCTCGGTCCTTTCCAGGCGCGACATCGCGGGCATGTTAGTCGACGGAGCGTTCTGGATGACCGGCTACAATAAGGTGCCTCGACAGTGCGGCCATAGCTCAGCCTGGATAGAGCGCCGGGCTACGGACCCGGGTGCGGGGGTTCAAATCCTCCTGGCCGCAGTCTCCTCCCCCAGCGACAACCGGTGCAGCCTGGTGTAGCGGGGCGGTCCGCTGCCGAGCTGGCTGCGCATCAGAGCGACCTCTCCTATCTCCAGCGGACCGAAGCTGGCCTCGGCCCAATGCCGGTACCAGGCCTCCACCACAGAGATCTCTTCCCGCCTCAACGGCCGGCGGCTCCGCCCCAGCGTCAGGTGCGGCTTGAATGGACGGGACTCGACCGGCAGGCCGAGCGCGGCGATCACCGAACGCATCCGGCCGTACAGGGTATGGAGCGGCGTCCCTTGTGGTTGCTCGAAGCCCGCGTAGAAGACCTGAGGCCGCCGCCGGGCGGGAAAGGCGCCGACGCCTCTCACCTCGACCTCGAAAGGCGGGACCAGGGCGGCAACCGGGGCCGCACGCCCAGCGAGCTCATCCAGACGGCTGGGGTCGACGCTGCCCAGGAAGTGCAAGGTGAGGTGGATGCCATCCGGGGGGCTGCTCCGCACCGCCGACACCTGGCTCAGCGACTCGAGCGCGGGCCGGAGCGCCTCCATCACCGCCGGCGTGAGCTCCACCGCCATGAAGGCCCTCCACCCGCTCATACCACGTTCCTCTCGGGCGCGGTCCGGCCGGTCTGAAACCGGTCCGGCGCAAAGGGCTCGAGGTCGATCGCCGGGGTCGTGCCCAGCATGGCCTCGGCCAGGCAACGGCCGACCACCGGCGCCATCATGAAGCCGTGCCCGGAGAAACCCGCCGCGACCCAGAGCCCCGGTCTCGAGCGGACGGGGCCGACGAGGGGCTGGCGGTCGGGGGTCATCTCGTAGAGGCCGGCCCATCCGGTCTTGATCCTGGCGTCGAGCAGCGGCGGCCAGCGCTTCGCCGCCACCGCGTTCACCCGCTCCAGGAAGTGCCAATCGACGCTGGTGTCGAAGCCGTCAGGCTGATCCGGATCGCCCATCCCGAAGAGCACGCCGTCACCCTCGGGATGGAAATAGAAGGAGGTGTGGAAGTCGATCGTCATCGGCGCCTCAGGCCTCAGGGCGTCGAAGGCGCCGGTGACGAAGACCTGGCGTCGGGACGGCGTGATGGGCAGTTCCAGCGCCAGAAGACGCGCCACGCTTCCGCTCCAGGGCCCGGCGCAGAGCACCGTGCTCGCGCTCCGGACCTCGCCTTTCGCGGTGCGCACGCCGAGCACGGCACCGGCCTGGGTGAGGAAGCCCATGACCTCTTCACCCTCGACGATGCGGACCCCGAGGCGGCGGGCGGCGGCAGCGTAGCCCTGGGTGACCTCGTTGGGCCCGGCGAGGCCATCGCTGGGGCAGAACGTCGCCCCTGTCAGGTCATCGGTCCGCAGCCCTGGGACCAGCGCGCCGGCCTCCACCGGGGTCAGCTGGCGCAGGTCGTCCATGCCGCAAGTCCGCTGCAGGCGCACGTGTTCCGCGAACTCGTCGCGTTCCAGCACCGTGGTGAGCAGGAAAAGATAGCCGACGGGGCGGAAGTCGGCGCTGGCGCCTGTCTCCTTCTCGAAGCCCGCCAGCACGCGTTTGGCTTCCATCCCGATGCGTACGTTGACCTCGGTCGAGAACTGGGCCCGGATGCCGCCTGCGCAGGCCGCCGTCGCTCCCTGGCCGACGTCGCCGCGGTCGACCACGACGATCGGCGCGACGCCGGCGCGGGCCAGGTGGAAGGCCAGGCTGCAGCCCATCACGCCCGCGCCCACGATGACCGCTTCCGCCTGCGCCGGCAGGCGCCCGGTCACGTCCTGGACAGGTGAACGTTGCCCATGAACTCGAAGATGCACTTGAGCGCGGCCAGGACGGTGACGTGTCCCACGTCGAGAGGCGGCGAGACCTCGTCCAGGTCCATCCCGGCGAGGCGGAGGCCGCGCAAGGCGTGCAGCAGGTCCAGCAGCTGCCGGCTGGTCAACCCGCCGGCGGCGGGGATCCCGGTACCCGGTGCGCCCGAGGGGTCGAGCACGTCGATGTCCAGCGAGACATGGACCGCGTCGTCGCCGACCACCGACTCAAGGCGCTCCTTGAAGCGCGCGGGATCGAGCCGGTTCGCCTCGGCGCCGGTGATCAGGGTGACGCCGGCGCGCCTGATGAAGTCGACCTCTTCCCAGTCGTAGTCGCGCTGGCCGATCAGGACCACCTTGCGCGGGTCGACCTCCGCCAGCTCCAGGCCCCGGCGCAAAGCGCAGCCATTGGACCAGCGCGACCGGCGCGAGCTGTCATTGAGGTCGGGATGGGCGTCGATGTAGAGGACGGCCAGCCGCCCGTTGAAGCGGCGCTGCTGGGCGACGAGCGTCGGCACCACCGTGGTGTGATCTCCGCCCAGGACCACCGGGACGGTGCGCGGCGGCGTGGAAGCGATCGCGTCGGCCAGGGCGCCGACGTTGGCCCCCATGTCACCTTCGACCAGGGGCAGCTCGCCCCGGTCCTCCAGGGTGAGCCTGTCGAATTGCTCGGCGTGCTCGGTCACCGAGGAGAGGACCGCCGACAGCCGGCGCAGGACGCCCGGCGCCTGGGCGGCGCCCGGCCGGTAGACCGCTCCGCGGTCGAGCGGCACGCCCATGATCCGCACGTCCGCGCTCTCACCGTGCGCCGGTGGGCGAAGCCCGCCCCAGGGCCGCAGCCCCTCGGTGTTGAAGTCGAAGCCCCCTGCCGCGCTGCCCGGCAATTCAGGAGTCACGGGGCCAGGAAGCCGGCGATGGCCTGGACCTGGGCCTGGATCAGCGCCGGAGTCCAGCCGTGGCCCGCGGCCTCGATCACCCGCACCTGCGCCTCGCGCATGGTCCGGGCCAGCTCGCGGATCCGCTCCACTCGCACCAGTCGGTCATCGGCGGCGACCACGATCAGCGCCGGCTTCTCCCAGCGCTCGAGGAAGGCGGCGTAGTCGCGGCGGATCCCGTCCAGCAGCCAGGAGCGAGCCGTATGGCCGTCGGCGCGGCACTGGTTGTCGAAGTTCACCTGGGCGTCATACCGATCGACCCCGGGGCCCTCCACAAGGAACCGCTTGTAGAGGTCGGAGACCGTCCGGTTGCGGCGCAGCCGGTCGATGATGGCGAAGACGGGTCTGAGGGTGAGCACCGAAGCCTGCAGCTTGAACCAGGGGTGCAGTGTCTGCGGCGAGTAGATGGGCGTGTGCAGGACCAGCCGCGTCACCCGCCCGGGATCCAGGCGCGCGTACTCCAGGGCGACGGTGGCGCCCAGGCAGATGCCGCCCAGGTCGTGCTGGCCCAGGCCGAGGGCGTCGGCGAACGCCCGCAGGAAGCGCGCCTGGGCCGGCACGTCGTGGGGCGCCGAAGCCGCCGGGGTCTCCCCGAAGCCGGGAAGATCGGGGATCAGCACCCGGCGCAGGCCGCTGAAGGCAGGGCTCCAGGAGTGAAAGTTCTCCAGCGAGCCGATGAAGCCGTGGCACAGGAGCAGCGGGTGACCCACGCCCTGGTCCAGATAACGGACCCTCCGTCCCCAGACGTCGAGGTAGCGGACCGTGGCCGGGTCGATCGGGATCGCGCTACTCGCCGGTGTCAATCTGCGCCCGCTGCAGGCGGCCGCTGTAATCGACGTAGATCGTCTTCCACTCGGTGAACTCGTCGAGCGCCACCATCCCCGCCTCGCGGTGCCCATTGCCGGTATTCTTGGTGCCGCCGAAGGGAAGGTGAATCTCAGCGCCGATGGTCGGCGCATTGACGTAGACGATGCCGGACTGCAGCTCGTCCATGGCGTGGAAGGCCTTCTGCAGATCGTTGGTATAGATGGATAGGGAGAGGCCGTAGCTGGTGGAGTTGGCGACCTCGAGCGCTTCCTCGAGGCTGCCCACCGGCATGACCAGGGTCGAGGGGCCGAAGATCTCCTCCTGGGCCATGCGCATGTCCTTGCGTCCGTCGGCGAAGATCGTGGGCCGGTAGAACCAGCCGTCGCTGCCGGCGAAGTCGCCACCGTGCACGAGTCGGGCATGCTCCCGCCTGCCGATTTCCGTGTACTCGTGCACCTTCTTGAGGGCGGCCTCGTTGATGACCGGACCCATGTCGGTGTCGGGCAGGAGACCGTCGCCGACTTTCATCTTGGCCGCCCGTTCCTGGAGAAGGTCGGTGAAGTCCCCCTCGACCTTGCGCTGCACGATCAGCCTGGAGGCGGCCGTGCAGCGCTGTCCGGACGACCCGAACGCGCCCCAGAGCGCCCCATCCACGGCGAGCGGAACGTCGGCGTCGTCCAGGACCACAATCGCGTTCTTCCCGCCCAGCTCCAGGCCCAGCCGCTTCAATGTCTTCCCGCAGTACTCCGCGATCTGCCGACCGGCGGTGGTCGAACCGGTGAAAGAGATGCCGGCCACGCGGGGATCCTTGACCAGCGGATCGCCTGCCTCCGCCGCATTCCCGGTCACAAAATTCAGCACCCCGCCGGGAAGACCCGCCTCCTCGAGGATCTCGACCAGCCTGGTCGCCATGATCGGCGTGTCCGACGCAGGCTTGAACACCACGGTGTTCCCGGCCATCAGCGCGGGGAAGATCTTCCAGGTCGGGATGGCCAGGGGGAAGTTCCAGGGGGTGATGCAGCCGATGACGCCGAGTGGCTCGCGACGGGTCAGCGCCGCCTTGTTCCTGAGCTCGGAGGGGACGGTCTCGCCGAAGGGACGACGGCCGAAGCCGGCGGCGTACTTCCCCATGTCGATCGCCTCCTGGACGTCGCCGCGAGCCTCCTTGAGGACCTTGCCCATCTCCTGGGTCATCAGCCGCGCCAGCTCTTCCTTACGCTGCTCGATCAGGAGGCCGGCCTTCAGGATGATCTCGCCACGAGCCGGAGCCGGCGTCCGCCGCCAGCCCGCGAACGCCTTCTCGGCCGCGCCGACGGCGGCATCGACGTCCTGCGCATTGGAGGCCTGCATCACGCCCAGCACCCGGTCCTTGTGCGCCGGGTTCACCGAGTTGAAGGTCCGCCCGGTCTTCGACTCCACCCAGCTCCCGCCGATGTAGTTCTTGTAGGACTTGACCTCTGTTCCTCGTTCGGCCTCGCTTGTTGCCACCTGGCTCATGCTGCCACCTCCTGGAAGGCACCCTGCAGGATCTCCCACGCCTCCTCGAGCTCGTCGGCCGAAAGATTGAGCGGCGGTACCAGCCGCAGGACGTTGTCGTGCGTGCCGCAGCTGAGCAGGACCAGGCCCGAGTCCAGACTCACCTTGCGGACCTTATCCTGCAGGTCGTGGTCCGGCTTGCCGTCGGGCTTGACCAGCTCCACTCCGATCATCAGCCCCAACCCTCGCACGTCGCCGATGCCCGGCACGCGCCGCTGCAGTTCCTGAAGGCGACGCATCAGCTCGCGGCCGCGGACCTCCACGTTCTCCAGCACCTTCTCCCGTTCGAAGACGTCGAGTGTGGCCACTCCCACAGCGCAAGCGACCGGATTGCCGCCGAAGGTCGAGCCATGAGCCGCCGGCTGCCACTGGTCCATCAACCGGGCGTCGGCCACGATGGCGCTCAGCGGGAGCCCGCTGGCGATGCTCTTGGCCACCGTCATGATGTCAGGTACCACACCGAAATGTTCGCAGGCGAACATCTTTCCCGTGCGGCCGTAGCCGCACTGGACCTCGTCCGCGATGAGCAGGATCTGGTGGCGGTCGCAGAGCGCACGCAGCCGGGGCAGGAAGTCCGCCGGCGGGACCACATAGCCGCCCTCCCCCAACACCGGCTCGACGATGAAGGCGGCCACGTTGCGCGGCGGGACTCGGGTGTCCAGCATCTCGTCGATGTAATCGAAGACGTAGCTGAGAGTCGCCTCGTCGCCCGGCCCGGTCGGATTCCGGTAGGCATAGGGGTAGGGAGCGTGATAGATCCCGGGCAGGAAGGGCTCGTAGCGCTCGCGGTAGTACCACTTGGAGGAGGTCAGCGAGAGGGCGCCGTAGGTCCGGCCGTGAAAGGCCCCCTGGAAGCCGATGATGACCGGCCGCCCGGTCACGTAGCGGGCCAGCTTGATCGCGCCCTCGACCGCCTCCGCGCCGCTGTTGCCGAAGAAGACCCGGTTGTCCTTCCCCGGGGCTGCCGCCGCCAGCCGCTCGGCGAGTTGGATGGCCGGCTGGTGATGGGCCACCACCGAGGTGTGGAAGAGGCGGTCGATCTGGTCGTGGGCCGCCTTGCGCACGGCCGGATGGCCGTGGCCCAGGTTGGTGACCGCGATCCCCGAGGCGAAGTCGAGATAGCGATGGCCGTCCACGTCATAGAGATAGGATCCCTGCGCGTGGTCGACCACGATCGGGGTGTAGCGGTAGAGGACTGAGGCGAGGGCTTCGCGCTCGCGCGCCAGCCAGTCCTGGTTGCTAGAGGGCTTCGGTAGACGCTGAACGGCTTTCATTGGGCCTCCTTGTGAGTACGGATGGACGGACGACGACGTCGCATCCGCGAGCGGGGGGAGGCTGGCCGTCGGCCGAGGCCCACCAGGGACAGGTGATTCCCGGGATCCGATTCACGTCTGGATCATACCCGTCCGGTCGGGTGAGCGCCGTCGTCGCGGGGGAGGGACCCGCGGGGCGTTCAGGACGCCGGCAGCGACTGGGCGAGCGGCCTCGGCGCGCGCTCCGCGGTCAGAAAGCCTCCGAACATGACGATCGCGCCGATCGCCTGGCCGACGTAGAAGAGCTCGTAGATCCCGAGCCGGGTCAGGCTCGAGGCGCCGGCGACGATGAAGGCGCCCGCGGCGATCAGGAGGTTGGCCAGGAGCCGGCTGGCCGGCAGTCCGCGCCGCCAGAGCGCGTAGGCGGACCAGAGCGCGCCGCCGATCAGGACGATCGTGCCCACGATGTTGATCGTCGCCGCCATGGCGATGGCGACCACGTTGAAGAGGCTGCGCTCGGGGGCAATGGTATTGAGCGAGGGCACCTGGCGGGTCTGGAGCAGGCCGGTCTGCAGGTCGGCCCCGAAGACTCCGATCAGGCCGAGCGCCGCGAGCAGGGCCAGCACCACCATGGCCGCGCCGCCCGCCCGAGGCGCGAGCAGAAAGATGGTTCCCAGGGCCAGCACGCCGACCAGCACGATGCCTCCGCTGAAGTAATAGACCTTGAAGAGGACCGCGTCCCACCCAGCCGCGGCGCCCAGGACCTCGGTCAGACCGGCGATGGCGTAGAGAGCGAGCGCGATCGACCAGGCGAGCAGGTAGGTGCGGCGCTTCAACCGGTATCGTGTGAAGACGGTGGCCGCGAAGGCCGCGCTGACCACGGTGGCGAGCAGGGGATAGAGCAGCACCGGGTTCAAGTCTAGGCTCCCGCGCACCATCCGATGCTTGACGTTGGGGAGCGAGTGGCGTTAAATAGGCGCAACCACGGTACCACCAGGAGTCACAGCTTCCGTTTGAGCAGAGTCATCGCCATCGCCAACCAGAAGGGCGGGGTTGGCAAAACAACGACCGCGGTGAACCTCGGATGCGCGCTCGCCGAGTTGGGAAAGCGCATCCTCCTGATCGACCTCGATCCCCAGGGCCACCTCACCATCAACATGGGCTTCAAGCAGCCCGATCAGATCGAGCTCACCCTGCATGACCTCCTGCTCGACCCGCAGGTTCAGCTGGAGCACGTGGTCAAGTCGACCAACCTGGGCGTGGACTTCATCCCTTCCAACATCGAGCTGTCCGGCGCCGAGATCCAGCTGGTGCAGGAGATGGGCCGGGAGAGCTTCCTCAAGGACAAGCTGCGCCCCGGACAGGAAAACTACGACTTCATGGTGATCGACTGCCCGCCCTCCCTCGGCCTGCTCTGCGTCAACGCGCTGGTTGCGGCGGACGAGGTGATCATCCCGCTCCAGTGCGAGTACTTCGGAATGAAGGGGATGCAGCTGCTTCAGAACACCATCGAGCGGGTCAAGGTCAAGCTGAATCCGCGGCTGCGCATCAGCGGCATCCTGCCCACGATTCACAAATCCCGCACCCTCCACTCCCAGGAGGTGCTGGAGCTGGTCCGGGAGCGCTTCGGAGACGTGGTCTTCGACATGGTCATCAAGGACAGCATCCGCTTTGCCGAGACCCCGCTGGCCGGGATGTCGATCCTGCAGTACGCGGGCAGCTCCGAGGGGGCGAACGCCTACCGGGCGCTGGCAAGAGCCGTGATAGCGCGCGAGCCCGTGGAATCGAGCCCGGCGGCGGAGCCGGTGGCAGGTCGTGTTTAAGCGGGTGTCCTTGACCGGGTCAGCGGAGCTCTTTCGCGAAACCAGGGGGATCACCGACCCCATCCTCGAGGACGAGCCGGCTAAAGAGGAGCCAGAACCGGAGCCGGTCAAGCTTCACCGGCTCCCGCCGCGGGCGCTGGGGACGCCGCGCTACACCTACAGCCTGACGGAGACTCAGGTGCAGGTCCTGGCCGATGCCCTGCAGAGGATCAAGTACCCGCACACCATGCGCTCCTCCCGGCCCAGCATGGAGGAGTTCGAGAGCCTGGAGGCGCTCAGGCAGGTCCTGCTGGACGGCCTTCGCTAGGGCTCTTGCCCTCTCCTTCTCTCTGCGCCTTCCTGGCCTTTTCGAAACAGGAGCGGCAGAGCCGGACCTGGGCCAGCGCGCCGCCCTCCGCGAAAACCCGGCGGCCGCAGTGGAGGCAGATGAACTCCTGCCGGCGGGCCATCCTGATCAGCCCCCGGTCCCGGTCCCGGTCCTGACCAGCTCCGTCAGGCGCTGAAGCTGGTCCACCGGGGTCTCGGGCAGGACCCCGTGGCCGAGATTGAAGATGTGGCCCGGCCGGCCGGCCGCGCCGGCCAGGACCCGTGCGGCGCGCCGCTCCAGCTCAGGCCAGGGCGCCAGCAGCGCAGCCGGATCCAGGTTGCCCTGCACCCCGCGGTCGTAGCCGATCTCGCGCCAGGCCGCTCCCAGCTCGACCCGCCAGTCCAGCCCGATGACGTCGCCACCGGCCTCGCGCAGCAGCGGCAAGAGGCCGGCCGTCCCGGTGCCGAAGTGGACCGAGGGGATCCCGGCTGCCGCAAGTCCCTCGAAGATCGGCCCCACGTAGGGCAGGACGCGCTCTCTGTAGTCGTCCGGGGCGAGCGCCCCGACCCAGCTGTCGAAGAGCTGGAGCAGCTGCGCCCCGGCCCGGGCCTGGGCCAGCAGGTAGTCGAGCACCATCCGGCTGAGCCGGCTCATCAGGGCGTCCCAAAGAGCCGGTTCACCCAGCATCACCGCTTTGGTCCGCAGGAAGTCGCGCGAGGGGCGTCCTTCGATCAGGTAGCCGGCCAGGGTGAAGGGCGCACCGCTGAAGCCGATCACCGCCACACCCGTGGGCAGCGACCGGCGCAGGATCCGGATCGTCTCCATGACGAAGGGAACGGCCTCCTCGGCCGGTGTCGCGCGCAGCCGCTCGACGTCCTCCCGGCGGCGCAGCGGCTGTTCGATCACCGGGCCGACGCCCTCGACCAGCTCCAGCGCCACCCCCAGGCCGAAGGCGATGGGGAGCATGATGTCGGCGAACAGGACCGCGCCGTCGACGCCCAGGCGCTCGACCGGCTGCAGGGTGACCCGGGCGCAGAGCTCGGGTTCCTGGCAGATCTCGATCAGCCCATGGCGCTGGCGCACCTCGCGGTACTCGGGAAGCGCGCGCCCCGCCTGGCGCATGAACCACACCGGCGTCCGCTCCACCCGCTGCCGCAGGGCGGCCCGGACCAGCAGGGGCGCGGCCTGTGGGCCGGCCGGCCGCGGCGGCGAAAGTCGAGCCTGCGAGAGGCTCACGCCCGGAGCAGGCTCACCGGACCGGCCAGCTCGCCGGCCGACACCTGCTGGCGGAGGCCCAGGGCGAGGTCGAGCGCGGCCCGGGGCGACATGCGAACACAGCTGAAGATGGGCGTCTCCCGCTCCGTATAGCGGCTGGCCTGGGATTCCCGCAGCTCCATCACAAGGTCGCTGAAGACGGAGGGCTCATCGCACTCGAAGGCCACCACGAACTCCTGATCGTCCAGACCGAAGGCGTAGGCGGTGTTGATCTTGACCTGCGGATATCGGTGGCCGATGGCGAAGTGCTCCACCATCATCGCCTTGCGGCGCTCGTAGGGCAGCCGGTACCAGGCTCGCTTCTTCCACATCGGATAGACGAAGAGGTAGGCGGCGCCGGTAGGCTTCAGCCGGCTGCGCCGGCCCTCCTGGTCGGGATGGCGGTGGCCACCCAGATAGGGCGACGGCTTGAGCATGGCCAGGAAGGAGTGCGCGACCTGGAGATAGGGCCCCAGCCGGGTATCGCGCCAGCGCGAGGAGGCGCGCTGGATGTCATCGACCCGGTCCGCCGCCTGCCAGACCAGCAGGTCGCAATCTCCCCGCAGGCCGACCGTGCTGTAGGTGAGCAGGGTCCCGTCCCGCCCCAGGCCGTCGAGCAGCTCGGCGAGCTCGGCGGCCGCCTCGTCGCGGCGTGCAGCGGGCCAGGTGAGCACCTGTGGATCGATTTTCCAGAAGGTGTACTTCACCGCCTGCCGGTCCGCACCCATGCCATCCTCAGGGTAGCAGTCAGGAATAATCAATCGGGAGATGGCCCGGCTCTCGATTCAGAAGGTGCACGTCGGAGAGAAGGACGCCAACTGCTACCTGGTGGCCTGCGCGGACACCAGGGAGACGGTGGTCATCGACCCCGGCGACGACGCCCCCAAGATCCTGGCTCAGCTCGCGGGCCTGACGGTCAAATGGATCTGCTTCACGCATGCCCACCCGGGCCACGTCGGCGCCAAGGAAGAGGTCAAGCTCGCGACCGGAGCTCCCACCGCCATGCACCTGGCGGACGCCACCGCCAACCTGAAGTCGGCGGACCGCTATGTCACCGGCGGCGACCGGCTGCCCTTCGGCCGCTTCAGCCTGGAGGTGCTGCTCACGCCCGGCCACTCACCCGGCGGCCTGTCCTACCTCGTGGGCAACCACTGCTTTACCGGCGACACGCTCCTCCCCGGGCGGGTAGGGCGCGTCGACATTCCGGGGGCCAGCCCGCAGCAGATGGTGCTCAGCCTGCACGGCCAGCTGCTGTCCCTACCGGACAATACCGTCGTCTATCCCGGGCACGGGCCCAACACCACGATCGGAACCGAGCGGGTGCAGAATCCGTATCTGCGCTTGCGCTGACCGGCGCCCGTCTAATCGCGCTGGGCCGAGTAGAGCTCCTCGATCTGGGCCCGGTACTTCTCGGCCACGACCTTGCGCTTGACCTTCATCGTCGGCGTCAGCTCCTCGCCCACCTGAAAGCTGGAATCGAGGATCTTCCACTTTTTGATCTGCTCGGGATGAGAGAGTTCGCGGTTCACCTCATGGATCGCATCCTCGACCAGGCGCCGGACCGCCGGGTCGTTCGGCCCGCTCCCGGCCGCGGGCACGTCGGGATCGAGGGTGACCAGCGCCGCCACGAAGGGGCGCCCGTCGCCGAGCACGACGACCTGGGCGATGCCGCGCCTGCCGTTGAGTCCGTTCTCGATCGCTCCGGGGGCGACGTATTTGCCGCCGGAGGTCTTGAAGAGGTCCTTCTTGCGATCGGTGATCCGCAGGAACCCGTCGTCCAGGACCCCGACGTCGCCGGTGTGCAGCCACCCGTCTACCAGCGCCTCCGCGGTCGCTGCTTGGTCCTTGAAATAGCCGGCGAAGACGTTCGGGCCCTTGATCAGGATCTCGCCGTCGCCGGCGATCCGGATCTCCACCCCCGGAAGGGCCGGTCCCACGGTGCCGAAGCGCGCCTCGCCCGGCCGGTTGACCGTGGCCGGCGCGGTGGTCTCGGTCAGGCCATAGCCCTCCAGGATCTCCACGCCGAGGCCGTAGAAGAATCGCAGCACCTCGGGCGAGATGGGAGCCGAGCCGCTGATGCAGACCCGCGCCTGGTCCAGGCCGAGGGCCTGGCGGACCGGCCGGCAGACCAGGCGGTCGGCGATGGCCCACCGGCGGCGGAGCAGAAAGGAGGGCGCACGCCGGCGCTCGTAGGCCCTGGTCCGGGCGGCGCCGGCGCGCAACGCGAAGTCCCGGACCAGCCGCCGCGGGCCTCGCACCTCGTCCATCCTGGCCCTGACGCCGGCGTACATCTTCTCCCACAGCCGTGGCACCGACGTGAGATAGGTCGGCCGGACTTCGCGGGCCACCGCGGCCACCTGGTCGACCGCCGGCGAGAAGTAGACCTCACACCCCGTCTGCAGCTGGCGCATGTGGCTGACGACCCGCTCCAGCACGTGGGCGAGCGGGAGGTAGGAGATCAGGCGGTCCTCCTGGGAGCCGAAATGGGCCAGCATGGTGGCTGCGACCGTCCAGGTCAGGTTGCGGTGGGTGAGGATGGCCGCCTTCGGGACCCCGGTCGTGCCCGAGGTGTAGATCAGGCTGGCCATGTCCCGCGGCGTGACGGCCTGCCAGCGGTCCAGGAGCTGGCCGGGCCGGGTCCTGCCGTAGGCCTCGCCGGCTCGCAGGTAGGAGTCCCAGGTCGTCGACCAACCTTCCGCCGGTGACGCCTCGCCCTCCAGCAGCAGCACGCGGCGCAGCTCTGGAAGCTCGTCGCGCATCTGGGCCAGCTGGTCGAGCTGCTCTCGGTTCGCCAGCACCAGCACCCGCGATTGCGAATGCGCCAGGAGGTAGCGCACCTGGCCCGGAGCCAGCGTCGGATAGATGGCCACCGTGACCGCGCCGGTATGAGTAATGCCCAGGTCGGCGATCTGCCACTCCGGCCGGTTGCCCGCCCAGATCGCCACCCGATCGCCGTGCTGGACGCCCTCCTGGAGGAGGGCGTTGGCAAAACGCGAGACGGCTTTCGCGTAGTCGGCCCAGGAGATGGCGACCCAGCGGGAGCCGGCCCGAAAGTGCAGCGCAGGGGCGTCACCGCGCCGGTTCGCGGTCTGCTGGAAGAGTCCGGGTACGGTCTCCGGCTTGTCCTCCGAGACCGCGCCCACGGCCGCGGGCTGGGCCGTCATGCCGCCACTATAGATTGGCGGCTGACCGTATGCTGGTACGGTGGTGGTGGGTACCTGCGAGCTCATGTTCCAGCTACCGGAGAACCGCAGTCTGAAAGGCAAGCGTCAGGTCAGCCGTTCTCTCAGCCAGCGCATCCGCAACCGCTTCAACGTTTCCGTGGCCGAGGTCTGCGACCAGGACCGCTGGCAGACCCTGAGCCTGGGCGTCAGCTGCGTCAGCGACGACGCGCGTCATGCCAACGAGGTGCTGAGCAAGGTGGTGGACTTCGTCGAGGACCAGGACGGCAACGCTGTCCTCCACAGTCACCGGATCGAGATCCTGAGGACATGACGGTCGACGAGGCGAAAGGCGCCGCCGCGGAAGATGTGGGCAGCGTGGAGGAAGGACCGATCGCCTTCCTTCTGGCCGCGCTCGCGCGGGACGATCCTCAGGGCGTGGTGGCGGCGCTCGACGGCCGGCTCCATCAGGGACGTCCCGGCAGCCCTTCGGCGCTGCGCCAGCAGTTGGGCGAACGCCTGGCCGTCGCCCTCACCGCCCCGGGCGGCCGCATCACCCGCTGGATCGATGCCCTCTCCACGTCCCCGTCGCCGACAGCCCGGCAGGTGGCCTGCCTCCTGCTCGCGAACCGGTACGAGGCGGACCGCGCGGGCGTCCTCAAGGCCGCGGCAGCCCTGGCCGACGACGCCCACTGG
>Ga0209577_10003891_pt1 | contig 14083 bp, 13 predicted proteins | sample GraSoiAngelo_109_FD_185874 | JGI IMG/M metagenome (GOLD analysis project Ga0209577, IMG submission 185874) | Grasslands soil microbial communities from the Angelo Coastal Reserve, California, USA - 14_0903_12_20cm (SPAdes) (version 2) | ecosystem: Environmental > Terrestrial > Soil > Grasslands...
AGAGATAGACTAGAAGCTATGGCTGAAGCAGAAAAACTCTCACTGGAAATCAAACGCTTCATCAGAGCATCGCGAGACCGCGTTTACGCCGCCTGGACCGATCCCGCGCAACTAAAGAAATGGTTCGGTCCGGAAAGTGTTAAGACTCGTGATTTGATCGCCGACGTGCGGGTAGGGGGCCAATTCCGTTGGGACTGCACGGACCCGGAAGGTAAAGAGGTAATTATCTCCGGCGAATACCGCGAGCTGCAGCCCGGTAAGAAGATTGTGTTCACCTGGCGGTTGGAAGACGATGAAGATTGGAAAAATCGCAGCAGTATCGTCACAGTGGAATTCTTCGATCGTGAGGGAGGCGCGGAGGTCCGCCTGACTCACGAAAAACTTCCGAACGAAGCGTCACGCGACGATCACAAGCAAGGCTGGACGAGTGTGCTCGATAAACTGGACAAATTTCTCAGCGCATAACCGTCGATAAAAAATATGGAGGAAAAATGACAACGGAAGAAGTAGCTAAAAAAGTCGTGGAATTAGTCCGGAAACAAGCGTGGTACGAAGCGCTCGACGCTCTTTACGACAAAGACATCGTGAGCGTGGAAGCGACGGCGCCTGAGAGTCGCGGGAAAGAAGCAGTACGCGGCAAAATCGATTGGTGGGTGAACGCGATGGAAGTTCATAGCTTCAAAGCGGGCGAACCATTTGTCGCGCATGATCGGTTCGTCGTGCAATACGACGTCGACGTGAGGGAAAAGAGTCAAAACAACGTCGCCAAATTTCAGAAGTCGGGGTTTACACCGTGAAAGATGGCAAGATCTTGCGGGAAGAATTTTTGCCTCGCGTCTGACTGAAATTTACATGCTTGGAGTGCTGGGTTGCTTTCGGAGAATTTGGCAAATCGTCTCGGTGTCGGTGATCAACGCGTCTCCGGTAAACTTCAAACTTTCGATCGAGCGGTTAGCAGCTTCCTCGTTGCCGGTGCCGCATGCGTCAGTCACGACCACAGGAATGTACCCGAGGTCAGCGCTGTGGCGCACTGTCGGCTCGATTCCGATTTCAGTCGCTACGCCGACAACGATCAAGGCGTTTATACCGCAATCTCGCAAAGCGAAATCGAGCCAGGTGCCTTCGAAGGCCGACATCGTCAATTTGTCGAATACGCCTTCGACGGAAAGCGGAGATAACTCGGGGACAATCTGAAATCCGGGAGCGTCGCGTAAAAACCAAGGATTCACTTGATCGGGCGAATCCACACGTTGCCAGGCCATGGCCATGCGGAATTGAGACATACCCATGAGTTCTTTTGGCAGTGAAAGATGTCGGGAAAAGAATACGCGGATGCGAGCGTTGCGCGCGGCTGTTAGAACTTTGTGAACTTGCTGCGTTACCTCATCGCCATTCTTAATCTGACTTAAGATCCCGACCTGCATATCGTAAACGAGCAGGGCGACCCTTTGTGGGTTACACACTTCTTCCAATGTTTGTGGGATGCTTAGCCGGTATGCGCTTTTCATGACCGCTCGAAATACGACCTCTTCCCGGTGCTTATCGATTCAGTTGGCTGCTAATATTCGCTAAACGCGTCGTCAGGATAACAGTACAACCAACGTTCACCGGGTTGAGCGGAAGCAATTACCGGATGCCCGGTTGCGTGCGCATGTTTGCTGGCGTGACGGTTTGGCGAACTATCACAGCAGAGCGTTACGCCACACATTTGGCAGGTGCGCAGATGAACCCACTGCGCGCCGATCTTCACACATTCCTCGCATTCACGGCGCTCCGGTTGTTTAACTGACGCCACCGCATCCAGATGGGAACAGCCTCGGTCAGACATTGTGTTTAATTCGTGTTGTTATGCCTTCTCTTAATCAGCTTTGGTGAACCGAAATCATTGACGCCAGAATGTCTCAGGGTATTTCGAAAATCTCGATCTGATTGGCGATACCGCGCAGTGAGCGCTTCTCTGGAGTTACGGCGATGCCGTTTGATTGCAACAGCCTCGACGCTTCGCTGTCGGTAACGACCCGTTTCGTTGCGAAAATGGAGCGCGACGTCGCGAGTCCCTGGACGCGAGCTGCGATGTTTACGGTCCGCCCGAAGTAGTCCTGTCGGTCGTTTAACGAAACGGCGAGACAAGGCCCCTCGTGGATGCCAATCTTCAGCAGCAAGTCTCCTTTCAAATCCTTAAGTGCTTCTCGCATCTTCAGCGCAGCCGCCATCGCTCGATCCGGCGTCGGGAACGTCGCCATCACAGCATCACCGATTGTCTTTACTACGGCGCCGCTTTCGGCCGCGACGATTTCATGCAAGATCCGAAAATGAGCGCGCACCAAGTCGTAGGCGGCCAAATCTCCAACTCGTTCATAAAGTTCTGTTGAGCCTTTGAGATCGGTAAACAGAAAGCTCAGACTGGTAATCTTGAGCCTCTGATCCACATCGAGCGTATCGGTGCGGTATATGTCGCGGAATGTTTGGTTGGTCAGAAGACGTTTCGCGGTCAAGAACGGGCGACGTTTGCTGACGAGTTCGTGAACCTTGTCGGAAACAATCCAAATAGCAGGCAGCGTGCGCACGTTTAAGCGGTTCTCCAACGTAATCCGCAGAGGACCAGGACGCATTTGAACAGGCCTAGACGGCGCGTGATCCCTGGTCATAACGAAGGAGAGCGATTGGCTTTGACGTGTAGGCTCGCTCGTCACCTCGATATGCTGCGACATGTGAAGGACCGGATCGAAAACGATCACATATCCTTCGGGCAACTGGAGCGAGAGCACTACCTTCTCGCCAGCTGAAAGCTCGACGGCGTCCAGAGTAGTTTCCTCAAACCATTTTGCCAACGCCTCATCGTCGGGCAAATCGACACCTGAACTCCAGAAAACCTGTCTGTAATATTCAATGAAAGGCAGCGTCTCGGGATCGTGCGCCGCAATTCTCCGCACCCGCGGACTGATAGTGAACGTAACCTCGACGATTTCGTCGAGTGTGGGTTCGCAATCCTCAGCGCAAAGGACGCAGGTGTATCCGGTCTCTTTTACGGTCTTAAGCGTGGCGCCTGAATCCAGAACACCACCGCAAGCGGGACAAAGAATATTCCAGGACATGTCGAAAATGCCGAGTCGCGCGCCGTGCAAAAAAGCCGCGATCACATCCTCTTCATTCAGCTTGTGTTTCGCGGCAAAGGCGAGGGCGTTGATACGACAAAGCTCGCGGTCCGGACCGTCCTCGATGAGTTTTTCAATCGCGCTCACAGGTTTCGGCTTCGCCGATTGTCGCAAGGCGTCGAAGAGAGTGTCAGTTTCGCCGGGAAGTTTCATGGTACTTTTGAATCAATCACTAATGGCTACCCTGTGACTGGGAAAAACAGAAAGCAAGTGACAGATGCGTCCAACCTTCCCTTTGACAACGTCAGTTCCTTCTCCTCGTGTGTTTCAAATTCAGGCCGTGCGGATTGGCTCGGGATGAAATCGGATCGGGGCAACGATTGCGAGCAGGGCGACAACTAAGAGGACAACGAGCTGCGTGAGTTTAAATGGCGCCTCCGTCTGTGTCGGAGCAAGCACATGCAACGCCGGAATTTTTTCAAACACCTGCACTACTGCGACAAAAAGATTGAAGTAGAGACAAATCACGCCGCCGATGACGTAGATCCAGCGCCACGGCCCGGCGAGATGCTGCTTACCGGCAAACATTCCGAATACAACAACAAAGCCGGTGAAAATCGCGACAAGGCTAATCAGGGTGTGAATGATCGTGTAGATTTCCAGTATCATATCATCGTCCCTTCCATTTCATGCTAACTGACAGCGGGCTCCGTCGTCAGAGGTGGCGCTGGTTGCGTTAACGCTGTCGAACGTCGTTTGTCCCGGCGCTCCTTGAACCACATGATGACCACGTAGAAAACCGGCGTCAGAAATAGGCCAAATCCGGTTACTCCAAGCATTCCGAAAAAGACCGCGGTGCCGAGGGCTTGCCGCATTTCTGCGCCGGCACCCGAACTAACGACCAGCGGAACGACGCCAAAGATGAACGCGAATGAAGTCATCAAGATCGGGCGCAATCGGAGACGACACGCTTCGACCGCGGCGGTGAAACGGTCTTTTTGGTCGCGATCTTGAATCTGTTTTGCGAATTCGACGATCAGGATGGCGTTCTTACAGGCGAGTCCAACCAGCACAATGAACCCAATCTGGGTAAAGATGTTGTTCTCCATCGAACGCAGCCAGACACCGTAGATCGAACTGAACAGACACATCGGAACGATCAAAATGATTGCGAGCGGCAAAGACCAGCTTTCGTAAAGCGCGGAGAGCAGCAGGAAAACAAACAGAACGCAAAGCGGGAAAATGTAAATCGCGCTGTTGCCCGCGAGTTTTTGCTGGAGCGCTATCTCCGTCCACTCAGTCGTGAAGCTGGTGGGCAGAATTTGTTTGGCAAGACGTTCAACGGCGGCAAGCGCGTCGCCACTGCTGGCGGCCGGCGCCGGCTGACCGCTCAGGTCGGCCGCCGTAAACATGTTGTAGCGCGTGATCTTGTCGGCGCCGCTTACTTCTTGCACGGTCGCAACCGAGCCGAGCGGAACAATTCCGCCCGAATTATTTCGCGTTTTCAGCAAGCGAATATCGTCCTGACTCAAACGGAATTGGGAGTCAGCCTGAGCTGTAACGCGATAAGTGCGGCCAAAGAGTGTGAGATCGTTCACGTACGTCGAACCAAGATAAGTCTGAAGCGTGCCGAAGATGTTGCTGAGCGGCACGTCCATGCTCTTCGCTTTGACTCGATCGACGTCGAGCCAAAGCTGCGGAACGTTCGCGCGAAAAGTGGTCAGATTATTCGCCAAACCGGGCGTTTGATTTGCCTTCACCATCATGGCGAAAGCTTGCGTTTGCAGTTCGTCGAGACCGGCGTTGCCGCGATCTTGAATAAACAATTTGTAACCGCCGGCATTACCAATGCCGGATACGGGGGGCGGCGGGAAAGCAATCACCAGAGCTTCAGGAATCTCGGCGCGCACACGCGCATTTATTTTCGCCAGAATCGCCGGCAGACGCTGGTCGCCCGTTTTTCGCTCCGAAAATTCTTTGAATGGAAGAAACACCGCGGCCGTGTTCGGCTGATTGCCGCCGAAGAGATTGAATCCCGCGAACTCGACGGTGTTGAGAATGCCGGGGGTTTCGTGCGCGATTTTCGAAATCTTGTCGACAACCGCCTGGGTCCGCTCGAGCGAGGCTGCATCAGGTAATTGCGCATACACGACGGCGTAACCGCGGTCTTGCGTCGGCAGAAAGCCGCCCGGCACAACTTTGAAACCGACACCGGTCAGCGCAAGTAAACCTGCATAGACAAATAAAACGATGACAGCTAATCGGACGAGGCGGCCGACAGTGTTTCCGTATGCATTCGAGGCCCAGGAAAATGTTTTGTTGAATCCTCTGAAGAACCAACCAAGCAACCCATCGATAATTCGTTGGAACAAATCCTTGTTCGCGCCGCGCGGCTTGAGGAGCAGGGCAGCAAGGGCAGGGGACAGTGTGAGCGAATTGAGTGCGGAGATTGCGGTCGAGACCGCAATGGTCAGGGCGAATTGGCGAAAAAATGTGCCGGTAATGCCCGCAATAAACGCGGTGGGGATAAAAACAGAACAAAGCACGAGAGCGATCGCAACGAGGGCTCCGCCAACTTCGGTCATGGCTTTGCGGGCTGCGTCACGCGGGCTCAAACCATCTTCAATGTGATGCTCGATTGCCTCCACAACTACAATAGCGTCATCAACCACGATGCCGATTGCTAGAACGATGCCGAACAGCGAGAGATTGTTAATCGAGAACCCGAAGCCTTTCATCGCCGCGAACGTGCCGATCAACGAAACTGGGATCGCAATGAGAGGGATGATCGCCGCCCGCCAGGTTTGGAGAAAGATCAAGACGACGAGGACGACAAGCCCGATTGCTTCGAAGAGCGTCTTTTGAACTTCGTGAATCGATTCGCGGACGGAAACAGTCGGATCGTAAACGATCGTGTAGTCGAGGCCGATAGGGAAACGTTGTTTGAGCTCAGCCATTTTCTTGCGCACCGCATCTGAAGTGGCGAGCGCGTTCGAGCCCGGGAGCTGGAAAATCGCAATCGCAGTAGCCGGTTTTCCGCCGAGCCCGCTGTTGACCGTGTAATCGCGAGCGGCGAGTTCAACCCGCGCGATGTCGCGCACGCGCGTGACCTGACCGTTAGCGCCGGTCTTGACAATGATGTCGCCGAACTGTTTTTCGTCAGTGAGCCGGCCTTGCGTACTGACGGTATATTGAAATGCAGTCGCGCCCTTCGGCACAGGCGGCGCGCCGATAATTCCGGCTGCGACTTGCACATTTTGCTCCTGGATAGCCGTCACTACATCCTGCGCCGTTAATCCGCGCGCAGACAGTTGGTGCGGATCGAGCCAAATTCGCATCGAATATTCGCGCGCGCCGAACACATTAATGTCGCCGACACCATCGAGTCGGGCGAGCTCGTCGCGAATCTGGAGCAAAGCGTAATTACTGGTAAAAAGTTGATCGAGCGATCCATCCGGCGAAACGAGGTGCACGACCATCGTGATGTCGGGCGATTGCTTTTTCGTCGTCACGCCGATCCGTTGCACATCGGGCGGGAGTACGGGAATCGCGATCGCAACCCGATTTTGCACTAGCACCTGTGCCGTATCCAGATTGGTGCCGAGCTTGAACGTGATGCTCAAAGTCATGTTGCCGTCACTCGTGCTTTGCGAGGACATGTAGAGCATGTTTTCAACGCCATTGACTTGCTGCTCGATCGGCGTCGCAACTGTTTCCGATACAACTTTCGCGTTTGCGCCGGGATAGCTGGCTGTGACTTGGATCGTGGGTGGCGCGATATCGGGATATTGCGCGATGGGCAGCGTTGAAAGCGCAATGACTCCGACCAGCGTGATGACAATGCTGATGACGCCGGCGAAGATTGGCCGGTCGATGAAAAAATGAGGAAAGTTCATGCCGACCGCCGTTCCTACTGCGCCGTCATTTTTCGTTTTGCGATTCAGCGACCCTTTTCTTTGTGTCCGTTTCGCTGGCAGGAGTCTCTTCAGGTACAGGCGTGACTTTCATTCCGGCTTGCAAAAGTTGCAGACGGGTCGAGACAACTTTCTCGCCGTCCTTCAGTCCGCTTTTCACAATCCGTTTTCCTTCAAACAAACCACCGGTCTCGAGGTTACGACGTTCGACGGTATTATTGGGCTTAACGACGAATGCGTATTTCAACCCTTGTTGCGAGCTGATTACTCTGTCCGGGACTAGTGCAGCCCGATAAGGCGTTGCGCCCGAAACGCGCACGCGAACAAAGAAACCTGGCGTAATGAAGTTAGGGTTCCAGTTTTTTATAACGATTCGCGCACGCACCGTCCCCGTCCCAGGATCAAGGCGGTTGTCAACGAAGTCGATTGTACCTTCGTGCGGGAAATCGGTCTCGTTTCCGAGCTCGATCCATGCCGGGATCTTGGCTGTGCGCGCGCTCACGCGTTTCCCTTCCCCGCTCAGCTTTACATATTTGAGCACGGCGTTCTCGTCGGCATCGACTTTGGCATAAATCGGATCGACCGAGACTACTGTTGTAAGCAAGCTATCGGGACCTGCCCCGGGCTGAACGAGATTGCCTACGGTGATGCGCTGGTCGCTGACTCGGCCGTCGATCGGAGATTTGATTTGCGTGAACTCCAGATTCAGCGCCGAGGCATTCTTTGCCGCTTCGGCCGAACTCTTGGCGGCGGCAGCACCTTGAAATGTAGCAGCCTTCTGATCGAACTCGCTGGCGGAAATCGTGGCCTTGCCGCGCAACTCTTTTGCGCGATTAAGTTCAATCTCGGCAAGCTTGAGCTGCGCATCCATGCGGTCGACTTCCGCCGCTGCGCGATCAAAATCCGCCTGATAAGGGCGCGGATCGATCACGTAAAGGAGGTCTCCCTTTTTAACGATTGCGCCCGCTTCAAAATGAATCTCGGTAATGTATCCAGACACGCGCGGCCGAATCTCGACCGATTCAACTGGATCCAGCCGCCCAGTGAATTCGTCCCATTCGTTTACCTCTTTCTCGACGACAGTAACGACGTTAACCGGCAAAGCAGGTTGCTGCGTTACGGATGCTTTCTTGCAGCCACTTCCCGTCAAGGCGACGAACAAAAAAGCGGTACACGCAAAAAGGAACTGCTTCATTTAATCAAATTCGCATTCATTTGAGTTGATCGCGAATCGCGGGTTCGGGGGGGAGAAGAGGCAGTAAGTGGAGTTAGTTGTGTCCAGCGCGTGCGAATCCGCTCCGCCAGTTCGCGTAGCGCTCCGATATCTCGCAAAGTAATCAGCTGCTTGATGTCTCGCGTGTTTATTGCGCGACCCAGCCTCCATCGACGATCAGCGATGTCCCAGTCGTGAATTTTGCGTCGTCGGAGCAGAGATACAGAACCGCAGCAGCAATTTCCTCGGTGGCGCCTTTCCGTCCCACAGGAATCATCGACGCGATCTGATCGCCCAATTCCTTTCCAGCAAAACGGTCGAACATGTCGGTGGCGATCACACCGGGAGCCACCGCATTGACGCGAATGTTTTGTCTGGCGAATTCAAGCGCGACAGATTTGGTCAGGCCTTCGACAGCGTGTTTTGACGCAATGTAGATACTGACCTCGCCCATGCCTACGTGCCCGGCCACGCTGGAATTGTTGACAATCGCGCCGCCTCCATTCTTGAGCATGGCAGGGATTTCGTGACGTAGCGAATTGAGAACGCCCCAGACGTTGATGTCGAAAACGCGGCGATACTCAGCTTCGGTGGCCTGATCGAGCGGGCCTTTCCATTCAACGCCGGCATTGTTAAACGCAACGTCGAGCCGGCCGAATTTGTCGACCGTGAAATCGACCATTGCCTTCACATCCACGTCTTTCGCGACATCCGTACGGACGAATGCGGCATCGCCGCCGAGTTTTTTAATTTCGGCAACAACCTGCGCGCCTTCTTTCTCGCGGCGCCCAGTTAGAACGACCTTCGCGCCGGCGCGTGCGAATTCAATCGCGGTGGTTTTGCCGATACCGGAAGTTCCTCCGGTCACGAGTGCAACCTTGCCTGAGAATGTTCTGTTGTTATTCATTGTGTTCCTTTCAGTTTGTGATTTTGCGAAATTTCTTAAGAATCAGAAATTTTCGTCATGCTATTTCTTCGGTAATTGTTATTCCTTTTCTTTGGATTGGCGACACATGAGCGTTCCGCCTATCGGAGTTATTGCATTGATCAGGCAGCGGACCGGTGTTCGGTCGCAGACGAAAGAGTGAGTAGTTCGGCAAGGCGCGATTCGTAAGCCTCGCACATGGGACAGTCGCCATTCGGTTCAATCCATTCGGGATGTTCCGTGCGCAAGGCTTCGTGTATCTGTTGCTGAAGTTGAACATAAGGCTGGACCGCCTCGGGAACGGCTTCAGAAGCGTTGATCTTCACTAGCAACAGGATCGGCAATAAACAACCGGCAGCCACTGCGCGCGCGTAGGATTTTCCTTTGCCACTCGCGAGGGGATTTATGGTCCCTCTTTCGAGATAGAAAGATGTGCGGGCTCGTCCGGGCACAGTTGGTCTTTTTCGCTGACGATCTCCTGAAGCAATCCGCTCGCGTTATCGCGCACAACGACGACGCAGTTCCGAGGAAACTATTCCTTTTCGACGGAGACTTCGGTCGCCTTAATTATCGCAAATACGTTATCGCCCTCTTTGAGATTCATTCGCTGGACTGAATCCGTTGTGATTATCGACGTTACATTTCCAGCGGCAGTTCGGACAACAACTTCCGACACAACTTTATCAGAAACGATTTTCTCGATTGTGCCGGGTAATCGGTTTCGAATGCTTGTGCTCATATCTAACATTACTGTCATGTTGAGCCCTTCGCGACTCTGCTCAGGACAGGCTTTGCGAAACAGCTCGTTGAATTGCTGTGCGGGGAACGATAAGTGATCAGAGATTGAACTCGTTTGTTTCCCGACTCACTCGCCGCTACTCTGCGCGGCTTTGCCGTCCATGTCGCTCGTCCCACTGGCTCCATTCTTCGACTCCGCTCAGAATGACATTTGTAGGATGGCTCCCAGTCAGCCTTTCATATTGTCCGTCGTCTCATTTTTCGAGCGGCGTTAACAGTTCCTTCTCGTCCGTGTCCACCACGAACACAGCCAGCAGTTTGGCGGGTTCGGTCTTGCTCGCATTCCCATCAACAGTGTGCTGATCACCGGGCATCTCGGAGAAGTTCTGTCCGGCGCGATAAGTAACGACCGGCCCATTATTGACCGAAGTTCGAATGGCTCCTTCCAAGACCGTTGCATAGATGAAAGCAGATTTGGGATGCGTGTGACCCGGCGACGCATCTCCGGGACCGTATTCGACGAGCACACCCTTGATGCTTTTGCCAGGCACATTTGGCAAAGCATGCTCGTAGACGACCGTGGCCTTCGGATGTTTATCAGCAGCCATGCCCGAACCCACGCCGACAATGGCGATGAGCGCGCAAACGACAGGTGCGTAGTTGAAGCGGAACAGCCTGCTTCGTGTTGAAGTTTGGATTCGTTTCATTGTGATGTTCTGGTAGATGGTTTGGTTGTTCTTGTGATGTTCGGGAAGAAGTCCTTCCTGTGTTTTTTCTACGATGCGGAGCGGCTGAGCCAGTCCGCGAAATGAGTCGGACCGAGGCGCGCGTTACCGCCAGGGGTAAGGCTTTGATCGTTCAGCTCGGTGCCGAAGTACAAGGCGTGTACATCCGTGGTCACCTTCCGTGGATCTCGGGTCGCGCTCAAGAAACGCCGCACGAATTCATCCATTCGGATCGGTTCCGGACCGGCAATCTCGATCGTGCCGTTCACCGGTTCGCCCGCGGCAACGTCAGTGAGGGCGGCGGCGACATCATCCGCCGCGATGGGTTGCGTGAGGCCTGGCGACAACCGAACAGTTTGCCCTTCGGTAGCCGACTGAGCGATGCCCTTCACGAACTCGAAGAACTGCGTCGAGCGGACGATGGTGAATGGAATCCCTGATGCCTTGATCAGATTTTCCTGAGCCACCTTCGCGCGCAAATAACCGCTCGCGGGAAGCCGGTCCGCGCCGACGATTGACAGCGCTACATGGTGCCGTACGCCTGCGGCCGCTTCCGCAGCAAGTAAGTTGCGTCCTGCCGTTTCAAAAAACTCCAGCACCGCCTTGTCCTCCCACGATGGCGCATTCGCGACGTCGACAACAACCTGAGCGCCTGTTAGCGCTTCAGCCAGTCCCTCACCAGTAAAGGCGTTGACGCCCGACGACGGTGACGCAGCCAGTACCTCGTGGCCGCGCTCACGAAGATTTTTCACGAGCTTTGTTCCGATTAGACCTGTGCCGCCAATCACCACGATCTTCATGCCCAACCTCCTGGGCCGATCGGACCGATGAGGGCCGCTTTTAACGGAGTTACATGATTTTTTCTCATTGTTTTGGTCTTACCTTTCCCTTTGCAGGTTTGCTACGGCGAAAGTCATCTAGCCTTTAATGAACGCGAGCAGATCGGCGTTGATGATCGCCGCCTTCGCCACGTTCTTATCGCCATGACGGGCGAGATAACGCACCACCTGGCCGCCGCCGGTCGAATGGCCGACGTGAATTGCATCCTTCAGGTTGAGATGGTCGGTGACGGCCTTCAGAGGATGGGTCGCTGACTGAGCACCCGCGCGAAACAATCCAACGCCGAGGATCACCACGGAAGTCGCTAAGATCACAGCCCCCAAGCAGACTAAGTGAATCGCGTCATTCAGCCGCTCGGCAAGAAATTGCCTGGCTATTTGCGTCGTTTGTCTTTCGGTAATCATAGTCAGTTCCCTTTGTCAGTGAGGTCCGCTGCTGTTCTCGCCATTGCGCTCAGCGCAGTGCCCATGCTATTCACGGCTCGTTCAGCGTTGGCTACCTTGTGCCGCTGCGCGATCCAGCGAGGTTCGTTATACGAAAGCCATGTTTTGCCCGCTGCATCCTGCCAAACGAGCGCCTTTAATGGCAGATCGATTCCGACTGTCTGCTCGGACTGCATCAGTGGCGTGCCGCCGCGGGCGTTACCGAAAATGATGAGTTCGGTTGGCGGCAAAGTCAGTCCCACTTCCGCTGCCCCTGCGGCATGATCGATCCGGGCAAACACCGTCAACCCTTGCGCGCGAATCTCTGCTTCCAGCCGGTCCATCGTCTCCTTAGGACCGAAGCCACTTGCAATTGTCGTGAACCCTTCAATATGGTCTTCTTTCATGGCGCTGTTGAGACCGTGCCGTCACTTCGTCCATCTAATCTCTCGCTTCGGGGAACTACAGCTTCTGCTTCGCGAGGAAGCTCCGCATAAAAGCGGCGATCATCGGCCCGTCTTCCTCCAGTGCGAAGTGCCCAGTGTCGAGCAGATGGAACTCGACGTTCTTTAAGTCGCGGCGATATGGGTAAGCACCTTCGGCCGGAAAGATGAGATCGTTCTTGCCCCAAACGATCAGCATGGGCGGTTGGTGCTGCCGGAAGTATTCCTGCCACTTCGGATAGAGCGGCGGATTCGAGCCGTAGGAGTAAAAGAGGGCTAGCTGAATATCCTGATTACCCGGGCGATCCATCAATGTTTGGTCGACAAGCCAAGTGTCCGGGCTGATGAGTTCCAGTCGGCCGACGCCGTTGGTGTATTGCCACTTCGTGGATTCCAGGGTCAACAACTTGCGCAATGCTGCCGCATTTTCTTCGGACCGGTCGGCCCAGTAGGCCCTGAACGGCTTCCAGAAATCGCGCAGGCCTTCCTCGTATGCGTTTCCATTCTGGACGATCAACGACTGGACTCGCTCGGGATGCTTCACGGCAATGCGAAAGCCGACTGGCGCGCCATAGTCCATGACATAGAGGCTGTAACGCTTGATACCGAGCTGTTGGATCAAGTCATCAACTACGTTCGCGAGATTATCGAACGTGTAATCGAACTCACTCACACTTGGCATCGAACTGTACCCGTAGCCCGGGTAATCCGGCGCGATGATGTGATATTTGTCCGCGAGCGCAGGGATCAGATTGCGAAACATGTGAGATGACGTTGGGAATCCGTGCAGTAAGAGAAGGGTGGGCGCGTTTTTCGGCCCGGCCTCGCGATAGAAAATGTCCAGCCCATTGATCTTCGCAGTTTTGTACAAGGTGCGTGATTGCGTATCCGCTGCGACGCTTGGATGCTCCGCGCCTCGTAACGGAGTGACGGCAGCGGTGGCGACAAACAGTGCGAGGACGGTTCGTATGACTAGATCACGAATCGTCGGCCGTGACGAAAAGACCGCGGTTAGGTATTTTGATTTCATGTTTATGTTAGTTTAGGTGTTTGGATTCATGTTCTTCGTTAGCTAACGACCTAGACGCCGGCATAAACGAGGGCTGTGAATGTTTTCAGCGGTCGGTTTGGCAGCAACAACTTCGCCGAGAGATTTACCCTGCTTTTTAAGTACGCTCACTTTCTCGCGGACGGCCACGAGCATGTCGCGGAATTCAATTAACTGAGACTTATTGCCGATAGGCCCATGCCCCGGAATAACAATTGTTTTGTCCGTAACTCTGGCAACATTCGCCTCAGCCGCGCGAATCATTCCGTCAATGCTGCCGCCGGTTGAATAATCAATGAATGGGAAATGGCCGTTCCAAAGAGTGTCGGCCACATCGATGATGTCGGCATCAGTGAAGTGGACAGATATATCAGAGTCAGTGTGCGCCGGGGCATAGCGCTTCAATGCCAATGTTGCTCCATTGAGATGCAAAGTTTGTTCGGAGTTGAATAGCTTTGTCGGCAAAGCGCCAGCCGGCGCGGGCGGGAAGGTGAAATTCCAATCTTCAACGCGAGTAGTAACGGAAAGGTGTTTCCGTGTGTTCTCGTGCGCGGTGATCTCGGCGCCAATAGAATGTAGCCATTCGTTGCCGTCGGTGTGATCGAAATGCCAATGCGAATTGATCAAATGCTTGACCGGATCGTCGCTGAGACTCGCCAAGGCTTCCGTTATCTGAGGACGTGACGCTGTGATGCCGGCATCTACGAGAAGCTTGCCATC
>Ga0209577_10003892_pt1 | contig 14083 bp, 11 predicted proteins | sample GraSoiAngelo_109_FD_185874 | JGI IMG/M metagenome (GOLD analysis project Ga0209577, IMG submission 185874) | Grasslands soil microbial communities from the Angelo Coastal Reserve, California, USA - 14_0903_12_20cm (SPAdes) (version 2) | ecosystem: Environmental > Terrestrial > Soil > Grasslands...
CACGAAGTATTCGCTCGCGTTCCTCAGTTGTATAGCCGTTGGGTTGGGGGTTATCCCGACTGGTACGCCCGCAGTTAGAGCACAGATATCGCTGTTTCCCATTTTGGGTCAGGCCGTTGCGAGCGAGTCGATCGCTGCCGCAGTGATAACATTGAAGTTTGACCATGCGTGAGAGTTTACCACCTCTCACGCCATTGAGCCACTACCAAAGTTTTATAGCACAGATGAGAAAGCCCTTCCCGCGCAAAGTAGTGCAGGCTAATAGACGCAAGTAATAAATCTTCCAGCAGCTAAACGTGAACTGCCTACGAAACCTCCTGATATTCTTCCGAGATACATAGGGCACAGGTAATACTTCTCAAGCTTAGCCTACAACTTTGTCTTCGCTACCACTATATCCTTGAGAAAGCTAACGGAGTCAAATTGTGTTTTAAAAAGATTCACAGTTAAATAATATTCGAAAGGATTTATTATTTTTAGCAAAAAAGAAATCCTTAAAATAAAGCCGTAAAAAATTTTTCTGGGCCTGTGGAATTCTCTTGCATCTAGAGTTAAGTTGTGTTAGCCTCCCGCCCGTTTCACAGACGATGATCGCCTGTAAACAATTGAAGGCAAAACACTTAAAGCTTCACTTTAAGTTCCACAAAGTTTTCCACAGGTCTGTGGAAAACTTTGTGGAAAACTTCAAAATTGATGTTGAAAGGAAATATTGAAAACGAATTTTAGCAATAATTCCACCGGCTGGCTCAAAGTTTAACCTTAGCAAATGTGATGGGCTGCCGTACTCTTTTGAGTCAGCTCTTAGCTGTTAAAATTAGATGAAAGCGAGAAGCTTATGAGTATAACAATTGAGAATAGACTTTGGAACGACATTCTTCTCGCCGTCGAGAAGCGTCTTAATCGTCAGAGTTTCGACACATGGATACGTCCGATCCATTTTGAAGGCTTTGATAAAGCAAGTCATGTACTTTATCTGAGGGCACCAAATCACGTCGTTAAAGATTGGGTAAGCTCAAATTACTCCGATGTGATAGATGCATCTTTATCCGAGTTGAATTTATCGGAATATCAACTTGATTGGACCATAGAGGAGGATCCCAAAAGTTCGAATGCCACCAAGATAGAAGAGAGGAATGATCTAGAATCTTTAGATATAGGTGAAATGACTATTTCAAATTCTCCCAGAAATAATCCTTCAAGCCTCTTTTCACTACTAGAGGCTGCCGAATCTGACGGACTTACTCCAGGTGCGACGACGTTCGTTGACATTGAACCGCTTGAGAACTCACTTAACCCTAAATGCTCTTTCCAGACCTTTGTTGTTGGCTCTTGCAATCAATTCGCCCATGCCGCGGCTCTTGCTGTCGCTGAAGCGCCGGGAAAGACTTATAACCCGCTTTATGTTTACGGTGGTGTGGGTCTTGGAAAGACTCACTTAATGCATGCAATCGGTCACGCGATAAAGGAGCGCAATCGTTATCTGCGTCTATCCTATATTTCAGCCGAGCGATTCATGAATGAGCTAATAAATGCCATCCGCTATGATAAAACACAAACTTTCCGTGAGAAATATCGCTCAATTGATATCCTTCTAATGGATGACATTCAATTCATGGCCGGTAAAGAGCGAACGCAGGAAGAATTCTTCCATACATTTAACGCTCTTTACGACGGTCAAAAACAGATTGTCATTACGTCAGACTGTCCGCCGCGGGAAATACCGACGCTAGAGGAAAGACTCCACTCACGCTTTGAGTGGGGCTTGATAGCAGACATTGAACCACCCGACCTTGAGACTAAAGTCGCGATTCTCAAGCGCAAGGCTGATCTCGATGGGGTCACCCTTCCTGACGACGTTGCATTTTTCATAGCGAGTAAAGTTAAAAGTAACATACGGGAGCTTGAAGGCTCGTTGGTACGGCTGATCGCCATCTCGTCCCTACGCGGCCTTCCTGTATCCAAGATGCTTGCGCAGGATGCGATCCGCAACATAGCCGAGGATGACCAGCCGGTCGGAATTACAATCGAACAAATTCAACGGGCGGTTGCTGCTCATTACAGACTTCGCATTGACGACCTGAAGTCAAAAAATAATTCGCGGCAGATTGCTGTGCCGAGACAGGTAGCCATGTATCTCTGCAAGCGCCTGACAAAACATAGCTTTCCTGAGATTGGACGTGAGTTCGGAGGGAAGCATCATACGACCGTTATCCACTCTGTCGAAAAAATAGAGGCGCTAGTGTCGAAAGATCAAAATTTCCACAGGGTCGTCAGCGATATAATGGATAATCTTTGCAAGTAATTAGCTCATTTTCCATGTCAAAGATTTCCACAACCCTGTTAATGATTAAGTTCTTTAATAATATAGAGTTGAATGGAGGTTTTCCACATTTCCACAGGTGAGCTAAATTAGCGCCCTGTGGAAATGTGGAAAACTATCTTCACATATATTCTTTTCCACATAAATACGAGGATTTCCACAGTGTTTTCCACAGCCATTGTGGAAAACATTTCTTCTATCTACAACACTTAACCCTTTTTTCCACATTTCCACAGGCCCTACTACTACTACTAGATATAAATATAGAGTATTTAGTTAGAAGAATTAGGAAAAGGCATTAGTATTGGATTCGCTCATTATTTGATTAAAAGCTTCGTATCGTTCGGAAAACTAAAGGAGTCTGCAAATGGAATTCACGATTAGTAAGAACGTTCTCCAAAAGGAACTTGGATTTGTTCAAGGTACCGTAGAAAAAAAGAACACCATCCCTGCGCTCTCTAACATACTCATCGAGTCGGTGGGTGAGAATACGATACGCATCACCGGGACTGATCTGGATGTGACGCTCCGTTGCGAGGCGGAGGCTGAGATAAAAACGTCCGGTTCGATGTGCGTCGGCGCGCGCAAACTCTTTGAGATCGCACGCGTGTTGCCAGATGCCCCGGTCAGCTTTTTTAAAGAAGAGAATAATTGGGCGACGGTCAAGTGCGAGCGCTCCAGCTTCAGGATCGCCGGCGTTGAACGCGAAAGCTTCCCCGAAGTCCCCAGTTTTAAGTCCGCTCCGGTGAAGTTTCCGGCAACCATTTTCAAAACTTTCATTGACCGAACAATCTTCGCCATCACGCTGGAGGAGTCGAGATACACGCTCTCCGGCGCAAAATTCATTCTCAACAAATCGGGAGTCAAGATGGTGACGACGGACGGCCACCGCCTAGCCTACGTTGAGCGGAAGGAGTTGGAGACGGGCGCGCATAAGGAGGAGATGGATGTTCTCATCCCGCGTAAGACCCTCGCCGAACTCACCAAGCTTACGGCCTCATACGAAGGTGACATCGGTCTCGGCGCGGATGAAAATCATATCTATTTTGAAGTCGGGCCGCGGCTCCTCATCTCGCGCACCCTCACCGGCCAGTTTCCGAACTACGAGATGGTCATACCGAAGTCTAATGACAAGAAGGCCGAATTTGATTCGGCCTCGCTCGGTCAGGCGATACGTCGCGTCGCCCTCATGGCCGACGATCGCTCCCACGCCATTCGCTTCCGACTCACTCCCGGAAGCCTACACATCAGCTCGCAAACCGCCGAGGAGGGTGAGGCGCGCGAGACCGTCACCACAGAGTACGCGGGCGAGGAGATCGAGATCGGCTTCAACGCGGCTTATCTTCAAGAGTTTTTAAACGTCATGAGCGACGGGATGGTCTCTTTTGAGTTTAAGGATGGTAACTCACAGGCCCAACTGCGGCCAACATCTGATGACGGCTATGACTACCGTTACGTCGTGATGCCTATGCGTCTTTAGGTGAGTTTGGAAGGATTAAAAAGATGAAAATTGTGCCCCCGTAGCTCAGTTGGATAGAGCTTCAGACTGCTACTCTGATGGACGTCAGTTCGAGTCTGACCGGGGGCACAACCCGCATCCTTATATCACTAATCCAATTGGCTGTCACTCTCCTAAATGAGCAGCATGTGTTAAGATTTATCGCATGCTGCTCGAATCGGTTGAGGCTCACCAATTTAGGAATTTGAGCGGTGAAGTCTTTTGGGGCCAGGGTCTCAACATAATTTTCGGCGAGAACGGACAGGGCAAGACGAGTTGGCTCGAAGCAATTTACCTCCTGGCTACCACCAAATCATTCCGCACGCAACGGCCACAAGAAGCGATCCGTTTCGGGGAGAGTTTGGCAGTCGTCCGAGGGCGCGTGACACGAAGCCGCGACGTTCACAGAGACTTACAAGTCACCCTTCAAGGCAACTCGAAATCACTTTCACTGAACGGAAAGAGTGAAACCGTCGCAAACTACCTGAGTCAACTGCACGTCGTCTCTTTTACGGCTGACGAACTCGAAGTGGTGCGCGGAGGCCCTGACGCCCGCCGAAGGTTCTTAGACCGCGGCGTGGTCTCTCTACACCACAGCTACGTTCAGACCCTGGCCGACTACCAAAGGGTCATCAAACAAAAAAATCGGCTGCTCCAGGACATTTCCAATTCGGGAACAAGTATTGATAACGCCAGAGAGCTGATCGAACCCTGGAACGAACAGATAACTTTATTAGGCTCGATCATTCACCGCGCACGCTGCGATTACGTCGAGCGATTGCAGCCAAGTCTCCAACGGCGGTTATTCGAGCGCGAGGATGTCACAATCCGTTATATGTCGACCCTGGAAGGTAAGGGTGACATTAACGATTATGAGTCTTTACTGAGAGAGCGTTTGGGCCTTCGTTTGCAGGCAGAACTTGCCTCCGGCTATGCCCTAATTGGACCTCACCGGGATGACCTGGAAATCCTGCTCGACGGGCGCGACATGCGAGCATACGGAAGCTCCGGCCAGCAACGTAGTGCGTTGATTTTACTTGATTTAGCGGCAATTTCAGTGTATCATCTATGGCACAATGAGTATCCACTTTTTCTTATGGATGATGTGGATGCGGAGTTGGATGAAAGGCGCATTGGCCGCTTACTTGAATACCTGAGGGGTCGCACACAAACGTTTGTTACAACCTCTAAAGGTGACCTCATCAAAGAATTTGCCAATAACGCAAAAGTGTTCGATGTGGGTGAGGGAGTGGCAGTTGATGTTTTAAGGAATGAGTCTGAAAAAACAGTCTTTACGTCTGTTAAGGGCATCTAAAGTTTCTTAATTGGCGACAGGGCCGTTACACTTTTCTTAATCCAGACTAGGGAAGTATCATGGACAGCACATACAAAGAGGAGACAGGTTTGTCAACAGCAACTTTATCAAAGAAGAGAGATTCTTATAACGCAACTTCCATCACGGTTTTAGAGGGCCGGGAGGCTGTCCGCAAGCGTCCGGCGATGTATATCGGCTCGACGGGCGAAATGGGGCTGCACCACCTTGTTTACGAGGTGGTAGATAACTCCGTTGATGAGGCCCTAGCCGGGTACTGTGACACGGTTGAGGTTACCATTCACATGGATAACTCGATCACGGTTATAGACAACGGACGCGGCATTCCCGTGGATTACCACAAGCAGGAGAAGAGGTCTGCCGCGGAGGTCGTAATGACCAAACTCCATGCAGGTGGAAAATTCGATACCAACGCCTATAAAGTTTCAGGAGGGCTGCATGGCGTAGGCGTCTCTTGCGTAAATTTCCTCTCAGAGTGGCTTCGTTTGGAGATTTGGAGGGACGGAGCGACATACGAGCAGGAGTACAAGAGGGGCATTCCGGTAACCAAATTGGAGATGACAGGTAAAACCCGCCGCCGCGGGACCAAAATAACCTTCCTGCCAGATTCCGAGATTTTTGATGTTAATGAATTCAGCTTCGATAAGCTATCCGAACGTCTGCGCGAGAAAGCCTTTCTGAATAAAGGTATCCGCATCACGATTAAGGACGAGCGAATAGAACCTGAACGCGCGCACGAGTTTTACTATCGTGGAGGAATCGCGGAGTTCGTTAAGCATCTTAATAAGAACAAGTCGGTTCTTCACGACAAGCCGATTTACTTTGAGAAATCGAGCGACGCGCTTTCGGTTGACGTTGCCATCCAGTACAACGACGGCTACGATGAGAAGGTCTATTCCTTTGCTAATAATATTAATACTGTTGACGGCGGTACACATCTTTCCGGATTTCGCTCAGCATTGACGCGCACTATTAATGCCTACGCACAATCCTCCGGCCTTGCCAAAAATTTTAAAAGCTCGTTGTCGGGAGATGATGTCCGCGAGGGTTTAGTCGCGGTAATTTCAGTTAAATTACCGCAGCCCCAGTTTGAGGGGCAAACTAAAGGGAAACTCAATTCAGACGTGAAAGGGGCAGTGGAATCGTTTCTTAACGAACGGCTGACCGAATATTTTGAACAGAACCCTACGGTCGCTAGAAAAATTGTTGGAAAAGCTATTGATGCCGCGCGCGCACGTGAAGCGGCTCGAAAAGCTCGTGAGATCGTTCGGAAAGGGGCGATTGGCTCAACCATGCTGCCGGGCAAGTTGGCGGACTGTCAAGAAAGAGACCCGGCACAGTGCGAACTTTACATTGTAGAAGGTGATTCGGCGGGGGGCAGCGCAAAACAAGGTCGGGATAGAAGATTTCAGGCAGTCTTGCCGTTAAAAGGTAAAATATTAAATGTGGAAAAGGCTCGTTTTGATAAAATGCTCAGCCACAGCGAGATCAAAACATTAATAACTGCGCTCGGCACAGGCATCGGTAAGGATGATTTTGACCTAAACAGGCTCCGCTATCATAAAGTTGTTTTTATGACGGATGCTGACGTAGATGGGTCACATATCAGGACATTGCTTTTAACATTCTTTTATAGACAGATGCCTGAATTAATTGAATCCGGGCACGTGTACATTGCTCAGCCGCCGCTTTTTAAAGTAAAACGTGGCAAGCGGGAAGAGTATATAAAAGACGAAAGGTCAATGGTTCGTTATCTCATGCGTCAGGCTACGAGTGATTTAAAAGTCGTTTCTGACAAGACGAAAGAGGTCTTTGAAGGTCACAAGCTTGCGCAAGCGCTTGAGCAAGTGGTTGAGTTAAGACGCTATTGTGAAAAGCTAGTAAGAAGGCTTGGAAATGACGAAGATTTGCTCCATTTATTACTAAAGGCTTTCGGGGGTCAGGAAGGTATACTGCATGAGGGTAACACAACTCTTAAGGGGGTCTTTCAAGATGAGGTGGGGGAGCAGATAGGAAGGGTTGAAGAGTTATTGTCAGAGGCCGGATACAAGACGGAACTTTCTTCCGACGAGGAGCATGGATTGTGGGAGATTGAGACGACAGCAGCCGGAGGTTCAAAAGTTAAGATTGATTGGGAGCTTGCAAGCCATGTTGAGTTCCAGAAGGCCGTAGAGATTTATAAGACGCTGGAGGAACGTATAACCGCACCATTCATTCTGGGGGAGAATGGTTCTAAAGAAACGATTGAGTCACGTGAAGAATTATTAGACCGTGTGCTCAATACGGCCAAGAAGGATTTAATGATCCAGCGCTATAAAGGTCTCGGCGAGATGAACCCGGAGCAGCTCTGGGAGACAACAATGGATCCAGAAAAACGTACCTTGCTCCAGGTTAAAATAGACGACGCGGTTGAGACGGATCAGATTTTTACCATCCTGATGGGCGACGCGGTCGAGCCACGCCGCAAGTTCATTGAGGATAATGCCTTAGACGTGAAGAATTTAGATGTCTAAATTGTTTTGCGTAAAACAAGGGTAAGAGAGAGGAATAAATATTTCGGTTCCTTGGCAGGGTCGGGCTGCGGCGAATGACTTGCCCTAACTTTTGACACGCTTCACCCGTCTGTGTAAAATGAAGTCCCTTTCCTCCTGTAGATGTTGCCCGCTGCATACGAGAGAAGTATGCAGCGGAATTTTTTCTGAAAGTTGAAGTATTCCTGAAATAATCTTCAGTTTTCTTATCTCACCTCATTCAAAAGAGATGAATCTACTATTCGTCTGGATCAATACGGAGCTTTTCATTTCGTTGAAGTTTACCGTTGTTCAGCCTACTGGTCGTTGGCCTAGACCATGCTTACTCGTTGAAGCGGCGGGCGCGGAAGCGAAATAGTTTAAGGGATTCGTTTGGCGCGATCCCGGCTTTGCGGGCGGCGGTGTGAACTTGCTGACTTGCCGTTTTAATGCCTTCTATGGCGGGGAGCAATAGTCCGCGTCTTAGACCGAAATGATCCATAACGATCACACCGAACGTTGCGGGGTCTAAGTCCTCAAGTTGAGTCGGCTCGGGCCGGTCGAGAACATCAACTGAGTAACGCAAAAACGGTAATTCGTCAGGGGAGACGGGCTGGAAGCGGGGATCGCGAATTGCGGCGTTAATAGCGTTAGCGATGATTTCTTCCGCGAGCGTATTTTTTTCAGGCTCAATCGTGCCGATGCAGCCCCTAAGTTCTCGTTTAATCGTTTTGATGGAAACAAAGCACGCCGACCTCTGAGCGAGTAGAGACGGCGTGGGAATCGGCGTCGGCTCGACAATCCGCCGCTCCGAGACGAAGGTTTCGACTGCGCGGCGCGCCAGCGCGGGCAGTTCGCTCCCGTCGGTGGGTTGAGGAAAAGCCGACGCTTCGCCGCGGCCCGAAGGCGTCGAAGCGGGTTCGCCGGTAAGTTTATTTCGTCCGACTTTTGCACTCATCGGTTCGACAGATTCGAGCAGGCGAACTGTGCCACAAGGTAGCCGACGCCGAACGGCGCTTCGTAGTGCAGCACTTCAAAACCTGGCTCGCTGCCGGCAAAGACGCCGAAGGCAACGAGCATCGAGCGATAGCCGCACTCTCCGGCAAGCCGCCGAAGTCCCTGGTCAATGTTTACTATGCGTTCGAGTAAACTTGCGCGAATCGCTTCGACCACCTCCTCGTCGAAGTGGTGGGCGTCCGGGTGAAAGCCTGCGGGCGCGCCGGGCGTGAGGCGGTGGCTTAAGTCGCCGCTGGCGATGAAGGCCGCGGGACGCCCGACCTTTTCGACGGCCCGCCTGATACACCTCCCGAAGCGCACGTGATCTTCGTTAGAGAGAAAGCTGTAACCGAGGGCGACGACGCGACCGCGCCAGCCGTTGCGCAGGAGGAAGTAGAGCGGGACGGCTGTGCCGTGGTCTAAACCGCATGCTCTCAGCCTGACGACGGAGTAGCCTCCGCCGTCTGCCGCCTCTTCGATGGCATCGAGCAGCTCGTCATCGAGCGGCGCTTCGACGGTTGCCTGCGGAGCGCGGAAATTGGCAAAATCGCCGCGCAGCCGCGGCCCGTCATAAGCCACGAAGGCGCGCTCCTCAAGCGGCGCGTGCGGCGAGATAAGGACGACCGTCTCCGCGCCGCACGCTTTGACGCGCCCGGCAAGGTCGCGCATGGCGTCTATCGAGGCACACACCTCGTCCGCCATCGCGCCGCCGACTTCGGGAACCATGACCGGCGGATGCGGAGCGATGCCGACGAAGACAAGAGGGCTTTCGTTCATGATCCTCAGCTCTGGCCGCGGCGAGGTTGCGTTCTTCCCGCCCAGGGTCGAAACTCGAAAGGGGAAACGCGCGCCATTCTCCGGGCGCGACCTGAAAATTACTCGTTACTTGTAGGGGTTTGGAAAGATTCTAGCACAACTGATTAACCCTGCAAGCTCGAAGCGGCGACGTTTGAAGAAAAGTATTTGAAGGGGCAGAGACGAAAAGTGTTTGAAGACGCGGGCGCGGCGTGTGTTTGAAGACGCGCGCGGCGGTCGGTTGAAGAGAGGCATTGTGAGCGACGGCGAAAGTTTCGACGTGTTGATTATCGGCGCGGGGCCGGCTGGCTCGTTCGCGGCTGAGAGGGTCGCGCGCGGCGGGGCGCGTGTCGCACTGTTCGACGGGAGGCCCGCGCGCGAGGCGAAGGCGTGCGGCGGCGGTGTCACGTCGAAGGCGCTGAAGGCTTGGCCGTTCCTGCTCGAAGCGGGGGGGCGAACCGTCGGCGAGGTCGAGTTGATGTCTCCCGCGGGCGCGAGCGTCCGGCTCAAGCTCGCCGAGCCTTTCGCCATCTACTCGCGCCGCGCGCTCGACTCACACCTGCGCGAGCGCGCATGCAGCGCCGGAGCGCAGATTTTCGACCGACGCGTCTCGGCTTCCGCGGAGAAGGATGCGGAAGGGCGTTGGGTCGTCCGCGCGAAGGGCGGGGGCGAGTGGCGCGGTCGCGTGCTGGTCGCGGCGGACGGGGCGAACAGCGCGGTCGCGCGCAGGCTCGCCGGCGCGCTGCCGAACGCGGACATGGAAGTTGCCTTCGGCTACCGCACGCCTCTGGACGAAGCGGACGACGCGCCGACGGTCATCGCCTTCCTGCCCGGCTGGGCGGGTTACGCGTGGGCATTCCCGCGGCTCGACCACATCTCGTTCGGCATCGCCACCATGCAGGACAAGTTCGACCACAAGGCGCTCGACCGGATGCTCTGGGACTTCATGGTTAAATACTATCGCGCGCGCGAAGACGGCGGCGCGTCGCGCGGAAAAGTTAACGGCGTTCGTGACGGCGCGGACGCACGCGGAGTCGAAGAGCGACTGCGCCTGACGGCGGAGCGTTACGCGGCGCGGATACCGGGCCTCGCGCCGGAGAGTTTCGACAGGCGGCGCGCGGCAGGCGCAGACTGGGCGCTGCTCGGCGACGCGGCGGGCTTCGCAGACCCCGTGACGGGCGAAGGGATTTACTACGCGCTGCGCTCGTCGGAGCTTTTCGCCGAAGCCTTCCTCGCGGGCGACGTGTCGGCTTATGAAATGAGGTGGCGCGCCGACTTCGGGCGCGAGCTGCGGCGCGCGTCGCAGATGCGTCGGAGGTTCTACGGCGAGTTCTTCGGCGGCGCGTTCACGGACAGGATGATAAAGTTCGCGCGCGTCCACTCCGGCGTCCGGCGCACGCTGCGCGAACTGGTCGCGGGCGACCAAGGCTACCTCGACCTCAAGCGCACGCTCGCGCGCCGCGCCTTCCGACCTTTCTGAATCCGGTTAAAGAGAATCACGAATCGCCCCGAAGTCGGGCCTTCAGTCAGCGACCTGATCGTCAAGACCGAGCAGGAGCGTGCGGGCGCGTTCGAGCGAGGCGGCGTTAACGAGGACGAGATCAAGGATGTCGCGCGTCTCGCCGTCGGGCGTGTTGCTGCTGGCGAGCGCGTTCAGAAGCTTCGGCACTTCGCGGAGGCCCTGCATGACGTAGAGCGCGGCGCGCTCGGCCTCGATCTCTTCGCGACCCTCGACGGCGAGCACGCGCGCGAGGTGGCGGCGCATGCTCTCGAAGAGGTCGTACTCCAGACTCGATTCCCAGAAACTCATGGTCAGACCCTCCCGTTGATAAACGGACGCGTGAGAGGTTTGTATCTCACCGGGCGGCAACTTCCGTCGCGTCGCTGCCGGTCAGGTCGGGGCGGGTGTAGCGCGCGAGGCCGCGCTTCAATTCTTCGGGCACAGGCACGGACTCGAAGGTCGAGCGGCGCACGGCGACGAGGACGAAGTGTGCGTCGGCGACCATCTCCTCCTCGCCCTTGCGCCGCACCTCGAAGTCGAGCCTGAGCGACTTGCGCCCGACGCGCCCGACGTAGGCGCAGACTTCGAGCAGGTCGTCGAGTTGGGCGGCGCGTCGGAAGTCGCATTCGAGGTGCGCGCGCGGAAGCCAGATGTCCAGCTCGTCGAACACCACGCCGTAGGCGAGGCCGGCGGCGCGGAACAACTCGGTCTCGGCGAACTCAAAGAAGCGGATGTATGCGCCGTAGAAGATTATCCGCGCGGCGTCAACGTCGCCCCAGCGGACGCGCTCCTCGATGCAGAACTTCCAAGGCTCGTTCACGACGAAAATTCCTCAAGTCGGCAGGCCGCCTAAAAACTCTGCGAGCGCGCGGTTGAACTCGCCGGGCCGCTCGACGTTCGAGACGTGCCCCGCGCCCTCGATCTTCACCAGTCGCGAGCTTTTAATCTTCGCGTTCATCGCTTCGGAGTCCGAAGGAGGCGTTACCGCGTCTTCACTCCCGACGAGAATCAAAGTCGGAACGCCGATACCGGGCAGCAAGTCCGTCTGATCCCGGCGCACGGCCATGCCGCGCAGCGCGGCGGCAGCCCCTTGCGGGTTCGTGCCGAGGATCATCTCGCGCACGCGCGCAACCACCTCCGGCCTCTGCACGCGCGTCGCGTGCGCGAGCAGCTTCGGCAGCATCGCGTCGGCGATTGGTTCCATGCCGTCCGCGAGAGCGCGCCGCGCCGTCTCCTCGCGCGTGCGGCGCGCCTCGTCCGTGTCGGCTTGCGGGCGTGTGTCGGCGAAGATGAGCGCGCCGACGCGCTCCGGGTGCGCGCGCAGGAAGGCCAGGGCCACGTAGCCTCCCATCGAAAGACCGCCGACGACCGCGCGCCCGACGCCCAGCTCGTCGAGCAGCGCGGCCAGGTCTTCGGCCATCTCCTCCATCGTCGCAAGCTCGGCGACGACAGTCGTCTCGCCGTGGCCGCGCAGGTCGGGCGTGATGACGCGGCACGTCGCGCTCAAGCTCTCAACCTGCTCGCGCCACAGCGAGCGGTTGAAGGGGAAGCCGTGGAGCAGGACGACGGGTCTGCCGCGCCCCGCGTCTTCGTAAGCGATCTCGATCCCGCGCGTGACCTTCCTCATGCCTTACCCGCGAAGTTTGTGCTCGTGTTTGGCTGCCTGACGACATGATAGACCCAAGCCGCGAAATGTGTAAGGGGAATGTTTAAGAGTGCGGCCCGCTATCTGAGTCCCAAAGCTTCGGCGTAAACGCGCTCGGTCGCCTCGATCATGCGTCCGAGGCCGAAGCGCGCGCGTGCGGACTCGCGCGCGCGCGCGCCGAGAGCGAGGCGGCGCGGCCCGTCTTGGAGCAGCGAGATTACTGCCGCGGCCAACGCCTGCGCGTCGCCGATTGGTACTATCAGGCCCGTGAGTCCGTCGGCGACTATCTCGCGCGCGCCCTCGGTCGCCGTCGCGACGACGGGCACGCCGCAGGCCGACGCCTCGGCCATCGCCATGCCGAAGGACTCCGTGCGCGAGGCCGAGACGAGAACGTCGAGCGACGCCAGCACGTCGGCCACGTCGTCGCGTCGTCCCAGCAAACGCACCTGTTTCGTCAATCCGAGTTCCGCGACCAGCTTCTCGATTCGCGCGCGGTTCTCGCCCGCGCGCGATGCGTCCTCGCCGACGATGACGAACTCGACACCCTCGCCTTCACCGAATCGCGCGGCGATGACGGCGGCGGCGCGCACGAAGTCCTCCTGCCCCTTCACCTCGCTCAGCTCGCCGACGATGCCGACGCGCAGCGGCACGCGAGACTGCGCACGCGCGCGCGACTCGCGCTCGAAGCGTGCGCGGGCTTCGTCGAAGCGGCGGAGGTCAACGGCGTTCGTGACGGCGCGAATTTTGTCGGCGGGGAAAATCTGTTGCGCGCGGAGCGAGCGGGCGACCGTCTCGGAGACGGCGATGACGCGCGCGACGTTTGCGAGCGCGCGGCGGTGAATCCGCCCCAGCGGGAAGAGGACGTGGCGAGTGATGACGAGGCGCGCGCGCGGCGCGAGACGCGCGGCGAGGGCGGCGGGCGGGTAGTCGCGCGCGACGTGCGCGTGGATGATTTCGATTTCGTGATTGCGGGCGAGGCGCGCGAGGCGCGCGGCACTGGTGAGGTCGAGCGCGCCCAGCAGCGGGAGCGTGAAGACGCTGCGCGGCGGAATCGGGTCGAGTTTATCGCGCAGCGGCGACGAAGGGGGGAGCGCGGCGAAAACTTCGTGGCCGCGCTCCGAGAGGCCGCGCGCGAGGTCGGCGAGGTGTCTTTCGCCCCCGCCGAAGGCGCGCGCCGAACTGACTTGGAGGATTTTCAACGGTTCGTCTTAAGTGTCACGCCGCGATTGGCGACTCGTCGTAGCGCGAGAGGAGGTCGGCGGCGTCCCTGTAGATTCGTATGCAGCCCGCGGCGCGCAGGTCGTCTTCGGGGAAGCCGCCGCAGAGGAAGCCGACGGCGTGCAGTCCCGCCTTGCCCGCCGCCTCGGCGTCGTAGGGCGTGTCGCCGACGACGATGACGCGTTCGACGGGCGGGTCGCCGAGGCGTTCGAGCGCGGCCTCGAAGATGTCGGGGTGCGGCTTCGACTTCTCGGCGTCGTCCTTTGA
>Ga0209577_10003898_pt1 | contig 14070 bp, 15 predicted proteins | sample GraSoiAngelo_109_FD_185874 | JGI IMG/M metagenome (GOLD analysis project Ga0209577, IMG submission 185874) | Grasslands soil microbial communities from the Angelo Coastal Reserve, California, USA - 14_0903_12_20cm (SPAdes) (version 2) | ecosystem: Environmental > Terrestrial > Soil > Grasslands...
CGTTTGAGGCGACCCCGTGCGTTCAGTCACGTGCGTCATGTCCAGGTGATGACGGTCGATCTGTTGGTGCAAGTGCTGACGGCGCTCCTGCTTTACGCGGAAGCGATGCGTTTGGCTGGCGGGATCAAGAGCGAAGGCCTGCAGTTCACAACAATCATCACATCGGCAGGCAATCTTCACATCTAGCCGCCAGTCCTTGGGAGATTCGGGAGGCTGCTCGCTGCGTGCCAGCAGGAACTCGGCGGAATGAGCCCATAAGCGCCGGAACTCCTTATCGCGGAGGACGGCATCGCCGTTGCGCTCGCGCAGGAGTTGAAGAGCCGGCACAATCAGCGTGGCGGGGTTAAACACCTTGGGATTTGCGGCAATCGACTTGCAAGCGGCATCACGAAGAGTGCTTGCGTTCAACGCTGCAAGGGCTTCCAGGAGATCCACGACCGTAGTGCTGTGCACAGGCTTGGCCTTTTGAGTGCGCCACCAATCCCGATCCGGGGGGTCCGGCTTGCGCTTTTCAAGGTCCGGTAATGCTCCCACAATGGCCGCGCCAATTTCCCGCAGTGCCGCAATCCAACCTGTGGTTGGTTCCAATCCTAATTCGCGGGTTAACCGCGAGAGAAGGTCCACACAAGCCGCAGGAAAGGAGCGCATATTTTCAATCGCCAGGTGCGACAGGAGCCGGCCCCCCTGAATTGGGCCTAGCCACCGAACATTGGCAGCGATGGCCTCGTTTTCGCCACCATCGTATTCTCGCGTCACAACCCCGGCGATGAACCGTTCGAGCAGCGGCGCGTCGGCCAGTTGCCCAAGGAGCGCGATCATGTCGCTCCGGTCCGACTCTTTGTCCCTTTTGCGATGACCGTCATTTCCGGTGGCTTCCCACGCAGTAATAATCCGCTCCGCTATGGAATGCACGGTTTGTCGATCCGCAGCTGGTGCCGACGGAGCATTCGAGGCCTGGACACGATCTTTGAAGTACGGCAAGGCAGCAGCGGGGCCCGCTTGAAGCAGTACGTCCACAAAACGATCTTGCGGCCAAATGACCAGTGCAGCGCGATGGTAGGAACGCTCGAAACTCGCCCCTTCGTTACCACTGGCTTCCGTCAGCCGCTGTTGATCAGGTGCCTCGCCATCCAGCGCACCGGCGGGCAGGATTTCACGGTCTTCAATCGGCAGTGATCCGAATTCCACCGCGTGGTCATTCGTGTCCATCCATTGATCGATGCGTCGCCAACTATCGAAAACTTCAATCACTTCAAATTTCCCGTCATCGGTCTCAGCGTCCTCGGCCATTTCGTGATCGTCGTAACTCCGTTTCCGTCGGCGACCGCGCCCATAATCCATATCGAAATAAGGTTCGGCCGCACCCGATTCTTCGATATGCACGATACCGAGGTGCAGGGCGCACCTCGCTCGCCGCGCAGCCTCCCGCACCACCGAAAGTCCCGCCGGGGTGTAGCGATGTTCGAGCAGCCAGGCCAGCTTCGCGGGTGCGTCAGGTTTCTCGAACGTCTGTTCCAGAATCGCCCCCGCTCGACCCGCCTCTCGGTCGTAGAGAGGCGCTGTAATCGGTTTATTTTTCTTTCCGGTTCTGCGCTGCAGGAGGTTGTAGGTCAAGCACACACGGCTGCCTTGCGTGATCGGTTTGATCGCGTGCTCGCAGTCTGCGTAGAAAGCAGCAAAGGTCAGTTCGGAAGCTTCCGCGTTGCTCAGGTCCACCGTGACTTCGCGCCCGGTATGGCGGATGACCAGTTCGCCGCCGCAATGAACCGACGGAAGGACGATTGTCAATGTGCCAAACATGCCGTCCGTCTTTTCCGTGTCGCGATGCGGAAGGAAAAAACCGCCCTCTTCATAAATGAGCAGCTTGTAGAATTCGGCCGACGTATTCATTCCGGCGCAACCGAGTCCATCGGTAACGGTCGCGAGGATGTGTTGAAATGAACGCTCCCACGATTTGCCCCCGATGCGGACCTTTGTGGGTGCTAACTGCCAAGCGTTTCGAACCGAAGTATCCAGGATCGTTTCACCGCCGCGACCGTAGGGAGCGCGCTCTGCGTGCTTGATGATGTCCTGGATTTGTGAATCCGGTATAGGAAAGGAAATCACGCCTACGCCCTCGATTTCGAAGCGAGGCATTGGCGTTTCCAGTACGCCACGCACAAAAAAATCGCCCGGCCGCCGCACTGCCGCCAGGGCATCTTCCAACGCCTTCAGATCGCGATTATAGGGAACCTCGATTTGTTTGTCGTCTCGCGTGCCCACAAATATTCCTCCCGCCGCCACTTGAATCGTCCGAAACTACTCAACAATTTGGCCAAGACAAGTTCAGCCGCCAATCCTAACTCTCGCTCGTTACGGCTTCAAGCAATAGGCGCTCGACGACAACCGCCGTGTCGGGGCTCTGTCTAATACGGATTGATCTAGGGCACGCGTTGGCCTGTCCATCCCAGTGCGGTGGACCTAAAGGCCTTACGATGGGTCGTCGATTTCCGGTGCTCAAGGTCCGGGTTCGTCGTGGGCATACCCTGAAGGCCTACACAGGTTTGATTGATTAGCCTGTCGGTACCGACGGCCCATACGCCGAGGTCGGTAGCTCGACAAAGGACTTCTGGTAAGGAGATTTCTGTACGGGAGACGCGCTTTCAATTCGCGCCGATGAGAACGTATTCAAGCGCCAACGCTACATTCGCCAACAACCGTCACCTTGCCTTTGCGCGCCTTGCATCAACAGTGTCGCCGAGGCGCCCGTCAGACTCCGCATGGCGCCAGGACGGCGCTGGTATCGAGCACCAATCTCATATTGTTGGTGATATCAGATCGCGCGAATATGATAGTCCGAAAATCGTCTAATAGGGCCGACCATTCTCACCCCAAACGGGGCAAGACCGCGGCAGACACGTGAGACACACGAGACACGCGGCAGACATATTGACACAAATATGCAGTCGATATAGCATATTCACGTATGGCTCGCACCACATTAGTGCTCGACGATCATCTTCTCAGGCAAATGAAGAAGAAGGCTGCCGACGAAGGACGTAGTTTGCAGGCAGTTGCCAACGAGTTGATTCGGCGCGGTCTGGCCACCCCTCCACGTCAGAGCTACCACCTGAAGCTCCAGGGATGGAAGGCAGAATTGCAGCCGGGAATCGACCTTCTGGACCGTAATAGCCTCTTCGAGGCTATGGACCGGGAATGAAGGCCGTCGATACCAACGTCCTGGTTTATGCGGAGATCAAAAATAGCCTGCATCACTCACGCGCTAACAAGCTGCTGATCGAATTGGCTCAGGGTTCTGCTCCGTGGGCCATTCCCTGGCCCTGCGCCTACGAGTTCCTGAGGATCCTTACACATTCAAAGGTCTACCATCCGCCGGTGAGCATTGAGGTTGCGCTACAGGATCTGAATAGTATTCTGGCGTCTCCTTCCCTTTCCATGCTCGCTGAAACCGGATCGCATCCGGCTATCCTCGAGCGAGTCGTGCGGCAATCCGGCGCGACAGGCAACTTGATTCACGATGCGCACATTGTGGCTCTGTGTCTCGAACACGGAGTCACGGAGCTGCTTACAGCCGATCGCGACTTTACCCGCTTTTCCGGTCTAAAGATCAACAATCCCTTCCTTAATCCTTTGGTTTCCTGAACAGCAACGAGGGACACAAACTCCCGGGGCCAGTGGCGCGCCTGAACCCGGGTGCGACTTAACGCCCACCCACTAGGTTGAGTGCACGTCGAGCCGAATTGCAGGAGAAAAAGACCTGCACAGCCTCCTGCAGCTCCTTTGAGCTGCGTGCCTGCGTCTATGTTTGCAAGACGTGGACCGGCATCCGCGGGGCGCCCGGCGGGGATGACTACCAGAACCTGTGGATCAACCCAGATAATCCCAACATCATTCTGCTCGATACACCGCGCGCCTGACGGTGGACGGCCGCAGCTACACGGCGACCTTCGCAGTCAAGATTGATCCGCGTGTGAAAGCCTCGCCTGCCGATCTCGAAGAGCAGTTCCACCTGGAGACCCGCCTGTCTTCAAACATGACGCGCAGTTCGATGGCAGTTCGGCAAGCGCGTTCCGTTCACGAACAATTGCAGAAGCTCTCAGGACAAACCAGTGGAGCGCTGAACGGTTCAATCAAAGAGCTGGACAAGAAAGTTTCGGCGATTTTGGATGGCTCGGAAAATCTGCCAGACGGCAGCTCAGCGAAGCCTTCTCTCAACAACGTGAACGGCAACATCAATGTGCTGTACAAAAGCGTAGCTGGCGCCGACGCAAAACCCACTCGGGCCCAAGCCGAAGCATCAGTGGAAGCCGAGCATGACCTCGCCGTCGTGATGGAGCAATGGGACGAACTAAAGACAACCGATCTACCGACAATAAATCGGCAGCTGCGCGATGCGAATCTGCCGGAGATTCATCCGGAGCGAAAGCCCGATCAGGATGAATCAGACACGAACGTTGATGAAGCGTGACCGCTGGGCGGGGATTCCAACAAAGAGTGATGAGGGGTTCTCTTGAATGTCAGCGCCCAACTTACTTCGCGGGGTGATGTGGTGAACTTCCAATCCTACGCCCAGGTGTCATCGCCGCCCCAACAATGCCCTTATCCCCTCGCGAATCGCCAGCACGTTCATCCTGACGCCACCGAGTCGCTGGCAAGCTGCCGTTGAGCTTACGGCTGAAGGTTCTTGAGTGTACACTTTAGCCGCTATGGTCCCGTATCAGTAGGCTCAGAACTGCTTAGTGGAGGTTTCTACCTATGAGAAGAGCCGGCGCTATGCTGTGGGCGGCCATGGGAGTTTTGCTGTCGGCCTTGCCAGCATCATCGCATCACGCTTTTACATCCGAGTTTGATTACAACAAGACAGTAACATTCACAGGCGTAATCACGAAAGTTGAGTGGATAAATCCGCACGTTTATTTCTACCTCGAAGCAAAGGATCGCAACGGCCAAGTAACCGCTTGGACTATTGAAAGCTTTCCGCCTGCCGCCCTGCGCAAAGCAGGAATGACCAGAGAGATGATGAAAATTGGCGATACCGTCACCATCCAATCTTATGTCGCGAAGGATGGAACCAGGACACTCGGTTGGGCGCATAAGATTGAATTTGCGGACGGACGGGTGATCAACATTTCACGGGAACCGGATGCCCAGCCCGATGGGAAGTAGCGTTTACCTGAGAACCGCCTGCCGAAGGAGAGACCATGAACGGCTTTTGGCCGAGCGCGCCGCTTGCGGTGGGTTAGCGAGTGCCTTGTTGCTCAATATAGCGTTGCAAAATTTCTAGAGTGGCTCCACCAACGAAGCAAAGGAAGAATCCGCTAGACCAAATGGTACGACGATGACGACCCCAGTAGAAAGAGCCAAACATAGCCGAAGCACTGCGGCTCTTGAGCGTTCCAACAACGGTACTCAGATTAGCCGTGGGCGGACAGCGAAGCAGAAAGTGGATGTGGTTTGCTTCCCCACCAAACTCAATAACAGTGCAGCTAATATTGGCAGCAATGCCCGAAAGAGTCTGCCGAAGAAAGCGAATTTTCCTGCAGAAATTCGTGCCAAACACGACGTGGACGGCAAGGTGGTAGACGTAGTGACTTGCTGTCTCCAAGTCAAGGTTCCCGATTCGTTTAAGTGGGCGCTGGAAACCATTGAGCCGTTCGCCCGTATTTGCGTTGACAGGATGATGGAGCATAGAGAACGAGCCTCCAGTGTTTTTTACCCCGAAATTCCGTGTGTAATCGCTAAAAGTTTGATTGCCAAGTATCAAAGAAACCAGAAGTGTAAAGTCGTTAAGAACCTAGTGCTGCCTATCTGCGGAGACAAAGGCAAGCAGATAAAACTCGAAGGAAACGGCATTCGGATACCAGCAGTATTGAAGAAACAAGTTCTTCCCGTCGTGTGGCTTCGTAAGCCCTTGGGATTCATTCGCAGCATCGAATTTCTTCGTAAGGGTGGGGATTGGTTCGCCTGCATTTGCTATAACACGCAAGCAGAATTCAACTTCACACCCATCGGAACAGTTGGCGTGGATCGTAATTCAGTAGGGGCGGTAGCGACATTGGCAGACCCGCAAACAGGAAAAGTCTTGCATTTGGGCTTCAATCCCGCGCACACCAAAGAAGTGTGGCGTAGACGAAAGGCCAATTTGCAGAGTCTTGGGAAGCGTCGTCTCCTTCACAAGATTCGGAACAAACAATCGAGACGTACCAAGTACGAGAATCATTTAGTGTCCAAACAGATTGTGGACTACGCTGCAAAACATCGTCGAGCCATTGTATTGGAGAAACTGGAAAAGGTTCGTCGCGGTAGAATGCGCCACTACGTGGAGAAGTCGCAGTGGTCTTTCTACCAACTTTTCCGATTCATCCAGTATAAAGCCGCTTTGCGTGGCGTAATGGTGATGGAGGCCGACGCGGCTTACAGCAGCCAGGAATGTTCTCGATGCCATCAGATATCCAAGCCCAACGGAAAATCGTTCCGCTGCGGTTATTGTGGACACCATGACCACCGAGATGCTAACGCGGCATTCTCACTCTCGGAGCGGGTGATGCCTATTGGTGGATTAGCCACGGAGTCAGAGAGCCGTGGTTCGGCATTATTGGTGATGCCGTCTCTGGGAACGGAGGCACAGCAATGTGCTTAAGCAAACAGAATCCTCGGGCTTGCCCGAGGAGCATCAAACGAACTGTCGCAAATTCGGCGGCGATCGTTCTGTCGAGTTTGCTGCTCGCGCGCGCCCACTCGCAGGGTGGGTCTGCTGCCCGTCCTGGCGGACCATCGGAACCCGTATTCAAACAAGCATCGGAAATGCCCACACCGCGCACGGCCGATGGGCATCCCGACCTGACTGGCTTTTGGACTGACGGCGGTCCCGACCTGGGCACAATCCTGGCGCCAAATCCCACCACCGTCAGTGCGGATGGAAAAGTCACGCAACTCGGCTTCGACTCCGAACGGGCTCTGTGCGAGAGAGGTGTCGAAAGCTTTAAGAGACGCACTGCGGATCCATTAGCCAGACCTTCCTACAAACCTGAATATCAGGCCCGAGTCGCTGATAACTTCAAACGGCAGCAGTACCTGGACCCAGCCTTTCGTTGTCAGCCCGTAGGCGTGCCGCGCCAGGGCCCGCCGAAAGAGATCGCTCAAACTCCGACAACTCTGTACTTCTTCTACCGCCCTTTGGAGAACAACAACAGTTTCCGCGTGATCCCTATCGACGGCCGACCGCATAAGAAAGATGCGGACGGAATGGCCGATGGCGACTCAGTGGGCCGCTGGGATGGAGATACGCTGGTCGTGGATGTTACGAACTTGAGCGAGGATACCTGGCTTGACACCGATGGCGACATCCACAGTTCGGCCATGCACGTGGTGGAAAGATTGACTCGCAAGGGGAACACGCTCCGCTACGAAGTTACCGTGGAAGATCCGGTGATGCTGACAGAGCCCTGGTCACCACGGCCTCGCACCGTACTCCTTGGAAAACCGGGAGAACATATCGAGCAGAACTATCCGTGCTCCGAGCGGTCTACGCCGCACCTGGCAAACGAAGACCGGCATTAAGCACATGGCGGCCGAGCCTGAGGTCTTTGGCCTTGTAAACCAAACTCATTCCGCCGCACCGAGCTTCTCCAGAACGCCATAATTTGAATTGGTTTGACCTATCATCCGTTAATTCTCCGGTCGGCACGCGGCGGCGGAGTTCGTCAAAGAAGTTTTCCAGGAACACTTGGTTTTGCTCCTGTTGCCCCTGGCGTGTCGCCGCCGAAAGAGCGGGGCCTCCACCGTGACCGTTTTTGTCACTGCCCATGCAACCCTCGCAGGGACGTACTTGGTGAATGCCAATGGAACCGGAACGGTCTAGCCGCAGCGACGTTACCCGGATGGGCTGGCCAGCGCAGGCGAAGGTGTGCGGAGCGCACGAGGCCATCAGCACAACAAGTGGTTCTCTTTGGGTGAGCGGGCCTCCTCTGCCAAGGCGAAGATGCGGGCTGGTGAGGAGCCGGTGCGTCCATGCCGCCCAGTGGGCGCGGATCCGGCCGCATCAGCTGGTGTCGAGCAGGAGAGTCCCCCAAGCTTATTATTAGACCGGAACAGCAGATAAAGTCACGATCGGCTGTAAGCAGCTCCGTGGCTCCATGTTCGAGACACAGAGCAACACGGTGTGCATCGCGGAACTCCTGTCTTGCGGCCGCCAAGCTTGATGCAGTGATGCAAATGAGGTATGATCCTGCATCATGCGCACGACGATTACGTTAGATGATCGTCTCCTAGAGCGTTTGAAGAAGCGTGCCGCGGAATCCGGTACGAGCGTCAGCGGGCTGATCGAACGTGCGGTGCGGCTCCTGCTGCAGGCTCCTGCGCCACAGCGGCAAGACCGTTTCGATCTGGTGACGTTCGGCAAAGGCGGTCAGTTCACACCGCTTAATGTCGATAAGAGCGCCACGCTGATCGAAGCCGACGACATCGAGCGCTTTGGGCGGCAGCGCTAACCGATGCAACTGCCGGACGTCAATGTCCTAATTTACGCGCATCGGCAGGACGCTCCAGAGCACGATCGATACGCGGCTTGGCTCAGAGCTCTGGTCGAGGCGCCGGAACCGTTCGCGGTCGCCGAGATCGTGCTCGCCGGCTTCCTGCGAATCGTTACGAATCCCAAGCTCTTTCGGCCTGCGACGCCGATGCAAACAGCCTTGGCATTTTGCCGCGGGCTCGTCGAGTGGCCACGAGCCGTCTTCGTAGTGCCGAGTCGCACACACTGGGATCTGTTTGTGAAGCTATGCAGCGCCATCGAGGGGCCTTTGGTTGCCGATGCTTATGTGGCGGCGTTGGCCATCGAGCACGGCTGTGAATTGATCACCACGGACAGCGATTTCGCTCGGTTCCAGGGATTGCGTTGGCGTCATCCATTGGGTGCTTGATCGAGCGCCGCCTGAAGCGGAGGCCTCCCTCCTGCATTTGCGTCTCGATAGCCGCCGTAATCGCGACCTTTTTTGAGGGTTCGGGTATTTCCGAATAAATCCAGGTAAAGTAACGCACCGCTCGATTGGTTCGGAAGATCGTTGTGGTTTCTATCGAATAAGTTGATATTCCCGCCAGGACATTGCGGGAGGCCGAGGCCAGGCGTGCACGGCGTTCCCGCCGCCTTCGTGACGGGGCCGCTCGATCCGCGGACGGTTTTGTGGCCGTCCATCGTCCGGACGCACGGCGGCTAGTTGAACGCTCGGCCAACTGGAGAAACGAAGTCCCCAGCGACAAACAAAAACAGGTTCTTGCCCGTAACAGGATTCCCGTGCCCGCAGGACTTACACGGGGGCAGGCCCTCAGATGATCTCGCAACTTGTGTCTGCGCGAAGCGGTCACTGAGCTTTGGTCGAGTCCCTCACCGATCGGGCTCGGGTTATTTTCCTCAATCTGGGTCGCAAGGAACTGGAATGGGACACTATTGCAGGATCTGCAGGGGCGAGCGGCCAAATGAGCAGTTTTCCGGCCAGGGCCACAGAATTCATGTATGCAAAAGCTGCCAGAGGTTGCCAAAGAGCGAACGCCGGGCCATAGAAGATCGAGACGATATCTTTGGGTTTCTGCATCAATCTCACATTTCCAAGAAAAACGTGGCTCATCTGGAACAACTGGTGAAGTCGGATAAGCCGCGAGTTGCCAGCCTCGCCGCAATTGTTCTGGCGGTAGCGCGGGTTACGCCCTACAAGCACAGAAGACTCAAAATCCTTGCCCGGAACCATCGGGAACTACTGCGCAAGTTGGTTGAAACGGGCTTGGTTTTTGCCCACACCGGGGATTGGGTGCCACCGGAAGCCTGGCTTCAGGAGGCGAGCCGAAAAAACTAACAGCCTGCGAAATCATCGGGCCAAGACGACGTTTCGACATGACGGATTCGGTCACGCTGTGTGCATTCACTACCGACCCAACCGATGCGTGAACTTGTGCTTCGCCCTCTGCTAGTTGGCCAATGGATTTCCGCGTGAATTTTCACGATCGACCGCCTCCTAAATCCCGAAAAGAACTCCAAGAAGAAAGGCGCCGCACCAACTTTTGGCGAACGAGCGCGTCCGTGATTTCAAACGTTACTCCTCTCGATGCCGACTGATAGCTGGATTGGCGCAAACGGCGACTGCCCGATACGCGCCCTCGGTCGGCCGAAGAGCAGACGCACCACCTGTGATACACTGCAGACCCATCCTGTAGTCCAAACCATTCAATGCTCAAGGAGGCACCATGTTAAAGCATCCGTCCTACACCATTGGATTGTTGGTTGTTCCGTTGTTTTTGCTTTTGTTGGGTTGTGGCACCAATAGCTCTTATGCTCCGTCTGCATCTTCCATCTCATCGAGCAGTATTGGTCCGCCACCTGTGCAAGCCGCTTCTGGATTTACGAATGCTACTCTTAGTGGAGGGTATGCCTTCGGAGTCGTAGGCACGTCCGGCATTCAAGCACAAGCAGGAAACGGAGTCGCCGTAGCGGACGGCAATGGGAACATTACCTCTGGCGAAGAAACTCTAAACATCCGCGGCACGATGTCCTGCCATGCAACTCTCACAGGGACGTACTCGGTGAATACCAATGGCACCGGGACGGCGACAGCGACTGTCACAATGGACGCGGCATCCCAGGCAAATGGCTGTGGTACATCGTCTTTAGGCCATTTTACTTTGGCCATAGGAAATGGAGGGTCAACGGTCTTTATCGCGGAACAGGACACTGGAGGAACGTTCGTTGCAACAGCGATAAAGCAATAAATCTGCGAACCGAAACGGCATAGGTTCGTGTGACGTGAGGCGGCCTGCTTTACCGGGAACGCAGGAAGCAAACCTTGTGGATACGGCGTCCGGATGAACATCTCGTAGCAGCTCAGGCCACCTGGGCGACTATGCGAAAATTACTCGTGGATCAGCCAGCGCGAATCGGAAAAGTCCAGACAGCCCCAGTACGTCCGGGCCAACGTACACATAGCCCGAAGGAATTTTAGTCAACCGCTAATCTTGCTGTCATCGCTAGATGTGCCGCTTTGGCGGCGGCGCCTCAATGCCTTCCATAGGTCGTACTGGCCCTGCATTCCGATCCACAGCTCAGGGCTAGTGCCAAGCGCCTCCGAGAGTCGCAAAGCCATTTCGGCTGATATCCCTGCGCTGCCGTTAAGAATGCGGGACAGGGCTGCCCGCGTCACCCCCCAAATGCTTCGCGGCGTCGGTTATCGACACGCCGCCAAGATAATCTCGAAGCACTTCCCCTGGATGGGGCGGATTGTGCATACGCATCGTAAAACCTCAATGGTAATCTCGATAGTCCACAAACGGCATCTTCGCCCTCGAACCCGAATGTCAAGCGCCAGTTGCCGCTGACATCAACTGACCAATGCCCTTCAAGCTCGCCGTGCAAGGGATGCAGCCTCCAGCCTAGTGCGGTGATAACTCCCCGACTAAAGTCGGGGCTTCTCATGCAACGCATGGCATTACCTCACCTACGTTAACGCATGAAGCGTCAAGTGGCGGGCAGCTGCTTCCGCAACGTTGATGGCGTCGGCCTCCGAAACTTTGAAGGAGGCGAGGGAAGAGTGGAAGAGACGGCGGGCGAATTTATAATCCGTCAGGAAGGAAACCCAACGCTTTGACGACGCAGCGAGCAATTTCACGAATTTGGGCTTCACCTAACCTTCTTGTGGCGGTTCGTGGCCTTCGGAGCGTCTCTTTGCGAATTGTGGTAATGCTCTCGGCCTGAATATCACAGACGTAATCTAAACCCGTTTCTCCCGGCTTCATTGTTATGTGAGTGGGACTAGATCGGACCGTTGTAGATAATGGCACCACCAATACGGTGTCGGCTCTCGGATGTTGGTTCCTCGTATCGGGGGAAATGACTACGACTGGACGCTCAAATTTTCCGGGCGGGTCACTTGGAAAAGGGACAAACCAGATCTCTCCTCGCCACGGTTGAGGTGGCGGAGGTGGGCCACCGACTAGGGTTGCCAACCTGCCCTACCTTTGAGCCGCGCCGAATTCGCGTTCCCCCAACTGGCCCCACGCATTGTTCTCCGCGCGTTCTTCGTCAGAGATGGAATCGTAATAAGCGAGCGTCTGCCTATCGAGTTCCCTTGTCGCTGATTGACGCTGGTATGCATCCACGAGGTTCTCCATGCAAGCGCTTAAAGAGGGTGCTTTTGTTTCCGCTTGGCGCTGACGGAGAAATTCCACGGTGGATTGTTGCAACGAAAGAGTCAGTCGGGTCCTTCGATCCGATGTTCGCTCCGGGCGTTTCGCTCGTTGTCTTTGTACTCGTGCCATCGTTGTTATCCTCGTATGACATCAATCATACTCGTGTCATAATTCCTGTCAAGCGTTTGCGTAACAAGGACCTCAGCCCCCCGCGAATCGCCAGCACGTCCATACTTGCCATCGGAGTGTCGAATCTTGTGCCTATCTTTCGCGTCTTCCTCAGGACTCTCAAGTTACACAAAATTGACAATTCGGAAGTTGACTAAAAAACGGGAGCGCGAATAGCATGGCCGCTCCCGCCAAGCAACGAGGTTAAGTCACGGAGGAACAATGAAAGCGTTCATTCCAGCCCGTAGTTGGCATCTTTGGATTTCGGTATTGGCTTTTCTGAGCGTTTCGCAAGCGGCTAAGGCCACCAGCCAAACCTGGCAAGCTACCGTCGGAGCTCAAAGCGAAAACGGGGCCACGCAGGTTATGGGCTTTCTACCCAATGAGCTTTGGATTCACGCCGGCGACAACATCACTTGGACGACGAAATCTGGTGAGAACCACACTGTGACCTTTCTCACAACCGGCCAGAATCGGCCAAGTGTTGCACAGGGGTGTGCAGTGATCCCAGCGGCTCCCAATGTTCCGGCGCTTCCGTCGACTACAACCGGCGAGTCAGCGGTCACGCCCTCTGGATCGAGCTACGATCCCGCCGCTGCTGCCGGCGCCGACACCGGTGCTGATACTGACAACGAACCCTGTGTGAACAGTGGCCCAATCTGTGACCGTGCGCTTCAAGTGATGCCCGATCCAACCAAGTGCCCGAATATGCCCGCGCTCACCTATACCGTGAAATTTCCAACTCCGGGCAACTTCAAGTTCGTATGCTTGATCCATCGGGATATGACCGGCGTGGTTCATGTCCTTTCGACCTCCACCGCTCTGCCGCACAACGATCCTGTTTTCTATCAGGACGAAGCGGCCGCTCAGGCACGGGATATTCTTTCAGACAACGACCATGTTCGGGATAACCAACAACCGGAAGACTCTTCCCGCAACAGCGTGATTACTACCGGAGAGCTCGTGGCAACGGGAGGCGGGAAATTGTACCAGGCTGTGTTCCGCTTCCTGCCAGAGACAATTTATGTCCGTGTCGGAGACACCGTGGAGTGGACGAATGTCGATCCCACCGAACCGCACACGGTCACCTTCAATCCAGCCGGCCCATCCGACCCCGACGGCAATCCTCCTCCTCTTACTGGCGTGTCGGATCCAGATAATGATAATGACCTGCATGGGACTCTTCCCAACACGACGAAATGCGCCGCCGCGGATACCGTGGCGAATTGTTTTAACTCTGGAAATATTGGACCGGCACTTCAAGATCAAACGAACCAGCCTCAACCGGCTCCCGGCAAGACGCGAGTCAAGGTGACCTTCACACAACCGGGAGAATTCGACTACTACTGCACCATTCATGTTGCCCTGGGCATGGTGGGGAAGGTCATCGTCAACCCGTAGTTCTATCGGGCGCGTGCTTTCGTTTGAGGCGTTCCCATGATTCTGCGGTTGTTCTGCGCATGGTCGCTGACCTTGGTGTTTCCGTCGGTGGCGGTTCGCGCTATATCGGCTCAGGCGACGAAAAGGTCTCCTGAACCCACGCTTGCGGGTCGCGTGGAAGCGACGTACCGCGGGGGATTGGTGTCTCCCCTGCTGCCGAAGCCTAGCTTTATATTAACCGACACATCCGGGGCTCCGTTTGACTTCCACGCCAAGCCCCAAGGTTATGTGGCACTCCTGTTTTTCGGCTACACCCATTGCCCGGATCTGTGCCCGCTGCAGATGAACATCATC
>Ga0209577_10003899_pt1 | contig 14070 bp, 11 predicted proteins | sample GraSoiAngelo_109_FD_185874 | JGI IMG/M metagenome (GOLD analysis project Ga0209577, IMG submission 185874) | Grasslands soil microbial communities from the Angelo Coastal Reserve, California, USA - 14_0903_12_20cm (SPAdes) (version 2) | ecosystem: Environmental > Terrestrial > Soil > Grasslands...
GTCTTGGCAGTGCTCGTCTACGTCGTTGCCACCTTCGCGACGCAGGCTGTGTCGCATTTCGGCGTCAACGCTGCACACTACGCCGCAATCACCTATCTGCGGCCGCAACCCGTTTTCGCCCTCGGCATCCTCTCTATGCTGATCCAAGGCAGTATCATGGCGTATCTGTACGCGCACGTGCCGGGGGCCGGACGGTCGATCGGCCACGCGGTCGTCTTCGCCTGGCTTGTCGGCGGCATTCTTGTGAGCTACGAGGCCCTCGCCGAGGCGGCGAAGTATAACGTGCCAGGGGTAGGGTCGTGGATCGCGGTCGAGCTAGGGGCCGGCGTTGTACAGTTCACGCTCTATGGGGCGCTGCTGGGTTGGGTGCATCGCGCGCGTGTGCCGCAGACCGGGTAAGCGCCTGTCCGTAGGACAGAGGTCGCAATCGAACTCCACGATCAAGGAGTCGGACGTCGGTTGCTTATTACCGTGTCACCGATGACGCGTATCGGATGCTTTCGTCCAGAAGTTTTCGTAATCGGCGCCCGTCTCGGAGCATTCGCTCGGGAAGAACAGCGTATTCTTTCTTAATATGCCCCTTCGCAAAATACTTTAAGTGTTTGACATCTTTCTCCCTGAATAGATGCGCAGGAGTTTTGTCGGGAAGCCGGAGCGCAACCCCGAATTTCCCGCAGGAAATGAATATGCGACCGCCCACATATCCGCCGACTGCTCCGAATACATTTTTGAACCCCAGGCGCGTTGCAGGTGGTGGATGAGCTTGTTCGAGTAGCGTTGTTACTTTTTCATAGTAATCCCTTTCCATGCTCACCTTCCTGACGCTTTCGCCCTCTTGTAGAAGTCAAACGCCACATGCTCGATTTCAATCCAAGGAAGCCCGTTCGGCCAGCGTTCGTGCATAGCAACGGCGGTGGTCGCAAGCGCTCAGCCGCCACACGCCCCCTTGTAGGCACCCTCGAAGATCATGACCCAGGCCTGGCGGTAGCCGCCTTGGACCATCTTGGCGACGTCGCCGAGCGCTTCCCAGTTGCTCTGCTTGAGCTCGACGCGGGTCAGGTCGTCGCCCAGTGCGGTGAAGCGGACCTCGACCGTGCTGAAGCCCGGGTTCTTCTCGCTCGGGTGCGGGATGTGGAAGTCTATGTTCAGGTAGCCGTAGGGGTCGTAGGTCTTGATCGTGCCCCAGAGTTGCTCGTGGCCGTCGGAACCGACCTCGACGATCCGGCCGCCCTCCCTCGCGTCGACGCGCAGCGCCTTCACCGTCTGGCCGCGCATCACGGAGGTTGCGAACCTGTCCTTGGGCCACCAGCTGCCCATGTCCAAGAACACGGTGAACGCCTTCTTCTGGTTGCAGGGGACCTCGATGACCTTCACGAGGGGCTCGAGCATGTCGTTCTCCTTTAGGGCTCGTCCTTCATGCGTCGCGCGATCTCGGCGCTGTACGCATCAAGGACGTCAGACCAGAACCTCTCCAGGTACCGCCGCAGCTCGTCCAGACCATCGCGCCGCACCGAGTACACGCGGCAGTTGCCGCGCGGCTCGACGCGAACTAGGCTCGCCCCCTCGAGCACCTTCAGGTGCTGCGACACGGCGGGCCGGCTCACCGGCTGGCCTTCCGCCAACTCACCCACCGTCTTGGGCTGCTTCCGCAACGCCTCGAGGATGTGGCGGCGGGTGGGGTCTGCCAGTGCGGTGAGCACCTCTGCGTAAGCCATTACTTACGGTAAGTGATCACTTACGATATGTCAAGCCGTGGGGCGTGAACGTCACGGGGGCAGAAACGCCCGCAGGTTCGAGCCTCGGTATTGATTGACAAGAAGGCTCGTCCACTTTACTATGCAAAGTAGTTTGCAATGTGGAACTTGGCCACGGAGGTCTGATGAACGTCTCCCTCGCCGCCAGTGCCTCGGTAGCATCTGTTGTCTGAAACCTGGCTAGCCCGTCGGATACTCAGAGGCTTCGCAGGATTGGCGTTGTTGGGTGTTCTCGGGCTCGGGGTGTTGTTGGGGTCGCTCTGGCTGGAGCGCAGGTTCGAACTCACGCTCCCGACGCCCACGGGGTCATTCGCAGTTGGCCGCGCGGTCTATGATTGGACCGACGACGCGAACTTGGACACGGTGGCGGCGAAGCGCGAGCTCCTTGTCTGGATCTGGTACCCGTCGACAGCTGGGCAATCGAGTGCGATGGACGACTACGTACCCGCTCAGATGCGGGCAGCGGCCGGGCCCCTTGGGGGCGGCCCGCTGCGATTTCTGACGCGAGATTTGTCGAAGGTCCATGGGCACAGCACACGAAACTCCGATGTGTCAGCGCAACAGCGGTCGTACCCCGTGGTGATCATGAGAGCGGGAGCTTCTGCCGGGGTGCTCAATTACACCACACTCGCCGAGGATCTGGCCAGTCACGGGTACGTCGTGGTGGGCTTCGATGCCCCCTATCGCACGAGTGTCGTCGTTTTCCCTGACGGCCGAGTGATGACCAGGACGCCGGAAAATGATCCCGAACTGGTTTTTGGCCGCCCGGATTCAGCCCGTCGCATCAACAAATTGATGGCTGCGTGGACCGGCGACATCGCGTTCGTACTCGATCGGTTGCAACGGTTGAACGCATCGGACTCATCCGGCAAGTTCACGGGACGGCTCGACATGATGCGAGTGGGAGTATTCGGCCACTCATTGGGTGGGGCACAAGCCGCGCAATTTTGCCAGGAAGATTCCAGGTGCAAGGCAGGGATCGATGTAGACGGAGCTCCATTGGGGAGCGTCATTCAGTCAGGCATCCGTCAGCCGTTCATGTTCCTCCTCAGCGACCAGATTCATTCGTCCGATCCGGAGGCGCGGAAGGTCCGAGCCGACATCCAATCGATTTATGATCGTCTGCCTGTGAATGGACGGCTACGCCTCGCCATCCGTGGCGCGAACCATTTCCTCTTCAGCGACGACGGAGCCCTGTTGAAGAGCCATATCGTGCTGCGGATGCTCCGCATGTTCGGTGTTGTCGGTATCGACGGACGTCGCCAGCTTGCCGTTACGACGTATTGCGTGCACAGCTTTTTCGATGCGTACCTTAAGGGAGCAAGGGTGTCGCGGTTCAACGTTTCACCTCGGCTCTACCCCGAAATCGAAGTTCTCGAGTGACGCGTCGTCTCACCGTGTCACGCGATTCGCACACAGCTCGGGACCAGGCAACACCTCCAATGTCGCCGTAACGGGTGCTCGTCTCGCGGCGCCTTGCGGTTCTGTCGAATTCGCACGCCCACGACATCCCGCGTAGTCCGATCGTCCCACCAACCGCCCTCGGTGAATCACCCGCAGTTGTTTCCGGATCGAAGCCCGATCAGGTAGGTGACATGTCCCGGCGTTACCCCAATACCGACACGACCAACCTCCCACTCGTAATCGGTTCCTCCAACACTTCGCGCTAGACACGTCAGCTCTGGAACGGTGTACGCGCGAAGCTGGGATACCAGTCCATCCCACCAGCACACGAACGGTACGAGCGGCAACACATACGTCCAGAACAGCCGGCTCCACCGAAAGGGTCGCATGAAGGGCGTCGCCAGCGCCACATACAGCGGAGTTAGAAGGAGCAGAATCGTGGTTACCAGGGATCGTTCTGGGATTTCGAAAACCGCGATCGGCTGCCCCGCCTGGACGGCGCATCGCAAGACTGCACGTCCATCTTCCGGCCTGAAATGATGAAAGGAGTTGAACACGGTGCGCAATCCGGTCAGCTCCGGCGGTACCGCACGCGCATCAATGGGTTCGGAGATAAAGGTGACTTCGGACGGGTGCAGAGCGGCGACGCGACGAAAGGCCGGCAGATTGGGATACTTGTCGGTCAAGGTGAAGCGAGCGTTCATGCCCGCGGCGGCTAGCGCTTGAAACAGGTCAACAATTGGTCCTCCTCCGCCAGAACAGAGATCAAGTACCTGCGTCATAGCCGATCGTTCGAGTGCGCGGCGCAACAGCGGGGCGATCGGCTGATGAAGCTTGAACGTGGTTTCGATGAACTGCAGGTAGTCGGTCGCAAGGTTCCGAATGACGTGCGGAAGCCAGTCGAGATCTTCCAGCTCGAACAAATGGAGGCGAGGCAGAAAGCCCTCAGGTGCTGACGTTCTGGCCGACAGGGATTCGATGCCCATCCGGCCTCCTGATGCCGAACTCTCGCTTGCCCCACGGCTGGTCAGAGATCTTCATGGACAATGTGAAAGCCGAGCATGCCGACGTAGAACTGTGCCGATTCGCGAACGTTACGCACCGCGAGAACATGATGATTCTGCAGGATTCTCACTTACCCTCCCGCCATAGTGCCGGTGGTTCATTTGCGCGCGCGCCTGAGTCAGTGCTCCCGGACGGAACTGATTACAGCGGCGGGCGCTTTCGTCGGGGATATGGTGGTCCGCTGCTCGGACGATTATTGGCGGACCCTTGGTTGAAAACCGCGCCAGCTTTGGCTGAATCTCGTGCCTCCAGACGTGCATGTACGCGGCATATTGGCCATCCGATTCTGACTGTCGCGCATAGGCGTCCTCGTGTCAATACGGATTGAGTGGCGATCGCCAACACACCAACACAAGACCAGCAACCTCGGCGGGGAACGTCCTAGCAAAGACACTACCGAATGTTGCCCATTCGCACACCCTGGCCACAAAAGTGGGTCCTTAGATGAGGAGACCACTGTTGTCGGCTGAAGAACGAGTCGTATCGCTGGTGCGGGCCGCGCAGGTAGGAGACGAGCGTGCGTTTGCTCCTGATATACAACTGCATGTGCATGTGAACATTCTCACTCAATGAGGCCGCGACATGTCTGGTCTGGCACCTCAGGCCGCCAGCGACGCCTTCGCGCGCGTGCGACTACACACATTGCCTATCTAATTCTGATGACGTTGTGCCTCGCTTTCAGGCACGTCGACTGCAACACTGGTGAGGCCGGTTTTCACGGCCCGTATGCGCCAACCCAGGTGACTCTCGGAAGGCGCTATGGTCGGACGCCGCCCCGCCCACGTCGCCTCGAGGGCAACGCACCTTATGCGGCGGCTCGGTCGGTTTGTCGCATTCGACTCCCGAGCATTTACGGCGAAATCATACCGATCGTCTGCAGCCATGTTTCCACGAGCTGAGGCCAACGCGTGATGGGCGATTCTGTCGGTCTCAGCGCGAACGCATGCCCACCCTTGACGTACAGGTGCATCTCCGCAGGAACGCCGGCCTTCCGGAGCGCCCAATAGTAGACGAGCGAGTTCTCTACTGGATCTACGGGATCGTCCTCCGCCTGAAGCAGGAACGTGGGCGGCGTCCGGCTGGTGACCTGAATGTCGGGGTTCAGCGCGAAGTCTTTCTCGCGGACGGCGAGATGTCCGGGATACAGAGCCACCGCGAAATCCGGGCGGCAACTCTCGTTGTCGGCGGCATCCACAGCCGGGTAGAGACGCTTCTCGAAATGGGTGCTCGTCGCGGCGACCAAGTGCCCACCCGCCGAAAAGCCCAGCACTCCGATCTTCCGCGGATCGATCTTCCACTGCGCAGCCTGGAGGCGTACCAGGCCTACCGTCCTCTGCGCGTCTTCCAACGCCGTCAGGCAATCTTGATACGGCCCGACCTTCACGCATGGCACACGGTATTTCAGGAGCACACACGTGATGCCCTTGGACGTCAACCAATCACAGACTTCCGTGCCTTCAAGGTCGATGGCCAGAATGTTGTAGCCCCCGCCGGGGAAGACGACGATCGCAGCACCCGTGTTGCTTCCCTTTGGCGAATAGACGGTCATCGTCGGTTGGGAGACGCGGTCGACATAGACCCACGGTCTGCCGGCAACCAGCCTGTTGTTACCAGCGCCATCAACAACGGTCCCGGCAACCTCCGGCCCGTCGAGTCGCCGCGCGTCAGGGACGACACCCGGCCATATCGGCACTTGCGTGTGTCCTGGCGACGGCCGCCAGGCAGGCGCCTGCGCGCTCAGACCGCGAAACGCGCATACGACGCAGAACGCGATGAGTGATGGTTTCATCAGAATACGCGCATTTCTTCCAAGGGATCTCTCACGCCCGCTCTCCTTGCGCGTCGAACGACTTCGTGCCGTTCCAAGGGCCTCACGGCCGCCCGGCCGGCACTGGCTCGCTCCGGCCCTTCCGCTGACGTGGTGGTGAACGGTCGCTAGGACTCAGGAGGACCAGGAAAGCTAAGGTCGCTCCCTACGGTGCGTTCTTCAGGCCTCCCGCAACCGGCAGCGAGAGCCGAGCCTCGCACCCCCGCCCGTCCGCGCGGTTCGCGAGTGTGAGCGTCCCCCCGTGCGCCTCGGCGATCTGGCGCGAGAGCGCGAGGCCGATCCCCGACCCCTCCGCCTTGGTCGTGTAGAACGGCACGAACAGGTTGACCGTGTCCGCGAGGCCGGGGCCATCATCTCTCACCCACACGTCCAGCCGGCCGTTGCGCGCCGCCCACTCGACGTCGACGTGGCCGCCCGTCTCGACCGTCGCATCGACGGCATTGCGAACCAGATTGATCAACAGCTGGTCCAGCTGCCCGCCATCCGCCTCGATCGTCAGGTCGGGACCGGGGCACACGGTTACGACCACGCGCGTCTCCAGGGCCGTGACCCGCTGCACCCACTCGGCGACCGACACCGCTTCGAGACGGGGAGGGGGCAGGCGCGCCAGCCGCGCATACGCGGCCATCAGCCGGCTGAGCGATTCGGCGCGGCCGCCGATCACCCCCAACCCCTTGCCCAGGTCCTCGCGCCAGTCCGGGGGCACCGGGTCCCGGCGCACCAGGTCCACGAGGCTCTGCGCGATCGACTTGATTGGGGCGAGCGAGTTGTTGAGCTCGTGGCTCAGCACGCGGATGAGGCGCTGCCAGGCCTGGCGCTCCTCCTCGCTCAGCGCGCGGCTCACATCGGCGAGCACGAGGAGCTGATGGGGGAGCCCGCCCTGGCGAAACGTGCCGCGCCGCAGCTCCCAGCGCCCGCCGCCGGGCCGTCCGGGGAACGCCACCTCGATCACGCGGGGCGCGTCGCCCGCCAGGCTCTCGGCGAGCCCCAGCTCCGCCGCATCTTTGCCGAGCAGCTGCTCGGGCGGGCGGCCCAGCAGCGCCGCCCCGCCGCGGTTCACGAGCCGCAGCGCCCGCGCTTCGTCGAACGCGAACACCGCCACGTCGATCTCTTCCATCACCCGGCGCAGCAGGGCGGTCGCCTCTAGGGCGCCGAGGCGCTGGGCGCGCAGGTCCTCGCCGAGCGTGTTCAACTCGAGCAGGAGCAGGCCGAGCGCGTCGTCCGGGTCCGAGCCGCGAGCCCGCAGCGAGAAGTCGCCTTCCCGCAGCGCCGCCAGCATGTTCGAGATGGTCTGCAGCGGCCGCACGACGCGCTCGCGTACGACCCCGACGAACGCCAGCCACACCACCACCGTGAGGATGGTCAGGGTCCACTGTGTGCGCGCCGCGAAGTCGCCGCTCCAGAGCAGCACCAGGGCGAGGATGACGGCGGGGAGCCCCGTGAGGAGGGCCAGCGCGAAGATGCGGCGCTCGTAGCGCGGCTTGCGCTTATGGCGTCGCTCAGAGGCCATAGCGCTTGATCCGGCGGTACAGCGCGCTGCGGGAGAGGCCGAGCGCTTTCGCCGCGTCGCTCACGTTGCCGCTGGCGCGCGCCAGCGCCTTCTGAATGAGCACTCGCTCCACTTCCTCGAGGCTCATCTGATCGAGCGGCGTGGCGCCATCCGCCCCCGCCCCGGGCCCGAGTCCCAGGTCGCGGGTTCGAATCAGGTTTTCCTCGGCCATCAACACCGATCGCTCGATCGTGTGGTCGAGCTCGCGCACGTTGCCGGGCCAGGGATGCGCCCGCAGGGCCTGCATCGCGTCCGCCGCGAAGCCGGTGATCTGCTTGCGATAGCGCGCGGCGTGGCGGCGCCCAAAATGACCGGCGAGCAGCGGGATGTCTTCGCGCCGCTCGCGCAGCGGCGGCAGTCGGATCTCGACGGTGTTGAGGCGAAACAGCAGGTCTTGCCGAAACCTCCCGGCCGTCGTTTCCGCTGGGATGTCCGCGTTCGTGGCCGAGATCACGCGCACGTTCACGCGCTGCGTCTTGGAGGAGCCGACGCGCTCGAACTCTCCCGTCTCGAGCACGCGCAACAGCTTCGCCTGTTGCGGCAAGGGCAGGTTCGCGATCTCGTCGAGAAACAAGGTTCCACCCTCGGCGAGCTCGAACCGCCCGACGCGATCGACCTTGGCGTCGGTGAAGGCGCCCTTCACGTGCCCGAACAGTTCGCTCTCGAACAGGCCGTCGGGTATGCCTCCCAGGTTGACGGCGACGAGCGGCCGTTCGGCTCGGCCCGACGCCGCGTGCAGCCAGCGGGCCACGACCTCCTTGCCGGTGCCATGCTCGCCCAGGATGAGCACGTTCGCGTCCGAGGGCCCGATGCGCTCCATCAGCTTGAGCACCGGCTGCATTGCGGGCGACTCGGCGATCAGCTCGGGGAGGCCCTCGCGGCGCAGCGCACGGTTTTCGCGCTCGAGCTGCTGGCTGCGCCGCAACGCCCTGCTCAGCTCGACCTGGGTGCGGAGCGTCGTGAGCAGCCGGCGGTTGTCCCACGGCTTCTCGATGAAGTCGCGCGCGCCGCGACGCATCGCCTCGACGGCGCCGTCGATACTGGCCCAGGCGGTCATCACGACGACCGGAGGCGGCGCGTCGAGCCCCTGGAGCCGCGCGAGCAGGTCCAACCCTTCCGCCCCGGAGGTCGTGTCGCGGGTGTAGTTCATGTCGATCAGGAGGGCGTCGAAATCGCGCTTGTCGAGAGCGGAAAGGACGGCGCGGGGGGAAGTGGCGCTCTCGACCTCGTAGCCCTCGCCCTTGAGGAGGAGCTTGAGAGCTTCCAGGATGTCCTTCTGATCGTCGGCGACGAGGATGCGGGGGGCGGTGGATGGGGCGGGCATGGAAGAAGCTTGTGGGGCCTGGGGCCTCGGGGCTAGGGCCTGGGGCGTCCGTGCTGCCTGCGAGAAGGAGATGAGGGCTGCGACGAAATGATGACGCTCCCGAGCGGATTCCGTGCGACCTTGTGCTGTCCCCTGCGGGCAGGTCCATGCTTCGTCGACGAAATTCGAATCCCTCTATCAAGAGTTACCGCGATCTTCGCGTATGGCGGCGTGCAATGGACCTCACCGAGGCGGTCTATCGAGCGACGGACCGGTTTCCCGTGACCGAGCGTTACGGGCTCGTCGCCCAGCTTCGGCGCGCCAGTGTTTCCGTTGCTTCCAACATCGCCGAGGGTCATGCGAGATCCCGTGGTGACTATCAGCGGTTCCTCGTCATTGCCGCTGGTTCGTTGACCGAAATCGAGACGCAGTTGTTGCTGAGCCAGCGGCTGCAATTCATGCCCACCGCCTCCGTGGAGGCATTGCTCGATCACTGTGGAGCTCTGGGTCGCATGCTGTCCACCTTGCGAAAGCGGCTCGAGACGGTGCATCCCTAGCCCCGAGGCCCCAGCCCCCAGCCCCTACTCGGTTCGCAGCGCCACCATTGGATCGACCCGCGCGCTCGACTGGGCCGGGACCAGGCTGGCGAGCGCGGCGACACCGATCAGGAGCGCGGTGACCGCCGTCAGCGTCGCCAGATCCGTGGGCGTCACATCGTATAGGAGCGTCACTAGGAGTCGATTCGCGAGCAGAGCGCCGAACACTCCCAGCACCGATCCCACTGCTGCGATCGTGAGACCGCGTCTCATGACCATCCCCCGCAGGTCTCCTGCGGTGGCGCCGAGTGCCATCCGCACGCCGAGCTCGCGCCTGCGTTGGCGCACCATGGCCGCCATCGCGCCGAACAGTCCGACGGCGGCCAGGGTGACCGCTGCGCCCGCGAACACCGCGAGCAGCAGCGCGTTCAGTCGCGGCTGGGCCAGCGGCCCCTCGAGAAACGTCCCGAACGGGGCCGCGCTCGCCAGCGCGACGCCCGGCTCGGTCTCGGCGATCACCCGCCGGATAGTCGGCACCAGCTCGGCCGGTGGGCCGCTCGTGCGTACGGCCAGCGCCAGCGGCGCGAACGGGAAGAACGACTGGGCGAGCGGGAAATAGATGCTGGGACGCGCCTCTCGCAGGTCGCGGTAGCGCGTGTCCGGGACGACTCCGACGACGGTGACCGCCCGCTTCAAGTCGGCGCCATTCCACAAGCGCCTGCCGATGGGATCGTCTGTCCCCCAGTAGTGCCGTGCGGCGGACTGACTGACCACGACAACGAGCGGCGCGCCCGCGCGATCCGCATCCGTGAAGCCGCGCCCGCGGAGCACCGGAATGCCGAGCGTCTTGAAGTAGTCCGGAGTGACGACGTCCATATTGAGCATCGGGTTGGCGGCCGCCTCCTCCGAGGATTGTCCTTCAGCCGCCGGCCGCCCGTCCCATGCGGCTGCACCTGCGAACGGGACCGCCACAACGGGCGAGACGCCGCGCACACCCGGGATCGCGCGCAACTGCGGCAGCATCCGCTCGAGCAATGCGCGCTGCTTCGCCACGTCGTCGTACTGATCGGAGCGGATTGCGAGCTCCCCGATCAACAGGTGCGATGCCTCGAGGGAGAGCTCGGCCCGTTCGAGCTCGATCAGGGTTCTGGCCACGAGCCCGGCTGCCGAGAGGACGACCAGCGCGAGCGCGACCTGCCCCATGACCAAGCCCTCAGTCGCAAGCCGGGAGCGCCGGCTGCCGCTCTGCCGTGCGTCGGATCGCAGAGCCTGCTGCGGCTCGACGCTCGAGCCCAGGACCGCCGGCGCGAGGCCGAACAGCAGGACGGCGACGCCCGTGATGACGATGGCGCCCGCCAGTGCGGTCGCGTTCAAGTGAATCTCGTCCAGGCGTGGCAGCCCCGCCGGCGCGAACGCGACGAAAGCCCGCGCGGCGGCCGCCGCCAGCGCGACGCCGAGGGCGCCGCCGGCGACGGCGAGAAGGCCGTTCTCGATCACCAGTTGTACGACCACCTGCCCGCGACCGGCGCCCAGCGCGGTGCGCACCGCGATCTCCCGCGCCCGCCCGACGCTGCGCACGAGCAGCAGGTTCGCGATGTTGATGCACGTGATCAGGAGCAGCAGCGCGGCCGCGGCGGCGAACGCGAACAGCGCCGGCCGCACGTCGCCCAGGACGAGCCGCGGCAACGTGTGCACCACGCCGCGCAGATCACGCTGCCACGGCGAGGCCTCGGCGCGGCCGAAGAAGGCGGTCAACTCGGCCCGGGCGTCGGCAGCCGTTGCGCCCGGCGCGAGCCGCCCGATCACGTCGAGCGAGAGAAATGACCACCCGTTCTTCACGGGCGCCCAGAAGTCCGTGCCTCGCGGATAGTCGAGTCCTTGCGGCATCACGCCCACGATCGTGTACGGCACGCCGTCGTCGTACATCACGACCTGCCGCCCGAGCACGTGCGTGTCGCCGCCGAATCGCTGCTGCCAGGCGCCATAGCTCAGCACCAACACCGGCGCCGCGCCGCTCGCGGCGTCCGCCGCGTGCAAGGCTCGACCGAGCAGGGGTCGCGCGCCGAGCACGTCGAAGAAGTCGCCCGACACGAGGGCGCGGCGCAGCCGCGAGATCTGGTCTCGTTCCCGAATGGGCAGCGGCAAGGCGCCAAAGGAGGCGAAGTACCCGACTCGCTCGAGCGATCGGGTGCGCCGCGCGAACTCGCGGGCGTCGTCGAGCCCCAACGAATAGGCGAATTCTTGGTCGGGCAGCTGTCCCCACAACACAACAAGGCGGTCTTGATCGCGGACGGGGAGTTGGCGCAGGAGCAGCGCGTCGACCACCGTGAACACCGCCGTCGCGAGGCCAATGCCGAGGGCGAGGGTGAGGATCGCGACGGTGGCAAACTGTGGCGCGTTCCGCAGCGTCCTCAGGGCGTAGCGCACGTCTCGCAGCATCTGCGTTTCTCCTACCGAGGGCTGGAAAACTCTCTAACGAGTCGCGACGTCGATTGATTGGACGCCTGAAGGGCGCCCTCGGCGCCGGCGCGGTCAGCGGTTGCATTTTGCTGCTACAACATGCATAATGCTGGCATGGCCAAATCCATTACCATCCGTGACGTGCCTCCGAAGACCCGTGACGAGTTGGCGGCACGGGCCGCCCTGACGGGCCGGTCGCTCCAGGAATATCTCCGCGCCCAGCTCATCGAACTGGCCCGCCGGCCCGACCCGGAGGCGCTCTTTCTCCGGATCCGCGAGCGCAAGGCCAGGACGGCAAGTAAGCTCTCGAAGGAGTGGATTCTCTCCCACCGCGGCGCCGATCGCCGGTGACCATTATCGCGGATGCCTCGGTCGTGATCGCCGCCCTGGTGGACAGCGGCCCGGACGGGACATGGGCGGACCGGCTGTTGCGCAGCGACCACCTCGGCGCACCCCACCTGATGCCGGCGGAGGTCGCGAACCTGCTGCGTCGCGCGGTCTTGGCCGGCAAGATCTCCGACGATACCGCCGCGCTGGCTCACGCCGACCTCCTGGCCCTGCCTGTCGAGCTGTTCCCGTACGAGCCATTCGCCCAGCGGGTGTGGGATCTCCGAACCACCGTCACCGCTTACGACGCATGGTACGTGGCCGTGGCCGAGGCGTTGGAAGCCCGGCTGGCCACGTTGGACGCGAGGCTTTCCCGCGCGAGGGGACCGCGCTGCAGGTTCGCGATGCCAGCGTGAATTGCGGCTCGGAGTTCGTATTTCAGCCCTAGGCCCGAGCCCCGAGTCCCTATTCATATTCTCAGCGCCACCATCGGATCGACCTTCGTCGCCCGCCGGGCGGGGATGTAGGCAGCAAGCAGCGCCACCGCGATGAGAAGCCAGCATGCCCCGAGGAGCGCCACCGGATCCGTCGGGCTCACCTCGAACAGCATCGTCGTAAGCAGCCGGGAGCCGGCCAGCGCGCCCAGCAACCCGGCCAGCGCCCCCGCCGCCGCCACGGTCAATGCTTGGCGGAGGATCATGGCGCGGAGCCAGTCGGGTGTGGCACCAAGGGCGAGGCGCACGCCAAGCTCGCGGGTTTGCTGCGAGACCGCCGAGGCCATAATGCCGTAGAGGCCGATTGCCGCGAGCAGCACAGCCGCGAAGGCAAAGGCGGACAGGAGCAGCGCGTTCAGCCGGGGTTGGGCAAGCTGTGGCGCGATAACTTGGTCCATCGTTCGTGTTTCCACGAGCGCAGCATCGGGATCCACGGCCTGCACAGCTCTCCGAATCGCCGGCAACACCGCGGCGAGGTCCGGTCGGGTTCGGATCACCAGATTGCCCTGGGCCAAGCCCTGCCGGTACGGCCGGATCATCATCGGAGTAACCTGACGATGCTCCCGGAAATGGATGTCCCCCACCAGGCCGACGACCGTGATGACCGGTGAGCCGGCCGCCTGGCGAACCCTCTTACCGATGGGGTCCTGTCCCGGCCAGAACCGCTTCGCAATACTCTGCGTCACGACCGCGACGTTCGGCGAGCCCTCGCGATCCGCGTCGCTGAATCCTCTCCCCCGCAGGATGGGCAGCCCCATCGCGTCGAAATACTCGGGCCCGACGAAGTCCTGGCCCACCCACGGATTCGCCGCAATCTCCCCTTCCGATTGTCCTTCAGCCATGAGCCTGGTCATGAAAACGTTGGACCCGAGGAACGGTGGAACCGCGACCGGAGAGGCCTTCTCGACGCCGGGAATGGCGCGGAACCCGCTCACCAGTTGGTCGTGGAATTGAAAGCTCCAGCCGTCCATGCATTTCCGAAATCGGTTGGTCGCGACAGAGTCCGCGTGGGGCGGTGCACCTCCGCACGAAGCAACCCATTTGTCCCAGGGCATCGAAACCCCAAGGACCGACAGGTGGCTGGTGGCAAAACCCATATCCAGTCCAGAGAGACGGGCAAAACTCCGCACGAGGAGACCAGCTCCGGACAAGAGGACGAGTGCAACCGCGATCTGCGAAGCGACGAGCGTCCGCCGCACGGCGCGCAACCGCCGCCCCTCGGCTCCGGAGCGGGGATCGGCACGGAGCTGTGACGAGAAATTACAGCGCGCCGTGCTCACGACGGGCAGCAAGCCGAATAGCAGCACCGCTAGGACGGTGGCCGCCCCGGCGATGGCCAGCGGAGCGGGA
>Ga0209577_10003900_pt1 | contig 14070 bp, 12 predicted proteins | sample GraSoiAngelo_109_FD_185874 | JGI IMG/M metagenome (GOLD analysis project Ga0209577, IMG submission 185874) | Grasslands soil microbial communities from the Angelo Coastal Reserve, California, USA - 14_0903_12_20cm (SPAdes) (version 2) | ecosystem: Environmental > Terrestrial > Soil > Grasslands...
TGGAGGGCTACGGTAATTGGCAACCGGGCGGTCTTGAAAACCGCTGAACCGGTGATGAGCCGGTGTGGGGGTTCGAGTCCCTCGCCCTCCGCTGTGCAGGTGAGTCAGCTGACTGCGTAGACGATCTCAATCAGACCGCCCGGAAGCGCGCGCTCGCTTTCGAGAGTTAGCCCCATGTCGGTACTCACGGTCGGCGTCAGCCGCATCCCTTCTCCGATCATCAGCGGCAGCACGATCAGTCCCAGCTTGCCGAGCGCTCCCAGAGAGCGGAACGTGTCGATCGTGCGAGGCCCGCCGACGAGGTGGACATCCCCGCCTCGATTGGCGGCCCGGATCTTGTCCAACAACCGCTTTGGGTCGCTATCGACGTTGACGAAGTCCGGCGTGCCGACTGGACGGTGCGAGCCGAGCACGAATACGTCGAGATCGGCCCACGGCCATCGCTCGGCACCGATGGCAGGTTCGAATGTTGTACGGCCCATCAAGACCGCATCGCAGGTCTGCTGGAATTCCACGAAGCCATAGTTCCGAGGGCTGAAATTGGGATCTGCGAGCTGCACGGGTCGTTCGTCGGGCGTCGTCACGTAACCGTCGATGCTTATGCACATGCGCGTACGTATCTGCATCTGAGATCACCCTTGCCTCGCCGGAAAGCCGGTCTCTTATATCTCAGTTACGACATCGCCCGACCAAGGAACTTATCGCAGAGATTCCCATCGCAATGCGGGAGGGCTCGAACGCGCGGAAGCTATTAGAGGCCGACTGGCCAGGCGCCATTAGTGACCTTGAAGACCCAGAAGCCGCTGTTGCCGTCGCTGTACCAGATCTCGTGTCGCTTGAGGTCCCACGCTGCCTGCGACATCGCGAACGCGCCGCCGGAGTTCGGCTGCTCGCTCGGCATGGCAGGCCGGTTGAAGTAAGCGACCTCCCGCGGATGCGCCGGGTCCTCGATGTTGAAAACACGTTCGCCCGAAAGGATGAAGCTGCACGAGACGATCTCTGGGTCAACTTCACGCGGAACAGAGCAATAGTGTCCTGCGTACCCCTGCAACCCGAACATCGCGTTGGGATCGTTTTGCTGGGCGCCGGCGCGAGCAGCCTCTTGGTTCACCGCGAGCCGGATGTTCGACACGACGTATGGATGCCGAACGTCGTCGATGTTGATGATCCTTGCAGCACCGACGCTGTCGGTCGGATGGTAGGTCGTGTAGCTCTTTGAGAACTCGTCGATCTCGAGCAAGTAGTGGTGCCCGTGGATGGTGACGGGGATCGGAACCTGCGGGATCGACACGTTCGGCCACGTGAACTTTGCCACTTGCACGGCCTTGGGGTTGGTCGCGCGACGTTGGATCGCGCCGACGTCGAGGATGATCAGGCCCGGGAGGCCGAGGTCCGCGATGTATAGGTAGTTGCCGTCGTCACTGACCCTCATCCCGTGCGGCGAGTAGGCGAACGATGTCCAAAGGATCGACGGAACACGAGGGTTCGTGAGGTCGAGGGCGACGAGCGAGTGGCCCCCAGCCGACGACACGTAGAAGGTGCGGCCGTCGGGCGCGAATGCGCTCTCGTGGCCCAGGATGCCGAGAGGCGTACTGGACAAGAGAGCCGGCTGCAGACAGTCGTGCGAGACGTCGTAGACGTCGACGAAACCGGGATTGAACGTCGGGTACCCCATGTCCGCGACGAGCAGCCCTCGCCTTGCGTTCAGCAGAACCGACTCGTGCGGCGAGAGCATCGCCGGCGTGCTCAGCGTAGCGGTGTGCACCGGATGCGCCGGGTCGCGCATGTCCAGAACGTATTCGCCGAGTCCCTCGGCTCCGTTCGTCACTAAGTCCTTGGGGAACAGCAGTGTCGTGTCGTAATAGCCGCAGACGTGACCGGACTTGTCTACATACCGCAGGACCTTGTAGCCGCCGGTGCTGCCGAAGTGTCCGATCAGCGTCGCATTGCAGCTGTATCCCTTCGCCGCGCGCCCGCTGGCAAAGTCCGCCGCAGGGGTGCGACCTTGGGCGCCGGTCTCCGGCGATGAGCCGGGGCCGCAGTGCGCGCGCGGAACCGGCGCTGCCGATGGAGCCGGGCGCGCGGACGCCGATACCACCACGCACGACGCGACGAGCATGACGACGGCCGTCATCGTGGCCTTGCGCCGGTAGATGGGAGGAGCAGTCTGCGCGGGTGACCGCATGTGTCATGGCTTTCGATGCGGGCACGAAGGATTCCTGCCTTCTTCGGACGGACGCTCACGTCTTCCCGCACTCTTGGTGAAGAGAAGGTAAGGAGACGTGGTCGCAAGCCAACGTAATCGTTAGCGCGCGCGGAACTCCGTGAAGCCGGTCCCGCTCACCGCGCGCTCGCGATGCGAACCCTCGAATTCAAAGCCCACGAACCCGCCGCCGTGCATCTCGCGCGCGACCGGCGTCGAGGCGCGCGCATCGTACGAAATCGTGCCCGACCTCAGATGCAACCGGCCGCGCCAGCGCGCCGGGAAGCCATCGGCGTCTCGCTCCACCACCGAAACGCGGAGGCCGCGGCCGGCGGAAAACCGCGCGCCCGGCGCGCGCCCACCGCTCCGGAGTGCGGGAAGGCCGTAGACCGACAACCCCGCGCACGTCGCACCATCGGCGAACCGCAGCACGTCCCATTGCCAGCGGCGCGGCACCGCGCGCGCGACGTCGATCCGTGCGTCGGCTCCCCAGGCGTGCTCGACGAGGGCAGCGCCTTCGGCAGAACCCCACTGCGTCTCGAACGTTCCGGTGCCGAACGAGGTCCAGTAGGACAGCACGCGCGGGATCGACACCCACGAGAATGGGTCGCGCGCTTCAACCGTCGCGACGAGAGCCGGTGAATCACATCGCAGTCTTGACGAAGGAAAGCCTCGCCAATCTAGGTCGCCCGACTCGATCTCGAAGTCATCGGGGGACGCGGTGAACGGAAGCGGCTGCTCGTCGCGGAAGACCTGATCTTTCGAGGCGGCTACGATCAGGCGCTGCGGCGCGCGGTTCATGCCTTCGACCGACGCAAGCGAATGGCGTGTGGCGCCCGAGTACAGCTGGACCTTGAGCCAGCGCAGCGAAGATTCGGCCGGAAAGACCCCGATCAAGAAGTACGCTTCCCACGCGGCCGGCGGCGACCGGCGCGCGAGATCGCGCCTTTGCAGGATCACGCCGCGCGCGCCGCCGTCAACCGATCGGCCAGCAGGTCGGCCGCGCGCGTCGCGAGCGCCATGATCGTCACTTGCGGGTTCACCGCCGCAGCACTCGGCACCACGCTGCCGTCGGCGATGTACAACCCCGGCACGCCGAACACCTCGTGCGACGGCGACACGACGCCGCGATCAGAACCGAGAGCCATCCGGCACGTCCCCAAAGGATGGAATGCGGTCAGCAACCAGTCGATCGCGCGCGGGGTCGACGCTTGAAGCCGCTCGACGTCCGCCGTCGAGCGCAACACGCGATGCCCGTGGAGCGCCGGATAGACCTCGCGCGCGCCGGCGGCGAAGAAGATCCGGCTCAGGGCCGCAACGCCGTCCCGCAACAACGTGCGTTCGTGCCGGCCCAGGTGGTACGTGATGAATGGCCGGCCGAACAGACCCGGCCGCACGCGGCCGTTCGGCGAGTCCTCCACCATGACGCCGAAGTTCGCGACCCGTTCGTATGAGTCCATGATCTCCATCAGCTTGCGCCCCGTGAATGCGTACTGCGCCGGCGCGAGATCGATCGGTGCCGAGGCGCCCATCATCAAGATGCCCTGCCGGTGGAACTCGTCGACGCAGTACCCCTGCGGGATCGCCGCGTATCCACGGATGTCTTCGTCGAACAGCGCGCTCACCGTTGTGGCCGGGTGGATCGAAAGATTGCGGCCGACGTGCGGCAAGCCTTTGTGCAAGCCCTGGCGCTGCAGCACGACCGGCGTCAGCAACGTCCCGCACGCCAGCACTGTCGCGCGCGCGCGGATCCGGATACTGCGTCCCGTCGCCGGCACGCGCGCTTCGAAGCCGATCGCGCGCCCACTCGGATCCAGCAGGACGCGCTCGGCGCGCACACCGGTGAGCAGCGTGGCCCCGTTCTCCAGCGCCGGCGGGACGTACGAGATATTGGTACTTCGCCGCGCGTCGGTCGGGCAGCCGAGGTCGCAGATGCCCGAGCCGTCGCAGCCGGGCGCATTCCGGTTGAGCGGCCGGTGCGACCAGCCGAACACATCCGCGCCGCGCGCGATGACGTTGGCCACCATCCCGAGCGCCGGCTGCGACGCAGGTTCGACCTGCAGTTGCCGCTCCACGCGCTCGAAGTACTGTGACATGTTGTCCGCCGACAGGTCGGGCAGCTCGCGCGCCCATTCCTCGAGCACCCAGTCCGGCGTGCGCCAGCACGTCCCCGTGTTGATCGCAGTCGAGCCGCCGACCATCCGGCCGGCCGGGATCGGGATCACCGTGTTGCCGATCGAACCGAGCTGGGCTTGCGCTTGATAGAAGCGCCGGAACGCGTCGGCCGAGTCGCCGATGAAGTCTGCGCGCGTCCGGTACTCGCCTTCCTCCACCATCAGCACGGCAAGCCCGCGATCCGACAGCTCTTTCGCGATCACGGCGCCGCCCGCGCCGGTGCCGGCGACGACGACATCGCACTCGATCTCATCGTCGGTGAGGTCTTCGCCGCGCGTGACTTGGTTCATCCAGCGGGGCTGCTCGAACGAGTTGGAGAAGCGCCATTGTGCGTTCTTCTGCTTGTAGACCTCTTCGTCGTCGAAGTACGCGACTTTCATCGGCACGTTGAGTGCCAGCGCGAGCAGCCGTTTCGGGAGCGCGCCGTCTGCCCAGCGAGCCAGCAGCGTTTCGCGTTCGGTCTGAGACAGCGTGGAGAAACCGCGCCCGCTCGAGACGCGCGGGGCGTGTTCGAGCACGTCGAGCAGCGCGCCGTATCCGCGCAGGACTTGTGAACCGAAGCCGGCGAGCAGCTCCTCCGCACGCGCGACCGTCGTCTCGCCGCCGGCGGCCAGCCGGCCGTACGCCGGCAGCAGGCTTTCGGCGAGCGCGACCGCCGTGCGGTGGTTGCGCGCGCGCAATCGGTCAGGCATGTGTCGCCGGCTGCGGCCGGCGGATGGGGCGCATGCTGATCAGCATCGGCAAGAAGTGACGGCTGTACTTGAAGTGAAGCACCGCGCGTCCGAGCTCCCGGCCGGACTCATCGACGAGGCTGCCGCGCAACACCGTCCAGCCGAAGAAGATGAATCGGATCCTCTTGCGCCCGTCGAAGCGGAGCTGCTCGCCGCCCGGGCCCTTGAACGTGAAGCCGTAGCGCATCCATCCGCGGATCGGAGCCGTCTCGAGCTCGCCGGTGGCCGGGGCGTCGGAAACGAAGCCGTCGATCGTCACCGAACCGGTCATCGTCCCGGGCCAGTGGAACAGCAGCAGGAACATGGTGGGACCGCGCACTTTGAAGTCGAAGCGCATCGCGCGCATGGTCTCGCCCATGCGGATCTTTCCGGCCATCAGCTCACGGAACGAGAACCCGAGCACGCGTCCCTCCTTCGGTTCGGTACCACGCCAGCGTATCCCGGAGTCCTTCGTCGAGCGCGCGCGGCGACCACCCGAGCTCGCGCCGCGCCTTGTCGCTGCTGTACGCCCAGTGCGCGCCGGCGGACATCGCGATCGCCTCGCCCGCGAGCCCACGCGACAGGCCGACCAGCGGCGCGCCGAGCGACGCCAGCGGTTGGAGACGCGCAAGCGCGGGCTCGCTCACGTACCACCGCGGCGGCTTTCTCCCGGATGCGCGCGCCAGCCCCTCGAACCACTCCCGGAACGTCACGATCTGCGCGGAGAGGATGTACGTTTCACCGTCCTTGCCATGTTCGGCGATGCGGAGCAGCCCGTCCGCGCAGTCGTCCACGTGAACGAGCGTCATCTTCATGTCGGGCAGGAAGCCGACCCTGATGAACCCTTTCGCGTAGAGCGATGGAACGTGCCACCGGCTCGGATCGTCGGGCCCGTAGATCGTTCCCGGGCACGCGATCCTGATGCGGCCGCACGCAGCCAGCTCGAGCGCACGGTCGTGCGCCGCGCGCTTGGTCGCTTCGTACGCGGAGTGTGGCTGGGTTGCCGAGCGATACGTCTCGTCTTCGGTGGCGGCTCCGGTGGGACCCAGCGCCGCGGTTGAGCTGACGAACACGGCGAGCGCGCCGCGCGCGGCCGCCGCATCGAGGACGTTGCGCGTGCCCTCGACGTTGGTGCGCGCCATCAGCGCGGGATCGCGCGGCCCGAACTCGTACATGGCCGCGGCGTGGAACACGACGTCGGTTCCGTCCATCGCGCGCTCGACGGACGCCGCGTCCGTCACGTCCCCGACGGCCTCTTCGACCGGCGATCCGGCGAGCCCTCGTCGGTCGAACGAGGACTCGCACGTCGTCCCCGCGCGCGCACAGCATGCGCGCGACGTGTGAGCCGAGGAATCCCGTAGCGCCGGTGACGAGGTATCTCATCGCGCTAACGAATACCCTGCTCAGGCCGTGGTATCCAATCGGAGAAGCCGGCCGGATCGTCCGCGGGTGGAAGGTCGGCCCCGGCCGTGCGTCGAACTCGAAGACGTGCGTGTCGCCGCTCGGGGTGCCCGACGCGCCGGTCAGCGCCCCTCGGCGCTCGCTCGCCGGCCGGCCGTCGTCGTCCTCCTCCTGGTGCTGGGGACCGCGTGCAGTCAGCACCCGACAGTTTCGTTCGATCTTCGCGCTATCTCGTTCCCGACGCCGCCGGCGGTTGCGGCGCCGACCACGTCCGGCGCACGCCCCAGCTCCGGCGGCTTGATCGGAGCGCCTGGGACGGGCGGCGCGCGCACACCCGGAACCGTCGTCGGGAGCGGCTCGCACGAGACGATCGCGCTCGGCACGGTCTTGCCCTTGCAAGGCGGCCAGCGGAACTGGGGCGAGCCCGTGCTCCGCACGACGCAGGCCTTTATCGACGAGACGAACGCGAACGGCGGGATCAACGGTCATCCCCTGAAACTGATCGCGTACAACGCGTGCCTCACGTGCCAGGACGAAGCGCTGCAAGCCGTTCGCCGTCTCGTCGAGCAAGATCACGTCTTCGCGATCGTGAACACGTACGTTGAGGTCGTCGCGTTCCAGTCGGTGATCGACTACCTGAACAAGGCCGGCGTCCCGTTGATCCAGGGCGCGGCCGAGAGCCAGACGTCGGCTGCGCTCTCGCCGGTGAACTTCGTCACCGCGCCGTCGGGTCTGTTCTGGGCGCGCGAGCTGCCCCAGATGGTCAAGCGGTTCACGACGGCGACCAAGATCGGCCTGACCTATGTCGACGTTCCCACGGAGACGAACGGCTTGAAGTACCTGCGCCCCGAGTTCGCGCGCGCGGGAATCACGATCGTCGACGAGGAGAACGTCGCCGCCGAAGAAGACGCCGTCACGAATATGGATTCGATTGTCACGCGCATGCGCGCGCGGGGTGCACAAGCGGTTGTGTCGACCAACCCGGTGCTCCTCGTCTACGGACGTCTCGCCGCGTCGCGCCAGAACTGGAGCGCGAAGTGGGTCGGCCTGGCCGCGTGGAGCAAGCTCGTCACCGACGCGTGCGGGCACACCTGCGACAACTCGCTCATCACCGAGACGGCCGGCTTGTCGTTCATCAATCGGAACACGCCGCAGATGAACCAGTTCAAAGCGGTGCTCGCCCGTCGTTTCCCGGGCGGCGAGATCAGCGGCCTGACGCTCGGCGCGTGGGTCGGGATGCAGCTGACGTCCTACGTTCTGGCCGAGACCGGCCCCGACCGCAGTGCGTTCCTGCGCGCGATGGAAAGAATCCGGAACCTCGACCTCGGGACCACGGCGCCGCTGACGTTCGGGCCCGACCGTCACATGGGCGCTACCGCGGACATGATCATCGGTCTTCAGAACGGGGATTACGTGCCGATCGCCGGACCGGTGAACTACGGGGAGGCGAGCTCGTGATCTGGCTGCAGTACGCGGTGTTCGGCCTCGGCGTCGGCGCGATCTTCGCGCTTCTCGCGGTGGGGATCGTGCTCGTGTACCGCGCGACCGGAATGCTCAACTTCGCGCACGCATCGATCGCGACGGCCGCCGCCTACGTCAACTTCACGCTGCTCGAACGGGTGCAATGGATGCCGGTCGGCCTTGCGCTGGCGATCACAGTCGTGTTCGGAGCGTTGCTCGGCATCGCGATACGGAAATTCGTGTTCGGTCCGATCGCCGGCACATCGCAGGTGGTGAAGCTGATCGTGTCGTTCGGCCTCGCCGGCGTGCTTCAAGGCGCCGTTGGGCTGATCTGGAGCCGGATCGGCACGCCGACGCTGCCCGGCCACTCCCTGTTCTCGATGACGAGCGGCATCAAGATCGGCGCCGCTACCATCCCGTCGCAGCGGATCGCGCTATTAGTGATCGGCGCGGCGGTCGCGCTCGGGCTGACCCTTCTGCTGAAGCGAACCGAATTCGGCATGTGCGTGCGCGCGCTTGCGCAGAACCCGCTCGCCGCGCGCTTGGCGGGTGTCGACGAGCGGCGTGTGCACAGCGCAGTCTGGGCGATCGCCGGCGCGACGGCGGCGCTGGCCGGCGTGCTCATCATCCCGTTCGGCGTGCTGACGCCGCTCTCGCTTTCGGGGTTCCAGATCAAGTCGCTGGCGGCGGCGCTCGTTGGGGGTTTCGCGAGCCTCCCCGCTGCGCTGGCAGGGGGGCTCGGACTAGGGGTCGTGCAAGAGATGCTCGTCGGCGCGCCGGCTCCGCTCAACGGGTTGCGCAGCGTGCTGGCGACCGGCTTGGTCATCGTCCTGCTGTTCGCGCGCATCGAGCGGCGGTTCGTCTCCGAGCAGGAAGCGCGCGCGCTCGAGGGCGACGAGCGGACGCTCGCCGGGAAGTGGAAGCCGGTGCCGTTGGGCTCGCCGCGCGCGTGGCTCGCGGGCACGGTGATCCTCGCGCTCGTCTTCTTCGGCTTGTCGGGGTTCTGGGCGTTCGTCGCCGGCCGCACGTTGATCTACGCGCTGCTCGGTTTGTCGCTCGTCGTCCTGACCGGATGGTCGGGTCAGGTCTCACTCATGCCGGGGACGTTCGCCGGTATCGGCGCCGCGCTCGCGTGGATCCTCGGCACGAAGCTGGGCTTCCCGATGCCGCTCGTCCTTCCGCTGGCGGCGCTCGCGACGATCCCGATCGCCGGTATCGTCGGCGTAGCTGCATTGCGGCTGCGGCCGCTGTACCTCGCCGTCGCCACGGTCGCGTTCGCCGGCTTGTTCGAAGAGACGTTGTTCGTTCAGCACTGGTTCGCCAACAGTGGGAATGCGATGTCGGTCCCTCGGCCGAAGTGGATCGCGGGCGATCACGTCTTCGGGCTCGTCGTCGTGCTGATCGTGGGCGCAACGTTCGCCGCGACTGCCGCGTTCGGCCGCACGCGAACGGGACGCGCGCTGCGCATGGCGCGCGACAACGAGCGCGCGGCGGCGTCCGCCGGCGTCAACCCGACGAAGTACCGGCTGATCGGATTCGCGCTGTCGGCGGCCTACGCTGGCCTCGCCGGCGCACTGCTCGCGTATCTGCTGGGCACCTTCTCGATGGCGACGTTCGGGTTCCTAGTGCTGTCGCTGACCGTCTTCGGTCTCGCGACGGTCGGTGGGATCAGGACGCCGATCGGGGCACTGGTCGGAGCATTTATCGTCGTGTACCTCAGCGAGGTGTTCCGCGCGTCGGCGTCGGTTCAGGATTGGGTATTCACCGGCACCGGCGCCGCGATCATCGCCGTCATGGCGTACAGCCCGGACGGCATCGCAGGGATGCTCGCCCGATTCAAGCGGCATTCCCGTGCCGTAGAGCCGCCGGTCGTTGAGACGTTCGAGCTTGCGGAGGCATCCGGTGGACGCTGATATCGCGCTCGCGGTCCGCGGCGCGCGCGTACGCTTCGGCGCCGTCGTCCCCTGTGACGGCGTCGACGTCACCGTGCACGCCGGTGAGATCGTCGCGATCATCGGACCGAACGGCGCCGGAAAGAGCACGCTGCTCGACGCGATCTCCGGGTTCGCACCGCTGGAAGCCGGGTCCGTCGCCATCGGCGGGACCGACGTGACGCGCGCGCTCCCCTACCGGCGCGCGCGCCTCGGCCTCGCGCGCTCGTTCCAGGATGCGCGCGGGTTCGCGAACATGACCGTCCGCGAAGCGCTGCTCGGGTCGTTGCACGGGCGCTTCCGCGGCGGACTCCTCGCCGAAGGGATCGGCGCCGGCGTGGCACGCGACGACGAGCGCGCGGCATGCGACGCGATCGAAGAGGCGCTCGCGCTCGTCGACGTCCGCCGCTATCTCGACGTGCGGATCGCCGACCTGTCGGTGGGAACGGCACGCGCGGTTGAGCTCGCCGTGCTGTCGCTGCGGCGACCGGCGGTGCTGTTGCTCGACGAGCCGGCTTCCGGGTTGCAGCAGTCCGAGGTCGAAGCGTTGGCCGGCGTGATCGAACGGATCCGCGGCAGCGCAGCGACGCTGATCGTCGAGCACGACGTTCCGTTCGTTCGTGCGTTCTCCGACCGGCTGATCGCGATGGACCTCGGCCGGGTGATCGCGGAAGGATCGCCGGCCGATGTGCTGGACCATCCGGCCGTGATCGAGAGCTACCTGGGGGTGCCGGCACGATGAAAGGCGCTCGCTCGCTCGTCGCCGCAGGCTTGTGCGCGGCCGGCGTCGTCGTGATGCGCGCGCCCGCGTCCGCGCAGCCGCCAGCCGTAACGACGCGCGCGTTCACACTCACCGCCGGCGCGTTCCCCGTGCGCGTCGCGCCGGGCAACAACGGTACCGTGATCGCGGTCTCGCCGGCCGCCGTCCAGCTCTCACTTTCGAATCCCCCCGGTGCGTCGTACGCGCGCGCAGCTGCGCTCGACACGAGCGCGCTCGAGCAGTACACGGGGCCGCCGCCCGCGAGCACGGTCGCGGAGTGCAGCACGGAGACCTCCAACATCAACAAGCGTGCGCAAGCGACGCCGGATGGGATGACACTGTCGGCGCACTGCGACGAGGCGCCGGCGGCGAAGGCCGTCGCTGCGGCGAGCGATCTTTCGGCGGGCGGGATGACCGCGGCGTCGGTGGTCTCGAGCGTCACCGGCGGGCCGGTCGCGTCCGGGCTGCAGGCCGTGTCCGACGTCGTGATCCGCGACGGCACGATCGGCCCGCTCTCATTCGGCGTGGCGCACTACACGGCGACGATCGTTGCGAGCGGCCTGAAAGGCGGCGCGCATGCGCGCGCATCGCTCGATGTGGTCGACGCCGTGTTCTCGGGCATCCCCGTTGTGCTGTCGAGCGGCGCGATGCAGGTCGACCAGACGCGTGTTCCGCTCGACCTCTTGAACCAGGTCCGGGACCAGCTCCACACGGTGTTGCTCTCGAGCCCGTATCAGGACATCCGCTTGCTCCAGCCGGTGACGTCTGCGAGCCCGGACGGCTCGCGCGCGACCGTGAGCGGCGGCGGCATCTTCGTTTTCGTCACCAATGCGAACCCGGCCGGCACGTACTTCGCCGGCGTGACCTTGCTCGGCGGCTCGCTGAACGGCGTCGTCGGCTCGCCGCTCTCGTTGCCGCTGCCGCCGGTGGTGAGAGAGCCCTTCCCTGCGGTGCCGCGGCCGACGCTCGTGTTCCCCGGCCGGAGTGCGCCGGAGACCGGACCGGGCCGCCAACTCCCGTCATTGCCGTTCCCCGTCGTCGCGGCGTCGCAGACGCGCGCGGCGCTACCGGTCCGGTGGGTGGGGCTTCCCTACGCGCTGGCTGCCCTCGGCCTCGTAGCGCTCGGCTGGATCCTCGGCGGGACGCGAGCGCGCCGCGCGCTCGACGCGATCGCGGAAAGGTACGTGCGCGGATGAGCGCGATCGCCGTGCCGGTCGCCGTCGCTCCCGCGCGCCGCAGGCCGCGGCTGCGCGCGATCCTGTGGGCGGTCGACGTCGCGGTGTTCCTCGGCGCGCTGGTCGCGTACGCATCGATCCCGACCGGCACGCCGACGGCGGCCGGCGTGGCGCCTCCGGACGGCCGCGTCGTCGTCCAGCAGGCGGCCGGTGGCGCGGTCGCGCTCGTCGTGTCCCGGCCGCAGACCTTGCAGCTGCTCGTGGCCGTGCACAAGCAGAAGGGCTGGTTCGGGTTGCGCGTCGCCGACACGGCGCAAGACGGGATCGCGTGGGCAAGCACCGCCGGCGCCGAGGGAGTCCCCGCGCTGTCGGCGGTGTTCGGGAAGGCGACGGGGTCGAGCGTACGCATCCGGTGGGCCGACGGTCGCGAGCAAACCGTTCAGACGGCGAGCGACGGCGTGTTCCTCGCCGTCCGGACCGGAAGCGTCCGGAGCCTATCGCTGTCGATGCTGAACGCGTCCGGAGGGATCGTGCGCGAGGTGGCGGGCCCGTGACGACCGTGCCCTTCCCTCTTCTCGACGTGCGCGCGCTCGACGTCGCGTACGGGTCGGTGCGGGTGCTCGAAGGGATCGACCTTCGCGTCGCGCCCGGCGAAACCGTGGCCCTCCTCGGGACGAACGGCGCCGGCAAGAGCACCTTGCTGCGGGCGATCAGCGGCGTGCTGAAGCCGCGCGCCGGCACGGTCGCGTTCGACGGGCAAGACATCACGGGCATGCCCTCGGCCGAGGTCGTGAAGCTCGGCATCGTGCAGATGGCCGGCGGGCGCGCGACCTTCCCCGGGCTGTCGATCGAAGAGAACCTCCGCGTCGGCGCGAGCGTCGTGCCGCGCTCCGACCGCGCCGCGCGCATCGAGGAGGCCCTTGCCCTCTTCCCGTGGTTGTCCGAGCGCCGCGCGCAACAAGCCGGCTCGCTTTCGGGCGGCGAGCAGCAGATGCTCGGCCTCGCGCGCGCGCTCATCGCGAAGCCGCGCCTGCTGATGATCGACGAGCTATCGCTGGGCCTTGCACCGGTAGTGGTGACTCAGCTGCTCGACGTGATCGAACGACTCCGGCGCGAAGGCTTGACCGTCCTTCTCGTCGAGCAGCATGTGGATCTCGCGCTCGACTTCGCCGATCGCGCGTACTTCTTGGAGCGCGGGCAGGTGCGGTTCGAAGGGCCCGCGGCGGCCTTACGCGGTAATCGCGAGCTGCTGCGCGCGGTGCTGCTGAGCTCAGAGACGGTGCAGAAGGCGCGCGGTGCGAAGGAACGCACCCGTCGACTGTAAGACGCGCGCCGGCCGCGCCAGCGCGGTGAAGTTCTGGAACACGATCTCGCGACATCCCGCGTCCACGTACGGCGTCAGCGTCTCGACAACCTCCTCCGGCGTGCCGTGGACGAAGAGCCCGTGCAGCACATCCCACGAGATCGCGTTGATCAGCTCCCATGCGCGCTCGGGCGTCAGGTCGTTCGGCATGTAGTCGACGATCCCCTTGTGCGTGGCACCGAGCGGATGGACACCGCCGGCATCGGCCCACACCGTCGCGTCCAGCGACAACGCCCCAACCTTCACGACGGCTTGTTCGAGCGCGGAGTGCGCGGCGGCGTGCGTCGAATCGATCACCGAGTTAACGAACATCCCCGGCGTGATCGACGCGGCATTTCGCCCGGCTGCTCGGGCCGATTCGCGGATCTGCGCCAACCCCGTCGTCCAGCGTTCCAACGACAGGTCGTGCGGGATCCAGCCGTCGCAGTAGCGGCCGGCGAGCTCGAGCATCTTCGGCCGGTGCGCGGCGAGCCAGATCGGCGGCTGCTTCTGCAAAGGCCGCAGCTCCAACGATGCGCGCTTCAACGTGAAGAACTGGCCGTCGAAGTCGACCGGATCCGGGGTGCTCCACAGCAAGCGGATGACGTGCAACGATTCGCGGCAGCGCGCGACCAGGTGGTCGACCGGCAAGCCGTACGGCGCAAGGTTCTCCGCCTCGCCGGCGCCGAGCCCGAGGATGAAGCGCCCCTTCGCCGCGTGCTGCAGCGTCAGCGCCGCGCGCGCGATCCAGGCGGGATGCAGCCGCACCGTGTCGGCGACGGCCGTACCCAGCCGGATGCGTTTCGTGCGCGTCGCAAGCAGACCGAGCAACACGAATGGGTCGTAGAACGCTTCGGGCTCTTTCATGACGCGCGCGATCCGCGTCAGTTTCGGCGTCCACATCCCGGCGGG
>Ga0209577_10003903_pt1 | contig 14068 bp, 10 predicted proteins | sample GraSoiAngelo_109_FD_185874 | JGI IMG/M metagenome (GOLD analysis project Ga0209577, IMG submission 185874) | Grasslands soil microbial communities from the Angelo Coastal Reserve, California, USA - 14_0903_12_20cm (SPAdes) (version 2) | ecosystem: Environmental > Terrestrial > Soil > Grasslands...
ACCGGGGTCGGCTGCTCGCTACGCTGGTCGACCGGGATAAAATGGGCAGCATCGGCGATCCCGGGTTCGAATTGGTGCAGGCAGCGAATGCCTTCCAGCAGTTGGTGGGGCCCTATGTAAATGGATATGCCTTTGGAGATATCGATCAGCTCGTCCCAATCATTGAGAGAGTTCAGAAGGAAGGCAGAACAATTCCGGACATGAATAAAATTTACCCGGGCCTGACCTTTAAAAACCGATCGGAATGGGACACAGACAATAAGGGATTGAACGAAGGACTAGGTAAATTGGTGGAAACACTGAAGGAACAAAAGGCAAGCATAAAGCAGCAGAGAATCGAACGCGGGATGGAAGCCAAGTTCTCGAAGCTGCCGAGCAAAGAGCTGCCAAAATAATCACGCCAATGACCGAAACCGTTTCAACATTATAGGGCCGTATTGGATAGCATGTTATAGAGGTTGTATGGACGGAAAGAGGTTCGTACCGCGTCCGCTTGTCTTGGTATGCTTGCTGACGTCGGCTGATACAAGCCAGGTGGCGGCCGCCAACATGCGCAGCTTCATAGAAGCTGTTCGGCGAAAAGCGGCTGTTGTGTATGTTGGCTCTGTTAAAGAAGTGCAGCTAATCACACGAACAAAGTTCGACATCAAAGCACGGGCGGTTGTGGACGTCTTAACGGTTGTGCGGAGTCCTGGCACGAACCCTCGTGCGGCTACTCTCGAATATTCGAGTTTTGACAAGAAGACGCCAATGTTAGAGGGCGGTCCACAGTATCAGCTACGGCCTGGCGTTAAGGTTGTAATCTTTGCAAACTCCTTCGCAAGCAGCATTCCACCTGGATATCTGTTGCAGGGTAGCCGCGAGGAGTTACTGGAGCGTGTTATGGCGCTCCGCGATGCGGTCAACCGGATGTCTCCGGACCAACTTAAAGTGAACGAGATTAACGAGGAAGATCGCCGTGTTCAGCTCGAATTGTACGAAAAGCTTTCTGCATACCTCCGTACACCCAAATGATGGATCGATTCGCATTGTGAACTCGATCCCATTGCAGCGTCAGGCGACCGATGCGTTATGGTACTCGTCTTCCTCTCCGGCCGAACAGAAAGAAAATTATGCACATCACCAGGAACAGAAAGAATAGGAACTTGGCAATTCCTGCTGATGCCGCGGCGATTCCACCGAATCCAAGCACCGCTGCTATCAACGCGATTATTAGAAAAGTTACAGCCCAGCCTAACATAGTTTCACCTCCTTGTTATAAAGGAATCGGATAGGTCAATGGCCGTGGCCGTGTTTCCATTCGAACTTGACGCAGCCGAGATTAGTAAATCGTGTGAATAAGCGGGTTCACTCGTCAGGGCAAGACAGCGGGCGTCGACGTAGGATTTGGCGCCGTCGTAGCGAGTGCGTTGCGTCTGATGTTTTCTCGATTCAGAGTTTTGATCTTGTCGCTTTTTTGGACGTTGTAGCTGCCTGGTCCTCATTCGAGAACTTTTGCCGGTTCTCTTTAGCATTTGTGCGGCCAGGCAGCGAGGTGTTATTTCCCTGCCGGCTCATGTACGTGTTCACTCCAGGGTCGTTCGTTGGTTCGTAGCTATTAGCACTGCCAGTTTGGCTACCACTGCGGCCTTGCGCTATAGCGCCCAGCGTGAGCGCCATAAGGACCGCTCCTACGGCAGCGGCCACTTTCATTTCGACAGATATTTTCATGTTTGCCCCTAATTTGATCGTTTCATCGTGCCCTCATCGATTACGGTTCGGATTCTCTCGCGCGTGCGGATGTCTGCAGAAACCGCGTGGAATCACTACGCCAAAATGGCCTGAATACTGTTGCACCGATAAGGCTCCGCGAGAGTGGGGACTCTGAGTTAACGTTGTGTCGGCGCTTAGGCGATAGGTATTGGAAAAAGTTTCTGCTTATAATGTTTAGCAGTACTTCCTAGTCATACGATGCTCTATCGATCATCGCAAATTTCTCCTAGGAAAGCCGCTCCAACTTGAAGGCCAATGTCGCCAGAGGCGGCAAGTGGATGAGGATCGAATGCTCGCGACCCATCCAGGGAACATTCTCACTTTGGACCACGCCGAGATTACCTACGTTGCTGCCGCCGTAAGTTTCGCCGTCTGTGTTGATGATCTCGCGGTACAAGCCCGGCTCGGGAATGCCTAGCCGATAATTGTAGCGCACGACTGGAGTCGCGTTCACTACGAAGGCGATGATGTCGCCGCCGCGCGATTTTCTCAGGAACGAGACAACACTGTTATCGGCGTCGTGAAAATCGATCCAATCAAATCCTTCGTAGATGTCGTCGAGTTGCCACAGCGCCGGCTCGCTCTTGTAAGTGTGGTTCAAATGTTGGACGAGTCTGCGCAAACCGTCGTGCTGCGGAAGGCAAAGAAGCTGCCAGTCAAGACTTGTGTCGTGGTTCCATTCGTTGCGCTGACCGAACTCGCCGCCCATGAACAGCAGCTTTTTGCCGGGTTGCCCATACATCCATGCAAGAAACATCCGGAGATTGGCAAATTGCTGCCATTCGTCGCCCGGCATCTTGGATAACAAAGAGCGCTTTCCATACACCACTTCGTCATGGCTTAGCACAAGAATGAAATTCTCCTGGAACGCGTAGAGCAGTGAGAACGTGATATTGCCGTGATGATACTTCCGGTAAATCGGGTCGATGCTCATGTATTCGAGGAAATCGTGCATCCAGCCCATGTTCCATTTGAACCCAAACCCAAGACCGCCCAGGTAAGTCGGACGCGATACGCCGGGCCATGAAGTTGATTCTTCTGCGATGGTGATGATGCCGGGGAAACGCTCGTAACAGACTTCGTTGAACTGTTTCAGAAAATGGATGGCGTCGAGGTTTTCCCGGCCACCGTAAACGTTCGGGACCCACTGCCCCGGCTTACGCGAGTAATCGAGGTAAAGCATCGACGCGACAGCGTCCACGCGCAGGCCGTCGACATGGTATTTGTCAAGCCAGAAGAGCGCGTTGCCTATGAGAAAATTGCGCACTTCGTTTCGGCCATAATTGAAAATGAGCGTGCCCCAATCCTGGTGCTCGCCCTGGCGCGGGTCCATGTGCTCGTAGAGATCGGTGCCATCGAATTCGGCCAGCGCGTGGGCGTCCTTGGGAAAATGTGCAGGGACCCAATCCATGATGACGCCGACGCCGGCCTGGTGACATTTGTCGACGAAATGGCGGAAATCGTCAGGAGGACCGAACCGGCTGGTGGGTGCGTAATAATTTGTGACCTGATATCCCCACGAACCTTCAAACGGATGCTCGGCGACTGGCAGTGACTCGATGTGGGTATAGCTCATCTCCAGCACATACGGAAGTAACGTGTCGGCAAGTTCGAGGTAACTAAGCTGGCGATTTCCTTCTTCAGTTTTGCGGCGCCACGAGCCGAGGTGCACTTCGTAGATACTGATTGGACTCTGCGGCCAGTTTTTCTTCCCGCGCGCTTCCAACCACTCGCCATCGTTCCATGCGTAACGCTCCAGATCATAAATCAGCGATGCGGTTGATTTACCGGGCTGATTGAAGAAGGCGAATGGATCGCTTTTGAGCAGGACCGCGCCAGTCTGACTACGGATTTCGAACTTGTAGTGCGCCCCTTGCTTGATGCCGGGCAAAAATAATTCCCACACGCCGCTGCCGACGAGTTTGCGCATGGGATTAACCCGGCCGTCCCAGTTGTTGAAATCGCCTACGACGCTCACCCGTTGCGCGTTAGGTGCCCAGACGGCGAAATAAACGCCTGCCGCATCCCCCACGGTGCGTAAATGGGCGCCGAACTTCTCGTAAATCTTCCAGTCCTGCCCTTCGGCGAACAGGTGCAGATCCACCTCGCCCATAATGGGGCCGTACTGATAGGGATCGCGCGTGGTTTGCTGCGACCCGTCCCAAGCGGTGAGACGGAGACGATATGGGACATCGCGCGTTGCGCCTGGCACAGTCGCGCAAAAGAATCCATCCTGGTGGATGCTCTCTGCTGAAATCGGCTTCTGTGATTCTCGATCAAAAATGATGTCGACCGCGCGCGCGTCTGGCCGAAAGACTCGAATCTCCAAATCGTCGCCAGCCCGATGGGGTCCCAACACGCGGAATGGATCCGAGTGAGTCCCGGCGACGAACCTGCTCATCTCGTCACGCGGCACACCGGCTATGTCGAAAGTTTTCATGCCCCATTTTAATCTGTAGGCCGTCTGTGTCAGTCCCGAAAGCATTCGGGATTTGCACAAACGCCCTACCGTTCCCTCGCCTCAACCATGAATCGTTTCAATGAATCATTTCGCTTGCGTTAGACGGTGCGGAATATTCGTTCCCTCTACATCAAGGAGTTCACGCCGAAGTGGCTTGCGACGCCAGAGTCTGCGACGAAGGCGGGGGCAAAGCGCGGCCTTCGTGTACGAATCGGCTCACGCCGTTCACAGAGCGACGCTTACATTTTCGTCGAGCTTGGCAATCGGAACACGATCACGTTGCGAATGGACGCGCCGATGGCTTCGGCCACGTACGTTCCGACACCGGACCTCCCGGTCGGATGCTTGTGTTAAAGCTACCCGACCGAGAGTCACAGAAGTTAGGTGTGCCAGCTGCCTTACTGTAATTTGTCGATGTTGATGGTCGCGTTATCGCCGGTGCCGAGTGTAAGCGCCGCAGCACCCACAACCAGTTGCAGCGTGTCGGCGGCGTTGGCCGAGAACGTTACTTGATCGCTCAGCGAAGTGCCCGCAACGACAAGCGACGCCGTTGGACCTACCCCGACGCCATTCACTCTAACTTGTACATTGCCCAGCAACGATGCGAGGGCTGTTCGCAACGTATAGGTCACCCTGTAAACGCCGTTCGCATTGACCATAAATGTCGTGTTGTTATTTTTGCTGATCGCCGTTCCGACAATAAGTGGCGCCTGGCTAAAGGGTACAGCGCCGCCAACGCCAATAACGACACTGCCGCTGTTATAGTCGAACAGGACTGCCGCCAAACCCCCAGTAGCTCCTGTCGGTCCCGTGGGTCCGGTCGCGCCGGTTGATCCAGTTGAGCCTGTCGGTCCTGTAGCTCCCGTTGCGCCTGTTGCTCCAGTGGGTCCCGGCGCTCCTGGAGATCCTGGTGGTCCTGTCGGCCCTGTCGGTCCGGTCGCCCCTGGCGGGCCGGGCGGAAAGCTGCCCACGCTGGCCATGCCAAGTTGGCCGCTGGCAGGATTCACCAACACCGCTTGATTCGGCGCTTGGGGACTCATTGGAACGATCCCAGCTAAAAATACCAAGGCTTGGTTCGCCAAGTCGCCTATTCGGATGGTGTGGGCCTCACCGGCGACGCCTTCGTTCCCGATGTCGATGTTGTCATCTCCGGTAGTGAGATTGAAACCAGCCTGGGAACCAACCGCGATGTTGAAGCTGCCGGTGGTGTTGTTCTGAAGCGCGCGATCGCCAAAAGCTGAATTATCGCTCCCGTTGCTAAAGAGCAGCGAGAGCGCTCCGTTAGCAGTGTTTGCTGCACCCGTGGTATTAAGCAGCAGCGCTCCAGCGCCACTAGCTGTATTTTCATCGCCGTTGTTTAGGGCCAGCGTTCCAGCTCCGACACCTGTGTTGAAGCTGGCTGTGGTATCGAAGTAGGATGATCGCCAGCCCAGCGCTGTGTCGAAACCGCCAGTGGTAAGATTAAAAAGCGCTTCGTGGCCCTCTGCCGTGCTACCTCCATAAACTCCATCGGGCGGCGGAGAGACATCCGGAGCCGCCGGCATTTGCCGGAAAACCTCCGGCGGAGCCGCCCGCATTTGTGGCAAAAACCCAAAGCACACCAGAATATGTGAGATGAGAAGGAACCCTCGCCGTAATGGCAGCGGACGAGCCCGATCTCGTCCGCGTGAAACTAACGTTCTAGGTTGAATCAGTGAATACATGGATGTGTTCTTTCTTTTTCCCGGTCATTTTTATTTTGATTTTTTTAGGGTTGTTGGGTTCCGAACAGATGAAGGACTCTGCCGGGCAAAATCCTTTGTCTGGGGTCGGAACTGCCCGCGTGTTTACTAAATCCGGGCTTTAAGTGTCAAGTAATTTTCTCAGGGCAAAAAATAGTAAGGACTTTAGGTCCAAAGCAGTAAGGACAAGCGGGTGGCCCGTCGGCAGCCATGATCCAGCCGAGTGGCAGCAGCAACGATTCTTCAACAAAGGCTAGTTCGCGCCCGTGAGACGCCTGCTAGGGCGAGCACGCGGTGTGCGGCTAAGCGCTGCCATTCCGGTCGGCTGTGGCACGGCCAAACGGATGATGCCGTCAGCTACGCGAAGTTTTTCAGCCGATCACACGACGCAGTGATTCGCGTTTACGATGCAGCGGGCACGTGATCGAACCGCGCAGTGCAGCGTGATTGCGTCCATGCGGTCTTTTACTACAGACTGGTTCGATGTCTGAAGCCAAGGCGAATTTGATCCGCGAAAAAGCCGTCGCGGGTCTCGGCGGTGCGCTATTGCTTGCCGCCCTCGTTGCGGCCTATGCAAACCATTTTCACAACAGCTTCCACTTCGACGACGCGCACACGATCGTAAATAACACATCCATTCGCGAACTGCGGAACATTCCACTTTTCTTCACTGATGCGACAACCTTCAGCTCGCTCCCGAGCAATCAATCGTATCGTCCGCTCGTCTCCACGCTGCTCGCGATTGACGTCCGTCTCGGCGGAATACAACCGTTCTGGTTTCATGTGTCGATCTTCGCGTTCTTCGTCGCGCTCACGCTGCTGGTGGCGTTTGTCATTTACCGCCTGCTCGACTGTGCTGAACTGTCGTCAGTCAATCGCTGGATTGCGCTCACCGCTGCCGCGTGCTATGGGCTGCACCCGGCAAACGCGGACACGGTCAACTACATCATCGCGTCGTCTGAGGTGATCTCGACGCTCGGCGTAATCGCGTCGTTTGCAGTTTACTTAGCCTTCCCGCGTGTGCGCCGATCATGTCTCTACACCGTGCCGGCAGCGATTGCGATCCTAGCCAAACCGACCGCGGCGATCTTCGCCGTATTGTTCGCTATCCACCGTCTGCTCTTCCCGGCCGAAACAATCACGGGCCGCACTATCGGGCGCCGCGCGCTCGTTTATTTTGCGGGAATCGGCCCGTCGTTCCTGATCTGCGGCGCGATGTTGCTCTTGGTGCAGCACATGACGCCGCACACCTGGGTCGCCGGCGCCGCGAACGCGCGCAATTACCTGATCACGCAGCCCTATGTGATCTTTCAATACTTTACGACCTTCTTCTGGCCGACTGGACTCTCCGCCGACTACGACCTCAATCCTTTTGCAACAACTGATGATCCGCGCTTCTGGGCGGGCTTCGTGTTCGTGATTCTTTTTGCGGTCTGCGCGGTCGTGGCTGCTGTTTTCAAGAAGACGCACGTAATCGGTTTCGGTTTGATATGGTTCCTGATCGCGCTTCTGCCGACGTCGCTGCTGCCGCTCGCGGAGGTTATGAACGATCATCGTATATTTCTTCCTTACGTCGGGCTCGTGATCGCGGTGGCTGGCGCGGTGTCGCTTCTGATCAATCGCCGAGTCGCATACAGCCTACCGGCAAAAATCGCGGCGCTCTGCGCGCTAGCGCTTTTCCTTTGCGCAAACGGCTACGCCACGTTTCAACGAAACAAGGTTTGGAAAAGCGAGGAAACGCTCTGGCACGATGTCGTGTTAAAGAGCCCGCGCAACGGACGCGGGTTAATGAACTATGGTAACACGCTGATGGTCAAAGGCGATTTCGCCGGCGCACTCGATTACTACCACCGAGCACAACAGCTCACGCCGCAGTATTCCTTTCTGTTAATCAATCTCGCAATTGCCGAAGATGCGACGAAGCAGAGCGCGACAGCGGAGGAACATTTCAAGGAGGCGCTGCGACTCGCGCCAGCGAGCCCCGACAGCTACACCTACTACGCGCGTTACTTGCTCTCGCACTCGCGCGCCGAGGAGGCACGCCTTTTCCTGCGCAGCGCACTGGAGCTGAGTTCAACAGACCTCACTGCGCGCGAACTTATGGCGCAAACGGATGCTCAAGCGCCTGCTTACTCCACCGGAGAAACTCCTGAGTCTTATCTCGCCCTCAGTCTTCAGTATTATCGCGAAGCGCGTTACGCGGAATCAATCGCCGCGTGTCGCGCCGCCCTCGCGCTGCGGTCGAATTACCCGGAAGCCTGGAACAACATCGGCGCCGCTTACAACAAGCTCGGCCGCTACGAGGAAGCCGCCGCCGCCTGTGAGGAAGCGCTTCGTCTTAAACCCGACTTCGAACTGGCGCGAAATAATTTGCAATACGCGCGCGAAATGGCCAAGACCTCCGGGAAATAGCGAGCGAGAACCTGCGTCGCGGCGAGTTTGGGCTCGACGATGGGTGAGCCTTACAGCACGCAGGTTCAGCAACCCATCAATCCCGATGGGTCGAGTGTGTTTAGCCGATTTGAATGTGCTAGCTTACTTTTTCGGTCTCAACAGCGGGAACAGGATCACGTCGCGGATGGATTCCGCGCCGGTGAGGAGCATGGTGAGCCGATCCATCCCGAGACCGAAGCCGCCGGCCGGCGGCATGCCGTGCTCGAGCGCCAACAAAAATTCCTCGTCGATATTTTGCTTCTCTTCTCCCGCCTGCTCAACCAGACGCTGACGTTGCACAACTGGATCGTTTAACTCGCTGTAACCGGGAGCGATCTCCGCACCGTTAATGATGAGTTCAAAAACGTCGACAAGTGAGTTGTCAGCTGCATTTTGTTTTGCCAGCGGCACCAGCTCTTTCGGGCAATGCGTGACAAACAGAGGATCGATCGTCTTTTCCTCAATGAGTTTTTCGAACACGTGCTGCGTCACCTCGAAATCGGCGAGCTGCGGCAAGATCTCCAGTTTGAACTCATCGATCGCGCGTTCGCGCCGCTGTTCGGGCGAGAGCTCGAACCAATCTTTTCCAGCAACTTCCCGGACCACATCATGGTACCGCGCCCGGCGCCAGGGCCGTTTCAAATTGATGGTGCGAACAATCTTCTCTTCAGCGCCTCGATGTTCAATTGTGAGTGAGCCGCAGATTTTCTCCGATAGATAGCAAATCAATTCTTCGGTGAGATTCGCCATTTTCTCGAAATCCGCATAGGCCCAATAAGCTTCGAGCATGGTGAATTCGGGATTGTGTTTTCGGGAAATCCCTTCGTTCCGAAAGTTACGGTTGATTTCGAACACCTTGTTGAACCCGCCTACGAGCAAACGCTTGAGATGCAGCTCCAACGCGATGCGGAGGTAAAGATCGAGACTGAGCGCCTTGTGATGCGTGCGGAACGGTTCGGCCGCGGCCCCGCCAGCGATCGTTTGCAAAATTGGCGTCTCGACTTCGACAAAGCCGCGCTCCTCCAGGAAGCGCCTTGTTTCGCGAACAGTGGCGATGCGTTTTTCAAAGACCGCGCGGGAATCCTCGTTGGTTAGAAGATCGAGGTAACGCTGCCTGTAGCGCGCTTCAATATCTTGTAACCCATGCCATTTCTCCGGCATCGGCCGCAAGGCCTTGGCAAGCAGCTGGAACGTGCGCACTTTCAATGTCGGTTCGCCGCTTTTCGTAACAAAGCATGTTCCTTCCACGCCGATGAAATCGCCAATGTCCAGCAGGCGAAAAAGATCCATCAGCTCCGGGCCAACTTCTTTTGCGTGTATGTAGATTTGAATGCGGCCGGTGGCATCGCGCACGTCGAGGAAGTGGCTTTTTCCCATGTCGCGATGCGCCATGATGCGGCCCGCCGCACGAACCGCCTCGCCTTCTTTAAACTGCCCGCGCACCTCGGCAATCGATCCGCTTGCCTCAAAACGAGAACCGAACGGATCGACACCCTTCGCGCGAAGCGCCTCGAGTTTCTTGCGGCGCAGCGCGATTAACTCATTTTCTTCTTCCATGATCGGGAAGCGAATGTAAGGCGGCGTCGAAAAATGAACAGCCTGAACAATGCGTTTAAAGCTTAAAAAGGCTAAAAGATAGAAGGAAACATGCCCGCCGTTGTAACTTTGTGACTTTTAACGAATTGCCTCACATTGGGTTTGCCAACGAAACGGTGAGAATGAGATAGTCGGTCGGGCGCGCCAAGCGAAAGTCGTCCCGGCGCTGCTTTCAAATGACCGTCAACTTGCCAGAAACAACTTCAAAGATGGAAGGACCGCTAGTGAAGCAGTTCTCCGTGTTTCTGCCAAACAAAGTTGGAGCGATGTTGGAAGTTGTGAAGTTGCTGAACACGGAAAATACGCATGTCGTAGCCCTCAGTGTGTCGGAATCCACCGACTCGGCCATTGCGCGGCTAATCGCCAGCGATCCGGGGCGCGTGGAGAAATTGTTTCGGGAAAAGAATGTCCCTTTCGGCGTTAGCCAAGTGGTGGTGATCGAGATGCGAGAAGTCGCAACCCAACTGGTGAAACTGCTGGCAGCATTGGTGATGGCGGAGGTGAATGTTCACTTCGCTTATCCGTTGCTGATCCGGCCGCGCGGCTTTGCTGCGATCGCGTTGCACGTAGACGATACCGACTGCGCGTCCTCAGTGCTGAGAGGCGAAGGATTCAAAATGCTCAGCCAAGACGATATTTCGCGATAGGGCGCTGTGATTGGTTGAAGCGCTGAAGCGTTAAATCGTTGTAGCGGGTCGTTATGAACTGTGCTGGATCCTTTGAACTTTTTTAACGACTAAACGTGGCGCGGCCTGTTGACAGGCCGGTACGAGCGCGCTTACAGAAAGTGGGTTTATTGCGGTATGCGGACTCTTCTCTCACGCCCGATCCAAGTTGATCCAAGCTTTCACATCGGGCTTAGCCTGGTTGTGATTCTGGCTCTGGCAGAGATCTTCGCTGCAGCGTCGTATTATGTCGTTCGAGCGCGGGCTGCACGAGTTTCGGCACAAGCAGTCGTACCAAGCGCCGCGCGCCCTGTAGCCTCTCCTGTGTCCGCGACAACACCCGCACCGGTAACGGCACAGCCGGCGGTTTCGTCAGCAGCGGTGATTCCCAGCCCTGCTCAGTCGCTTGTTTATCAGTTGCTGCGAGAAGGCATCGAACTGCGCGACCGCGGAGACATGACAAACGCGCTGGCCCGTTTCCAACAAGCACTGGACAGCGAGCCGAACAACACGGCGGTACTTGAGGAGATCGCCAAAACTTACGAATCCATGCAGCTCCTCGATCGTGCGAATGAAACCTGGCGCAGAATTAAGGAAATGGGACCCTCCGCTGGCGCAGCATACGAGCTAGCCGATCAACGGCTGAAGCTCGGGGTGTCGCCCCCCGCCGCCGGGGCTTCGGATGTGGCGAGTCCGTCAGCCGACGTCGCAGCACACCGGGATATTGGTGGCAACGCGGAAGGTTCGGTCATGGGTATCACTGAGGTCAAAACCACGGAGACGCCCGATCCCGACGCCGAGAAGAATCTGACACTACAGATCGGCATAAAAAAGCAGCCCGCCGCGACCGTTGATCACACGAAAGTGAAAATCTTGGTAGAGTTTTACGACACAGTGGGTGACAAAGATATCAAGCTGACCAACGCGGACGTGAATTACGAATGGCTGACGCCAAAGCATGACTGGACGGAGACGAATCCAGAGTTGCTCTCAGTGAGGTACCTGCGCGCAAAAACAGCCGGAGCTTCGTCTGAGTCAGCGCTCTCGGAGGCGGCGGCAACGGTTCGGCCGGGTCAAAAAGGCCGAGCCAAAGGTTCTGCCGCAGATAGCGGAAAGCGAAAATACCTGGGATACATTATTCGGGTTTATTACGATGATGAGTTACAAGCCGTCCAAGCGGAACCGTCGCGGCTTTTGCAACATTTTCCTCCCTCGAAAAGCAGCTCGTCACAATGACGCCATTGCCCATCATCCCGGTAAATGCCGAATGACGACGAGCTGGTCCAGGATTGACATGCGAATTCGGAATTCGTCATTCGGACTTCCTTCATCATTCGTCATTCGGATTTCGGCATTGCTTGCCACATGCGTTTTCTTTTTCGCCGCCGCAGCAGAGGGTCAAATTCAAGTGGACCTAAAATTCAAACGTTTGCAGTACATTGCTTACGAGCCTGTTGTAGCAACAGTGGCAATCACAAATCTCGCAGGACGGGATATCGACCTTCATGACGCCCACGGCCAATCATGGCTTGGATTCGAGGTGACCGGAAATGAAGATCAGCCAATCACGCTGCTCGCCACCGAAAATCCCGCGGCTGCGGGGCCCTTGAAAATCGAAGCCGGCCAGAGAGTCACCCGACAATTCGATCTTGGTTCGCTTTATCCCGTGCACGATTTCGGCGCTTATCATGTGCGGACGCATGTCTATTTCGCCGATCTCGCAAAATTCTATTATTCTGGAACGCGAGTCTTTGAAGTAACCGACGCGCATCCCATCTGGCAACAAACAGTAGGAATTCCAGACGGCGTTGCCGCGGCTGGAGAGGTGCGTACCTATTCGCTGCTCACCAACCGTTTTCCGGACCATACCTCTTTGTACGTGCGTGTGCAGGACAAAGATACGGGAACCGTATATGCAACTTATTCGTTAGGGCGAACCATCGGGGCCGAGCAACCCCAGGCAGAAATCGATCGTGCCAATCAATTGCATGTCTTGCATTGTGGAGCACCGCGTGCCTGGTCCTATTCCCGGATCGGCTTGAATGGCGAGCTGCTGGCGCATTCTTCGTTGATGGAAACTAATAGCCGGCCTCGTCTCGTGCATTCGACATATGGCGACGTAACAGTTCGCGGGGCGATCGAAACGGCTGCACAAAGCTCCCGCAGCACAGTACCAAAACTTTCCGCTCGGCCGCCTGGCTTACCCAAGGATCAATAATGCCAACAAGTTGTTATCGACCCCGTTTCTTTGTCGCAAGCGCACTGGTCGCGGTCCTGGCATACACTAATTCGCCTGCAGCACAGAAAGGCCGTGCCTCCTCCGACAATCTCACGGTAGTTGTTGACGCGGGACACGGCGGTCATGATCGCGGTGGTATTCCTGGACAGAGGGTTGCAGAAAAAGACATGACACTGGACGTGGCACAGCGTCTCAGAAACGTTCTGGCGGCCAGCGGCTATCGCGTAGTCATGACACGGGACAGCGACGTTTTTGTTCCGCTGCCGACGCGAGTTGCAATCGCCAACTCGTACCGCAACGCCATTTTCGTCTGTATTCATTTCAATGCGACACAACGGAGGGGCGCCAGTGGAATAGAAACCTACTTTTACAGCCGCGACAGCTTGCCATTGGCTTCAGCCGTTCATTACTACGTCACTGGCGGTGCGCCCTCTGCCAACCGCGGTGTGCGCCGCCGCGGTTATTACGTGTTGCGAAAGACGGGCATTCCGGCAGTGCTCGTGGAATGCGGGTTCCTCACCAATCCAACTGAAGCCGCGTACGCGCAGAGCGCCTCTTACCGTCAGAAACTCGCTGAAGAAATTGCAGCCGGAGTTCGCGGCCGGAACTCCGTCGGTAGCTCTCTGTCCAGCACTCGAGTGGCGACGAGTGAAACGATCCCCCTGCAACCGTACATGGATCAAACCAAAGTGAGCAGTTCTGAGCGTCGCAAGTCCAAGCGTTCGCACAAGAAAAGCGCGCGAAAAAAGAAAAGCTCGTCGAAATCATCCAATTCAGAAGCACGCGCGAGCTCAATACATCCGGAGGGCTGATTTGGACCTTCAGATTCTGACTTCGGCGCAGATGCGAGCCGCAGAAGAAACTGCTTTTGCGCAGGGAGTGCAAGTCGAGGCGCTGATGAACCAGGCAGGGGCTGGTGTCGCGCAGGCAGTCGCAAAGTTTTTTTCGAAACCGGGGAAATGCATTGTCTTCGCCGGAAAGGGCCACAACGCCGGAGATGCCTTGGTTGCAGCGGAACGTTTAGGACGCCTGGGGTGGAAAATTGAAGTCCGGCTTGCTTTCAAATTGGAGGATTGCAGCGAACTCATGCGGAAGAAGCTCGAAGAGCTGCGGCGCAGACCACCTCAAACTTTGGGCGCGATACCATCGCGTGCCGGCAGCACCGATCCTGGCGTTACTCTTCTGGAACTTTATGCAGAGG
>Ga0209577_10003904_pt1 | contig 14066 bp, 11 predicted proteins | sample GraSoiAngelo_109_FD_185874 | JGI IMG/M metagenome (GOLD analysis project Ga0209577, IMG submission 185874) | Grasslands soil microbial communities from the Angelo Coastal Reserve, California, USA - 14_0903_12_20cm (SPAdes) (version 2) | ecosystem: Environmental > Terrestrial > Soil > Grasslands...
CAAGCAGGGTGGAGGCTTCCGCTGGATTCTTGAGAGTCGGTTGATGTTGCCGGATCCATTCGTCGCGTTTTATCCAGACATCGCGCTCCTTCACGTAAAGCGCTTGCTCAGCCAACGTTGACCGGCGTGCCGCCAACTCCTTGCGGACGCCACCGAGCGCGCCGAAGATCCAGCTCAAGATCCAAAGGTTGAGCAGCACGAATACGCTTCCGGCCACTACCCATGAGAGCACGCGCTCGCGTGGATTCATTCGTTGGTACCACGCCGGTATCATTTTGGTTTTCCCTCCACTCTAAACTGCGCATGGCTATTCGCCAAAATACGAGGCGCAGCCATGTCAAATTGGAAGGTCCGCAACTCTGGATTCTTTTTTATCTTGTCGATGAATTCGTACGCCAGAGCAGCCGTATTCGCTTCACCATCCACGGAAACCTGACGCGCCGACTGGTTGTACGCTGTAATGCGCACGTCGGCAGAGGGCAGGCTTTCGAAAAGATCCTCCAGGATTTCAACGGGGTAATAGTGCGCATCAATTGCTGGCGCGAGCGCTTTCCACTTCGCTTCTGTCGCGCGCACAAACTCGGTTCCGGGCGCGTCGCGCTTAATACGCCGGTCAAACCAACCTACTTGAAACCGCATCACGCCGAGATACAGCAGCAGGAGAAAGAGAAGAGCGCCATACGCGCCGCCTGCCCAAAGTAGTCGTTTCCGCCATTCTGCCTGCCTTTCTAGTTGCAGACGACGGCGTCGCCAGCTCTCGGGCAGAAGGTTGAGCTTAACCGATGCGGGTGGAAGCTCGATGCCCACTATCTCGGCGGGGCTGGCTAGAATTCCCTGCACCGTGTCGCGCAGTTCATAGCAGGTCTCGTCCAGCAGCACGTTCGAAGACGAGGCATCTATTCCCTGCAGCTCGGCACTTAATCGCAGCTGCGGCAGTTCAAGTTGCAGCTGCGCGCCATTACCGCCTTCGAACACCCGGGCAAGACTCAGCTTGCCGTTCTCTGTCACGGCGTAAACAAGCGTCTCGCCCTCCGGATAAATAAGAACGGCATTTCCCCTGGGAGCATGGGTGCTCGCTCGCTGCGCGGCATAGACGGTAATTTGTCGCGGAATATAACCGCGGTTCAACAGTGGCGAAGCCATCTCAGTAAGCTGTTCGTTTCTGATCGCGACGGCTGAAACAACGCTCTCATTCTCGTCCTGCTCGATTAGTTCAAAATCGGTTGTCACTTCATCCGCCGCGAACGGCAGCAGTTTCTCGATCTGGATACGAATCATTTCAGGAAACTCCGCCGGATCGACGCTCGGCAGCCGAAATCGTTGGGCAAGCACGGCCGAGACAGGCAACCCCAGTACAAAATCGTCGGTCGCAGCCAGCAGCGGCACCGCTTCTTCCAGGGTTTGCAGCTTGCGCACATTCCATGAGCCGTTTTGCTCGGCGCTGCTCGCAGCAGCTTCGCGGGGCGACCCAGGCTCAGCCGATCGGACAAAATTCCAGCCATGCGCGGTTGGAATTATGAAAATGGATGGCTTCCCGCGCTCGATATCAAAGCTCCTTCCAGCTGAACACTTGAGGCCGACCAATCCCGATCGTGGTCGTGGTTGTGCCACCCGCAGTGGTGATCGCGCCGCCAACTGGTGCCCCAGCCGGCACCACCTGCTTCAAGACCACCATTTCTACAGAACGCGTAACCTCACCTGATTTTCCTACACTCACGATGTGCTTAACCGGGCCGTTAAATTGAACCAATGCCTGAATCTGTTGAAATTGCTGTGGATTCAAACCTAACGCAGCTTGCACCTCAGGCGGCACCGATGTTCCACCGGTTGCGACGAATTGAAAATCATCATCCGTTCCATCAATTCCGTCCGGCCCGCGCCGTAGCTGGAGGAAACGATCAACCGCATCATCGCTCAAGCCTGGCAACGCGCGCAACACATCGCGCGATGCCCAAGCGAGATCAATCGCACCACAGTTGCCTAGGATGGTGAAATTCTGGTCCCAGCCAGGTTTGGACGTCAATTCTTCCCAGCCACAGACTTTTTTGAGTTCATCTACGGAAAACAGCAGGCCAGCGTGAGGCGGATGATAATCGTCGGTCTCCGGACACGCGTTGAGATGGTGAAGTCCCCTATTTTGGGACACCCAATCGAGCAGAGAATCCATCATGACGTCGAGGTCGTTTAAGTCTATACCCTTGTTATTAAGATACTGGCGAAGAATTCGCAGTTTCGTCGGGTCTTCCCCCTGGAGTAGGAAATTCAAATTCAGGCGACCGCATTCCCCGGTTATCTGTACATCGTAACTTCCTCCGTCAACCATTTGCCTGTGTAAGTTTGGCGAACTCGGCGTGATCTCACGGCATAAGGCAACGTCGGCGCCCGAAGACGCGGCTGATTCAGCGGCCAAAACCCGGCTCTCATTACTGGAAACCACCAGCCGCGAATTGATGCTCAGTACCCATGTAATCACCATCGCGCTGAGCAAAAATAGCGCCCAAAGCGCTAACAGCAGCGCAGCGCCCCGGACTGATCTAAATTTTTGAGAAGGCCCTTTCATTGAAAATACGGTGTTCGTCTCAGTGGAATAATTGTTTCCCATGGTAAAGCTGAATCCGTGCGTCCCACGGCAACCTTGATAAGCGACGGCAGGCGGCCTCCCGGCCAGCGCGGCAACCAATTATTCGCGCCCGGATCGAAATAGCTAATTTCGAGGCTGGTCACATTCCTGATCAGCGGTATCCAGGTTTCCTTTGCCTCGCCAATGTCGGAACCCTTTTGCGGTTTTCGCAAGAAACCAAGATCCAGCCGGTCACCGTCTTTGGTTTCCGGTTGCAACCGCAGCGTCACGGTAAAGTCACCCGCCGCATAGCGAGTCATCAGTGCGGGTCCAGCGCCACAACTCCATCTCAATTGGTCGCGTTCGCGATCGCCCATCTTGAACGGCTCTCCGATCATACCGGCACGCAAGGGACTCAGGCTTTGCCACTGGGCTGTGAGCAGATCGCGCAACCCGTGGTATTGCGCATCGTCGGCAGCTGTACCCGCCGAGAGCTGCAGCGCGATCATGTTCGATTCCACAAAGCGAAAAATCGCCAGCGACATCATTCCCAGAATTGTCACTGCCAGCATAATCTCGAGCAATGTGAATCCGCGACAGAGCTTTCGAATTTCGAGTCTGCAGTTATTCGGAGCGATAAACATATAACTGAATCCGTTTCGACTGCGGGACGCCGGCGTGCTGCCATTGGGCAGTCAACATGACAAGATAAATTCCGCTTAGGAGCGTCTTGTCCTCTTCGGTCAACCCCGCAGGCCCACTTTTCTGAATCAACCTTACCATGCCATAATTGCTGTTGATCTTGAATTCCTTCTCCGGGTCCGGCACGCCTGGCGCCGCCTGAACTACCGCCATTCGATCGGACAGAATCTGTCGCACAGCGCCTTCCTCCGCGCTGATCGTGCTGGCATTGAGACAATTCTCGACCGCGCGTCCAAGTGCGATGACGCCGATGGCAAAGATCGCCACGCCCAGCAGGACCTCGTACAGAGCGAACGCGGATTTCAATCTTGCGCGATGCTGTATTCGTCTCGGGGGCGCCATTGGAGTATTGGAGTGTTGGAGTCTTGGATTGTTCGAAATTCCGCTACTCCACTTCTCCCCCACTCCGTTTTTCCGCTGTCGCTCACCTCGCTGCATACTGGGTGACCTCGGCTTGGGCCGTGAGAGGCGAGTAAGTCGCCGTCCATAGGCCGGCCGGGCCTCTGAACTGAACAGTCGCCGGTTCGCAGTTTCCCGATGGCCAGAATATCCATTCCCATGGATGTTTTTCCTCCAACGCCGCAGGCAACGACAGCCGCAGCACAGTTCCCTTGCTCAGACGCAACTGCGCCTTCGGTTTCACTTCCTCATCTTCTCCAAAAACTTCCGGACGCAACAGCACACCATTCTTGTTCCAAACGATCAGGTACGGCCGGCGCTCCATGACACTTCGCTCCTGCGCTTGGTGCACGAGATTGTTGAACCCGTCCAGGGATTGCTTCAGCCGCCTGCTGGCGAAGACGCCGCTCAAGCTGGGGACAGCCAGCATGAGCAGCAACAGCAGTATGAAAATGGACAGGGCAATCTCGATTAAGGTAAACGCCCGAAAACGTTGCACCGCCGAAGTTACTCGATTCGACGCAAAATCACAAACTGGAGCGCGGTGAAGCTCAGTCGTTCTCTTCCTCATCGTCGTCCTCGTCTGTGAGTGCTAATTTTTCCGCGCGCTCGAGGACGAGAAGGAGCACGAGTGGCCCGGCTACCGCAAGCTGCCGCTAAAAAAATGCAACTGACCGACAGCAGTCAGGTTGTCTTTGTGATAAATTCTCAGCCGAAATGAAGGTCGTTCTGCGCATCGGTGCCGTCGCAGCCGCGCTTTTTGTGATCGCGGTGCTGGTCTGGCAGGGCGTCACTGCACATGGCGCGCCGGATCCGACGCGGCCCAACACCAGCCCGACCGTAGCGTTCCTCGACATCGGCGTTCTCGTTTTTCGAGAAGGATTGGAATGCATTCTCGTGTTGGCCGCTATCACTGCGAGTATGACTGGCCCGAAGCGTCTTCATCGCCGGCCAGTCGCTTTCGGCGCGGGCCTGGCGTTCGTAGCGACCTTAATCACGTGGTGCATTGCGGTCCAAATCGTTGGCTCGCTTAGCGACAACATGTCGGCGCTCGATCTTCAAGCCGCGACAGGACTGCTTGCCGTGATCGTGCTGCTCGTGATCATGAATTGGTTTTTCCATAAGATTTATTGGGGCGGCTGGATTCGCGCTCATAATCGCCGCCGCAAAGCCTTACTGGAAAATGCGCGCGCTGCTGAGATCTCGCAGTCACGTCTGTGGTGGGGATTAATCCTGCTCGGATTCACCTCCTTGTATCGGGAAGGCTTTGAAGTGGTGCTTTTTTTACAAAGCTACAATCTGCGGTTGGGCGGCGGGGTGGTGCTAAAAGGGGCGCTGCTGGGCATGGTGCTGACAGCGATGGTGGCCGTGCTCACCTTCGTTCTCCAGCAGCGGCTGCCGTACCGAAAAATGTTAATCACCACCGGGATTCTCCTGGGAGTCGTGTTGCTCGTTATGGTTGGCGAACAAGCCCAGGAAATGCAGCTGGCACATTGGATTTCCACAACGCCCATCGATTCTTTGAAACCTTACATTCCGCCTTGGATGGGTCTCTGGTTTGCCGTGTTCCCGACAGTTGAAACACTCGTTGCGCAGTTGATTGCAGCAGTGCTCGTGATTGGCTCCTATTATGCGGCACGACGCTTTGGCGGCGGCTCGGCCGGTGGCACCGCCTTGGAAGCCCACGCGCCCGGAATGGCTGCGATTAATGCTTAGCCAGACCCGTTAAGAACGACCTCGCTGTGGTTTGCAGTTTCGGCTTCGGTTTCCGCTCAAGCCGCGTAAACGCGGAACTCTAAACGTCGCGGAAATCCAGTTGAACTGAATCGCAAACTTTCCACTGTAGGCGGATGATTACGCCAAACAGCCGCTTCCTCAGACTCGTTAGAATCATTTTTGCATTTTCAATACTCCTTCTCGCATCCTCTCTTCGATCGGCTCCGTCCCCCACCCCAGCGGCATCTGGAACGATTGATGAAAAGTTGTTCAACGGAATGCGTTGGAGACAAGTCGGTCCGTTTCGCGGCGGGCGCGCACTGGCAATTGAAGGTGTAGTTGGCGAGCCGGACACGTATTACTTCGGAGCGGTCGCGGGCGGAGTCTGGAAAACGACCGACGGCGGCGCAAACTGGGTTCCAATCTTCGACAAGCAACCGATTTCCTCGATCGGCGCGATCGCAGTCGCGCCATCGGATCGCAATGTAATTTATGCCGGCACCGGCGAAGCAGCGATTCGTGGCAATACCACGTACGGCACCGGAGTTTTCAAATCGATCGACGGCGGAAAAACATGGGAGAACGTTGGCCTCAAGGACACGCATCAGATCGGCGCGCTGATTGTCGATCCCAGAAATGAGAATGTGGTTCTCGTTGCGGCCTTGGGTCATGCTTTCGGTCCAAATCAGGAGCGCGGAATTTTTCGCACCACTGACGGCGGCAAAATATGGACAAAAGTTTTATCGAAAGATGAAAACACCGGCGGGATCGACATCGTCTTCGATCCGCATAATCCGAACATCGTATTCGCGTCACTCTGGGAGGCGCGGCGACAGCCATGGTTTTTCTCAAGCGGCGGCCCCGGCGGCGGAGTTTATCGTTCGGAAGATAACGGTGTGACGTGGAAACGTCTCGAGGGCAATGGTCTTCCCGGCGGAATCCTTGGCAAGATCGGCGTCGCCGTTTCTGGAGCCGATTCCAATCGCGTCTATGCGATCATCGAGGCCAAGGATGGCGGCCTCTACCGTTCGGATGACGCCGGGCAACATTGGACACGCGCGAATGACGATGGGCGATTTCGCCAGCGCGCCTGGTATTTCAGCAAAGTTTACGCTGACCCGAAGTCCGCGGACACAGTTTACCTTCTAAACACCGGACTCTTCAAATCGGTCGATGGTGGAAAAAATTTCACTCTCTTGCCCGCGCGTCACGGCGATCATCACGGTCTCTGGATCGATCCGACGAATCCAAATCGCATCGCCAACGTGAGCGATGGCGGCGCCAGCATATCTACAGACGGCGGTAAAAACTGGACAACGCAAAACAATCAACCTACCGCGCAATTTTACCACGTCGCTGTGGACAACGCGTTCCCCTATCACATTTACGGCGCGCAACAGGACAACTCAAATGTTGGCATCGCCAGTCGCACGGATTGGGGCGCGATCGGGCGGCAGAATTGGTTCGAAGCAGGCGGCGGCGAATGCGGCTTTGTCGTGCCGGACCCGCGCGATTGGCACATTATCTATTCAAACAACGAAGGCTTCATCAATCGCTACGATAAAAATAAGGAGGAAGTGCAGGACGTTAGTCCCGTGCCGATCGATAACTCTGGACATGGCGCTGTCGATCTTGTCCATCGCTTTCAATGGGTCACGCCGCTCATGCTTTCGCCGCATAACCCTGATGTGATCTACACAGCGGGCGAGTGCGTTTTCAAATCCACCGATCACGGACAAAGCTGGACGCAAATCAGCGGTGATCTCACGCGCAACGACAAATCGAAACAGCAACCAAGTGGCGGACCGCTGACGAACGACATCACTTCCGTCGAGTATTACGACACGGTGTTTGCCCTGGCGGAATCGCCAGTAAATCAAGGAACGCTCTGGGCAGGCACAGATGATGGGCTTGTTCAGGTTACCACCGACGATGGCCAGCATTGGTCAAACGTCACACCGAAAATGCCCGAGTGGAGCACGATCGATTTGATCGAACCCTCCCCGAACGACGGCAACGCCGCTTATGTGGCGGTGGATCGACATAAGCTCGACGATTTTAAACCGTACATTTTTAAGACCACCGATTTAGGGAAAACCTGGAGCTCGATTGTGCGCGGAATTCCCGATGGCGCATACGTGCACGCCGTGCGCGAAGATCCCAAACGTAAGGGGTTGCTCTACGCGGGGACCGAGCTCGGCGTCTTCGCTTCATTCGATGACGGCGCGCACTGGCAGCCATTGCAATTGAATCTGCCGGTCACACCGATTCACGATCTTGTCGTTAAAGATGACGATCTCGTAGTGGCGACACACGGGCGTTCTTTCTGGGTGCTCGACGATCTAACGCCAGTTCGTCAGGTGAACGCGCAGTCTGCTGCGGCGGACGTCATCCTGTATCAACCGCAGACCGCGTTGCGTTTGCATTACCCGGAGGAATTCGACAAGCGGCAGCCAGTAGGTGATAACCCGCCGCCCGGCGCAATCATCGATTATTATTTCAAGACCGCTCCGAAAGAAGAGGTCTCGCTAGAGATTCTCGATGCTTCAGGCAAAGTCGTCAGACACCTTTCCAGCAAAGAGAAAAACGAAGGTGTGCAACCGCCTGAATGGCCGGATCGAGTCGAGCGGGTCAAGACGATTCCAGCCAACGAGGGAATGAATCGGTTCGCGTGGGATTTGCGTTACGATGATCCAATACAAATCCCCGGCGCGTTTTATTCCGGTAACGGCCCCAAAGGGCCGATCGCGTTGCCCGGGGATTATCAGGTGAAATTGACTGTTGGAGGGAAGTCGCAGACCGCGCCGCTGCATCTGGCGATCGATCCGCGAACGAAAGGACAGGAAGCGGCGGTGCAGAAACAGTTCACTTTGGCGACGCAGGTAAACGATCGGATTTCACAGCTGCATCAGGCGGTCAACGCAATCCGCGATCTCAAATCGCAAATTCAAGCGCTGCACAAACGTTTCGGCGACGATCAACGTTTAAAGCCGGCGCTTGCGGCGGCGGATGATCTCGATCACAAAATGTCCGAGGTCGAGCAGAAGCTTATTCAAGTAAACATGAAAGGCTCGGAAGCGAACCTCGCGTTTCCGGACATGCTCAACGAGCGGTTCGACACGTTTAGTCATCTCATTGAGTACGGTGATGCTGAACCGACCAAACCGCAGCTCGACGTGTTTCAAATGCTGAGCAGCCAGCTTGATGAGCAATTAAAAAGGTTGGCGCAGCTCAAAAATGAAGATTTGCCGAAAGTGAGTGAGATGATCAAGCAGGCGAATCTGCCCGCGCTAATTATTACTGAAAAGAAAAGCGGCTAGTTGGCGATTCTGTCATTCCGACCGAAGTGGAGGAATCTCTTACTGGTTTCTGGTGGTTACGTCATTTTTCCAAACATCTAGAGATGTCTCGACGCCGCTCGACATGACAAATGATAAGATGAACAAGGCTGTGGTGCTCGCAGCAGGTCGCGGCACACGCATGCGCGAACTCACGGCCGATCTTCCCAAGCCGATGATCGAAGTGCGCGGCAAACCGGTTTTGCAGCACATCTTCGAAGGACTGCGCGATGCGGGAATACGCGAATTTCTTATCGTGGTCGGCTATCACGGCGACACGGTGCGAAATTTCCTCGGTGACGGTTCGCGCTACGATATCGCCATTCAATACGCGACGCAGACAGTGCAAGATGGGACCGGTCGCGTTGTCGATCTTGCCCGCGATTTCGTCGGGCATTCTCCATTTGTTTTGAGCTACGGGGACATTTTGGTCGATCCGTCTAATTACAAACACGTTGTCGATCTTCCGGAACACGTGGAAGCGATTATCACGGTCACGCGTGGCGAGGACGTCAGTAAAGGCGGCGCCGTCTTTGTGAATAAACAAATGGAGCTTGTTGATATTCGCGAAAAATCAAACGTGCGTGAAGAAACCAACTGGTACAACGCTGGTCTTTATGTATTTCGCCCCAGCATTTTCGAATTCACGGCAAATCTGCAACCATCACGACGCGGCGAATACGAATTGACCGACGCGATTCGAGCACTGGCGCAATCCGGAAAGAAAGTCAAAGCGCTTAAACTCACCGGAGAATGGGCAGACGTGCGCGATCCTGAAGTTCTCGCGCGGCTGAATCGTACCTCGTAACCCTGGCAGGTCATTCCGAGCGGAGCGAGGAACCTCACAGTCACCAGCGCATCACTCAAAATTACTCAGCTCTCACGTAGATCGAGAACGCGCCGCACGCTCGCTAATTTGCGTAATCTTGGACCTTTTGAGAGGTCCCTCGCTTCCGCTCGGGGATGACAGCCTGTAACTTATCCATCTTAGCGCGATTGTTCAACAGATTCCGCTGCTGGCTCTTCGCCAATTTCTTCTTCGATTTCGCGTCGCCATTCGCGGGAAAGCCAGGGCCGCAGCACTCCGTAGAGCAAATACGCCAGGAATAATACGGCTGGCATCCATTCATAATTCAGAACAGTGAAAATCAGGACAAGAATGATGATAAGAAAACGCGGGATCGACTTCTTCGTTTTCCAGTTCACCGCCTTGAAGCTTGGATATTCGAACCGGCTAAACATCATAAACGAGAGAAAGAGCAACAACGGCGGAAGAACAAAGCGCCAGTTGCCGAGGCGATGTTCACCTTCAGCGAGCCAAAGGAGAAACAACGTGATCGACGCAATCAAACCTGCCGCAGCCGGAATTGGAAAACCGGTGAAAGTGTTTTGGTGGTTGGCTCCTTCGTTCTTTACGCCCATCGAATTGAAACGGGCCAGGCGGAGCGCACCGCACGCCAGGTAAATAAACGCGATGATCCAGCAGGCGCGCGGAAACTCTTGTAACACGACGCGGTAAACCATCAGGGCCGGAGCAAGGCCGAACGAGACAATATCAGCGAGCGAGTCGAATTCGCGCCCGAACGGACTCTCGTGGCCACCCAGCCGCGCAAGACGTCCGTCTAAAAAATCAAAAACGAAAGCGCCGAGGACGAACCAGATGGCAGCGTGAAAAAGGTCGCCAGCCGCATCAGGATTCGATGCCTGGAGCAGCGCGCCCTCAAGAATTTTGAGCGTGGCGGTGAACCCGCAGAACAGATTTCCCGCCGTCATCAGATTAGGCAGGAGATAAATTTTAGATGGCTGCTCGTTCATTAGTCGGGCAACCGCGCCATAATTGTCGAGCCACCAAGGACGTGATCGCCTGTTTTCACGAGAACTTCAGCGTTGAGCGGCAAGTATAATTCTGTTCGTGAACCGAAGCGAATCATTCCGAATCGCTCACCTTTCTTCAATTCGTCTCCGATTTGTGCCCAGGCCACGATGCGTCGTGCGATTGCGCCGGTGATCTGGCGAACGACGATCGTGACGCGCGGATTTTCGAAAGCCCAAGTCATCGATTCGTTCTTTTCGGAACAATCCGCACGACGCGCGTCGAGACACAGCCCTTCTCGATGTTGCCGATAAATGATTCGGCCACTGATTGGCGCGCGATTTGTGTGGACATCAAAGATCGACAAAAAAATTCCGACACGACGCGATCTGGTCTTGAGCACCTGGCTTTCATCCAATTCAACAATGTCCATCACGGTTCCATCGGCGGGAGCCACGATTAGATTCGAATCTGGCGGCGCCATGCGTTCCGGGTCTCGGAAGAACGCAACAGTGAAAAGAAACAGCAGGAAAAAGAACCACAACAACCATGCGGAAAAGGCCGCGCCCGCCACTGTCAGTAGCGCGAAGAACAACAAAACCCACCGTGCTTCAAAGAGTGTTTGGAGGCGCATGGAAAGAGTCTATTTTGGGAGTCTGAAACAACGCGGTCAAGACACCAAAAATCAGCAAATGGGGGCCGGCTCGCAGACCACAATATCATGGGCTTTGGGACACGGCGACCTCCAATCCCTAGCGGAAATAAACCTCTCAAAGCCACGAGATTATTTGTTGTTTTCAGGCCGTTTCTGGATATGGTCTTTTCTGTGGGTCGGTTGGCCCACTTTTATGGCCCAAGTTCAAGAGGAAATTCCGGTCGAAAAAGTATCTCGCAGCTCGACCGGAATCGCGGCCACACAGAAATACGACGCGGCGCAAATCGACAAACTAGAAGGCCTCGAAGCGGTCCGGAAACGGCCTGGCATGTTCATCGGAGATCCGGATGAGCGTGGGCTGCATCACCTGGTTTACGAAGTCGTTGATAACTCCATTGACGAACATCTCGCGGGATTTTGCACGAAGATCGAAGTGATCGTTCATGTGGATGGATCGATCTCCGTTCGAGACAATGGTCGCGGCATTCCCGTCGATATTCATCCCAAGTGGAAAATGCCTGCGATTGAGCTGGTCTTAACGAATCTGCATGCCGGCGGAAAATTTGGACAGGGCGCTTACAAATATTCGGGGGGCTTGCACGGCGTGGGCGCCAAATGCACGAATGCGCTTTCGGAGTGGTTTAAAGCAGAGGTCTCACGCGACGGCAAAGTCTATCACATGGCTTTCGCCAAGGGCAAAACGACCGACAAACTTACGGTGATAGGTGAAGTCAAAAGCAAAAAAACTACCGGAACGCTGATTACGTTTCTACCTGATCCGACGATCTTCACCATCACCACCGAGTTTAAGTTCGAGCGACTCGCGACGCGCTTGCGCGAACTGACGTTCCTTAATCCGGGCCTCGAGATCACGCTCACAGACGAGCGCAGCGATCCGGCGAAGACGGAGAGATTTTTCTACAAATACGGCATCGAGGAGTTCGTAAAGCAGCTGGGCGAGAACAAACAAGTCCTGCACCCAAAGCCGATCGTGATTTCGCGGCAGCGCGATGAAGTGTTTGTCGATGTCGTGCTGCAATACAACGACAGTTACAACGACCAGATATTGCCGTTTGCGAACTCCATCCCGAATCCTGACGGAGGTACGCATTTGACCGGTTTCCGCACGGCGCTGACCAAAGCAGTCAATCAATACTCGAGACAAAACAGTCTCCTCAAAGAGAAGGATCCATCTATTTCAGGAGACGATGTGCGCGAAGGATTAATCTGCGTGCTCAGTGTGAAGTTGCCCAATCCTCGCTTCGAATCGCAGACCAAGGTGAAACTCGTCAACACAGAGATCGACGGGGTCGTGAACTCAGTCGTTTATGACGGGCTGATGACTTACTTTGACAAAAATCCGTCTGTTGCGCGCCGCATTTTCGACAAGGTGCTCACCGCCGCGCGAGCGAGGGAAGCTGCGCGAAAGGCCAGGGAAACAATTCGTAAAGGCGCGCTGACCGGTGGCGGGTTGCCAGGAAAATTGGCCGATTGTTCGGAGCGCGATCCGGAATTCACGGAGCTTTACATTGTCGAGGGCGACTCAGCCGGCGGCTCCGCGAAACAGGGACGCGATCGGCGTTATCAGGCAATCTTGCCGATCCGCGGCAAGTTGATCAACGTCGAAAAAGCGCGCGAAGATCAATTTCTCAAAAACACTGAGATCCAGTCGATGATCACAGCGATTGGCGCCGGGATCGGCAAGCCGAAGGAGGAAGGCAATGGCAAGGACGAAGGCCGCTTCGATATCGCAAAGCTGCGCTACGGCCGCATCATCATCATGACCGATGCGGACGTGGACGGCTCGCATATTCGAACGCTGTTGCTGACCTTTTTCTTCCGGCAGATGACCGAACTCGTGCGGGCCGGGAAAATTTACATCGCGCAGCCGCCCCTCTATCAGATCAGACGAAAAAAGCGCGAGGAATACGTCGATGACGACGTCCAGCTAAACAAAATCTTGATCTCGCTGGGCGCAGAGGATGTGCGGCTAAAAAATCTGGCGGATGAAAAAGAGATCACTGCAGCGCAATTGAAGGACATTCTCGAATCGCTCGGGAAACTGGCGAAGTTGAGCGAAGCAGTCCGCCGCCACGGAGGCGATTTCGAGACTTACCTCGGTCACCGAAATTCTCGCTCGGGCAAACTGCCGACTTATCTTGTGAAAGTACGAGAGGGCAATGAGGAGACGGTACATTATTTTCACGACGAAAAAGAGGTGCGCAACTTCCATCACCAAAATCTCGATCTCAATTTGTTCGACACCCAGATTGAACAGGAGTTATTGCCTCTCGGAGAAACTCAGGCGCCCGCGAAAACAAATGGTGTTCGTCGACGCGGCAAGCTTGTCGAACTGCACGAGTCGGCGGCCATACAAAAACTGATTCTGGAACTGGCGCGGAAAGGTTTGAAGGTCGATCATTACGCAACAAGCGACCGGCCAATCTTCGAATTGATCGAGGGCGACGGCGACAAGGGCGTCGCGCATCCGCTCTTTTCGATTCCCGAAATCCTGCAGAAGATCTTGGAGATCGGCCGTCGCGGCGTCCAGATCAAGCGTTTCAAAGGTCTGGGTGAAATGAATGCCAAAGAGTTGTTCGAGACCACCATGAACCCGGAGAAGCGCAAGCTCCTAAAGGTGGACTTGAACGAGGACAACGCCGTCGATGCCGACAAGATGTTCACGATTTTGATGGGCGATGTGGTCGAGCCGCGCCGGCAGTTTATCGAAGACAACGCATTAAACGTCCGAAATCTGGACGTTTGAAATGACGAAGCACGAATGAGCAATGACGAAGGAATGATGAAGCACCAGGCACGAAGACAAGCTCAGCGATCTCTTCGTGATTCTTCATTTGGATTTCTTTCGGCATTCGATATTCG
>Ga0209577_10003906_pt1 | contig 14064 bp, 14 predicted proteins | sample GraSoiAngelo_109_FD_185874 | JGI IMG/M metagenome (GOLD analysis project Ga0209577, IMG submission 185874) | Grasslands soil microbial communities from the Angelo Coastal Reserve, California, USA - 14_0903_12_20cm (SPAdes) (version 2) | ecosystem: Environmental > Terrestrial > Soil > Grasslands...
CTTCAACTGCGGGCGGCCGCTGACGCTGGTGCGGATCGGGGGACGCGCCACCGTCTTTTGCAGGCGCTGCCAGAGGTGAGGCGCTACGCGCTTCTTTCGGGGCTCCTGGCGGCGCTTTACGTCGCCTTCAGCGTGGCGGTGGCGGCCGGCCTCCCGCACAGCTACGACCTCGCCGTCTCGAAAGCGCTCGCGTCGATCTACGTGCCACCGCTGCTGCCGCTCTTCCGCGCCCTGGCCCTGCTCGGCGGGCTGGAGCTGACGCTGCTGCTGGCGGTCGGTCTTTTCCTCTACCTCTGGCGGCAGGGGTACCGACTGGCGGCCTTCGGGACGGCCGCGCTGCCGCTCGCCACCCTGGTCGAGACCGCCTACAAGCACACCATCAACCACCCCGAGCCGCCCCACGGCCATCCCGACGGTCCCAGCCTGTCGATGCTCTTCGAAGGCCCACCCTCCACCGCCTGGAGCTATCCGAGCGGCCACATGACGCGCTCGGTCGTCGTTTACGGACTGCTGGCCTTCGTCATCCAGCGGCTGGCCGGGCCGGGCAGCCTCCGGCGCTGGGCGGTCCCGCTGGCCATCGCCGTGATCATCACGGAGGCGTTCGATCGCCTGTACCTTGAGGTGCATTGGGAATCGGACGTGCTGGGTGGCATCCTTCTCGGCGCCACCTTCCTGGCGGCGTCGATAGCGTGGCTGGAATGGAGCGAAGCGCGCGTTGAGCGCTAGGCCGGTGCTGCTGCTGGTCACCGCCGCGACGCGCGACGAGGCCGAGAACCTGGGTGAGGCGCTGGTCGAGACGGGGCTCGCCAAGCGCGGCTCGGTCGTTCCCGTCATCCACTCCTTCTGGATGGAGGACGGCAAGCTGGAGCGTGGCCACGAGGCGCTCCTGCTGGTCACCACCTCGTCCGAGCAGGCGCCGAAGGTCGAAGCCTACGTCCGCGAGCACAGCTCCTTCGAGGCTCCCCACATCGTCACGCTGCAGCTCGCCAATGAAACTTCCGGCTAGGGTCCCGCTCGGCACCTTCCCGACCCCGCTCGAGCCCCTGCCTCGCCTCTCGGCGGAGCTGGGCGTGGAGATCCTCGTCAAACGCGACGACCTGACCGGCCTGGCGCTGGGCGGGAACAAGATCCGGAAGCTGGAGATGCTGCTGGCGGAGGCGCTTGACGCGGGGGCGGACGCGGTCGTCACCTGCGGGTCGATGCAGTCCAACCACTGCCGCTGCACGGCCGCCGCGGCGCGCAAGCTGGGCCTCGAGTGCGGGCTGGTGCTCTGGGAGGGCCGGCACAACGAGCTGACCGGCAACCTGCTCCTGGACCACCTTTTCGGCGCGGTGGTGGAGCGCCACCCGCCGGAAGCCGTGAAGCGGCGCGACGAGCTCATGGCGGCCCTCGCGACGCGCTGGAAGCGGCCGTACATCGTCCCCTACGGCGGGTCCAGCGCGCTCGGCGCCGCCGCCTACGTCTGGGGCTACCAGGAGCTGCTCGAGCAGCTTGGCGACCGCGGCGGGACGCTGATCTGCGTCACCTCCTCCGGTGCGACCCACGCCGGGCTGGCGGTCGGCGAGGCGCTGCTGCGCGGGCCGGCGGATCGGCGACCGGCTGGTCGAGGTACGCCCGCGAGTCGGCCGGCTGGCCGCCGAGACCATGGAGCTGGTGGGGGAGGGGCAGACGGGCTTCGTGGTGACCGTGCTCGGCGACTACCAGGGCGGCGGGTACGGGGTCCCGACCCGCGCGGGCCTCGACGCCATCGCGCTGCTGGCGCGGACGGAGGGCCTGCTGCTCGACCCCGTCTACACAGGCAAGGCGATGGCCGCTCTCATCGACCGGGCGCGGCTCCGGCAGCTGCGCCAGCCGGTCATCTTCCTGCACTCGGGCGGGGTGCCCGCGCTCTTCGCGTATGCGGAGGAGCTGACGCTCTAACTGACGTTCATCCGGATGTGGCGGGCGAGCACCACGCTGTGGACGCCGAGGGCGATGAAGCCGAGCGCCACCGCCCCCAGCAGCCAGGGCCCGAGCGGCTGCGCCAGTAGATAGGTGAAGGTGCCGGTGAAGCCCTTCGCCTGGTGCGGGTCGCGGAAACGGGCGGCCAGGACGAGGAACCAGCCCATCAGCGCGAAGACCACGCCCCGGGCGACGAAGCCCATGCGGCCCAGGGTGTCGCTGAGCTCGCGCTCGGCCTTCGGCATCTCCTCTCGTTTCTCGTCCTTCCGGAAGGGCGCCCGGAGCGCCTCCACGAGCTGGCCGATTCCGCCAGCGATCCCGAGCAACCCGGCGGCTTGCGTCAGCGGCACACCGGCCGGCGCGGAGAGCAGGCGCTGGGCCAGCAGCGGGAGGCTGTCGGAGCCGCCGCCGGAACCGAAGCTGAGCAGGCCGACCGCGAAGAAGGACAGCACGCCGTAGTTGACCCCGCTCCAGGCGAAGCCCAGCCGGCTGGCGATGCCGACGGGGTCCCTGCCTCGGTGGAGTGGGTCGTAGACGGCGCGCACGAAACCCCAGAGTGAGTACGCCGCCAGCGCCAGGCTGCCCGCGACGAGGATGACGCGGCCCAGGGGGAAGCCCGCGACCGCCACCAGGCTCGACTGCTGATCGGCGGGGTGGGCGCCGCCGGTCAGGGCGAACCGCAGGGCCGCGTACCCCATGTAGCCGTAGAGCACGCCCCGGGCGACGTAGCCCGCCCGTGCCGCCAGCTCGTAGGCCGGGCTGGAGGCCGCCCTCTTGACCGACCGGTTGGCCCGCGCGGCCCGGCCCCGGGCGGGAAGGCCGCTCACGGGCTGATCGCCCTTCGCCGGCGACCGGGGGTCAGCCAGGTCCGGCTCGGGGTGGGAAGCCACCGCTCCGGCACCCAGAGCACGAAGGCGGACCATGACAGGCCGAGCAGGAACCCGCCGATCACGTCGGTCGGCCAGTGGACCCCGGCGTAGATGCGGCCCAGGCAGCCGACCAGGATCAGCAGCGCGACACCGGTCCAGAGCAGCGGCCTCAGGCTCGGCAGCAGCCGGGGTGCCAGGGCCGAGCCGAGCATGACCGCGACCCAGGTGTAGAAGACGGCGTGGCCGCTCGGGAAGCTGTAGCCCTGGGTCGGGCTGAAGACGTGGACCAGGTCCGGTGTCGGGCGGTGGCGCTGGACCATGTCCTTGACCAGGTTGTCGATCAGACTGGCGCCGGACCCGATCAGGAGCAGCCAGCCGGCGCGCCGGTCCCAGATCGCCATCAGCAGCGCGAGCAGCACACCCGCCAGCAGCTGGTAGATGCCGGCGAGGGCGTTGGTCGCGTCGAACAGGTAGACGACCGGACCCCAGGGGAAGCCCTGGACGAACAGCTCCAGCGCCCGGTCGACGACCGTGTAGAAGCCGTTGACGACGTAGTAGGAGTCGACCAGGAAGAGCAGGAAGGCGCCCAGTGAGAGCTGCCAGAGCCAGTGCCGGGCGGCACCTTGGGGCCGGCCCTTGCCGATCTGGGCAGCGGCTCGGGCAGGGCCCTGGGCCGGGTCGCTCATGCGGCGAGCACGGGGTCGGAGAGACCGCGGATGGAGAGGCCGAACAGCGTCCAGGCGCCACCCAGGAGGAGGCCGGCCAGCACGTCGGTCGGCCAGTGCTCGGCGGTGTAGACGCGGCTCACCGCGACGGCCGCGAGGAGCAGCAGGTAGAGCAGCCAGAGCAGCGCCTTGACCGCCCTCGGCAGCCGCCCGCCGAAGACCAGGATCAGGTAGGCGCCGAACCAGCTGAAGAAGACGAGATGCCCGCTCGGAAAGGAGTAGCCGGTGGTGTGGCGTACCACGTGCACCAGGCCGGCCGGCGGGCGCGGCCTCTGGACCACCAGCTCGAGCAGCTGGTAGGCGGCCCCGCTCAGCACGCCCCAACCCATGAGCCAGAAGGCGCGGCGACGGAGTAGATAGACCAACAGCAGCCCCAGGCCGGCGGCGGCGACCTGCTTCCAGCCCTCGAACCAGTCGAGTGCTCCGAAGCTCTGTGCGAGCGGCCCCCAGTTCACGGCCTGCGCCGCGCGGGCCAGGGCGAGATCGAGGGGGAAGTAAGGCCGGGTCAGCACCAGGTAGGTGTCCGCCGCGAAGGCGATCGCCGCCAGCAGCGAGATCGCGAGCAGCGGCCACCGGACCAGGCCGGCACTCGCGCGGCTGCCGTGGATATCTCTGACGCTGGCTGACGCCATCATTTTTGCCCACCTAAGTACTATCAGATTTACTGAGTCTCGCCACGGCGATAGGGGCAACTGCCGCCCGCCGGCGGGGCATAATGCGGGGACAAGTCAAGATCGCCCCGGGTCAAGGGAAGCCGGTGTTGAATCCGGCGCTGTCCCGCAACTGTGAATGGGGAGTCCTCGGGCCGCAGTGATGGCCACTGGCGCCGCCGGCGCTGGGAAGGCCGAGCTCGCAGAACCGTGATCCATGAGCCAGGAGACCTGCCCGGTGCGGCAAGCGGCGACCTCCCGCGCGGCACGGGCGGTTCCTTCCAGGCGGCGAAGGAATCGGAGAATTTCCCGGCGGGTCGGGTCTTGGACCGCCGGGAGGTAAGCGAATGCGCGAGCTTCGCAAACCGGTCAGCGCAGGACTGGCCGGACTCGTCTTCGTCGTCCTCGCCGCCTGTGGCGGTGGCTCCGGAACCGGCAGCGGCGGCATCGCCTGCGTCAATGGCAGCGCGTCCAACAAGGCCTACCTCGTGGTGGAGCACGAGTCCGGCGCCACCGTTCAGAGGTGCATCGGCTTCAGCGGCGCCCAGCTGGCCGGGGACGAGCTGTTGAAGGAGAGCGGGGTCAAGTATTCGACCCAGCACTTCAGCTTCGGTGACGCCGTCTGCTCCATCGACGGCGAGCCCAAGACGTTCGACACCTGCCTGCCCCAGGGGGCGCCCTACTGGGGGCTCTGGACGGAGAGCAAGGGCGGCGCCTGGCAGCAGGCGCAGGTCGGCTTCACGGCCCTGAAGCTCGGCCCCGGCGACGCCATGGGCTGGCGCTACACGCCGCAGACCGAGAAGAACCCGTCACCGCCACCGGCACCCAAGAGGTAAGGAGAGGCCGACCGCTGAACCCGCGCGCGCTCGCCGCCTGGTCGGCGGCTGCGCTGGTCGTGGCGTTGGGGACCACCAACCCCTGGTACCGGGGGCTGGTGGCCCTGGCCGCGGCCGCCCTGCTGGCGCGCCGGGCGCTGCCGGGCGCCAGGGTCCGTCCGCTGTTGAGGCTGGTCGTCGCGGCGGTGGCCGGGGCGGCGATCCTCAACCCGCTGGTCGGGCACGTCGGCGAGGACGTGCTCGTCACGCTGCCGCCGGCGCTGCCCGTGTTGGGTGGGCCGGTCACCCTGGAGGGCGCCGTCTTCGGGCTGGTCGCCGGGCTGGGCATCGCCGCCGCCGTGCTGGCGGTCGCGCCGCTCTCGCTCGCGGTCGAGAGCCACGACCTGGTCAACGCCCTGCCCGACCAGCTCAACCGCACCGGCGCCGCGGTCTCCGCCGCGCTCAACCTGGTCCCCGGCCTGGCCCGCGGCTACGCCGCCATCCGGGAGGCGCAGGTGATGCGCGGCTGGCGGCCGGGCGGGCCCCTGACCTGGGGCGAGGTGCTGGTCCCGACGCTTTTGACCGCGCTGGAGGACTCGGTGCAGCTGGCCGAGGCGATGGAGTCGCGCGCTTACGGGTCGGGTCGGAGGACGAGCTTCTCCAAGCCGCGCTGGCGGCTCCAGGATTCGCTGGTCGTGGCCGCGGCGGGCGTCGCCGTCAGCGTCTTCGTTGCCGCACGAGCCCTGGGCGCGGCCGCCGACTGGCACGCGTACCCGTCCCTGACGGTGCCGGAGCTGGACCTGCCGGTCCTGGCGGCCGGCCTCCTGCTTTTCGTCCCCGCCCTCATCCCGGCTTCGGGCCGGCCATGAGGCTGGCCAGCTTCGACCGGCTCCAATACTGGTATCCGGGCGCTTCCGAGCCCGCGCTGAGGGACGTCAGCCTGGCGGTGGGCGAGGGGCTGACCCTGCTCGCCGGCCCCTCCGGCGGCGGCAAGTCCACGCTCCTGCGTGCTTTCAACGGCCTGGTGCCACATTTCCACGGGGGCCGCTTCGGCGGCCGGGGACTGATCGCCGGCCTGGACCTGCTGACCACCCCGACCAGCCGGCTGGCCCGCTCGGTCGGCTTCGTCTTCCAGAACCCGGAGGCGCAGTTCGTCCACGGGACGGTCGAGCGCGACGTCGCCTTCGCCCTCGAGAACGTCGGCCTGCCCCGGAGCCGGATGGCGGACCGGGTGGAGGAGGCGCTGGCGGCGGTCGGCGCCCTGCCGCTGCGGACGCGCCGGATCGTGACCCTCTCCGGCGGCGAGAAGCAGCGGGTCGCCCTGGCGGGCGCGCTGGCGCTGCGCCCGGCCCTGGTCGTGCTCGACGAGCCGACCTCACAGCTCGACGAGGAGGGGGCGCGGGCGCTGGTCGCCGCCTGCCTGCGGCTGCGGGACTCGGGCACCGCGGTCGTCGCCGGCGAGCACCGGCTGGACCTCCTGCGGGCGGTCGCCGACCGCCCCCTGACCATCGCCGGCGGCCGGCTGGAGGAGGGCATCCCGCCGCCGGTCCCGGCCGCCCGGCACCGGCCTCCGGGCGGCTTCGGGGAGGTCGCCTGGAGGCTCGACGGAGTCAGCGCGGTGCTCGGCCAGGCCCAGGTGCTGGACGAGCTGACCCTGGAGGGCCGGAGCGGCGAGGTGGTTGCCGTGACCGGCTCCAACGGGTCCGGCAAGACGACCCTGCTGCGGGTGCTAGCGGGCCTGCTGGCGCCGGTGGCAGGCTCCATCACCCGACCTCCGGGGCGGACGGCCTACCTGCCGCAGGACCCCGGCGCGATCCTGCACCGGCCGACGGTCAGGGAGGAGGTCCAGCTCACGCTGCGGCGCTCCGGAGCCCGCGACGGACTGGTTCCCGCCCTGGAGGAGATGGGCCTGGTCGCCCTGGCCGGCCGCTACCCCCGCGACCTCAGCGGCGGGGAGCGTCAGCGAGCCGCGATCGCGGCCGTCCTGGCGGGCGTGCCGGCCCTGGCCCTGCTCGACGAGCCGACCCGGGGCATGGACGCGGCGGCCCGGCGGCGCCTGGTCGCCGCCATCGACCGGCTGGCCTCGGAGGGAGGTTCGGTGGTCGTCGCGACCCACGACGAGGAGCTGGCCGCGGCGGCCAGCTTCATCCGAGCCTCAGCACCCGGTAGCTGGCCGCCGCCTCGCTGGTCGGCCTCGCCCTCTTCCTCTGGCCGTTTGCGGGCCAGGGCGTCCCGGCGCCGGCGCCCGCGATAGCGGTCTCGGTCGGCACCCTGCTGGCACTGGGACTGCTGGAGGTGGGCGCCCGCCAGCTGGACGCCCGCCTGCTGGCCCTGCTCGCCGCCATCGCCGCCATCGACGCCGCCCTGCGCTCGGCGCTGGTCAGCGGCATCGGGGGTTTCAGCCCGATCTTCTTCCTGGTCCTCTGCGCGGGCTTCGTCTTCGGCCCGGCCTACGGCTTCCTGGCCGGCGCGACCTCGCTCCTGGTCTCGGCGCTGATCAGCGGCGGGATCGGGCCCTGGCTCCCCTACCAGGTCTTCGCCACGGGCTGGGTCGGAGTCGCCGCGGGACTGGCCGGCCAGGTCAGCCGCCGGACCTGGCTGCTGGCGGTCGTGGGCGCGCTGATGGGATTCGGCTTCGGCGCCCTGATGGACGTCTGGGACTGGACCTACTTCCGAGGCTCGCCGGAGCTGGGCTGGACGCCGGGGATGCCGGTCGGGATGGCCCTGCTGCACTTCGGGCGCTTCTACCTGCTGACGTCGCTGGCCTACGACGCCTTCCGCGCCGGAGGCAACGCGCTGATCGTTCTGCTGGTGGGGCCGCCGGTCCTGGTCGCGATGCGGCGAATGCAAGCTCGCCTCCACTTGGAGGTCCTCGCAGATGCTAGATTGCCCGTGTGACGACCTATCGCATCGGCGAGGCAGCCGAGCTGCTCGGGGTCAGCGCCGACACCGTCCGCCGCTGGGCTGATTCCGGCCGCCTGCCGACGCTCCGCGAGGCCAACGGCCACCGGGCGGTGGACGCGGCGGCGCTGGCGAAGTTCGCGGCCGAGCTGCCGGACCCGCCGGTGCGGCGCCCGATCATCCGCGAGTCCGCGCGCAACCACTTCGCGGGCATCGTCACCCGGGTCCTGAAGGACGGCGTGATGGCCCAGGTCGAGCTCCAGGCGGGGCCGCACCGGGTGGTCTCGCTGATGTCCCGGGAGGCGGCCGACGAGCTCGGCTTGGCCCCCGGTGTGCGCGCTGTCGCCAGCGTCAAGGCGACCAACGTGGTGGTGGAGGTGCCCGAGTGAGCCGCTCGCCGGCCGTTTCCCTGCTCGCCCTGCTGGCCGCCGCCTGCGGCGCGCTGCCGGCGCCGGCGCCTACGCCGGCGGACCTCGTCAGCGGGACGGTCAACGTCTTCGCCGCCGCCTCGCTGACCGAGGCGTTCAAGAAGGCCGGCGGCGATTTCGAGGCCAAGCACGGCGCGGCCAGGGTGCAGTTCAACTTCGCCGGGTCGCCGACCCTGGTGACCCAGCTCACCCAGGGCGCGCAGGCCGACGTCTTCGCCTCCGCCGACCAGCCCAACATGCAGAAGGCCCTCGACGCGGGCCTCTGCGAGAACCGGCCGCAGGTCTTCGCCAGCAACCGGCTCGAGATCGTGGTGGGCGCCGGCAACCCGAAGCACATCGCCGGCCTGGCCGACCTCGCCCGTTCCGGGCTGCTGGTGGTGCTCGCGGCTCCCGCGGTGCCGGCCGGACGCTACGCCGGCGAGGCCCTCCAGAGCGCCGGCGTCAAGGTGACGCCGGTCAGCCAGGAGACGGACGTGAAAGCGGTCGTCAGCAAGGTCGCGCTGGGCGAGGCGGACGCCGGGATCGTCTACGTCACAGACGTCAGGAGCGGAGGGGCGAAGGTCGCCGGCGTGCCCATCCCGGACCCCCAGAACGTTGTCGCGCAGTACCCCGTCGTCGAGCTCAAGAGCGCCACCAGCGCCGGCTCGGCCAAGGCTTTCATCGACTTCCTCCTGGGGGCTCAAGGCCAAAAGGACCTGGCCGCGTTCGGCTTCGGCCCACCCTGATGCGGCTGCGCCTCGAGCGCACGCCCCTGGGGATCCTCGCCCTGGCTGCAGCCGGCGGGCTGTTCTTCGTCCTGCCGCTGCTCGGCCTCCTGGTCCGGGCGCCCTGGCCGGCGGCCGTGTCCGAGCTGACCGCGCCCGCCAACCTGGTCTCCCTCCAGCTGTCCCTCCTCACCTCGCTCTCGGCGACGGCCCTGGCGCTGGTCTTCGGGGTACCGCTGGCCTGGGTCAACGCCCGGCTCGACTTCCCCGGCCGCAACCTGCTGCGCGCCCTGGTGACGCTGCCGATGGTGCTGCCGCCGGTGGTCGGCGGCGTGGCGCTGCTGCTCGCCTTCGGCCGCCGCGGGCTGCTCGGCCCCGCCCTGGCCGGGCTGGGCATCCACCTCCCCTTCACGACCGCGGGCGCGGTGCTGGCCGAGACTTTCGTCGCCATGCCCTTCCTGGTCGTCACCGTCGAAGCCGGGCTGCGCTCGCTGGACGCCCGTTTCGAAGACGCGGCCCGCACTCTCGGAGCCGGCCGCTGGTACGTCCTCCGCCGGGTGACGCTCCCCGCGCTGCTGCCCTCGCTGCTGGCCGGCGCGGTGCTCTGCTGGGCGCGCGCGCTGGGCGAGTTCGGCGCGACCATCACCTTCGCCGGCAACTTCCCGGGCAGGACCCAGACCCTGCCCCTGGCCGTCTACCTGGAGCTGGAGACCTCGCCGGACGCGGCCATCATGCTCAGCCTGGCCCTGCTGCTGGTCTCGCTGCTGGTCCTGGTCGGCCTCCGCCAGCGCTGGCTGGGGGCGGCGTGAGCCTCTCGGCCAGGGTTGGGGTCCAGCTGGGGACGCTCGACCTCGACCTCGAGCTCGAGGTCGCCGACGGCGAGCTGCTGGCCGTGCTGGGTCCGAACGGGGCCGGCAAGACCACCCTGCTGCGAGCGCTGGCCGGCCTGCTGCCGCTGCAGCGGGGGCGAGTCGTGCTGGACGGGACGGTGTACGAGGACGTGGAGCGGGGTCTCCGCCTCGCGCCGGAGAGGCGGGCCTGCGGCGTGGTCTTCCAGGACTACCTGCTCTTCCCGCACCTGAGCGCGCTGGAGAACGTCGCCTTCGGGCTCCGCAGCCGGGGGGTCGGGCGCCGCGAGGCCCGCTCCCGGGCCGCCGGGTGGCTGGAGCGGGTCGGCCTGGGAGAGCTGGTCGGGGCCCGGCCGGCGGAGCTCAGCGGGGGCCAGGCGCAGCGGGTGGCGCTGGCCCGGGCGCTGGTCACCGACCCCCGCCTGCTGCTCCTCGACGAGCCCCTCTCGGCGCTGGACGCGAGCCTCCGGCCGGAGGTGCGCCGGGAGCTCGTCCGGCACCTGGCGCAGTTCGGCGGCACCCGGCTGGTCGTGACCCATGACCCCCTGGAGGCGGCGGCGCTGGCGACTCGCCTCCTGGTCGTGGAGCAGGGCCGGCTGGTCCAGTCGGGCACCGCGGCGGAGGTCACCGCGCATCCCCGCTCGCGCTACGTCGCCGACCTGGTCGGCGTCAACCTGGTCCGCGGCCAGGCTTCCGGCGGGGTGGTGCGGCTGGCGGCGGGAGGCAGTGTCGCGGTGGCCGACTCGATCGACGGCGACGTCTTCGCCGTCATCCACCCGCGGGCGGTGGCGCTCCACCGGAGCCGTCCCGAAGGCACGCCCCGCAACGTCTGGCAGGGTGAGGCGGCGGGCGTCGACCTGCTCGGCGACCGGGCCCGGGTGCGGGTCGAGGGAGATCTCTCGCTGGTCGCCGAGGTGACGCCGGCCGCCGTCGCCGAGCTGGCGCTGGCGGCGGGCGGGCCGGTCTGGATGTCGGTGAAGGCGACCGAGGTCACCGTCTACGCTGCGTGAGGTGAGAGCCAGCACCTACCCGCTGATCGACGCGGTCGAGGCGCACGGGATCGTGCTCCGCTCGACGCCGGTGCTGCCAGTGGAGGAGGTGGCGCTCAGCTCCGCCGCCGGCCGGGTGCTGGCCGAGCCGCTGCTGGCCGGCCACGACCTGCCGGCCTGGCCGTCGAGCGCGGTCGACGGATACGCGCTTCGAGCGGCGGAGGCCGGCCGACGGCTGCGCGTGGTGGGCGAGTCCGCGGCGGGGCACCCGTTCCAGGGCCGGCTCGAGCCGGGCACGGCGGCGCGAGTGCTGACCGGCGGCGTGGTCCCGGAGGGCGCCGACGCGGTGGCGATGGTCGAGGACGTGACCGTGGAGGGCGACTGGGTTTCGGCGCCCTCGGGTCTCGGACGGGGTGCGAACTTCCATCCCCGCGGGGCGGACGCCCGGGCCGGGGAAAAGGTGCTGGAGGCCGGCCTGCCCCTGGGCGCCGCCGAGGTCGGCCTGGCGGCGGCGCTGGGGATGGCGCGGCTGCGGGTGCACCGCCGGCCGCGGGTGGCGCTCCTCTCGACCGGCGACGAGCTGGTCGAGGTGGGGGAGGAGCCGGGGCTGGGCCAGGTCGTGGACTCCAACCGCTGGGCGCTGCTGGCGGCGCTGGCCGAGGCGGGCGCCGAGGTTCGCCAGCACGGCATCGCGCCCGACCAGCCGGACGCTCTCCGGGGGCTGGTGGAATCGGCCCTGGCGGAGGCGGAGGTGCTGGTCACCTCGGGGGGCGTCTCGGTGGGCACGCACGACCTGGTCAAGCCGCTCCTGGAATCCCTGGGCGAGGTCCACGTGGGCCGCGTCAAGCTGCGGCCGGGAAAGCCCTTCACCTTCGCGACCCTGCCGGGCGGGCGGCTGGCGTTCGGGCTGCCCGGGTTCCCGGTCTCGTCGCTGATCACCTTCGAGGTCTTCGTGCGCCCGGCGCTGCGCAAGCTCCAGGGCTTCGAGCGGCTGGAGCGGCCCACGCTGCCGGTGCGGCTTGGCTATGACGCGCGGGCGGCGGGCGACCGGACGGAGTACCAGCGCGTCACGCTTTCGCGGGAGGGGCCGGAGCTGGTCGCGCGGTCGACCGGCTCGCAGTCGTCGTCGCGCCTGCTCTCCCTGGCCGGCGCGCAGGCGCTGGTGCGCATCCCGCCCGGCGGCGAGGGCATCGCGGCGGGCTCGGTGGTCGAGGCGATCATCCTCTCGCTTCCCTGAATTGGTCTGCCTTTGCCTGAAGGGGAACAGGCGTTCGTTGGGCGAGCCGGCGGGGTACAATCTAGGCCTCCAACCAATGTCCAAGCCCTTCCTTCTGCGTGCCCCCTTCGAGCCCTCGGGCGACCAGCCGAAGGCGATCGAGCAGGTCGTCGGCGGGGTCCGGGAAGGGTTGAAGGAGCAGGTCCTGATGGGCGTCACCGGGAGCGGGAAGACCAATGTGATGTCCTGGGCCATCGAGCAGCTCGGCCGCCCGGTCCTGGTCCTGAGCCCCAACAAGACGCTGGCCGCCCAGCTCTGGGCCGAGTTCCGCCGGCTCTTCCCGGAGAACGCCGTCGAGTACTTCGTCAGCTACTACGACTACTACCAGCCCGAGGCCTACATCGCCCGCAGCGACACGTACATCGAGAAGGACTCCTCGCGCAACGAGGAGATCGGCCGCCTCCGGCACGCCACCACCCAGGCGCTGCTGACGCGCCGCGACGTGATCGTCGTCGCCAGCGTCAGCTGCATCTACGGCATCGGCTCCCCGGAGGACTACATGGGCGAGTCGCTGGAGATCACCCGGGGCTCGACGCTGCGCCGCGAGATGTTCCTGCGCAAGCTCACCGAGCTCCAGTACGAGCGCAACGACTACGACCTGGCCCGGCTTCGCTTCCGGGTCCGCGGCGACGTGGTCGACCTGGTCCCCGCCTACGAGGAGAAGGTGTTCCGGGTCGAGTTCTTCGGCGACGAGATCGAGCGGATCCTGGAGCTGGACGGGACCACCGGCGAGATCCTGGGGCGGCGCGAGGACCTCAAGGTCTTCCCGGCCACCCACTACGTGACGCCGGCCGCCAAGCTGGAGCTGGCGCTCGCCGACATCGAGGTCGAGCTCGAGGAGCGGGTCAAATGGTTCGAGGAGCACGACCGCCTGCTGGAGGCCCAGCGGCTCCGCCAGCGGACCAACTTCGACCTCGAGATGCTCCGCGAGACGGGCACCACCGCCGGCGTTGAGAACTACTCGCGGCACCTGACCCGCAGGCAGCCCGGCGAGGCGCCCTACACGCTCCTCGACTTCCTGCCCGAGGACACCATCCTCTTCGTCGACGAGTCGCACGTGGCGGTTCCCCAGGTGGGCGGCATGCTCGGCGGCGACCGCTCCCGGAAGGGCCCCCTGGTCGAGTACGGCTTCCGGCTGCCGTCGGCCTTCGACAACCGGCCGCTGTCCTTCGACGAGTGGGAGGAGCGCGTCAACCAGGTCGTCTACGTCTCGGCCACGCCCGGGCCCTACGAGATGCGCCGGAGCCAGCGGACGGTCGAGATGATCGTCCGGCCCACCGGCCTGGTCGACCCGGTCATCGAGGTGCGCCCGACCGAGGGCCAGGTCGACGACCTGGTGGCCGAGGTCCGGAGGCGGGCCGAATTGGGCCAGCGCTCGCTGGTGACGACGCTCACCAAGCGCTTCGCCGAGGACCTGACCGACTACCTCAAAGAGATGGGGATCCGGGTCAACTACATCCATTCCGACATCGACACCATGGAGCGGATCGAGATCCTCCGCGACCTCCGGCTGGGCAGCTTCGACGTCCTGGTCGGCATCAACCTGCTGCGCGAGGGCCTCGATCTCCCGGAGGTCGCCTTCATCGCCATCCTCGACGCCGACAAGGAGGGCTACCTGCGCGCCTACCGGTCCTTCATCCAGATCATCGGCCGGGCCGCCCGCAACGTCGACGGCCACGTCGTGATGTACGCCGACAAGATGACCGACTCCATGCGGCAGGCGATCGAGGAGACCGACCGCCGGCGAGCGATCCAGTTCGCCTACAACCAGGAGCACGGGATCACCCCGGCGACGGTGATCAAGGCCATCTACAACCTCCAGGTCGAGAAGGCCGAGATCGCCGCCGACGCCGCCGAGCTGGCCGGGGCCGCCGGGCTGCCGCGGGAGGACCTGATCGCCATCGTCCGCGACCTCGAG
>Ga0209577_10003907_pt1 | contig 14062 bp, 11 predicted proteins | sample GraSoiAngelo_109_FD_185874 | JGI IMG/M metagenome (GOLD analysis project Ga0209577, IMG submission 185874) | Grasslands soil microbial communities from the Angelo Coastal Reserve, California, USA - 14_0903_12_20cm (SPAdes) (version 2) | ecosystem: Environmental > Terrestrial > Soil > Grasslands...
ACAGGAAGAACTGGTCGTCGGGATCGAAGAACGCGTTCGAGCCATCCCGGAACAGGGACTGGTGAGTGTGCATCCCCGATCCGTTGCGACCGAACAGCGGCTTGGGCATGAACGTGGCGTGCAGTCCGTGCTTCATCGCGTATTCCTTGACCGTGATCCGGTAGGTCATGCAGTCGTCGGCCATCTTCAGCGCGCCGGCGTAGCGCATGTCGATCTCGTGCTGGCTCGGTCCCACCTCGTGGTGCGCGTACTCGGTGTGGATTCCGAGCTGATCGAGCGCCAGCACCGTCTCGCGGCGCAGGTCGGATCCCGCGTCGAGGGTCGTCAGATCGAAGTAGCCGCCCTCGTCGAGCACCTCGGTCGAACGGGAATCACGGAAGTAGAAGTACTCGAGCTCCGGCCCCACGTAGAAGTGGTCGAAGCCCATGTCCCCGGCCCGCGCCAGCGCTCGCCGCAGCACGTGCCGGGGGTCCCCTTCGTAGGGCGTGCGCTCGGGCGTGTGGATGTCGCAGAACATCCGCGCCACCCCCTGCTCCGCCGGGCGCCACGGCAGGATCGCGAACGTGCTCGGATCCGGCATCGCGATCATGTCCGACTCCTCGATCGGGTTGAACCCGGTGATCGAGGAGCCGTCGAAGCCCATCCCTCCCTCGAACGCGTCGCCGAGCTCGGTGGCGTTGATCGAGAACGCCTTGAGCTGCCCGAGGATGTCGGTGAACCACAGGCGGACGAAGCGGATGTCGCGCTCCTGCACGAGCGACATCACGTCCTCGGCCGTCAGTGGCGCGGCGGTGCTCATCATGCCGAGCGAACGTTACTTGCTCGGGATGCGTCGGCGGTACCCTCGTGCGGTGCGGTCGCGGTCGGCATTCGCGGTGCTGGTGCTCGTGCTCGTCGGGTGCGGCTCCTCACAGGCCTCCTCGCGGTCTCGGGCCCAGGCTGCGGGCGATGGGTGCGGCCCCGCGTCCGCGAGGACGCTGGCCGCCGACTCGGTGGCCAGGATCTACGACACGGGCGCAAGCGTCTACGGATGCTCGACGACCTCCCGGCGAAGGTTCCGCCTCGGCTCCTCGTCGTCGTCGCTCCGCGAGGGCCGCGTCGGGCCGGTCGCGCTTGCGGGCGCCGAGGCGGCGTACGGTCTTGCGTTCCACAGCGTTGACACCGGGAGCGCAGAGGTTGTCGTCCGCCGCCTCACGGATGGCAAGGTGCTGCATACGGCCGCGGCGATCTCGAGGCCGGCCGGCCCGGAGTCGTTTGGTTCGGTGACCGCGCTCGTGGTGAAGGGCGACGGCGCCGTCGCCTGGATCGGCGAGGGAAGCTCGATCGTTGGCCGGGGCCACGAGATCGAGGTCCACAGGCTGGACAGCCGCGGTCAGGCGGAGCTCGACCACGGTGCCGGCATCGCCCCGAGCTCGCTACGGCGGCACCGATCGCGGCTGACCTGGGCCCACTCCGGGCGTCAGCGCACCGCGACGCTTCGCTGACCGGCTCAGACGCCGACGGTCGCCCGGGGCGCGAGCCAGCGCTCGGCCCAGCGCTGGAGCTCGGACAGAGCGGGCTCGAGCTCGCGACCCATCTCCGAGAGCGCATACTCGACGCGGAGCGGCGGTCCGGGATGGACCGTCCGCTCGACGATGCCGCGGGCCTCGAGCTCCTTCATCCGCTCGGACAGGAGCCGGTCGGAGAGCTCGGGCACGGCGTGGGCCACCTCAGAGAAGCGGAGCGGTCCCTCCATCAGCACCCGGAGGATCGCGCCGGTCCACCGCCTGCCCACGAGCTCGACTGCCTCGTGGTAGAGCGGACAGCAGCCGGAGCGCTTTCCCCGGTGCGCGCTGTCCGTTTCCTCGCGGGCGCCCATCTCGGGGGCGAAGCTTACGCTGCCTTCAGCGCGCGGGAAGCCTCGCTGGAGCCGTCTACCGGGACCTCCCCGGCGACGTTGACCATTGCCGAGAACGTCTCGAGCGCCAGGGCGGCGATCGCTTCGAGGATCTGCTCGTCGTCCCAGCCGGCCTCGCGGGCCTCCTCGTGGAGATGGACGGGGGTCCGTCCGCGCTCCTCGAGCAGCGCGTGGAGGTACCGCAGCAGCGCGGCCTCGCGCGAGTCGTTCGAGGTGAACTGCCTGGCCAATGCGACCTCGTCGATCGCCAAGCCTGCCGCCCGCGCCGTGCGCGAGTGCATCGCGATCCCCGGCTCGGACCGGTAGTACTCGGCCACCGCCAGCGCGATCCGCTCGAGCGTCGCCAAGGTGAGCTTGCCGTGCCGCAGCTCGGAGCGGAAGCGCGCATAGGCGCGAAGCGCCGCCGGCGAGCCCGCCAGCACGCCGAGGAAGTTCGGCAACTGGCCACCCGTCGCGAGCGCGCCCCGCAGCACCGGGACCGAGCCCTCGGGCGCCGTGAGGTCGTCGTGGATCTGGAACCTGCTCATGGAGTTCTTCATTGTTCGATCACCGAAGGAAACGCGGTGTTTCCTATCTTTTCTGGACCTGCTTACGGTTTATAAGTCTACCTTCGGCGGGTCTCCCGCACAAGGAGTTCGTCTGCTTAAGACGTCCACCGGGGGCAAAGGCTTCCGCACGTCAGGCGGTCCGCAGCCCCCTGCGTTCCGGAGGTGCACCTCAAACGAGGTGACACCCGCCACTTCCCCTTATACGTCAGCGGATAAACGAAGGATCATCCGAAGCGAGGAGATCCATAAGAGACCGCGTGCGCGAGCCCGTGAGAGAACCCCGATCGCCGGCCCGAAACCGCGTCCCCGAACCGGTTTACACGTGAGAGCTGGCCGCCGCCACGAGCAGCAGCAGGATCCCCAGGAACACCGCCCACATCGCGACGCGGTCGGGCCTGAAGCCGGCGCGCTCGTGCGGCAGCCGGGCCGGCCGTCTGCGGCTCTCGCCGGTCGACCACGGCAGGTTGCGCTCGGCGCCCCGGCCGGTGATCGTCACCGTGCGCCGCACCGGGATCCCGTCCCGGGATCGCACCGGCATCCCATCCCGGGAGGCCGAGGGGGGAGCGGATTCTGGCACTGCTCTCGGTGTGGGGGGGCGGCGCGGGGCGGGTGTAACGGCTGCCGGATGGGTGGTCGAGCGAGCCCCCACGGGGCCGGCAGCCGGACGAGTCGTTGGCCGGACGCCGTCGAGCGAGCGCAGATGCGCCCGGGCCCGCGGTCGGGTGGTCTCGCGAAATGCCTCCTGCCAAACCTCGTCCTCGATCCGGATCGCCTCCGGCGGGACCGACGCGCGTGCGCGGTGCATATGTGAACCGTCCTCTTTCGCCTGCTTACGGGGTTAGCTGACGGGCTTGCGCCGAAAGAGTGACGCTACGCGCGGACGCGATTCGCCCCAACAAGTGGGTCCCCCGCTTCCTCTCGCTCCGGCGGCGGAACGAGACTGGGAATTCAGCTTTTACGGGGGCGGCATCTTAACACCGCTCCGATCAGGATGCGCGGAGAACCCCGCACGTTGCAGCTACTCCTTGCCGGCCACCTTGGCGACGAACTGGGCCACGTCGCGGGCCTGGGTCCCCTGGAGGATCGCCGCGGGCATGTTGCCCTGACCGAGACAGTTCGTCGGCGCGCTGGTCGACGGTGGATCCTGAAGGCAGCCGTAGGTGATCGTGTGCGCGACCAGCGTATAGGCCGGCTTCAGCATGTCGAGGTTGGGCCCGACCTTTCCGACCGCGTTGGCGGCAGCGAGGGTGTGGCAAACGCCGCAGTGCTGACCGAACAGCTCGCGGCCCTTCTTCTGGGCGGCGGTCAGCTTGATCCCGCCGACCTGGGCGTTGGCGTTGGAGTGATTGCCGACCAGGAAGAGCAGCGGAATCGCCACCCCGAACCCGATGTAGATCGCCAGGAAGATCACCGCGGAGGCCTTGCGCGCTCCGGCCGTCTGCGACTGCAGCGTCGCCCGGGCGCCGCCGACCCCCCCGCGGACGGCGATGAAGAACACGACGAGTCCGAGCAGGACCCAGAAGACGACGAACAGCCAAGTCCCAAGCACAGTGGGCGCGGACCTTATCGCGCGGGCGGGCGCGATGGCGGAGTCGCCCCCGGGCGGTTCCTAGCCGTCGCCGGGGTGAGCGCGGACGGTTCGCCCTAGCGCCGCCGGCCCGAGGCGAAGCTCATCACCGGCGGCGCAACCGCGCGGAAGTCCTCGGCCTCGGCGGCCTCTCCCTCCCGGGCGGGGTCGCGCCGCGAAGCCTCCTGTGCCGCCCGTCCCCGCCTGACCTGCTCGTCGAGCATCGAGAAGTCCTTGACCTCGGCGAGGATCTGATCGGGCGCCGCAATCGACCCCACCCGGTCGACCAGCACATTGATCGCGCCTCCGGCCGCCGGCAGCTTCTCGAGCTTGCCCTCGATCAGCATCAGCGGCTCGGTCCTGACCACGAGGCGGTGGCGCTCGTACACCTGCGCCGGGACGATCAGGTTGACCGTCCCGTGCTCGTCCTCGAGCAGGATGAACACGATCCCGTTCGCCGTCCCCGGGCGCTGCCGGGCCACGACCAGACCGCCCACCTGCACCCGACTCGCGTGCGGAAGCGTCTCGAGGTCGCGGCTGGTCACCGCGTTCTCCGGCATCCGGCCCCGCAGGAGCGCCATCGGATGCGATCGCGTGGTGAGCCCGGTGGAGGAGTAGTCGGCGAGCATCGCCTCCCAGTTCGAGAGCTCACTCAGCCTGGGCGGCGCCGGGAGGTCGAGCGGCAGCGCCAGCTGGGTACCGCCGGGTACGTCGTGCCCGGGCGCTGCGACGCCGAGCTGCCACAGAGCCACGCGACGATCTCCGTCCACGAGCGAGTCGCACGCCCCCGACCACGCAAGCAGCTCGAGCGACGGCGAGCCGGCTCCCGCACGCGAGGCCAGATCGGACAGGCTCCGGAAGCGTCCGCCCGCCTTGCGCGCCGCGACCAATTCCTTGACCTCCTGCTCGCGCACGCCTTTGACATAGCCGAGGCCGATCCGGACGCTCCCCGATCCATCGAGCTCGCACTCGGCCTCGCTCTCGTTGACGTCGGGCGCGAGCACCTCGACCCCCCGTCGCTGCGATTCGTGAACGAGGGCGTCGGGCGGATAGAACCCCATCGGCTGCTCGTTCAGCAGCGAGGACAGGAGCTCCGGCCCGTAGTGCACGCGCAGCCAGGTCGACTGGTAGGCAAGCAGGCCGAAGGCGGCACCGTGCGCCTTGGGGAACCCGAAGCCCGAGAATCCCCTGACCATCTCGAACACCCGCTCGGCGCACGCCTCGTCGACCCCGTGCTTGCGGCAGGCGCCCTCGACGAACCGCCGGTGGTACGCCTCGATCGCCGCCTCGGAGCGCTTGCGGCTCATCGCCCGCCGCAGTCCCTCTGCCTCGCCCACCGAGAAGCCGGCGAACGCGATCGCCACCTCGATCACCTGGTCCTGGAAGATGATCGTGCCGAGGGTCTCGCGGAGCACGGGCTCGAGCGACGGATGCTCGTAGGGGACCTCGTAGCCTGGATCGGCCCGGAGTCGCTGACGGCGCTCGATGTACGGGTTGACCGCGCCGCCCTGGATCGGCCCGGGCCGGACGATCGCAACCTGGATCGTCAGATCCTGGAGGGTCTCGGGACGGGTCCGGTACAGCGACTGCATCTGCGCCCGGCTCTCGATCTGGAAGACCCCGGTCGTATCGGCCGTCTGGATGCACTCGTACGTCGCCGGATCGTCGTATGGGATCGTCGAGAGATCGACCCGCTCCCCGCGGGTGCGTGCGATCAGCTCGACGCACCGTTCGACCGCCGAGAGCATCCCCAGCCCTAGCAGGTCGATCTTCAAGAAACCCGCGTCCGAGCAGGAGTCCTTGTCCCACTGGACGATCTGGCGGCCCTCCATCGCCGCGGGCACGATCGGGCAGCAGTCGATCAGCGGCCGGGTTGCCACCACCATCCCGCCGGAGTGCTGACTGAGGTGGCGCGGCAGGCCGTGAGCCTCGGCCGAGAGCCGGGCCAGCCATTCCCAGCGGCCCGTCTTTCCTCGGGCCGTGCCCCCGAAAGCGCTGTCGATGTCCTTGGCCACCTCGCGCGCGTCCCATCCTTCGCTTCCCCGGGCCACCCTTTCGATCTCACCAGGCGGCAGCCCCAGCGCCTTTCCGAGCTCACGGATCGCCCCACGCGCCCTGTAGGTGGGGAACGCGGCCACGAGCGCCGAGCGCTCGCGTCCGAAGCGGTCGTGCACGCGAGGGATCAGCTTCTCCCGGATGTCCCGCGGGAAGTCGAGATCGATGTCGGGCAGCGAGGTCAGTTCCTCGTTGAGAAAGCGCCCGATCAGGAGCTCGTTGGCGATCGGATCTACGTGTGAGAGGCCGGTCAGGTAGCAGACGATCGAGGACACGCTGGAGCCACGGCCGCGACCCGGCGGGAGCAGCGCACGCGCCGTGTCGGGCCCGCGAACCTCGACCGCGACCTCGCGGGCGAGCTCGAGCATGTCGTGGTGCAACAGGAAGAACCCCGGCAGCCCGAGCGCCTCGATGATCCGGAGCTCCTCCCGGAGGCGGGCGGTCGCAGCGTGGCACAGCCGCGAGCGAGCGCCCGAGTAGCGCTCCCCCAACCGGGTGTCGCACAGCTCGGCCAGCCGGCGCATCGCCTCCACATCCTCGGCGCCCGGATAGCGGTAGCCCAGATCGCTGCGTAGGTCGAACTCCAGGCGCTCGGCCAGCCGGGCCGTCTCCGCGACGGCTTCGGGATGCTCTCCAAAGCGCGCCGCCATCGCGTCCGGCGAGGCGAGCACGTGGCTGTGGTTGCCGCGCCGCTCGGGCTCGGAGGCATCAAGCGTCGAGTGCAGGCGAACCGCGACCAGCGCATCCTGGAGCGGCGCGCGGGCGCGAGCGTGGGCATGCACGTCGCCGGTGGCCACGCACGGCACGCCCAGGCGCCTGGCCAGCCGCTCCAAGCGGCGGTTGCGGGCGCGGTCACCATACAGGAACGGCCGCTGCAGCTCGATCCGCAGGTGGCCGGGACCGAACGCGTCGAGCAGCCGCCGCAGGGTCGGCTCGTCGTGGACTCCGTGCAGCGCGCAGCCGCTCAGACAGACCAGTCCCTGGGAAAATTCGAGCACATCGCGGAGCGACACGAACGCTTGCGAAGGCGGCCCCGGCTTCTCGCGCGTATGCGCGTGCGCGCGGGTCAAGATGCGGCACAGGTTGGACCAGCCGCGAGCGTCCTCGACCAGCAAGGTCAGGTGCCGCCCGTCGTCGAGATCCACCTCCGCCCCGTGGATCGGCCGCAGCCTCAGCGCCCGGGCCGCGACCGCAAACTCCATCGACCCGGAGACCGAGTTGTGGTCGGTCAGCGCGAGCGCTTCGTGGCCGAGTTCGAGCGCGGACGCGACCAGCTCATCCGGAAGCGACGCTCCGTCGAGGAACGAGAACGCCGAATGGCAGTGGAGCTCGACGTAGCCCATACGAACAGATGTTCGCACGGGCTACGGACGAACGTCCTCCTACGGCGCGCCGTTCCAGAGCCTGCGCACGATGCTGTACATCAGCCCCGAGGTCTCGCCGTTCGAGGGGCAGCACGGCGGGCCGCCGGGAGCGCTGATACCGATCTCGAGGTGCGGGGCGTCGGAGATCCCGACCTGCCCACAGCCGACGTCGGCGATCGGCTGCCCCGTCGTCACGTGGTCTCCGACGTGCACGAGCGCCGGCTTCGCGTGCCCGTAGTAGATGTAGCGTCCGGCGTACTGCCCGCTCGCGACCTTCAGGACCGGGGCATACGGCCCGAACCCGTCGATTCCCTCCTGCACGATCGTGCCGGAGGTGATCGCCACCTCGACCGCACTCGACCCGCAGGCATTGTTGACGGTGCCGATGTCGACCCCCTGATCCTGCGACCAGTCGGAGGGTGACAGCACACGACGCGCGGGGCGGATCGGAAACACCCACCCAGACGAGCCGGTGGTGCCACTACCGCCGCTGCCGCTCGTGGTGTGGTGCTGGCGCGAGCCACCCTTCACCACCTTGCCGCTCCGCACCCAGCTCTGGAGGGTCGTGGCGGTGCGGACACCGACGGTTCCGCTCGGCGGGCTGAGGCTCGCGGCGATCTGAAACTGCTTGACCGACTGCTTGGTCGCGGGCCCGAAGCTGCCGTCGACCGACGTCCGGATTCCCGCTCGGCCCAACCACGACTGAAGCGTCCTCACGTCGCCTCCGCTGTCGCCTTCCCTCAGCACCCGTCCGAACGGCGATCCGTTGGCGGCGAGCGCGGGGCCGCTCAGGGCGCTCCAGCCGATCGCCGCGACGGCCGGCAGCGACATCACAGCCGCGACCAGCAGGGCTCCGACCGGCGCACGTCCTCCGACTTTCCTACCTGGACCAAGGATCTTTGGCACGCGAGCGTTCCTCCCGCAGCGTGGGTTTTCATTGGGCCTGGTGCCTACGGAGTTAGCTGACGGGCTAGCGCTCGCCGGACGAGCGCTTCCTGCGGATCACCGCGGGATTAGCCCCAAACTTCTTGGGTTCCCCGTTCCCCGGCATTGGCGGCGCCGGGGATTCGGCACGTGCATTGAACACGATCGCGGCAACAAATGTTGCGGTGGGACGTTCTGCAATATCTCTCGCAGGTATCGGCCGGCGGTTCTCCCGGGGTCGGCCGGCGGTTCTTCCGGGTCGAAGCCGGCGGTTCTTCCGGGTCGAAGCCGGGCGGTTCTCCCGGGACGAAGCCCGCGGTTCTTCCGGCGTCAGGCCGCGCCGGCCACCTGCGCCAGATCGCGCTCGGGCTCGATTCCCCACCGCTGAGCGACCTGCTCGAGCCTCTGATCGAGGCCCCAACGATCCGGTCGGACCTCGCCCGAATACTCCGGGCTCGCGCCCTTCAGCGCCATGCAGCCGGTGTTGTCGCCGATCGACCGGATCTCCTCGACGTCGGCGGCCCTCAGCCGGAGCTCCGCCGGGATCGCCGCGAGCTCCGCGCGCTTGTCCTCGATCGGCCGGGAGTGCGGGCCGAGCTCCTGGATCAGGGTCGGGACCACGCACTCGACCGCGCCGTGCGCGAGGTTCCACTGGCACGCGAGCTGGATCATGGTCAAGCCGGTCCGCACGGCGATCGGCCGCATCGAGCTCATCTTCTCCCGTCCCGCCTCGATCCAGCCGTCCGGTCTGAAGGAACGATGATCGTGCTGCGCGAGCTCCTGGCCGGGCAGCACGTCGTCGAAGAACAAGCCACCGTAGTCCACGACTCGGGAGATCACCTTCACATCCCGGGTGGCCGCCGCGCCCAGGCACAGCTCGCCGGGCCACGGCTCGAGCGGATTGAGGATGATCATCGCCCAGTCGATCGCTTCGCCGAAGCGTTCGAGGCAGTCGATCACGTCGAGCGTGAACCCGTTGGCGGGCCCCGGGGCCACGCCGATCAGCCGCGTGAGCCCGGCGTCGCGGAGCGCCGCCATCCCATCCCACACCGCCTCGCTGGTGTACCCGGTCCGGTCGGGATTGTGGAGCAGCAGCAGATCGAAGCCGTCGATCCCGCAGCGCTCGAGGCTACGCTCGGTCGCCATTCGCAGGTAGTCCGCGTAGCCGTCTTCGGAGCGTAGGCGGGAGTCGGTGAAGCGGGGGAATCCGCGCGGACCATCGCGCTCGCCCTCGTAGAAGTCGTGCCCCACGGCGCCGACCACGCATACCCGATCACGGTCCGCGTCCGCGAGCGCCCGCCCGAGCATCCGGTCGGCTTCGCCCTCGCCGTACACGTCGGCCGTGATCACGGTCCGGATCGCCTCGTCCGGCGCGATCAACGACACGAAGCGCTCGTCGCCGATCGGCTCGCCGAAGCGCATGAACCGCCCGCCGCTCCAGGTGCCGACGGCGACCGGGCCGGGATCGACTGGGCCCGGATGATCGATCGGCGAGCGGTGATCTCCCATCGCGCGATCAGTTTAGGAGTGCTATCGCTGCCGCCACCACCTCCCGCTCTCCATCTCGCAGAACACCACCTCATCGCGCCCGCACACCGTGACGATCTCCCAGTAGCGGCGCCGCAGCGGCCGGTCGGTCCACCAGCGGTCCTCGACCAGCCATGACTCCCGCACCGCGTCCACCACCCGACCGCCGACCTCGACCGGCCGACCGTCGTCCCGGGCGGTGACCGCCGCTCGTCGCGGCACCGCAAGACGGCGCGGCCCGCTCATTCCGCCGCTCCGGTATCACAAGACACAACTGCTGTGTAAAGCTTACACAGTTTCTGTGTAATCAGCCTGATAGCATCTAACATGTGCGGCAGGCCAGCGGCGACCTCTTCCCGACCGATGCTCCGATTCCGGCGAGCCAGATGATCGGACGCGCCGATGACGTCCGAGAGATCGCGACGGCGCTCGAGAACGGGACCAACCTGATCGTTGCCGCCCCTCGCCGAACCGGCAAGACGAGCGTGTGCGACGCCGCTCTCGGCCGGCTCTCGCGCCGCGGCTACTACACGGTCCATCTCGACCTGTTCAGGATCGCCGACGCTGCGGAGCTGGCCGAAACGCTCACTCTGGCCGTGATTGCCAACCGGTCCGCGGTCCGCCGCGTGATCCGGCGCGCTCGGGACCTCGGTCGCACGGCGCTGACGGCCGCGCAATCGGCGGCCATCCTCAAACTGCAGGGACAGCTCGGCGAAGCCGTCGAAGTGGCGATCACGCCGGGGTTCGCCGCCCAGAATCCCGAGCGCGCGCTGGACCTCGCGCTCGAGCTGCCCGAGCGAGTGGCCGGCGCCGACGGCCGTCGGCTGATCCTCTTCTTCGACGAGTTCCAGGAAGTCGCCAGCGAGCGGCGTCCCTACGGAGACCCCGACGTGGTCACCAAGCGGATGCGCGCGATCTTCCAGCGCAGCACGCGCGTCAGCTATCTGTTCGCCGGCAGCCTCGAGCACGTGATGCGCGACCTGTTCGCCCCCAGCCGGCGTGCGTTCAGCGGCTTTGGCGGTTTTCACTCGCTGCGTCCGATCACGATCGAGGACTGGTCGCGGGGACTCGCCGAGCGGTTCGCCGCCGACGATTGCACTATCGATCCACCCGCTCTCGCTCGGATCATCGAGCTCGGAGGGCTGCACCCCAGGGCGACGATGCGGATCGCCCAGCAGACCCACCTCGTATCGGTCCAGCTCGACCGCAGAGAGATCGATCTGGACATCGTCGAGCTTGGGTACAACGCTGCGCTCGCCAGCGACGTGCCGACGATGGAGCAGACGGTCGAGCACATCAGGCGGCTGCACAAGAATGCCCTTCAGGTCGCTCGGGAGCTCGCGCGCCAGGAGTCGATCTCGAGGCGACTGGCGCCGGCGATCCGGGATCGAGTGCTGAAGCTGCTGCTTCGCGCGGGAATCGTCGAGCACGTCGCCCGAGGCGACTGGCGGATCGTCGATCCTCTGTTCCAGGCATACCTCCGGAGGCTCGATCCGCTGGGCTAATTACACATAACCTGTGTAATCTCACTACAGATTCTGTGTAACAACTCATCCCTCGAACGGCGTCAGCACCGCGCGGCGCTCGGGGACGCGCGAATCGGGATCCACCTCGAGCACGCGCAGGGCGGCGTCGGACCCGGCCGCGGCGCGAGTCTGGCGGATCGCCTCACGCAGCCGCGCCCGCCGGGCTTCCGCGGGATCGTCAAGGAGACCACGCTGATCTGACGCCGGGGGCCCGAACCGCTCGACCGCCAGCCGCAGCTCCTCCGCCGGGGCGGGGATCAGCGCCAGGCGCGGAGCCAGCGCCAGCCGCATCCGCACCCGGTCGGCCAGCGCCTCGCGGAACACCACCTGCTCGCGCCAGGTTCCGCCGTCCTCCACCAGGACCGCCGACAAAGCCAAAGCCCGGATCGTCCGCCCGCGCCGCTCACGCCGCGCCAGCACGCGATCGATCAGCAGGCCGAGCCCGCGCTCGAGCTGGAGGCCCGATCCGGCCTCCGGCAGCTCGAGCGACTCGCGCACCATCTCGCCCGCAGGCCTCGGCCGGAGCGCTCCGTCGCCCCCGCAGGCCAGCTCGTGCGCGAGCAGCCCGGCCCTCCCAAATCTGTCCGCAAGCGCCGCCGCGGGCAAGCAAGCCAGCTCACCGAGCGTCGCCACCCCGAGCCGCTCGAGCGCCTCGGGCAGCTCGGCCAGCGCGGGACGAGCTCGCAGCAGCGCCACGGGCATCGAGGCCAGGAACTCGCGCGCCTGCGTACGGTCGCCCGAGACGATCACCGGCCGCCGCGCCCGCGCCCGGGTCGCCGCCGCCACAGCGGCGAACCGCGTCGGCGCGACACCGAAGCGCGCTGACGCCCGCAGCGCCCGGCGCGCCGCTCCCAGCACGCCTTCGATACCGCCGTAGAGCCGCAGCATCCCCTGGGCCTCGAAGCACACCAGCCCCGGTCGCTCGGGCTCGACCGAGGCCCCGATCGACTCGAGCCGCACCAGCAGCCGCTCCCAGGCATCGGCCACGCCCGCGGGATCGGGCGGCACCAGCGTCAGCCGGGGACAGCGCGCAAGCGCCTCTCCCAGCCGCATCCCGGGATGAACGCCGAACGCCTCCGCGGCGAGCGACACCTCGCCGACCATCTGCACGCCCCCCGGCTCGGGCGCCAAGGCGCAGGGCGTCTGCAGCAGCTCATTCCGGTCACCCGCGGCCACGGTGAGCTGGAACCGGGGAAACAGTGCGCAGACGACCACTCCGTGCATACGAACACATGTTCGCACACTCGGAGGACGAGCGCCAGCTCAAACCTCGCACTGCAGGTCGCGGATCAGTCACGACTCCAAGCGCGGCGAATAACGCCTTCTCTGCGGTGGTACGGTCCCCAACATGGCGCCGCCCAACCCGCTCGATCTCGCCGCTCAGAGCGTTCGTACGCTGCGCGCCTTCGGCCGGCGGTTCCCCGTCGGCGGCGATGTGCTGGCCCCCTCGCTCGAGGACGCGGTGGGCGGCCGTACCGTCCTGATCACCGGCGCCTCCTCGGGAATCGGCAAGTCGACCGCGCTGAAGATCGGTGAGGCGGGCGGCACGGTGCTGCTCGTCGCCCGGACCGAGGAGAAGCTGAACGAGGTCGCCCGCCAGATCGAGGACCTCGGCGGTATCGCGTACGCCCATCCCTGCAACCTGTCCGAGATGGACGACATCGACCGGATGGCGGCGGAGGTGCTCGATCAGCACGGGCACGTGGACATCCTGGTTAACAACGCCGGCAAGTCGATCAGGCGGTCGATCGAGCGCTCCTATGAGCGCTTCCACGACTTCCAGCGGACCATGCAGCTCAACTACTTCGGGCCGGTCAAGCTGATCCTCGACCTGCTCCCCTCGATGCGCGAGCGCCACTCGGGGCACATCATCAACATCTCGACGATCGGGCTGCAGGTCAACACGCCGCGATTCGCGGCGTACGTCGCCTCCAAGGCGGCGCTCGACGCGTTCAGCCGCTCGATGGCCCCCGAGGTCGTCGGCGACGGGGTCCACGTCACGACGATCTACATGCCGCTCGTGCGCACGCCGATGATCGCGCCGACCAAGCTCTACGACCGGTTCCCGACGCTCAGCCCCGAGGAGGCCGCCGGGCTGATCACGGACGCGATCCGCAAGCGCCCCAAGCGGATCGGGACCACCATGGGCAACATCGGCCAGCTCGGGTACGCGATCGCGCCCGGCGCACAGGACCTGGTCGCCAACCGCGCCTACCACCTGTTCCCGGAAGGCGACGGCGGCCCACGCAAGCGCGAGGAGGACACACCCGAGCAGCGCGCGTTCGTGCGAGCGACGCGCGGAGTCCACTGGTAGCGAGACACCGGAGGTATCGCGTGAAGCTCGAGGGCATCCACCACATCACCGCGATCACCGCCGAGGCCCAGCAGAACGTCGACTTCTACGCGGGGGTGCTCGGGCTCCGCCTGGTCAAGAAGTCGATCAACCAGGACGACACCTCCGTCTACCACCTGTTCTACGGGGACGAGCAAGGGGACCCCGGCGCCGACATCACGTTCTTCGAATACCCGGGCGTGCCCCGGGGCCGCCCCGGGGCCGGGATGATCCACCGGATCGTGTGGCGTGTCCGCAGCCCAGAAGCGCTCGACTTCTGGGCCGACCGGCTCTCGAAGCACGGCTACGACTCGACGCGCAA
>Ga0209577_10003908_pt1 | contig 14060 bp, 10 predicted proteins | sample GraSoiAngelo_109_FD_185874 | JGI IMG/M metagenome (GOLD analysis project Ga0209577, IMG submission 185874) | Grasslands soil microbial communities from the Angelo Coastal Reserve, California, USA - 14_0903_12_20cm (SPAdes) (version 2) | ecosystem: Environmental > Terrestrial > Soil > Grasslands...
ACGGCAGTGCAAGTCGTCGAGTCAGGAAACAACGTGTTTCTGGGAGGGATGCTCGTGACCCCGACCCCACTCATCCAGGCGCTGGTCGCCCGCGGGGAGGAACTGCAGGACGTTGAGCTCTTCACGGCACTCGTGATTGGCCCCGCACCCTACACTGACCCACGCTGGGCGGGGCACTTTCACGTGCGCACATGCTTCGTCAGTGCTTTCGACCGGGCTGGTGTCAACGCCGGGCGTGTCAGCTACATCCCGATCTATCTGTCCTCTATTCCCAAACTCTTCATGCCAGGCGGGCCATATCCCCTCGATGTGGCGTTCATTCAGGTCTCGCCCCCCGACAAGCACGGCTATTGCTCGCTCGGCCCGTCCGTCGATTTTACGCGTGCTGCCGTCGATCATGCCCGGCAGATCGTCGCCCTCGTCAATCCCAGCGTGCCCAGGACCTACGGCCATAGCTTCGTGCATGTTTCCCGGCTAGATTATGCGGTGAAGTGGGAGGGGCCCCTCTATGACGTGAAAGGAGAACCACCCGACGAGACACAGCGAGTAATCGGTCGGTATGTAGGGGAGCTGATCGAGGATGGGGCGACGTTGCAACTGGGCATCGGCGCCATTCCCGATGCCGCGCTGCAGACACTGACCGATCGGCGCGACCTGGGCATCCATAGCGAGATGTTCTCCGATGGGGTGATCGACCTCGTCGAGCGGGGAGTCATTACCGGGGCCCGCAAGACCCGCGATCGCGGCAAGATGGTCGCCTGCTTTCTCATGGGGTCGCGCCGCCTGATGGACTTTATTGATGATAATCCCATGGTCAAGATGTACCCGGTGACCTACACCAACGACCCGCAAATCGTTCGCCAATTCGACCATTTTGTGTCCGTCAATAGCGCTTTGCAGGTGGATCTGACCGGGCAGGTGTGTGCCGAGTCGATTGGCACCCTCCAGTATAGCGGGGTGGGAGGGCAGATGGATTTCATGCGTGGGGCCGCCCTGGCTCCTCATGGGCGAGCGATTCTGGCACTGTCGGCAACGGCTCGTGCGCCCAAGACCAGTGCGGGGACACCGCCCTCTAAGTATGCGCTCACACCGGTCGATGGGCAGATCTCGCGCATCGTGCCCACGCTGATGCCCGGGGCGGCGGTGACCACCACGCGGGCGCATGTCCACTATGTGGTCACCGAGTATGGCACGGCCTTGTTGCTCGGGCTTAGCCTGGCTGAGCGCGCCCGCAGCCTGATCAACATTGCGGCACCCCAGTTCCGCGAACAGTTGGAGCGGGCCGCCTACGACTTGCACCTGTTCTCGTAGCTGGATCGTGTGTCGTCCAAACCGGGACAGGCCAGAGGTTGGTCTGAAAAGGATTATAGCACTCGGTCAGTCACCCTCCACAAGGGGACACCGAGCGGAAGGAGAAGAGTACTATGGAGATTCAGCGCATTGGCGTCATAGGGGTCGGGCTGATGGGCGCTGGCGTCGCCGAGGTGTGCGCACGTACCGGCTACGATACCCTCGTGCGCGAGATCAACGACGAGTTGCTGGCCAAGGGGCTCGAACGCATCGAGGCCTCTATGCAGACGGCAGTGAACCGTGGCAAGCTGACAGCAGCAGAGCAGGAGGCGGCCCGGAGCAGGGTGCGAGGGACGACGCGGTTGGAAGACTTCTCTGATCGCGACCTGGTGATTGAAGCAGCCATCGAGGACTTGCAGCTCAAGAAGGAGCTGTTTGCGCAGCTCGATCAGATCTGCCCACCAGACGCTATCTTAGCAAGCAACACGAGCTCGATTCCCATCATTCAAATGGCGGCAGCCACAAAGAGGCCAGGCCACGTGCTGGGCATGCACTTCTTCAATCCGGTGCCAACCATGCAGTTGATCGAGCTCGTGCGTGCCCTCACCACCTCTGATGAGGCGCTCGAAGCCGTGCGTAAGGTGGGTGAGCGCCTGGGAAAGCGCATGATTGTGAGCAAGGACCGTGGAGGCTTTATCATCAATTACCTGCTCATACCATACATGCTCGATGCGGTTCGTATGCTGGAGCAAGGCTTCGCGTCCAAAGAGGATATAGACATCGGCATGATGTTGGGGGCGAGCTACCCCATGGGGCCATTCACCCTGGCCGACTTCGTTGGGCTGGATACCGCAGTCCACATTGCTGATGTGCTGTTCGATGAGTTCAAAGAGTCCCGCTTCGCCGCACCCACGCTCCTGCGCCAGATGGTGGCGACTGGCTGGCTCGGGCGCAAGAGTGGGCGTGGCTTCTACAACTACCAGGCTGGGGAGAAACCACCACGCTAGCGGAAAGGACAGGCCATGAAGTGAGCGGCGAAACACGTAAAGCGTAAGTCGGATAGAGACAAAAGAAGAGAAAACGAACAAGAGCAAAGGAGAAAGCAGATGGCACAACCAGAAATCGTTGTCCTGAGCGGTGTCCGCACCGCCATTGGAACCTATGGTGGAAGCTTGAAGGGCAAACACGCTACCGAGTTAGGGGCAGCCGTGGTCCGCGAGGCCGTCAAGCGTGCCACGATCAAACCGGAAGAGGTGGAACACGTGGTGTTCGGTAGCGCGATCCCTACCGATACTCATGACATCTATCTGGCACGGGTCGCGGCGCTGAACGGCGGCCTGCCGGTCAAAACGCCGGCCTTCACGCTCAATCGCTTGTGTGGCAGCGGCTTGCAGGCCGTCGTGTCGGCGGCCCAACTGATTGCGATGGGCGATGCCAGCGTGACCGTGGCGGGAGGGGCCGAGGTCATGAGCAGCGGCCCTTACTGGGACTCAGCTACCCGCTGGGGCCAGCGCCTGGGCGATACCAAGCTGATTGACTCGGTCCTGGGGGGCCTCACGGACCCCTTTGGGAATGGCCACATGGGCGTCACCGCGGAGAATGTGGCGGAGAAGTACAACATCAGCAGAGAGGCCCAGGATGAGTTGGCGCTCCAAAGCAACCAGCGGGCCGCGGCCGCCATCAAGGCCGGTTACTTCAAGGAGCAAATCCTGCCCATCGAGTACACGGTCAAAGGCAAGACGATGGCCTTCGACACCGATGAGCATGTCAAGCCAGATACAACGCTGGAAAAGCTGGCCAAACTGCCCCCAGCCTTCAAAGCGAATGGGACGGTGACGGCGGGAAACGCCTCCGGGATGAACGATGCGGCGGCTGCCGTCGTCTTGATGGATGCCAGCGAGGCACAGCAGCGGGGCTTGCAGCCTTTAGGCCGGCTGGTGGGGTACGCCTTTGCCGGGGTGGAGCCGAAATACATGGGCGTCGGACCCATCCCGGCCGTGAAGAAGGTCATGGAGCGGACCGGCCTGACGGTCCAGGACATGGATACGATTGAACTGAATGAAGCTTTTGCCTCCCAGGCTATTGAGGTGATTCGGGAGCTGGACCTGCCCATGGAGCGCACAAACCCGAATGGCAGTGGCATCTCGCTGGGTCACCCGGTTGGCGCGACAGGCTGCATTCTGGTGGTGAAGGCACTTTACGAACTGCGTCGTACCGGCGGCAAGTATGCGCTGGTCACGCTGTGCATCGGTGGGGGACAGGGCATCGCGGCGATATTCGAGGCCATGTAAGTCCGCCGGCTTCTCCTCAGTTGATCATGCTCGACCAATTGAGTGTTTGAGAAAAGAAAATGAGGTGCAACATGACCACATGGTGTGACGCAAAGACGGCCGTGCAAGTCGTCAAGTCTGGCAATCGCGTGTATCTGCACGGGAGGCATTCGACCCCGACGCCTCTCATCGAGGCGCTGGTCGCCCGCGGGGAGGAACTCCAGGACGTTGAGCTCCTCTCGACCCTCTCGTTTGGCCCGGTTCCCTACACGGACCCACGCTGGACGGGGCACTTTTATGTGCGCTCGATCTTCGTCGGTGCGAGCGAACGTGAGGCCATCAGCGCCGGGCGTGCCAGTTATGCGCCTGCGTTTCTGTCCACTATTCCCAAACTCTTCATGCCAGGCGGACCCTGGGCCATCGATGTGGCGCTCATTCAGGTCTCGCCCCCGGACAAGCATGGCTATTGCTCGCTCGGCCCGTCCGTCGATGCTACCTGTGAGGCGGTCGCTTATGCCCACCAGGTCGTCGCCCTCGTCAATCCCCAGGTACCCTGGGCCCACGGCGATAGCTTCGTGCATCTTTCCCAGCTGGATTACGCGGTGAACTGGGATGGGCCCCTGCATGAGGTGGGGCAACAAGCGCCCAACCAGATGCAGCGGGAGATAGGCCGGCATGTAGCGGATCTGATCGAGGATGGGGCCACGCTGCAACTTGGTATCGGCGCCATTCCCGATGCCGTCCTCCAGGCATTAACCGATCGGCGTGATCTGGGCATCCATAGCGAAATGTTCTCCGAGGGTGTACTCGACCTCGTCGAGCGGGGAGTCATTACCGGGTCCCGTAAGGCCCTTGACCGGGGCAAGATGGTCGCCAGCTTTATCATTGGGTCGCGCCGCCTCATGGACTTTCTGGATGATAATCCCATGGTTGAGTTGCGTTCGATCAGCTACACCAACGATATCCAGGTCATTCGTCAATTTGACCATATGGTGGCCATCAATAGCGCCCTGGAGATAGATCTGACCGGGCAGGTCTGTGCCGAGTCGATTGGCACCGCCCAGTATAGTGGAGTGGGCGGGCAGATAGATTTTCTCCAGGGTGCCGCCGACGCTCCGCACGGGCGACCGGTTCTAGCGTTCCCCGCGACAGCCCAGGCGCCCCAGGCCAGGGAGGGTAACATGCCGTACGAGCTCCCGTCGATTGATGGACAGGTCTCGCGCATCGTGCCCACGCTGACGCCCGGGGCGGTGGTGACCACCACACGGGCGCACGTCCACTATGTGGCCACCGAGTATGGCAGGGTCATGCTGTTCGGACGCAGTACCGCTGACCGGGCTCGCTTGCTGATCAGCATTGCGGCGCCCCAGTTCCGCGAGCCGCTGGAGCGAGCCGCCTACGATTTGCACTTGCTCTATCGCTGAGGGGACGTGCTCACCCAGGCTACGGAGGGACTACATTATGAATGAGAAGCTGGTTCTACAACAGGGCATTGCGTCTGCTGTGCCTGCGGTCATGCCTCGTGTCGTGATCGTTGGGGCGGGTTTCGGTGGCTTACAGGCAGCACGCGCCTTACGCAATGTGCCTGTCCAGGTGACAGTGATTGATCGCAATAACCATCACCTGTTTCAACCGCTGTTGTACCAGGTGGCAACGGCTGTGCTCTCCCCGGCGGAAATCTCGGCCCCGATCCGCAGCGTGCTGCGCAAACAAAAGAACACCGAGGTGCTGCTGGGCGAGGTAACAGGGGTGGATACACAGGCCCAGCGAGTGCTCCTGCACGATGATCAATCCGTGCCCTACGACTACTTGATCCTGGCGACTGGCTCACGCGACAGTTACTTTGGGCATAACGACTGGGCACAATCCGCTCCTGGGCTCAAATCGATTGTCCAGGCGACCTCCATTCGACGCAAGATACTGCTGGCCTTTGAGATGGCTGAACGGGAGACCGATCCAGAGAAGCGCAAAGCGCTGCTCACGTTTGTACTGGTGGGCGCTGGCCCAACGGGAGTCGAGATGGCGGGAGCGATTGCGGGTCTGGCCCACAAAACCCTGGTCTCGGACTTTCGCCATATCAATCCAGAGCAAGCTCGTATTGTGCTTGTCGAGGCGCTTCCACGCATCCTGATGCCTTTCGATGAGCGATTAGCGAAAAAAGCGCATACAGCCCTCAATCGTCTGGGGGTCGAAGTGCGAACGAATTCTCCCGTCGAAGCGATCGACAGTGAGGGCGTCGTGATCGCGGGAGAACGTCTTCCCGCCAAAACGGTCATCTGGACGGCAGGGGTGGCAGCATCCCCGGCCGGTCAGTGGCTGGGTGCCGAGACGGACCGCGGGGGCCGTATCAAGGTCGGCAGCGATGCGTCTGTCCCAGGGCATCCCAACATCTTTGTCATTGGGGATACGGCCAGTTTTACCCAGGATGGCAAGCCGCTGCCGGGAGTGGCTCAGGTCGCGATCCAGCAAGGGCAGTATATCGCTTCCGTCATTGCTGACCGGGTCGCAGGCAAACCACCCCCCGAGGCCTTTCGCTATGTTGATAAAGGGACTATGGCCACGATCGGGCGCTTCTATGGCATCGTTTCGATCGGCAAGTTTCGCATCGCCGGTCTGCTAGGATGGGTCATGTGGCTGGTCCTGCATCTCATGTTCTTGATCGGCTTTCGCAACCGCCTGGTGGTCGGGTTCCAATGGCTGGTGTACTTGACGACGTTCCAACGTGGTGCCCGGCTCATCACACCTGGGGACGAGATGCATTCCTAGTAATAGTGTGTTCGTAACTATTCAGGTCACTGATTGCGAGTGGTAACTAGCTTGAGAAGTGAGCAACTTTCTTCTTCATACAGACAAGCATGTGCGTTTCACTATTTGAATGAACGAAGATTCTGATACTGGAGGTTGTGTTATGACCCATCACATTCACCGCGTGGCCGTGCTGGGAGCCGGAACCATGGGAGCAGCCGTCGCGGCTCACGCAGCCAACGCCGGTTTGTTGGTCGACCTGTTGGACATCGTCCCCTCAGGAGCCAAAGGGAAGGAGCGCAATAGCATCGTCAAGGTCGGCTTTGAGCGCATGCTCAAAGCCAGGCCTGCTGCTCTGATGCACGAGAGCCTGGCAGAGCACATTCGCCTGGGCAACTTCGAGGACGACTTTGAGCGTCTCAAAGAAGCTGACTGGATCCTCGAAGCCATCATCGAGCGGTTGGAACCGAAGCAAGAGCTGATGGCTCGCATCGAGCAGGTCGCCAAAGCTGGGGCGATTATCTCCTCCAACACCTCCGGCATTCCACTCGCCAACGTAGCCGAAGGACGCTCTGAGGGGTTCAAACATCGTTTCCTGGGGACACACTTTTTTAACCCGCCGCGCTATCTCAAACTGCTGGAGATCATCCCGACCGCAGATACCGACCCCGAGGTACTGGAAACCATGCGCACTTTTGGGGAGCGAGTGCTAGGCAAAGGGGTGGTGATCGCCAAAGACACCCCGAACTTTATCGCGAACAGGATTGGTAGCTACAGTGGCCAGCAGGCCATACGCTATGCGCTTAAGAACGGCTATGGCATCGAGGAGGTGGATGCGCTGACCGGGCCGCTCATCGGTCGGCCCAATACCGCTACCTTCCGACTCATGGACCAGGTCGGCCTGGACATCCCACTCGGGGTCGCACAGAACCTCTACAACCTCATTCCCGAAGATCAGTTCCGCGAGGAACTGGTCTCGCCCGAACCGCTGCTGCGCATGGCTAAGGCTGGTCTGCTCGGGTTAAAGACCGGCAGTGGGTTCTACAAACGCACCCAGCGCGATGGACAAACCGTCTTTGACGTGATCGACCTGGAGACACTCGATTACCGACCGGCACAACAGCCCGAGCTGCCCATCGTCAAGGCAGCTCAGGAGCAGGGAGACTTGGGGGCGCGGCTGCGCTTCCTCATCTCCAAGGCTGACGAGGACCGCGATGCTCGCTACATACGAGACACGCTCCTGCCTTCTCTGATGTACGCCGCCTGGCGTGCGCCGGAGATAGCCTACTCGCTGGCGGATATTGACCACGCGCTGGAGTGGGGTTTCGGACAGGAAGCCGGGCCTTTCCGCACCTGGGATATGCTGGGCGTCAAGGAGACTGCCTGGTTGATGGAGCAACTCGGACTCACGCTCCCACCCTGGGTGCAGACGATGCTCAAGCAAGGCAACACCTCTTTCTATCGCAGTCAGGATGGCCGGGAGCTGGTTTATAATCCAACCTCGGGGTCCTACGAGCCGGTGCGCACGGACCCAGAGCGCATTTCCCTGGAGGCACTGCGTAAGGCAGGCAAAGAAATTGCCCGCAACGACTCTGCCAGTCTGCTGGACATGGGGGATGGCGTGCTCTGCTTTGAGATTCACTCCCATGCCAACGCCATCGATCCGTATATTGTCGAAATGGGCATGCGGGCGCTGCGTGAACTGGAGAACGACCGCTGGATTGGCCTGGTGATCGGCAACGAGGCCCGCAACTTCTGTGTGGGGGCCAACCTCCTCATGGTTGGCATGGCAGCCCGGCAGGGAAAGTTCGAGCAGCTGCATGAGACGGTGGTGGCCCTCCAAAATTTGATGATGGGCTTGCGTTTCTGTCCCAAACCAGTAGTGACCGCGCCCCACGGGCAGACGCTGGGAGGCGGAGCCGAGTTTGCCCTGCATGCCGACCGCGTGGTGGCAGCCGCCGAGACGTATATGGGATTGGTGGAGGTCGGTGTCGGACTCATCCCGGCGGGCGGTGGGACCAAAGAACTGGCCCGCCGCATCATCTCGCGGCCGCTGGCCCTGTCCCCCGATACGCCACCCCTGCCGTTTGCACAGAAAGCTTTTGAGACCATCGGTCAGGCCAAAGTCTCCACCAGCGCATTAGAGGCGCGCACACTCGGTTTCCTCAGCGACGATGATAAGATTGTGATGAATCCTGACCATGTACTGGCTGTAGCCAGGCGCGAGGTGCTCGAACTGGCAGACGATTACCAGCCACCTGAACGAGGCAAGAACGTCTACGCTGGCGGGAAAACGCTGGTAGCGGCGCTAGAGATCGGTGTGCGGCAACTGCAGTGGGCGCGCTATGCGACCGAATACGATGGCGTTGTCGGCGGACACCTCGCCCGCGTCCTGTGCGGCGGGGAGCTTTCGACACCTCAGTGGGTCACGGAGGATTACATGCTCAAGCTGGAGCGGGAGGCGTTCCTCTCACTGTTGCATAACGAGCAGACCCTGGAACGCATCCAGGCCATGCTCACAACGAGCAAGCCACTCAGAAACTAGGAAGGTGAACAACATGAAAGAAGCCGTTATTGTCTCCGGTGCTCGCACCGCTGTGGGCCGAGCACCGCGTGGAACGCTGCGGGCCACCTATCCCGACGACATGGCAGGTGCGGCCATCAAAGAAGTGCTGCGGCGTGCGCCAGGACTGGACCCGGCAGAGGTAGAAGACGTGATCATCGGCTGTGCCATTCCTGAAGGGACGCAGGGACTCAACATCGCCCGGCAGGCGGCGGCGCGGGCAGGTCTGCCGGTGAGTGTGCCCGCTCAGACCGTCAATCGCTTTTGCTCCTCGGGCTTGCAGACGATTGCCACGGCGGCGGAGCGCATCATGGCGGGCTTCGCCACTACGATCGTGGCGGGTGGCACCGAGTCCATGTCGAGCACCCTGCAGTCTCCCAATTTCTCGCCCAACCCCGAACTGGTACACACCTACGCCGCCTACTACATGCCGATGGGCCTCACTGGCGAGCAGGTAGCACGGGAGTTCAAGGTCTCCCGCGAAGATCAGGACGCCTTCGCCTTGCGCAGCCACCAACTTGCCGCCAAGGCGGTGGACTCCGGGCTGTTTGACGAGGAGATTGTGCCACTGGAGGTCGAATTCAGCTGGGTGGATGACGATGGACAGCCACAGCAGCAAAAGACCGTTTTCAAGCGAGACGAAGGGCCACGCCGCGATACCTCTGAAGAGGGACTTGCCAGGCTGCGCCCGGCCTTCCAGGCCGGAGGCACAATTACCGCCGGGAACTCTTCCCAGCGCAGTGACGGAGCCGCGGCGGTAGTGGTGATGGAGCGGGAGCGGGCCGAACAGCTTGGGCTGAAACCCTTACTGCGCTTTGTAGGCTTCGCTGTTGCCGGCGTACGCCCTGAAGTGATGGGCATCGGGCCGATCGTCGCCATTCCCAGGGTGCTCAAGCTGACCGGCCTCTCGCTCTCGGATATCGATCTGATCGAGTTGAACGAAGCGTTTGCCTCACAGTCGTTGGCTATCGTCCGCGAGCTGGGATTGGACATGGAGAAGCTGAATGTTAACGGTGGGGCCATCGCACTCGGTCATCCGATGGGGGCAACGGGCTCCAAGCTGACCATCCAACTCATGCATGAGATGAAGCGACGCAAGTCTCGCTATGGGATGGTGACGATGTGCATCGGTGGCGGGATGGGGGCCGCAGGCATCTTCGAGAACCTGCAAGGGTAAAGCTTTTTGAAGGCCTTAATGGCTACCTCACGCTTTCGTTGTAGCCTCCCGATTTATCGCGGGGGCTACACTCCAAAGGGAAGGATATTTACTATGTCAGCATCGCTGATCGAACACACACCCTCCGCTTACGATTACCCGTTGCTCATCAAGCATTTGCTTTACACCCCTCTAGCGACGGCTCCCGAACAGGAGATCGTGTACCGGGATATAAGTCGCTATACCTACCGAACGCTGCGCCAACGTATCGGTCGGTTGGCAAGTGGTCTTGCCGGACTCGGGGTGAAGCCAGGCGATACAGTAGCTGTGATGGATTGGGATAGCCATCGCTACCTGGAAAGTTACTTCGCCATCCCGATGATGGGAGCGGTCTTAGAGATGATCAACATCCGCCTGTCACCAGGACAGATTCTCTATACCCTCAATCATGCCGGGGCCGATGTCATCCTGTGTCACACTGATTTCTTGCCGATCCTCGTCTCCATCTCGAATCGCCTGGAAACAGCGAAAACCTTCATTCTGTTAAGCGACGAAGGTGAGCACCCGCAGTCGAGCATTGCGTTTGCGGCTGCGTACGAAGACCTGCTGGCCAGCAGGGCTGAGGACTTCGATTTTCCTGACTTTGATGAAAACACGCGTGCCACAACCTTCTATACCACCGGGACCACCGGCAACCCAAAAGGCGTCTATTTTAGCCATCGGCAACTGGTGTTGCACACCCTGGCCGTACTTGGATCGCTGGCCAGCACGCCTGAGCACCAGCGCTTCCATCGTGGCGACGTCTATATGCCCATTACTCCCATGTTCCATGTGCATGCGTGGGGGGTTCCCTATGTGGCAACAGCCATGGGCACGAAGCAGGTCTACCCGGGCCGCTACCTGCCGGATATGTTGTTGGCCCTGATCCAGCAGGAACATGTGACCTTCTCCCATTGCGTGCCAACCATTCTGCATATGATGCTGTCGAGTCCGGCGAGCCAAAATATAGATTTGTCCGGGTGGAAGGTGGTCATCGGCGGTTCAGCCCTGCCAAAGGGTCTGGCGAAGCTGGCCATGGACAAGGGGATCGATATTTTCGGCGGCTACGGCATGTCAGAGACGTGTCCGATCGTGTCGCTGGCCCAACTGAAACCCAACATGACCGAACTGGACGCAGACACGGAAATTGCATACCGGACCAAGGCAGGTGTCCCGGCCCAGCTCGTTGATCTGCGTATCGTTGATGAGAACATGCAGGACGTACCCCATGATGGCAAGGCAAGCGGCGAAGTCGTTGTCCGCGCCCCATGGCTGACCCAGGGCTACCTGCACGACTCCGCCAATTCCGAGAATCTCTGGCATGGTGGCTATCTGCACACCAACGATATCGGCACGATCGATCCCCAAGGGTATCTGCTGATTACCGATCGTATAAAAGATGTGGTCAAGAGCGGCGGAGAGTGGATTTCTTCTCTGGTGATCGAAGACATCGTTTCTCAGCACCCCGGGGTAAGTGAGGTGGCGGTCATTGGCATGCCAGACGAGAAATGGGGAGAGCGCCCGCTGGCCCTGGTCGTGTTGAAACAGGAGAGCGTGAGCGTGGTCACGGAGCAACTCATCCAGGCGCACGTCAGAGTCTGGGCAGAGCGGGGGGCCATCTCAAAATGGGCGGTGCCAGAAGTTCGCTTTGTGGAATACCTGGACAAGACCAGTGTTGGCAAGCTCGACAAGAAGGTCTTGCGCCAGAAGTATGGATAGTACATTGAGGACGTGCTCGATAAATCGGTTACCTGTCCCCCAGACAGGGTCCTCTACTAAATAGGGGCAGCAACACCTTGCTGCTTGCTTGCCTCAAGCAAAAATTGCCATCCTAGGCTGGCTCAGCCGGGCAAAGTAGACGAGAGCACGATTCAAACCAGGCGGGGGCATGGCCGCGAGTTCAAGCCCGGTGGCAATGCTTGCAGAAACCATCACCCTCTCCTTCTACCTTCAGCCTGGTTTCTCTACCTCTGCTGCTGGCAAACGGAGTGGTGGCAGCATCTGTTCAAGCTCTGATCGCTCCCGCTCTAACCAGGGCGGGAGCTCCAGATGGGTTCCCAGTTGCTCGACTGGCTCATCCACTGCAAAGCCCGGGGCATCGGTGGCGATTTCAAACAGGATGCCTCCCGGTTCGCGAAAATAAATCGAGCGGAAGTACTTGCGATCCATCACCGGAGTGACATTGAGATTCAGACCAGCCAGTACCCTGCGCCACGCTTGTTGTTGCTCATCAGTGGGTGTGCGCCATGCCACGTGATGGACCGTTCCAGCAGCAACCAATCCGCGCCGCAGCTCCGGAGCACAGCGGATATCTGCATACGCTCCCGGCCTCCCCTCTCCGACTTCATAGCGGAACACGTTGTTTTCCTCGCCGAGAGGACGAAAGCCAAAGGTCTCCGTCAAGAGCTGGGCCGTCCGTTCGTACCCATCCTCCGACAAGGTGACGGTGTGAATGCCCCGGATCCCATGTGGAGCAGGCACGGGTCCCTCTTGCCAGGCTGGACGATGGTCTGCCTGCGGGTGAGCGACCAGTTCGAGGGCGAGCCCATCTGGGTCCTGGAGGGCAAGGATGGTTTCGTCAAAACGCGAAGCTGGTCCTTTGTAGGAGACGCCTTGTTGGCCCAGGCGCTCGATCCAATAGTCTAGTGACGCTTGAAGAATGGAGAAGGACGTCACGGTCACTTGCCCTGTTCCCTGCCGTCCCTTTGGCACGCCCGGCCAGGCAAAGAAGGTCAGGATGGTGCCAGGATGACCCAGCTCATCCCCATAATACAGGTGGTAGGACCGTGGGTCGTCAAAGTTCACCGTCAGTTTCACCAGCCGCAGACCCAGCACACCAGTGTAGAAATCGAGATTGCGTTGCGGGTCGCTGGTAATCGCCGTCACATGATGAATGCCGAAAATATCTTGACTCATAGTCTGTCTTCTTTTCCTCCTTCTTGTATGGAGCATGCATAGTAGGACATGGCTCTCAACCACCTGAAAGACTTTTTCGCCTTATACATACTATCACATCATTGGAGCCCAGAGTTACCAGTTATCTGGCACATACGATCTTTTCGGACAAAAACTAACGACAGGCCAGCTGACCTTGCGCTCTTTCTTCCCTCTCTGGATCAGGCCCCACCTCTTGAGGAAGAGACGGGACCGCTGAGAAACTGGTCGACGACTTGCGCGAGTTCCCGCGCACTCGTCCCCAGCCCCAGGTGTCCGTCGTGGAAGATGTAGAGCTTTGAATGCGGGATCAGGCGATGCATGATCTTCGCGTTGACCAATGGGACAAGTGGGTCGTCATCGCCGTGCAGAATCAACGTCGGCTGCCGGAGTTTGCGCAGCCAGAAGATGCTGGTCCACCCCACTCCTCCCAGCATTTGATAGAAGTAGCCGAGCGAGCTGCCAAAGTGTGTGGTACGTGCGAACTCGTGCGCTAGCTCGGGCCGCGTGCGCATCTTTCCCCCGTAGATTTCTCCGGCGACCTGCGCCATGTAAACCGGGTCCTGATAGCGTCGTGGCGTGGCAATCTTCGCCAAAGCTGAGGGGTTTCCGGGGACCATGAGTGCCCCCGTTCCCGTGCTGACCAGGATCAGCCGCCGACAACGAACAGGGTATTGGAAAGCGAACTGCTGGGCAAGCGCACCACCCCAGGAGACCCCCAGTACATCGACCTGTTGGTAGCCCAACTGATCGAGCATCTTCGTCACCAACCGGGCGTGAGCCGAAAAACGGTACGGGATGAGCGGGGCCGGTGAGCCGCCGGTGCCCGGCACATCAAAGCGAATAACTGCGATGGCCGGGTCGAGGGCGTCGACGAACTGCTGGAGCACTTCGAGGTTGACTCCGATCCCGTTCAGCAGCAGCAGCGGCGTGCGGGTGCCGTCGCCTTTACGGATGGCGACCCGCAGGCGCTGCCCGCTGACGGTGATGGCGCGTGTCTCGGCCTGTGGCCTGGTGGTTTCTGATGCCATGAATCATCCCTTCACTCTAAACCGTACGCCAA
>Ga0209577_10003909_pt1 | contig 14057 bp, 9 predicted proteins | sample GraSoiAngelo_109_FD_185874 | JGI IMG/M metagenome (GOLD analysis project Ga0209577, IMG submission 185874) | Grasslands soil microbial communities from the Angelo Coastal Reserve, California, USA - 14_0903_12_20cm (SPAdes) (version 2) | ecosystem: Environmental > Terrestrial > Soil > Grasslands ...
TCGGACATCTGCGGCGGGCGAGCTCGCTGGCGGCCGAGTTTCTCGGCGGCGACGCGTCCGGGTCGGTGCTCACCATCTCCGACTCGCCGCTGGGGTCGCTCCTCCGCGACGTCCCCCACCACGACTACCTGAAGCTGCCGTCGATCGTGAAGGCGGGCCCGGGTGACTGGCACCCACACGCGCTGCCGATGACGATCCGCGAGGTGCGCAGGCTGCGAAGCCGGCTCATCCTCAACGCGGCGACCGCATTCCGCCCCGACGTGCTGCTCGTCGACCACATGCCCCACGGCGCGCTCGGCGAGCTGCTGCCCACCCTCGAGGCGCTGCGCGACAGCCCGACCCGGATCGTGCTCGGGGTGCGCGACATCATCGACGACCCCGCGGTGGTCCAGCGCCGCTGGCACGCCGAGGGCGCCCTCGACGCGCTGGCCACCTACTACGACCAGGTCCTCGTCTACGGTTCCTCGAGTGTCTTCGACCTGCCCACTGCATATTCCTGGCCTGCCGAGCTGATGAGCATGGTCCGCTTCTGCGGCTATGTCTGCACCCCCGCACCGATCGTCCGGCGGCGCCTCGCCGCCCGCCGCCTCGGCGTCGAGCCGCGCGGCTCATTGGTGGTGGCGATGGCCGGGGGCGGCGCCGACGGGCACGCGATGATGAGCACCCTGGTCGACGCCGTCCCCGACATCTGCGCGGCGCAGCCATGCACGTTCGTGATCGTGACCGGGCCGTTCATGCCCGAGGCCGACCGGCGTGACCTCAAGCGGCGGGCTGCGGGGCTGCCGGTCCGGATCCGCACCATGGTCGGCGACCCCTTGCGGTACGTCGCCTCCGCCGACCTGGTTGTGGCCATGGCCGGCTACAACACGACGATGGAGGTGCTGCGCGTCGGCACCCCGGCGCTGCTCATCCCGCGCCGCGGGCCCAGCGCCGAGCAGCGGATGCGCGCCCGCGCCTTCGCCGAGCGGGGATGGGTGTCGCAGCTCGATCCGGACGACCTCGACCCCGGCCGGCTGGCCAACTCGGTGCTCCGCGCGCTCGACGGGGGGCCGTCGGCGGCCTCGGCGCCCCCGGACCTTGGAGGGCTGGCACGCGCGGCCCGGGCCCTGCACTCGGCGGCGCTCGCCACCCGGGCCACGGTGACCTCACGGCGGCCGCCCGCCGTCGTCGCGCTCCCCGGTGGCCAGGTCGTCGTCTAGCCTGGACCTCGACGGTGTGCTGAGCGGTCGGGGCGGCCCTGAGCCCGGTCAGCGGTCGCGGAGCCGGCGCAGGACGCTCGCCGGCGGATCGTCCGCATCGGAGTCGAGCGCCGCCGCGACCTCCGCGGCCATGCGGTCGACGCCCCTGCGGGAGCGCCAGGCGCCGGGCACCCTGCCCTCGAGGGTGGCCACACCACCGCCGTGACCGTTGCCGTGGCCGTTGGTGTGCCCGTTGCCGTTGCCGTTGCCGTTCGCGTGCTCGCCGCGCCTCCCGCCGCCGCGACGGTTGCCCTGCGCGAAGGCCTCGTCGACGGTGGCGCGGAGGTCGTCGAGGATGGCGCCGAGCTGCCGGGGCGGGGACGGGGGCGCGGGCGCGAGCGGGCCCGCGGCGTCGACCACGGCGCGCGCCGGCGACGGGGCGGCGACCACGATCCGGCCTCGACGGGCGAGCCGTTCGGCGCTGTACCGGCTCTGCTCCTCGAGCAGCCCGGCGAAGACGCCGCCCATCTTCTTCAGCATCGTGTACGTGCCCCGCTCGACGATCCGGCCCTTCTGCAGCACCACGATCTCGTCGACGTTGCCGAGGGTGCTGAGGCGGTGGGAGATCATCAGCACGGTGCGTCCCACCACCAGCCGGTCGATGGCGCGCATCACCTCCGCCTCGGCCTCGACGTCGAGGTTGGCGGTCGGCTCGTCGAGGATGAGGATGGGCGCGTCGCGGAGGATGGCGCGGGCGATGGCCAGCCGCTGCCGCTGGCCGCTGGAGAAGTTCTTGCCCTGCTCGCGCACCTGGGAGGCGTAGCCGTTGGGCAGGACGTCGATCTGGTCGTGGATGTGGGCGAGGCGCGCCGCGGTGATGATCTCCTCGTCGGTGGCATCCTCGCGGCCGAGCGCGATGTTCTCGCGGATGGTGCCCTCGAAGAGCACCGAGTCCTGGAGCACCAGGCTGACGTTGCGGCGCAGCGTCTCCAGCGGATAGTTGCGCACGTCGACGCCGTCGACGGTGATCGAGCCGTCCCACACCTCGTAGAAGCGGGGGATGAGCTTCACCAACGTCGTCTTGCCGCTGCCGCTGAGCCCGACGAGCGCGACCCGCCGTCCCGACGGCACCTTCAGGTCGATGCCGGTCAGCACCGGCTGGTCCTCGTTGTAGCCGAAGACGACGTTGCGGAAGACCACGTCGCCGTGCACCCGGTCGGGTCCGGTGTAGGCGACCGGCGCCTCCTTGACCTCGGGCGCCTGGTCGAGCACCTCGTCGATGCGCGCCGCGCCCGCGGCCGCGCCGGAGGCGAGGTTCATCAGCTTGGAGAGGTTGCGCATCGGCTGATAGAGCTGCTTGGAGTACGAGAGGAAGATCGTCAGCGCGCCGGTGGTCACGGTGCCGTCGGCGATGAAGAAGGGGCCGATCCCGAAGGTGTGGCCGTGCCCGGCCGCGATCCAGCCGCCGACACTGATGATCGTCGCCGAGCTCGCCGCGATGAGGATCGCGACGATCGGGGTGAACTCCGCCTGCAGCCGCCCGGAACGCCAGCTCGCCGCCCACAGGCGGGTGCTGTAGCGGCGGAAGTGCTCCGCCTCGCGCTCCTCGAGGGTGAACGCCTTGACCTCGGTGATGGCGCCGATGTCCTCGGTGGCGACCTCGGCGACCTGCGCCGCGGCCTTCGCCTTCACCTTGTTCGCGCGCTTGATCGCCAGGGTGTAGCGGAGCACGCTGAAGAAGAGCGCGGGGACGATGACCATGCAGAGCACGGTGAACCGCCAGTTGAGCAGCAGCATCACGATGAGGATGCCGACCAGGGTGAGGATGCCGGCGAGCAGGTCGACGAGACCGTCGGTGACCAGCTTCTCGACGTCGAGGATGTTGCCGGTGATGCGCTGCACGAGGTCGCCGGTGCGCTGCCGGCCGTGCCAGTCGAGGGACAGGTGCTGGAGGTGGTCGAAGAGCCGGTCGCGGAGCCGGTTGGAGAGCCTCGACCCCACCCGCGCGGCGATCAGCACCTGGATGTAGGAGAGCACCGCGCTGATCACCGAGAGCCCGAGCAGCAGGACGGTGGAGAAGAGCAGCACCCCCATCTGGGTGTGGACCTCGTTGTCGTTGAGGCCGTTGCGAGTCCCCAGAGGGTCGAGTCGGGAGAGCAGGCCACCGACGACCGGAACCACCGGGTCGATGTGATGCACGACCTTGTCGAGGATGAACTTCAGCGGGAAGGCGGTGAGGATGTCGGCGGCGACCTGGATGAAGGTGAGCGAGACGGCGAAGCCGACGATGACCCGCGAGCCGCGGAGGTTGCGGAAGAGGAAGCGCCACATGGCTACGCAGCCCTCCGGGTGGCACTGAGGCAGAGGTGGATGTCGTCGAGCGTCGCGCTCAGCTCGGCGGCGCGCGGAGCGTTGAGCCGCTGCGGGCGGCGGGCGGCGATCTTCAGCAGCAGCGCCGCCTCGTAGAGCGGAACCCGCCGCAGGCTCGACTCCACGAGGTGCGGTGGCGCGCCCGCGCGCTGCATGCTGCGCGCGTAGGCGTCGAGGAAGCACGCGGAGGCGAACGCGAACCAGGTGGCGACGGCGGGGCGGTCCGTCCACACGCTGAGCGGGCGCAGGTAGGCGAGGAAGTAGCCGAGGTCGAGCGCCGGGTCGGCGAGGCAGATGCCGTCGAGATCGGTGAGCACCACCCGGTCCGGGGCGCTGTACACGAGCTGGCTGGGCTTGAAGCCGCCGTGGCACGGCACCATCGCCTCGCATGTCGCCGCCGACAGCCGCGCGGCCACGCCGGCCGCCGCAGCCGCGATCTGCGGCTCCAGCGCGGACGCGTAGTGCCCGAGGAGGGCCGCCCGGTCGAGGCACCGCCGCGCCTCCTGCGCGGGGGTGCGGACGACGCCGAGCCCGCCACGGAGGCCGACACCCGAGCGATGGAGCCGGCCGATCGCCTCTGCGGCGGCGACCAGGGCCCGGCTGGGCACTCCGTCGGCGCCATGGTGGCGCCGCGGGAGCAGGACCCGGATGCCCGAGTGCAGCGGCCCGAGGAACCCGTCGCCCTCGGCGCCGGCGGCGGTGAGCGCCAGCCCGGCGCCCTCGACCGCGCCGAGCGGTCGCGGCACCACCGGGGGCTCACCGCCGGCCGCCTGTTCGGCGTGGAGACGGCGGGTGATGGCGTCGACCGCGACCGCCTGGAGGGGCTCGGCGAAGAGCTTCCCGAAGACGGTGACGGCCTCGCCCCCCTCGGTGTGCAGGCGGTAGCGGAGCACACAGCGGGAGCCCGGCTTGTAGCGCACCGGGACCGCGTCGACCGCGACCAGGCGCCGCCCGGGGTCGTCGAGCCGGACCCGGGCCGCCTCTTCCAGCGCCCCCCAGACCTCGCCCTGGGGCTCGGGCGCGCTGGCAGCGCGGAGCGCGGGGAGCGCGTAGTCGTCGCCGAAGCCGTGCACCGCCATCCCGGACACGCTGCCGTCCGGACCGGTGGTCTCCACCGACAGCCAGACCGCCGCCCCGGCCTCCTCGCCGGGGTGCGGGCCCCGCTCGGGGCGCAGGCGCGCCACGGTCCCCCTGCCCGGCTTGCATCGGACCTGGGTCAGCCGGAGCGGTCCGGGGTCGTCGCCGGCCCGCGCCATGAGCGCGCGGGCCAGGGGCGACAGCTCGTCCACCCTGGGAGTCCCGCCGGTGGGCATGCCGTGCTGGGTCATGCGGACGCGCTCGCCTCCACGTTCAGGCCCTCGGCGAACGCCGCGAGGGCGGCGGCGGCATTGGGCACACCCCGGTACCCGGGGAATGCGTTGACGTCGACGATCGAGGGACCGTGGCCGGTGACCAGCAGGTCGACGCCGTAGAGGCTGAGGTCGAACTCGCGCCCGACGCGCAGGGTGGCGGCCACCCAGGCGGGCGACAGCTCGTCGGGAGAGATCGGCACGGTGTCGGAGCCGGCGTCGGGGAGGAGCGGGCTGGGCCGCCGCGCCGCGTAGGCGTGGCCTCCGACCACCCACATCTTCACGTCCCAGCCGTCGTTGTCCTCGAAGTGCTGGAGGATCACCGGCTCGTCGTTCCACCGGTGCAGGAGCGCCTCCACCTCGGCGGCGTCGTCGGCCCGGACCACGAGGTCGCCGCGACGGCTGAAGCGGCTCTTGATCACGAGCGGGAACTGCAGACCGGCGAGCAGCGGGAGCGCCCGACCGAGGGTCACCGCGTTCCAGGTGCGCGGGCAGGGCAGCCCCGCGGCGTCGAGCCGCCGGGCCATGAGCACCCGGTCCTGGCAGGCGACGCTGGCCGACCAGCCGTTGACCACCAGGGCGCCGCAGAGCTCGAGCCGGTGCGCGAGGTCGAGGCCGGCCGGAGTGTGCGACTTCAGCAGATAGACGTCGGCGGGGCTGAGGCCCTCCCGGGCGGCGAGCGTGGCCGGATCGTCGCTCTCGGCGGAGATCACCGCGACCCGATGGCAGGCGCGCAGCCGGTCGACCATCGCCGCGAGCACCGGGTGGTCGGGTTTGTCGGAGATCAGGGTGATCTTCACGCGGACACCGGGCGCGCCGCCACCGCCCGCCCGGCGATGCGGAGGATGCTCTCGGCCACGACCGCCGGGGCGCCGGGGATCTGGCCGAAGCTCGGGAAGTCGTTGACGTCGACGACCATCCAGCCCCGCTCGGTGCCGATGACGTCGACGCCGTAGATGTCGAGGCCGTAGAGGCGTCCGACCTCGAGAGCGAGGCGGCGCAGCTCCTCGGTGACCCGGATCGGCCGGTCGGGGGCGCCCACCCGCCGGCCCAGCGGTGACGGGCGGCGCACCGCGTGGATCCCGCTGCCGGTGTTGTAGAGCTTCACGTCCCACCCGTTGTTCGGCACGAAGCGCTGGGCGAGGAGGAAGCAGTCGCCCGTGTCGCCGAGGTCGAGGTCGTCGATCTCGGCGCGGCGGAGGAGCAGCCGCACGTCCCGGCCCCGGCTGCCGTTGGCCGGCTTCACCACGAGCGGGTACTCGCTCTGGGGGATCTGCTCGAGGAGCCGGCGGTGGGTCACGAACCACGTCGTCGGCGAGGGCAGGCCGTGCACGCGCGCCCAGGCGGCGGCCACCGCCTTGTCGCGCACCCGGCGGATCGCCCGCACGTCGTTGATGGTCGCCACCCCGGTGGCGGCCGCCGCCTCGAGGAGGCTGAGGCCGGGGCCCTCGGAGACGGTCTTGAGCACCCAGGCGTCGTAGGGCCGGCCAGCGGGCTCGCCGAGCCCGGCCACGGTCGCGTCCGGCTCGAGCACGTCGACCTCGTGGCCCCAGTCGAGCAGCTGCTCGGCGACGCGCAGCGGCATGCCGTCCTGGCGGTAGACCCGTTCGACGATGAAACAGAGCCGCATCTCAGGCGACCATCCCTTTCCCTTCCCGACGCTCCAGCCCGGCACCCGGGCCTGAAACCTTAATGGCACCTTAACGTGAAATGGCTGACCTTGCAACTGACCATCTGGGGGAGAGGCGGTGTGGGATTCCCCATTCCCCGCAAACCTCTCGATCGCGACTCCGGGCGAAAACCGCAGGTGTGGACGCCGCGAATGCCTACTTCAACGTGCGAGCCTGGCGGACCCTTGCATGCCGCCGCGTGAGGACGGTGTCAGGGACCCAGAAGGCGCCGGCAGCGCAGCGCCATCTGCAGCTCCAGGCGGGCGTCGGGACTGCTCAGCGAGAACCCCCCGATCTCCTCGGCGCGCTTGAGCCGGTAGGCGAGCGAGTTGGCGTGGACCCCGAGGCGGCGGGCGGCGCGGCGGAGGCCGCCCTCCTCGAGGAAGGTCGCCACCGACCCGCAGAGGTCGGTGCCCTCGCGGGCGTCGTAGTCGCGCAGCGGGGCGAGGCGGTGGCGCCAGAAGCGGTCGATGCTGCCGTCGGTCGACGCCTCGATGAGCACCCCGAGGAGCCCCAGGTCCTCGACGTCGACGACGGCGCCGCGGCCGGGGCCGGAGCGGGTCACCAGGTCGAGCGTGCGCCGGGCCTCGCGGTAGGCGGCGGAGACCCCGCCGGCGTCGGTGCCGCGCCCGAGCACGGCGGTGCCCCCACCGCAGGCGGTGGGGAGGTCGGCGAGCCAGCGCAGCGCGCGGGGCCGGTCGGCGCCGCCGAGCAGCGCCACCACGGTGCCGGCGACGACGTCGACGAGCTCGGTGGAGCGCGCCGAGAGCAGCGCCTGGGCGTGGCGGAGCCAGGCCTCGGGCCGCTGCTCCGCGGGCCCGTCGAAGAGCGCCACGGTGTGGCCGCCGCCGAGGTCGACGCCGACCTGGTCGGCGCGGGCGCGGAGCAGCTCGGCGGGGAGGCGGCCGTCGAGAAGGTCGACGAGCAGCCCCACCCTCGCCATCCGGCCGCCGAGGTCGCGGGCGCGCTGGTGCACGAGGGCGAGGGCGAAGAGGTGCGCGGCCTGCTCGAGCGCGACCGCCGTCACCTGCTGGCCGAGGTCGTCGTCGGGGAGGATGACGTTGCAGTAGCCGAGGAGCTCGCCGGCGGCGACCACCGGCGCCACCAGCCGGGGCAGCATCACCCCGATCGTCGGGTCCGGCCGGATGCGCACCGGCAGACCGGTTCTGGCCATCTCCGCGTACAGCTCGCGCATCTCCACCGAGGCCCGAAACCCCGGCGGGGTGCCGCCGGCGCGGATGGTCTCCTGGCGGTTGTCATCGATGGCGGCCTCGCCGGCGAAGCAGAGCATCCGGAACTCCGCGTCCTCGATGAGCACCGCGGTGCCGGTGGCCGCGGCGAGGGTGGCGGCGACGGTCTCGAGCCGGAGGTCGTCGGACGCGGTCGCCGCGAGCCGCGCGGTCACCTCGCCGAGACGGGTGAGCGCGCCGTCGAGCGAGCCGATGACGAAGTCGAGGAGGGTCACCGCCATCTCGTCGAGGTCGACGCCCGGGGTGAGGCCGATGACCGGCAGCCCCAGCGCCCCTCCGGCGGCCACCGCCTCGGCGGAGACCAGCGGCGCGGCGAGCGCGGCGGCGCCGCCGTCGGCGGCAGCGTGCACCGCCTCGCCGCCGAGGAGTCGCGCGAGCAGCCGGAACTCGCCGGGGGCGCAGCCCCGGGTCAGCGCCGCGGTCGAGACCCAGCGGACCGAGGCGCCAAGCCCCTCGTGCCCGCTGAGCACCTCGCCCTCGCGGAGCGCGGGCAGCTGCAGGCAGTCGGCCACGGAGGCGACCGGCGGGCAGAGCGATCCCTGCCCCGGCCGGCGCGAAGGTTCGCTCACCTCAACGACGGTACGGAGCCGGGGCCGCGGGAGGCATGCACGCCCACGCACAACCGGGCCGGCCACGGGGTTGTGCGCTCCGACCGTCCGGTCGACGGAGGGTGAGGACCCGGGCCGCGTCCGCGGCCCGGGTCGCTCCGCCGGTCAGCGGACCCCGGACGCCGCGTAGGCGTGCTCCGGGCTGGGCGCGGTGGGCGCGCCCGCCAGGCTCACTGCGCCGGCGCGCTTCCTCCCCAGGTACCCGTAGGCGAGGCCGACGATCACACCGCCGCCGACGATGTTGCCGGGGACGGTCAGGAGGAGGTTGTGGAAGAGGTCCGACCAGTCCGCGGTGTTGTTGAGGATCGCCAGGCTGAACACGGTCATGTTCACGATCGAGTGCTCGAACCCGGCGGCGATGAACGCGAAGAGGCACCACCAGATGAGGACGAGCTTGGCCGAGTCGCTCTTGGTGCGCGAGGCCATCCACAGCGCCAGGCAGACGAGCATGTTGCAGAGCACCGCCCGCCAGAAGAGCTGCCCGTTGGTCGCGTGGATCTTGCCGGTCACCGCCGAGGTGATGAAGGCGAAGCCGGGGGCGATGGCACCGGGCTTCGGCTTGGCGGCGAGCACGCCGCTCTCGTACACCATCCAGGCGAAGACGAAGGAGCCGACGAAGTTGCCGACCAGGGCGGCGATCCAGACGGCGACGAGCTCGTAGACCTTGCAGGTGCCGTCGACGAGGCCCTGGAGCATGAACATGACCTCGCCGGTGAACAGGCTGGTGCCGGCGAACACGACGAGGGTCAGGGCGACGCCGAAGATGGCGCCGGAGGTCAGCTTGACGGCGATCGATCCTCCCACGAGCAGCGGCCCCACGGCCGCGGCCAGGAGCACGACGCCGACCCCGATGAACCCGCCGGCGAGGACCGCGCTGAGCAGATAGGCGGCCGGCCGCGTGCGCAGCTGGTCGGCCTTGGTCCGGGCCAGCGACGCGTTCTCGTCGACCGCCTCGGGAATGGGAATGGGCATGACACGCCTCCCGCCTGGATCTGACACTCCGGTTCAGGCTACCGACGCGGGAAGGGGCGGGTCACCGGACGCTGCCACATCCCTTCGCGCACCGCTCTGGACAATCGCCGAAGCCCCCCACCGCCCCGGCCGCCCGCACAGTCGAGGCCGCCGCGCCCTTGTGCTACGGGCGCAGCAGGTAGACCTCCCCGTCCTCGACGACCACGTCGAAGACGCGCACCCGCTCGGCGCAGTCGCCGACCACACCGGTGCACAGGTCGACGACGCGCATGTGCAGCGGGCAGGTGACGGTGTCGCCGGCGACCACGCCGTCGGCGAGCGGGCCGCCGGCGTGGGGGCAGGCGTTGGAGACGGCGCGCACCCCGCCGTCGCAGCGGAAGACGGCGATGCGCTCGTCGCCGACGGTCACCGCCCTGCCCTCACGACGGGGCAGGTCGGCGAGGGCGCCGAGGCGCACCCGGGTCGGCCCCGGGCTGATCACCCGACGCCGACCCCGGAGGTCGCGAGCATCGCCGCACCCCGGTCCATGGCCTCGACCGAGCGGTATGCGGGGGTGGGCTCGGTGGGATGGCCGATGAGCTCGCGCTCCTCGGGCTCGGTCGGGGGCAGGGCGCCGAACTGCAGCGGCGTGCGTGGCGCGGCGCCCTCGGTCGACCACGGCTCGCGCACCCGCGATTTGGCGAGGGCGAAGCGCGCGAGCAGGGCCACCTGCTCCTCCGCGGGAGCGTCGACGGTGGCTGCGCGCACCGCCTCCACCCCGACGCGCTGGAGGTAGTGGTAGGTGCGCTCGAGGTAGCGCGCCTCCTCCCGGTAGTGCTGGACGAAGAGGGCGACGTGGCGCAGGGCCTCCTCGGGGGTGGCGACGGTGGAGAGCAGGTCGCCCTTGCGCACCGACATCCCCGCGGCGCCTCCGACGTAGACCTCCCAGCCGGTGGCGATGCCCACGAGGCCGACGTCCTTGACCGTGACCTCGGCGCAGTTGCGGGGGCAGCCGGTGACCCCGCTCTTCAGCTTGTGGGGCGTGTAGAGCCCCCAGACCATGCGCTCGAAGGCGATGCCGAGCGCGGTGGAGTCGCCGACCCCGAAGCGGCAGAAATCGCTGCCGACGCAGGTCTTCACGGTGCGCACCGCCTTGGCGTAGGCGTGCCCGGAGACGATCCCGAGGTCGCGCCAGATCGACGGCAGGTCCTCCTTGCGGACCCCGAGCAGGTCGAGGCGCTGGCCGCCGGTCACCTTGACCATCGGCACCGCGTAGCGGTCGGCGACGTCGGCGATCCGGCGCAGCTCCGCGGGGGTGGTGATCCCGCCGAACATGCGCGGAACCACCGAGAAGGTGCCGTCGCGCTGGATGTTCGCGTGGACGCGGTCGTTGATGAACCGCGCGCTGCGGTCCTCCTCGTAGTCGCCGCACCACCAGGCGTCGAGGTGATAGGAGAGGGCGATCTTGCACTTGGCGCAGCCGGTGCCGTTGCCCAGGGCCTCGAGCACCGCCTGCACCGAGCGCAGGTTCCGCTCGCGAACGGCGTCGCGGAGCGGATGCAGGCCGAGCGGGACGCAGGCGCAGAGGTCGGGCTCCGCCGCCGCCGCCGTCGCCTCGACCCCGCAGCCGGCGAGGAGGCCGTCGACGATGGCGCCGCAGGAGCCGCACGAGCCCGCCGCCCGGGTGCACCGCGTCACCTCGGCGCGGGTGGAGCACCCCTGCTGGCGGATGGCGGCGACGATGCTCGCCTTGGTCACGCCGTTGCAGCCACAGACGACCGCATCGTCGGCGAGGCCCTCGGCGACGCTCTGGGGCGGCTCGCCGGTCGGCGCGGCCACCAGCGAGAGACGGTTGCCGTTGACGTGGGCGCCGGCGGCGAGCACCGCGGTGATCTGCGGCGCGGTGCTGAGGTCGCCGACGAGGATGGCGCCGCGAAGCTGCTGGTCCTGGATCAGCACCCGCTTGTAGATCCCCGACGCGGTGTCCTCCAGGGTCAGCAGGTCGTCGTCCGCCTCCGCCTCGACCGCGCCGGCGCTGAAGACGTGCACCCCCGCCACCTTGAGGGTCGTCGCCGGGATCCCACCCTCGAAGGCGGCGCTCTCGTCGCCGCGGAGGTGGGCCGCGAGCACCCGTGCCTGGAGATTCAGCGGGGCCACGATGCCGTACACCAGGCCGCGGTGCTCGGTGCACTCGCCGATGGCGTACACGCGGGGATCGCTGGTGCGGAGCTGGTCGTCGACGACGATGCCCCGTCCCACGGTGAGCCCGCAGTCCCGCGCCAGCCCCGCCGCGGGACGGATTCCGCAGGCGACGACCACCAGGTCGGCGTCGAGCACCCGCCCGTCGCGGAGCGCGATCGCCTCGACCCGGCCGTTGCCCAGGATCGATGCGGTCTCGGCGGGCATCACCACCCGCATCCCCATCCGCTCGAGCTCGCCGCGCAGAACCCGGGCGCCGACGGCATCGAGCTGTCGCTCCATGAGCCGGTCCATGAGGTGGACGACGCTGACCTCGACCCCTCGCCGGCGCAGGCCGTACGCCGCCTCCAGACCGAGCAGCCCGCCGCCGATGACCACGCTGCTGCTCGACGTCTGACCGGCCTCGATGATGTCGTCGACGTCGCGCAGAGTGCGGAACGTGTGCACCCCGCCGCGGTGGGTTCCGTCGATCGGCGGCACCACCGGGTCGGAGCCGGTGGCGAGCACGCACACGTCGTATGGTGTCTCGGCGCCGGTGCAGTCGCGCACCATCCGGCGCTCGCGATCGATGGCGACGACCTCGCGGCCGGCGCGCAGCGTCACCCCGTGGGCGGCGTACCAGTCCTCGTCGAGCATGGTCAGCGACTCCGGCTCGCACTGTCCCGCAAGCACGCTGCTCAGCTTGATGCGATCGTACGCGGGGTGCGGCTCGGCGCCGAACACGGTCACCTCGAAGCCGTCGCTCCCGGCGACCAGCTCCTCGAGGAACGCGGCCGCGACCATGCCATTGCCGACGACGACGAGACGGCGTCGAGTTCCGTCCAATGCGAGGCGACCTCCTGCCCTGACCGATCCACCTCACCGTATGCGCGGCGGACGTGGGCGTCACCGGCCATTCCACCCATGGGGCAGGCTTCAGGCCGGACGTTTCCACATCTCGCCGCGACCACTGGGGCGCAGCGCACGAAGTGGCTCCGACCGGGCTTGTGGCGCCCCGGCCGCGCCCGGGTCAGTGGAGGAAGAGGTAGCGCTCCAGCTCCCAGTCGGTGACGTGAGCCCGGTACTGCTCCCACTCGATCCGCTTCGCCTCGACGAAGCGCTCGACCAGCGTCGAGCCCAGGCCCTCGACCATGGCGTCGTCCTCGCGCAGCGCGTCGAGGGCCTCGACGAGCGAGCAGGGCAGCGAGCCGACGAATCGACGCTCGGCGGAGATGCCACCGTCGACCCGGTCGTCCTCCTCCAGCGGCGGGGGCAGCGGCAGCTGCCGCTCGACACCGTCCATCCCGGCGACGAGCATGGCGGCGAAGGCGAGATAGGGATTGCACGACGGGTCGGGACAGCGAAGCTCGACCCGGGTGGCCTGGGCCTCGGCACGGCTGACCTGGGGCACGCGGACGAGCGCCGCCCGGCTGCTGTGCGCCCAGCAGATGTGGGTCGGCGCCTCGAAGCCGGGAACCAGCCGCTTGTAGGAGTTGACGGTCGAGGCGGTGACGGCCGCGAGCGCCGGTGCATGGAGCAGCTGGCCGGCGACGAAGTGCCGCGCCACCGCCGACAGCCCGTACGCGTCGGACGCCTCGTGGAAGAGGTTGCGCCCATCGGGCTCGAGCAGACCCTGGTGGGTGTGCATCCCGCTGCCGCTGGAGCCGTCGAGGGGCTTGGGCATGAAGCTGGCCCGCAGTCCGTGGCGCGTCGCGACGACCCGGACCGAGTCGCGGAGCAGCACCACCGCGTCGGCGGCGAGAAGGGCCGGCTGGAAGGCGAGGTCGACCTCGTGCTGCCCGGGCGCGACCTCGTGGTGGCTGCCCTCCACCTCGACCCCCTGCGCCTGCACGGCCTCGACGATCTCCTCCCGGATCGCCGCGCCGGTGTCGCGGGTCTGGTCGAAGTAGCCGGCTCCGTCGCTGGGGCTGGGTCGCAGGCCGTTCGGAGCTGCGAAGAGGAAGAACTCCACCTCGGCGGCGACATGGAACTCGAGCCCGGCGGCGCCGAGGGTGGCGATGGCGCGCTGGAGCACGGCACGGCTGTCGCCGGCGGAGAGCTCCCCGTCGGGACAGCGCAGGTTGCACATCACCCGGGCCGCGCCCAGGGAGCCGTCGAGCCCGCCGGGCGCAAGCCGGAAGGTGCTGAGGTCGGGCGCCAGGTACATGTCGTTCTCGAGGACGCGGGCGAAGCCGTCGACCGAGGAGCCGTCGAACCACTCGCCGTGCTCGATCACGCCGAGAAACCGGCGAGCGGGCAGGCTCACGCTCTTCAGCACCCCGAAGAGGTCGACGAACTGGAGAAGGACGTACCGCGCGCCGAGCTTCTCGAGCGAGGCGAGGGCCCGCTCGGCGAGCTGCGGGTCCTGCGACGGCGACGTCGACACTCAGCGATCCTCCGGCGGGCGGGTGGCAGGCCGCGGGGAGTACCAGAGTCGTTGCTCGTGCGACTGCCCACTCCCGGGACGGACCACGGTGGCGATCACCGCGCCGGCGCCGGCGCC
>Ga0209577_10003910_pt1 | contig 14054 bp, 11 predicted proteins | sample GraSoiAngelo_109_FD_185874 | JGI IMG/M metagenome (GOLD analysis project Ga0209577, IMG submission 185874) | Grasslands soil microbial communities from the Angelo Coastal Reserve, California, USA - 14_0903_12_20cm (SPAdes) (version 2) | ecosystem: Environmental > Terrestrial > Soil > Grasslands...
CAGCCGGACTAGCAAAAAGCGTGATAGCACGATACGCGACTATTGTAGTGGCCGAAAGTCGCGCCGGGCTAGGCCGCGATCCCGATCGTGCGCAGGGCGGAGCCGAGCTCGCGCGAGCTGGACGGCTGGCGGCGCTCACGCCAGTCGAGGATCAGGTCGGCGAAGGCCGACTTGCTGAGGCGCTGGCGGGTGACCGCCTTGGAGCGCGGGTCCACGATCTCCAGCTCCACCCAGACGACGCCGCTGTCCACCAGCCGCGCCGGATACGCGTTGGCTTCGATCAACCGGATGAGTTCACTTTCCCCGAGCATCTCGTTCTCCCGAATCAACCCACCGTCTGCCGACTGCTGATACTCCCAACGGCAGGTGGGCGGAAATCCGTCACCACTCCGGAGGGAACCGTCCGGATCCCAAAAAGGGCCCGGCGCGAGCCTTAGACTGAGGGCGATGCTGGCGGATCTCCACATGCATTCCACCGTCAGCGACGGGTGGAAGGACCCCGACGAGGTGGCCCATCTCGCCGCCGATGGGGGCGTGCAGGTGATGGCGCTCAGCGACCACGACTCCTTCTACGGTGTGCTGCGCGCCCGGAGGACGGCGCACGGCCGTGGGCTGGGCTACGTGACCGCGATCGAGATCACGACCTACCCGCCGCTGCAGTTCCGCCACATCCTCGGCCACGGGGTGGACATGCAGAACCCGGTGCTCCGGAGCCTGATCGGGCGCAACCAGGCGGTGCTGCGGCGCCAGACCGAAGCCTGGATAGCGGTCCTCCGGGAGAGGGGCTGGTCGCGAACCCTGGGGCTGGACGCCTTCGCCCACAAGCCGATGGTCATGCCCGGCGCGGTCCTCAAGCTGGTGCTGCAGCATGGCCTGATGTCGGAGAAGGATGCCTGGAGCAGCGTCCGGGAGGCGGTCGACTTCCTGCCCACCGAGGTCTACACCCCGATGCCTTCGCCCCAGGAGGCGATCGAGGCGATCCACGCCGCCGGAGGCCTCGCCGTGCACGCGCACCCGGGGACGGTGCCCGACCAGGAGCTGATGAAGGAGAGCCTGCCCCTGCTCGACGCCCTCGAGGTCTACACCCGGCGACACCGGCCGGAGCAGATCTCCGTCTACGAGGAGCTGGCGCGGCGGCACGGCCTGCCGACTACGGTGGGCACTGATTTTCACGGCTTCAAGGACGAAGCCTACGAGGCGCCCCGCATCTCCCTCGATCCCCGCTACCTGGACCGGCTGCGCCCCCGGATCGAATGGCCGGCGCTGGAGGCGACCGGTTGACGGCGGCGGCGCCGACCGGCGCCATCGTCGAGGCACGCGGCCACCTGCTCGAAGCCGGCGGGCGTGAGACCGCCTCCATGGCGGCGGCGATCGAGGGCCTGGCCGAGGTGCCGGCGTTTTCGGTGATGGCGGCCGCCTCGCTGGCGGCGCGACCGCAGTGGGCAGGCGCGGTCGACGACCTGTTCGAGCGGCCTCTCTTCCAGACGGCGCGGGCCGCACTCCACAATGCCCTCACCGCCACCCTGCTGGGCGAGACTCTCTACCGGAACGTCTTCCTCTCCTTTGCCGACGCCGTCATCCTCTGGCACTACGGGCACACCCAGCAGCGGACCGGGGTGGCGCGGCTCGACAGTATCTACGGTGTGACCCTGCGGCTGCTGCGGGCGGCCGACCGGTTCGCCGAGCTGGAATCCGCGCCTGAGCCACAACCGCCTTACTTCCATCGCCTGCGGCGGATCGGCCTGACCCGGGGCGGCGCCTACGCCGTGCTCCGGCGCGCCGCCCGGCTGATGGGCGCCGTGGAAGTCGGGATCACGGGAGAGCGCATCCATCCCCTTCGGGGCAGCATGCTGACCAGCTACGCGAGCTTCAGCGCCCAGGTGATGGCCATGGCCCGGGCCGTCGAGGAGGGGCGCGATGCCATCACCCGCGAAGACGTCATGGCCGGGCTCCAGGCATTCACGTCGCTGGTCGCGACCCCGCCGCCCCCGGCCTGAGGCGTCTCAGTCGCCGCCTATCGCCAGCTCCTCGATCAGGACCGTGGGGCAGCCGCAGAATCCGCCCGCGAACCGGAAGCGCAGGTCGTCGGCGACTCCCACGATCAGCTTGAGGACGCCGATCAGGTTGCCGGCCACGGTCATCTCGCGTACCGGCTCGGCCAGCCGGCCGTCGCGGATCCAGTGCCCGCTCACGCCGAAGGAGAATTCGCCCGAGACCGGGTTGACGGTGTTCAGCCCATGCAGCTGCTCGACGTGGAGCCCGTCATCGACCCGACCGATGATGTCGTCTCGCTTCTGGGTACCAGGCTGCAGGACCAGGTTCGTGACGCCCACCTCGGGCACGCTCTTGTAGGAGCGCACGGCGCTGCCGGTCGACTGACCGCCGCTGCGCCTGGCGGTGTAGGTGTTCTGCAGGTAGCCGAGGAGCATGCCGTCTTTGACCAGCTCGATCCGGCGGGCAGGCACGCCCTCGCCGTCGAAGGGACGGCTCGCCAGGCCGCCTGGCAGGCGCGCGTCGTCCACGATCGTGACCGCCGGCGCCGCCACCGGCTGTCCCAGCTTGCCGGCCAGCAGTGAGCGGCGCTTGAGCACGGCTTCGCCGCTGAAGGAGCTTCCCATCACTCCCAGGATCATGGTCCCGGCGTCGGGATGCAGGACGACCGGGACGCGCGCCGTCCTCACCCGCCGCCCACCGAGGAGCCCGACGGCATTGTCCACCGCCTCGCGGGCGACGCCTGCCAGGTCCAGCCCGTCCAGGTCGCGGCTGTAGGTGAAGGCGAAGCCCGACTGCCGCTCCGAGTCCTGCTCCGCGATGGCGTCGATCACTCCGTAAGCCACGGTACGTTCGAACCCGACGTCGAGTCCCCGCGTGTTGGCCAGCTCCACGTGACCCGCGCCGTCGCTGTAGACCACGTCGCTGACCCGGCGCACACGTGGGTCGAGCGAGGTCGCGACCCGTTCCATCTCGAGCGCGAACTCGACCTTGCGCTGGGGGTCGATCGAGCCCAGGTCGGGGGCGTACAGGCCGGAGAGCTCCTCGATCACCTCCGGCTCGGGCAGGACGTTGGCCTCTTCGGCGTGGTTGTAGCGCCCGTTGCGGAGCGCCTCGTCCGCCAGAGCATCGAGCGCGGCGGCGTCGGTATCCGAGGTGTAGGCGAAGCCGACCCGGTGCTCCGAGAAGGTGCGCAGGCCGACGCCGCGGCTGGCAGCCGAGACCAGCGACTCGATCTCGCCGTTGAAGACCTTGACCGTGAACTCGGTACCCCGCGAGAGGTAGGCCTCGGCGGCATCGGCACCCTGGGCCCGGGCACGGCTGAGAAGGCGCTCGGCGATCGGGTTCACGGGGCGATCAGGGCGATCAGGGCCGGTCCCCGCCCGCCGCGCTCAAGGCCTCATCGCGCCCGCCGGGACGACGCCCGTGCCGCCCACGGTCAGCTCGCTGATGCGAATCGTCGGCTGGCCCACCGATACCGGGACGCCCTGGCCGTCCTTGCCGCAAGTGCCCGGCGCCAGCTTGAGGTCGTTGCCCACCATGTCGATGCGGTGCAGGGCGCGGGGACCATTGCCCACGATGGTCGCGCCTCGAACCAGCCGTCCCACCCGTCCGGCCTCGATCAGGTAGCCCTCGGTGACGGCAAAGACGAAATCTCCGGTGACCACGTCGACCTGGCCAGCGCCCAGCTTGCGCGCGTACAGGCCGCGGGGGGTGGCGGCGATGATGTCCTCGACCGAGTGTGCCCCCGGTGCGATGAAGGTGTTCGTCATCCGCGGGATGGGCAGGTGCTGGTAGGACTGGCGGCGTCCGTTACCGGTCACCGGATGCGCCAGCTGTCCCGCCCGGAGCCGATCGAACATGTAGCTGACCAGGACACCGTCCTGGATCAGGACGGTGCGCCGGGTGGGTACCCCCTCATCGTCGACACCGAGCGTGCCCCATCGCGCTTTCAGTGTCCCATCGTCGATCGCGGTCACGATCGGGCTGGCCACGGTCTGGCCCACCTTGCCGGTGAAGACCGTGGAGCCCTTGCTCACGAAGTCTGCCTCCAGCCCGTGGCCGCAGGCCTCGTGGAAGAGCACCCCGCCGAACTCGTTGCCCACCACTACCGGCATCGTGCCCGCTGGTGAGGGCGCGGCGTCGAGCAGCATCAGGGCGCGCTCCGCCGCCATCCGTGCATACTCTGCCGCGGAGGCTTCGTCGAAGAACTCGAAGCCGCGCTGCGCGCCCGGGGCTTCCATGGCCGTCTGGATCTCGCCGTTGCGCTCGGCCACCGCCTGGACCATCAGTCGCACCCGGGTCCGTGCGTCCTGGTGCTGCACGCCTTCGGAGTTGACCACCAGGACCTCCTGCCTGCTCTCGCCGTAGCCGACGGCAACCTGGCGGATCTCACCCCCCTTCTCGCGGGCAGCCTGGTCTGCCTCCAGCAGCAACTCCACCTTGGCCTCGACGTCGACGCCGCCGGGATCCAGCTCCACCTCCTGGGGCGGGTGAGGCGTGTCGACCACCTGGCCCAGCGCGAAGCGGCCGCCACCCCTACGTCCCACGGAGGCGGCCACCTCGGCCGTCTTGAGCAGTCCATTCTCCGAGAGGTCCTCTGTGTAGATGTAGCTGACCACGCCGCCGTGGATGATGCGCAGGCCGGCGCCCCGGTCGTTGCCGGAGCTGACGCGCTGGACCTGGCTCTCCTCGACGCTGACCGCTTGATTCCGTTTGCGCTCGACGAACAGCTCCGCGAAGTCTGCTCCCGAGCGGAGCGCTCGGCGGATGACCGCGTCCGCGAGCGAGGGATCGAGCAGGGGCATTCGCCTGAGTTTAGCGTCAGGAGGCAGGCGGCGGGCTGGCGGGTTCCACCACCAGGGCCGAGACCCAGAACCCGAGCACGGCAAGGACCGCGGCGGTCGCGACGAAGATCGCCCGCAGGCCGGCCGTGGCCGCGACCGCCGAGCCGAGCAGCGGCCCGATGGCGTTGCCGAGCGCCGTGGCGCTGCTGGTCAGGCCGTAGGCGGAGCCGCGCAGGCTGCCGGGCGTGGCCAGTCCCACCATGGCATTCGTCGCCGGGATCAGGACTCCGAAGAAGATGCCCAACCCCGCGCGCAGGAGGAGCAGCTGGAGGACATCGGTGGCGAATGCCTGGGGAAGGAAGAAGGCCGCGGCGGCGAAGGTGGCGAAGATGAGCAGACTGCGATAGCCGCTCCGCTCCACGATCCGGCTGTAGGAGACGGCGGCAAGCGCGCTGCAGACGGCGGTCGCCCCGAAGACCAGGCCGGAATAGAGCTTGACCGGGGCGCCGGCGGGCGAGATCTGAGCTACGAAGAGCGGCAGTATGGGAAAGACGATGGCCGAGCTGACCTGGATCAGGAGAAGCACCACCAGGAGCGGCATCAGAAGCGGCGAAGAGATCCCGGAGCGAAGCGACCGCAGGAATCCGGGCCGCCGCCGGGAGGCCAGGGGCAGGTAGTGCTCGTGGACGAAGAGCCAGATGGCCAGGCCGGCAGACGCCAGCAGGATCCCGGCCACGATGAACGTGCCCCGGATGCCGACCGCCTCCGCGATCACTCCGCCCACCACCGGACCTCCCGAGATCCCGAGATAGATGCTGGTCTGGAGGAGGCCCATCCCGTAGGCGAGCCGCTCCCGCGGTACGATCGTCGCCACCAGTGCGGTGGAGGCGGCCACCGTCCCGGTGACGGCGCCCTGGAGCAGGCGCAGTCCGAGCAGCTCGAAGACGTTCTGCACCAGGCCCATGCCGGCCAGCACCAGCCCGCCCGCGATCATCGCCCGCAGCACCATCGGCTTGCGCCCATGGCGGTCCGCGAGCGCGCCCCAGATGGGGCTGAAGAGAGCGAGGGCCAGCGCCGTGCTGGCCACGAGCGCACCCGACCACAGCTCCACCGCCTGGTCTCCCTCGACCCCCAGCTCCTTGAGGTACAGAGCCAGGAACGGGAGGACGAAACCGAAGCCGAGCATGGCCGTCAGCTGGGCGAAGCAGGTGGCGTAAAGGCTCGTCCTCCAGGAAGGGCTGACGCCCTCGGAAACATGGCTCGGCGCCGCCCTGGCCAGCTTTGGCCTAAAGCGCATGCGGGTTAGCGCCTACGAGCCCGTAAGGGCGAGGAGCGAGACGCCGCGTCAGCGGTGGCGAGCCAGGGCGCGCGGCGAGCAGGCACGCGCAAGGCAATTCGGCCGCATTGGAATTCTGCGGCCAGGCCGCGCGCGGGCCGTCCGCGAGCCGCAACTCGCCCGGTAGTTACTGGACTCGAAGCCGCTTCAGCCGGCGCCGCGGGCGTAGCTGTGAAGGCCGACGATCCAGAGGTTGACGGCGTAAAGCGTCACCAGGATGGAGACGAAGCCCGCGGTCGCGATCAGTGCGGTGCGCCGCCCGCGCCAGGCCTGCAGGCTGTGGGCGTGGAGGTAGATGGCGTAGACCATCCAGGTGATAGCGGCCCAGGTCTCCTTCGGATCCCAGCCCCACCACCGGCCCCAGGCGTGCTCGCCCCAGATCGCCCCGGCCATGGTGCCGAAGGTCCAGATCGGAAATCCGAGCAGGACGGCCCGAAAGGTCAGCTGGTCCAGCGTCTGCAGCGAGGGCAGGCGCAGGGACGCAGCCGACTCGTGGAGCCAGGATCGCGCATTCAGGCTCCGGTCCTTGACCAGGTAGAGGGCGGCGAAGACGAAGCTGGAGACCAGCACCCCGGAGGCGACCATCATGCTCGTGACGTGGATCTTCAGCCAGTAGCTCTGCAACGCCGGCACCAGGGGCTCGGGCGACTGGTAGAGGGCAAAGCCCACCCCCATCAGCGCCACCACCACGAACAGGGCCGGACCGCCCGCCAGTGTGGCGACCGGATAGCGGACGGTCATGAGCAGGAAGACGAGCACCGCCACCAGGGCCAGCATCGAGCTGTACTCGTACATGTTGGCCAGCGGGTAGTGGGAGTCGGCGAAGCCCCGGAACACCACCGCCAGCAGGTGGACGGCGGACCCGGGCACGACCAGCGCCAGACCGATGCGGCGCAGCCCTTCCTGCCGGTAAGCGAAGTAGGCGAAGAAGGCCAGCATCCCCGCCAGGTAGAGCACGAGGGCACCGAAATAGAGGTGGAGGGAGAGGTCGCCGGGCGCGGCGGTCGGATGGGCCAGATCTCCCCTGAGCAGGGCGAGCACGAGCAGGTAGAAGGCGAAGGGTACCAGCCTCAGGGCCGCGGCGAGAGAGCTGGGCGGCGAGGCGGCCGGGGCGGCGGGGCCGGCGACGGTGGCCTTGGCCATCTTCAGCCGCGGGCCGGGGCCGGCGCGGCCACGGGGGTCAGCGGGATCACCTGCATGCCGTCGTCGCGGAAGCGCACGCGCTGGAAGGTGATGCAGTTCACCGGACAGTGGTCCTCGCAGATGCGGCAGTTGGTGCAGCGGTCATAGTTGACCAGGATCTTACCCGCCTTGCCCCCGAACTCCTCGCCGACCACCGTGTTGCAGATCTCGACGAAGCCTCCGCTCGAGGTCTCACGCTCCTCGCCGTAGACGACCACGTCGAGCGCCTTCTCCGGGCAGACGTCGTCGCAGGCGCCGCAGAGGATGCAGGTCGACTCGTCGACGTGATGGACAGTGTCGCACTGGAAGCAGCGGAGCGCCGCCGTGATCGCCTGCTCGTCGTTCCAGGGCAGCTCGACCGGCGACATGTCCATCCGTTTGGGGGCGGGAAGGATGGGCGGCTCCTCGCGGTTGTAGTAGTCCGCCTCCCGGTGGTCGTCGGTCGACTCGATCACCGTCAGCGGCCTGGCGGCCCTCGGCACCGAGGCCCCCAGGAACTCGTTGATGGAACGCGCCGTGCGGTGCCCCCAGGCCACGGCGTCGACGATGAAGGACGGGCCCTGGACGCAGTCGCCGCCGGCAAACAGCCTGGCGACCTTCGTATGTCCCCCGGTGTCCGCCTCGATCAGCTTACGCGGGCTGAGGGGGGTGTCCTTGTCGGCGAAATCCATGATCTGGCCCGAGGCGAAGATCGCGTAGCGGCAGGGGATCACGTGCTCGGTGCCGGGCAGCTTCTGGACGCTGGTGATGAGCAGCTTTCCACTCTCAGGGTCGAACTCCAGCTTCTGCTCGTCCACCCTGATGAATTCCACGCCCGAAACGTGTCCCTGCTCGTCGGCCTTGATGGCGTTGACGATCACCCCGGTGTGAAGCTGGAGCCCGATCTCGCGTGCCTCCACGAGCTCGTTGCCGAAGGCCGGCAGCCGGTCGGCGGGCTCGATCGAGACCATCCAGACCTTGCGCGCCCCGCTCTTGATCGAGGTCTGGGCGGCGTCGGTCGCCACCGCGCCGCCCCCGATGACCACGACGTCACCGCCGCTCGGGAAGTCGTCAGGGATCACGTCGTAGGAACGCACGCGAAGGAACTCCATGGCGGAGATCACCTCAGGGAGATCGGAGCCCGGCACCGGCAGGATCCGTCCCGTCATCATCCCGACCGAGAGGAAGAGGGCGTCGTAGTCCTCGAGCAGCCTGGCCAGGGGAATCTCCTTGCCCACGTTGGCGTTGAGGTGGACATTCACCCCCATCTGGATGATCATGTCGATCTCCCAGAGCAGCTGGTCCATGTCGAAGCGGAAATGCGGGATGCTGGCCGAGAGCAGCCCGCCCAGCTTGGCTTCGCGCTCGTACAGGTCGACGGCGTATCCCATGAGCCGGAGGTCCTGGGCGGCGGTCAGTCCGGCCGGTCCGGAGCCGACGATCGCCACCCGGCGGCCGTTCTCCGGAGCCAGCTGATGGCGGATCTTCACGCCGCGGGCGAAGGCGTAGTCCGTGGCGAAGCGCTTGATGGACTTGATCGAGACCGCGTTCTCCGTTCCCTGGACCCAGCCACGCTTGCAGTCCGTCTCGCAGGGATGATTGCACAGCCGTCCCAGCATCGACGGGAAGGGGTTGGTCTCGTGGATCACCAGCCAGGAGTCGAGATACCTTCCCTGCGACACGTAGTCCACGTAGGCGGCGATGTCCTGGTGGATGGGACAGGCACGCTGGCAGGGAGAGACGGGAATGTTGATCCCCAGGTCGCGGCGGCCCAGGAACTGCTTGTTGGCCGCGGTGTCCGTGGTGGTGCGGCCGATCTCTTCCAGGATCTCGAACGCGGTCACCATGCCGACCGGCCGCGCCGTCTTGCGGAAGAGCCGCCCCTCGTCCTGGGTCAGCATCAGGTAGGGCGTGTCCTCGCGGAACATGATTTCGGCCCCGGCCTCCATCGAGTCGTCCACCGAGCGCTCAGGCAGGGGCGACCGCATGAAACGCTCGACCGGCTGAGCGCCGTCCCCGAAGGCGGCCACGCTCTCCCGGTGGCCGAAGACCCCCAGCACCTGGCCCTCACGGACCACCAGCAGCGCCTCCGCCCCTGACTCCCGAAGGCGGGCCACGGCATCGGTCGCGGCAAGTGTAGGCGGGCAGCTTTCGAGCAGGGGCCGCGCGACCTTGCTCAGGGCCGGCATCAGGAAGCTCTCCCCACGATGAGGAGATCCTTGACCGTGAGCGCCCCGAGGGGCATGCCCTCGGGCGTCGTCACCAGGACCAGCTGGCGGCCGGTCTCGCGCATGACCCGTGCCGCCTCGGCAACCGGCGTCCTGGGGCGGACCTCGGGGAGCGGGGTCCGGATGATATCCGCCGCGCGGCCGTCGAGCCGGGCCTTGACGTAGCGCTGCAGGATGTCCAGGTAGGAGACGTAGCCGAGGCAGCGCTGGTCGACGATGACGGGCAGCTCGTGGACCCGGTTCTGGGCCATCATGCGCGCCGCCTGGGCCAGGGGCGTGTTGGGAAAGCAGAACGGGAACTCGGCGGACATGGCTCGCTCCACCGTAGCCAGTTCCGGCGCCGTGGTTGCCATCTCTGGGAATTATAGGTAAGGGTCCGCCGATTCCCGGCGGGGCGCGCGTCACCCCTTCGGCAGGCGAGCGTCACCGGGCCGTGACCAGCAACCGGCCCGGCGCGCGTTATACGTGGCGGATTGGCTGACCACCTCGCGCCCTCCTACGCCAGCCCGGGCGAGCCGGTCGAAGCGCTCTCCCAACCTCGCCGCCTCCCCTCGGGGCGGCCCCGGGTCTCCTTTCCCTACCGCAGCCGATTCCACCGGCTGGTGCGCCTGCTCGGGATGGGAACCCTGCTCTGTTCGGGCCTGGGCCTGCTGGCATCCGTGGCCGGGCTGCCCCTCAACCCGCTGAGCATGCTGGCCGCCCTCCTGCTCAGCCTGATCCTGATCGGGTACACCGTCAGGCCCAGCCTGCGCAGGCCGCGGTTCTGACTTACACGCGCCGTGGCGCCTCCGGGGCTCCGCGGGGCGCTCGCTGCAAAATTTGACGCAGCTCGCTTGCCTTGCACCTCGCCCCTTCGGCGCCGGCGCTTACGCGCGAAAGCGCGACTCGCCCTGACGGGCTCGTACCACGCCACCGCGGACGCGGCGTCTCGCTCCTCGCCCTGTGGGCTCGTACTAAGCCTCGAGCATGCGCAGGACGGCGGCGGCCATGACCTCGAGGCCGATCGCGAGGCAGCGCTCGTCGACCGCGAAATCGGCGGTGTGATGAACCCGCGGCCCGTCTTCGGGCGCCCCGCCGAGCAGGAAGAAGCATCCTGGGCGCTGTTCCAGGAAGTAGGCGAAGTCCTCGCCGGCCATCAGCGGCTCGAAGGGGGTGACGTTGCCGGCGCCCACCACGTCCCTGGCCGCGGCGGCGACCAGGTCGGCCATGCCGGCGTCGTTGACGACCGCCGGCGCCCCGGCCAGGTGGCTGAAGACCGCGCCCCCGCCCATGGCTGAAGCGACGCCCTGAGCCAGCTCCGCGGTCCGTCTCAGGAGGCGCTCCCTGAGCCCGGCGCTGAAGGCTCGCAGCGTACCCTGAATCGCCACCTCGCCGGCGACGACATTGGGGGCGCTGCCGCCATGGACGCTGCCCAGGGTCAGGACGGCCGGCTCCGTGGGGGCGGTCTCCCGGCTGACCAAGGTCTGGAGCGCGGTAATGACCTGGGCGGCGATCACCACCGCGTCGACGGTGAGGTGGGGCATGGCGCCGTGGCCGCCCTTGCCAGTGATGGTGAGGCTGAAGAGGTCCGCGCTGGCCCACATCGGCCCGGGACGGACAGCCACCTGGCCCGTCTTCAGCCCCGCCCATACATGAAGGCCGAGCACCCGGTCGATACCCTCGAGCACGCCCGCCTCGATCATGGCGCTGGCTCCGCCGGCCACCTCCTCGGCCGGCTGGAAGGCGAAGCGGACCCGTCCGGCGAGATCCTGGCGGCGCTCCGCCAGCAGGTGAGCCAGCGTCAGCGCGATGGCCAGATGCACGTCGTGGCCGCAAGCCTGCATCACGCCAGGGCGGATCGAGCGATAGGCCAGCCCGGACCGCTCCTCGATCGGCAACCCGTCCATGTCGGCCCGCACCAGCACGCTCTTGCCAGGACGCTCGCCGCTCAGGGTGCCCACCACCCCGGTCCTGGCCACGCCGGTTGTGACCTCGAGCCCGAAGTCGCGGAGGTGGTCGGCGATCACGCGCGCCGTGTCGACTTCCTGGAAGGCCAGCTCCGGCTCGGCATGGAAGTGACGCCGGCGTCCGAGGAGGTCGCGCTCCCTGGCCGCGACGGCCTCGCGCAAACCCGGTGGCACGAGGCCATTCTGCCAAACTGCAAATGGCATGCCTCGATCACTCAAGGAATACCAGCGCAAGCGTGATTTTTCCAGGACGCCCGAGCCCGCCGGCACTCAGGTTCCCAGCGGCAACCAGCGCTTCGTGGTCCAGAAGCATTGGGCCACCCGGCTACACTACGACTTCCGGCTGGAGATGGAAGGCGTGCTCATCTCCTGGGCGATCCCCAAAGGGCCAACCCTCAATCCAGCCGAGCGACGGCTGGCCGCCCACGTCGAAGATCACCCCTCCGACTACTACGACTTCGAGGGCCTGATCCCCAAGGGCGAGTACGGCGGAGGCACGGTGATGGTCTGGGACTGGGGCACTTACGAGCTGGAGGAAGTATCCGCGGCGGAATCGATGCGCCGGGGCGAGGTCAAGTTCCGCCTTCACGGCGAACGCCTGCGCGGCCGGTACACGCTGGTCCGCACCCGCTCACAGAAGGACTGGCTGCTGATCAAGAAGCGCGACGAGGCCGCCGACCCCTCGTTCGACATCAACGGCTTCACCACCTCGGTCAAGACCGGACGGACCAGGGAGGAGATCGAGCAGGGTAAGGACGCGGTCTGGTCCAGCCGTCGCGAGCAGGGGGGCGGGCTGATCGACCTGGCCGAGGCGGAGAAGGGGTCGATGCCGGCGACACTCGAGCCGATGAAGGCCAGCCTGGTGGACGAGGCTTTCGACGACGATCGCTGGCTCTTCGAGGTCAAGTGGGACGGCATCCGACTGATCAGCTTCGTACGCGACGGCAAGGCCTCCTTCCAGACTCGGCGCGGACGTGCGGTCGACCTCGAGTATCCGGAGCTGAAACTCCTGCCGGATCTGCTTACGGCCAGGGAGGCGATCCTGGACGGCGAGATCGTGGCCATGGACGCGCAGGGGCGCCCGTCCTTTCAGCTGCTTCAGAACCGGGCCAACCAGGCCGTAAGACTCCAGTACGTGGTCTTCGACGTGGTCTACGCCGACGGCCAGCGCCTTTTCAAGGTTCCCCTCGAGGATCGAAAGCGCCTGCTCCAGGACATGCTGCGACCCTCGGCATTGGTCCGTTACTCCGAGCACGTCATCGGCCAGGGAAAGGCCTTCTACTCGGCGGCTCGAAGCAATCAGCTGGAGGGCATCGTGGCCAAGCTGCGCCAGAGTCCCTACCTTCCCGGCGTGCGCAGCAGCAGCTGGCTGAAGATCAAGGCGGTCAAACAGCAGGAGGTCGTGATCGGAGGCTTCACGGCACCGCGCAACAGCCGCAAGCACTTCGGGGCGCTACTGGTGGGCGTCTACGACGACGGCAAGCTGGTCTACACGGGCCACACCGGCGGCGGCTTCGACGAGAGGACGCTGGTCCAGGTGGCCCGCCGGCTCGAGCCGCTGCGAATCAAGGAATCCCCCTTCAGCGGCACGCCTCCCCGGACGAACGAGAAGCCGACCTGGACCAAGCCTCAGCTGGTGGCCGAGGTGAAGTTCGCGGAGTGGACCAAGGACGGCGTCATGCGCATGCCGGTCTTCCTGGGGATGCGCGACGACGTCGATCCCCGGTCGGTCTCGCGGGAGCGGGCCAAGGACGCGGATCGCAGCCGTGAGGAAGCGCTGAAGGCGTCCTCCGGGCGGCGAAGGTCCGAGCGCGACGCCCCTCCGAGGGGGAGGGAGACGTCTGAAGTCTTGGCGTTGAGCCGGGCGGCGGCGCTGATCGGCAAGGGCGGCCGGATCCAGGGGGCGAGTCAGGACGAGCTGGCCGCCCTGGATCGCCTGGGCGAGAAGGGAGACTGGCAGGTCGCGGGCCGGACGGTCCACCTGACGAACCTGGACAAAGTCCTCTTCCCCGAAGACCGCCTGACCAAGCGGGACCTGGTCCGCTACTACGTGGAGATCGCTCCTGTCCTGATCCCCCACTACCGCAACCGGCCGCTCTCGATGAACCCGCATCCCGATGGGATCCATGGCAAGAGCTTCTGGCAGAAGGACAAGCCGGCCTACGCGCCCGACTGGATTCCCACCTTTCGCTACCGCGATCAGAAGAATGAGAAGGACTGGATCCTGGTCGACGAAACGGCCACCCTCGCCTGGCTGGCAAACCATGCGGTGATAGACATGCACCCCTGGTACTCACGGGTCGACAAGCCCGAGTATCCCGACTGGGCCGTGATCGACCTCGACCCGGCTGAGGGCGCACGCTTCGAGGAGGTGGTCGAACTGGCCCGGGTGGTGAAGAGCGCTCTGGACCATCTGAAGCTGAAGGCCGTGCTCAAGACCACCGGCCAGAGCGGCCTCCACATCTACATTCCGATCGAACGCCGCTACACACACGAGCAGAGCCGCGGGTTCGTCGAAGCGCTGGCGCGCACGATCGCCCGCCTCATGCCGGAGCGGGTCACCGAGGACTGGCAGGTCAGCCGCCGCACCGGCAAGATCCGGATC
>Ga0209577_10003911_pt1 | contig 14054 bp, 10 predicted proteins | sample GraSoiAngelo_109_FD_185874 | JGI IMG/M metagenome (GOLD analysis project Ga0209577, IMG submission 185874) | Grasslands soil microbial communities from the Angelo Coastal Reserve, California, USA - 14_0903_12_20cm (SPAdes) (version 2) | ecosystem: Environmental > Terrestrial > Soil > Grasslands...
GCGTTTCGCTATTCATTTCGCTCGCTCCTCAGCTAGCCGGGTGCCGTGCGGCCGCAGAACGAGCGGCTGAACGCGGCGGAGGGTTTCTTCCGCTCCGGCGGGAACTCCTCGATCGGGCCGGCCGAGCCTCCCGGTTGGGTGTAGGCGGGAACGCGGAGGCCGGTTGGAGCAATGAGGCCGAAGCAGGCGAGTGCCGCCGGCAGCTGTGTCGTCGGGTGCATCTCGTGGGCGTGCTGCCAGTACCCCACGACCTCCTGTATGGGTGCGCCGGGTGCAGCCGCACGCAGCCGCCGGTAGAAACGCCCGCTCTCGCGGCGTTGGTCGGTGACGACCCGGTCGCGGAAGCTCCACCAGAGCTGGAGCGGGATGCCGCTGCGGGCGATCGCCCTCACCGCGTAGATCGGGCTGCGGACTCGGTAGGCGTCCGGCAACTGGGTGGGTGTTCCGCCGATCTCGGCCCTCGCCAACGCGGGGAGGGCGTGCTCGCCGGGGGTGACGAAGAAGGCGTGATAGCGGGCGGCCATGTCGGTGGCGGCGTCGAAGGCCGCCACCCCCGCCAGGCGCAGGTCGCGACGGGCGGCGAGGAGGAGAACCTCTTGCCCGCCCATGCTGTCGCCGAGGGCGTAGATCCGGTGGGGGTCGAGCGTCAGCCAGGGAAAGGCGGTGCGGGCCAGAGCCGGCATGCGCGCGAGGTCGTCGATCTGCCCCCCATATCCCCACGAGTAGAGCGGCAGCCGCCGCCCTTGGCCGTCCGGAGAGATCACGGCGAAGGAACCGCGCGCGGGAAGGCCGCCCCAGAAGCGGAGGTTGTACGCGCCGTCGACGCCGCGCCCGTGCGGCGAGATCACGAGCGGGATCGCCGGGTGTCTACGCTCGTCGTACCACGCCGGGAGCACGAGATACGCCCGCCGCTCGCTCCCCGCGTGCGACCGATACGCAAACGTGAGGACCTTCACCCCCGCGCCGTTCGCGCGAACGCGGGCGCCTGCGCCGAGCGCGCCCGAGACGCCCACGAGCAGCGCGCACAGCGCGGCGAGCAAGACGCGCCTGCGCCCGCGAAGACAGGGGAGAAGATCTGGCTCGAGATGCGCCGTGATAGTCACGTCTACGATCGGGCTGCGGGGAGTGGATGCCCTCTTGCCGGCGACCGGCGGAAATGCCGGTCGCGACGTGTCGCAGATGCCATTGACTGCCCCATGGAGGGATCTTTCCCGGCGTCGAGTCAAGTTTTCGCATCTACGGCCGCTCTTTGGAGGCAGATCCCCTAACGAAGCCTCGACCCCTCCCTTACTCGCCGGGTCGTAGGTTTGGTTCGAGCCTATCGCCTCGCTTCAGATCGCCAACGTGTCGCTTTCGAGCAGCACCGCCTGGTTCGTCCGATGCATAGTTGAGCCCATCATCTATCGACTGCTACCGGGGGACGAGGCCCTCGAGAAGCGCTATGAGCTCCTCCGCCCGGGCTCGTCGGGACAGACGTTCGCGTAAGGCCGCCGGCATCTCGGTGTCGCCGAGCGCGTTTCGCTGCCACCTCGAATAGAGCTCGCCGAGCGCCGACCTCATCTCTTCGACGTCGCCGGGCGCGACGATCACCCCCGCCTCGGCTTCGCGGACGAGCGCCGCGGCGGTTCCCTCGGGCGGCACGGCCGCAAGGATCGGCCGGCGCGCGGCGAGGTATTCGTAGAGCTTGCCCGAGGGTACGTCTCGCCCGCGGGCGCCGACCTCCGGCAAGAGCAGCAGCAGCGCCTCGGAGTCGCGCTGGAGTGCGAGCGCGCGCCTGTGCGAGCAATAGGGATGGAGCTCGAGACGGTCGTCGAGTCCGAGTTGCTCGACCCACTCCCGGTCGGCGCCTCGGAAGTCGCCGGCGAAGCGCGCCACGACGTCCGTGTCCGACTCGGCGAGGGCCGTCAGGAACGGGCGAGGATCGCGCGCGCCGAAGAAGCTGCCGGTGTGCGTGATCCGGAATCGCGATCCGGCCCGGTACTCGAGACCTTCGAAGTCCTCGAAGTCGCAGCCGTTCGGGATCACGGCCACGTTTGCACCCGCGTTGCGGGCGCGTGCCTCCGCGGCGATCGTCTCGGTGACCGCGACGATCGCATCGGCGTACCGAGCGACGAGCCGTGCCACTCGCTCGTGCTCCCGCTCCTTCAGTCGCGTCACGAGCCGCTCGATCGGCCGGTCGGGGTTGGCGACCATGGAGTCGCGCATGTCGGCGACCCACCGCACGCCGGTCAGGCGCTTCACCGCCGCGCCGACGAGATGGATCGAGCTCGGCGGTGAGGTCGTCAGGAGGACATCGATTCCCTCACGGCGGACGATGCGCGTGGCGGTGGGGACGGCGGTCAGCGTCCAGGGCACGTCCTCGTCCGGAACGAGCAGACGCCGCGGCGTGAGCGCGAGCTTGCGGGCGATCAGCTCCAGCCCGGTCACGCCGCGCAGCTCCTCCGCGGGCTTCCGTCCGCGCGGCCCGATGTAGCGCGCACGGTGTAGCACCACTCCGGGCGGCGGCGCCAGCTCCTCGTCGCGGTGGATCCAGCGTGGATCTTCGGGCGCGAGAACGTGCGTCTCCACGCCGAGCTCGGAGAGATGCGCCGCGAACTTCAGAGGGCGCTGCACCCCTCCGCCACCCGCCGGCGGGAAGTAGAACGAGGACAGGAGGACCCTCATCGCCTCGGCGAGCCACGCTAGTACCCCCTCGTTAAAAGGGCGTTGCGGCCTCATTAAGCTCTTGCGCACGCGCGCGTCGACGTGGCGGCGCTCGGGGAGGCGCAAGGCTACCCTCAGATCGTGGCAGCCGCCTCGATCCTCGTCGTCGACGACGACGCGCCGATTCGGCGCATGCTCGCGCGCACGCTGGCGGCGGAGGGGCACGACGTCTCGTCGGCGGCGGACGGAGGCAGCGCGCTCGCGGCCGTCGAGCGGGCCGTCCCGGATCTCCTCGTCCTCGACGTCGCCATGCCGGGGCTCGACGGCTTCGCGGTCTGTCGACGGCTCCGGGCGAAGGGCCTCGCGCTGCCGATCCTGCTCCTCACCGCCCGCGACGGCGTTCCGGACCGCGTCGCGGGGCTGGACGCGGGGGCGGACGACTACCTCGTGAAGCCGTTCGCGAGCGAGGAGCTCGTCGCCCGCGTGCGCGCGCTGCTGCGCAGGGGACGCGAGCCGGCGGACGTGCTCGCGCACGGCGATCTCGTGCTCGACCTGAGCGCCCGCACCGCGCGCCGCGGTGGCCGCGAGCTCGGCCTCTCGGCCCGCGAGCTCGACCTGCTCGAGCTCCTGCTCCGGAACGCCCGCCAGGTCGTCACGCGGGAGTTGGCGCTCGAGCGCGTGTGGGGCGGAGCGGCCGCGGCGAGCCCCAACGTGGTCGACCGCTACGTCTCGTACCTGCGACGGAAGCTCGGCGACCCCCCGCTGATCGGGACCGTCCGGGGAGTCGGGTTCGTGCTCGGAGCGTGAGCGGCCGCTCGCTCCAGGCCCGCTCGGTTGCCGCGGCGACGCTCGCGATCCTGCTCTCGCTCGTCGCCGTCGGCGTTGCCGTCGACGCCCTCGTCGCGCGGCACCTGCACCGCTCGCTCGACCACGCGCTCCGCCGCCGCGCGGTGGAGGTGGCGCAGCTCAGCGCGTCCGCGCCGGCCCTGCTCACGCGGCCGGGCGCGCTCGACTCGCCGCTGGCCGGGACGCAGGTCTCGGTGCAGGTGGTGGATCGGCACGGGCGGATCGTGGCGCGGTCGCTCGACCTCGGCGGGCGCGTGCTGCCGGCGGCCGCGGCCGCGCCCGCGGCGATCCGCGACGGCCGGAGCACCTACGAGACCGACGACCATCTGCGCGTCTACGTCGCGCCGCTCGCCGACGTCGGCGGGCCGGCCGCCGGCGGCGCGGTCGTCGTCGCCGCCTCGACGCACGACCTGAACGCGACGCTCGGGAGCCTGCACCTCTTCCTCGCCGTCGGCGGCCTCGCCGCGGCGCTCCTCGGCGCGATCGCCGTCGCGCTGCTCATGCGCCGCGCGCTGCGGCCGCTCGCCCGACTGGCGGACGCCGCCGTCGACGTCGAGCGCACCGGCGATCCCAGGCGCAGGCTGCCCGAGCCCGAGGCCGTCGACGAGGTCGGCCGGCTCGCGGCGACGCTCAACGCGATGCTCGCCAGCCTCGAGCGGGCGCGCGAGGGCGAGCGGCGCTTCCTCGCCGACGCCTCGCACGAGCTGCGGACTCCGCTGACGGCGCTGCGCGGCAACGTCGCCTACCTCGCGCGGCACGGCGCGACGCCGGAGCTCGTCGCCGACCTCGAGCACGACGCCGAGCGGCTCGCCCGCCTCGCCGACGACCTCCTCGTCCTCTCGCGCGAGGAGTCGGCGGCGCCGCCGGACGAGGAGGTCAGGCTCGACGAGCTCGCGGGCGAAGCGGATCGTGTCGAGGTCGACGCGCCCGAGCCGGTCGCCGTGCGTGGCGATCGCTCCGCGCTCGAGCGCGCGCTCGGGAACCTCGTCCAGAACGCCGAGCGCTACGGGCCGCCGGGCGGGCGGATCACCGTGACGGTCGCGCAGGCCGACGGCCTCGCCCGGCTCACGGTCGCCGACGAGGGCAAGGGCCTCCAGCCCTTCGAGGCCGAACGGGCCTTCCGCCGTTTCTGGCGCGGCGAGCACGGCAAGCCCGGGTCAGGGCTCGGGCTCGCGATCGTCCAAGCAATCGCCGAGCGGCACGGCGGTCGCGCCTACGCACAGGGGGCGCTGTTCACGATCGAGCTTCCGGCTCTCAGAGACCTCTCAGAGAGGCCCGGTACAAAGGGAGAGCAATGAGCTACCTCCGCACGCTCTCGACCCGCAGCCTCCTCGTCCTCGTCGCTGCCGTCGCGCTCCTCGCGGGCGGCGGCGCGGCGATCGCCGTCGCCGCCGGCGGCGGGAGCGGGCCTACGCCTCCGCCCAAGGCGCTGCCGGAGGCGCTGCACGACGCGCTCGCCGCCTCGAAGCCCGACGGCATCACGGCCCGGATCAAGTTCACCAACAACCTCTTCCCCTCCGGCGCCCTCGTCGGCCAGGCCGGGTCGGCGCTCCTGTCCGGCGCCTCCGGCCGCCTCTGGCTGACGAACGACGGCCGCGGCCGGCTCGAGCTCCAGTCCGACGCCGGGGACGCTCAGGTGGTCTGGAACCAGAGCGACGTCACGGTCTACGACGCGTCCTCGAACACCGTTTACCACGCGAAGCTCCCGGCCCACCAGCAGCAGAGCGAGTCCGCCAACAGCGCGCCGCCGAGCGTGACCGAGATCGCGAACTTCCTGACGAAGGTCGGCCAGCATGCCGACGTCTCCGACGCGCGCCCGACGAACGTGGCCGGCCAGCCCGCCTACAGCGTCTCGGTCTCGCCGAAGCACGACGGCGGGCTGCTCGGCTCGGCCGAGCTCGCCTGGGACGCGGCGCGCGGCGTGCCGCTCCGGATCGGGATCTACGCGCAGGGGAGCTCGTCGCCCGTGCTCCAGCTCGAGGCGACGCACATCTCGTACGGCGCCGTCTCCGACGCGGCCGTGAGCGTCTCTCCCCCCGCCGGCGCGAAGACCGTCGACGTCGGCACGCCGTCGGCGAATCACGGCTCCGACAGCACCGTCAAGCCCGTGAGCGGGCTCGACGCGGTGCAGGCCGCCGCGGGCTTCCAGGTCGTCGCGCCGGACACGCTCGTCGGGCTGCCGCGCCAGGACGTGCGTCTCGTCGGCAAGGCCGCACTCGTCGTCTACGGCCATGGGCTCGGGGCGATCGTCGTCGTCGAGCGGGCGGCCGACACGGCGGCGTCGGGATCAGGCGGCGGCATGCTCTCGAGCCTCCCGACGGTCTCGCTCGACGGGAGCACGGGCCACGAGCTCGCGACGCAGCTCGGCACCGTGCTCGGCTGGCAGCGGAACGGCGTCGACTTCGTCCTCGCGGGCTCCCTCCCGCCGGCCGCCGCCGAGACCGCCGCACGCGACCTGAGCAAGTGAGCGAGGCGCCACCGGTCGCGACGCGCGGCCTCGTGAAGCGCTACGGCGAGATCCTCGCGGTCGACCACGTCGACCTGACCGTCGAGCGCGGCGACGTCTTCGGCTACCTCGGGCCGAACGGCGCCGGGAAGACGACCTCCCTCCGCATGATGCTCGGCCTGATCCGGCCCACCGAGGGCTCCGTCCAGCTCTTCGGACGCGATCCCCTTCGGGACGGCGCCAGGGCGCTCGACGGCGTGGCCGGCTTCGTCGAGGGGCCGCGGTTCTACCCCTACCTCTCCGGCCGGCGGAACCTCCGCCTGCTCGCGGACTACGACGACGGCGACTCGCGCTCCCGCATCGGCGAGGTGCTCGAGCTCGTCGAGCTGACGGACCGTGCGAAGGACAAGGTGGGCGGCTACTCGCACGGGATGCGGCAGCGCCTCGGCATCGCGGCCGCGCTCCTGCGCTCGCCGAGGCTGCTTCTCCTCGACGAGCCGACCACCGGCCTCGACCCGGCCGGCATGCGCGACATGCGCGACCTCGTGCGCCGCCTCGCCGGCGACGGGCTCACCGTCCTCCTCTCGAGCCACCTGCTCGGCGAGGTCGAGGAGCTCTGCAACCGCGTCGCGATCATCCAGAAGGGCCGCGTCGTCTACCAGGGCGCCCTGCGGGAGCTGCTCGCCGGCGCGGCGAGCGGCTATCGCCTGCGCACGCCGGAGCCCGACCGCGCCCGCGCCGTCTGCCTCGCGCAGGCCGGCGTCGAGAAGGTCACCTCCGCCGACGGCGAGGTCCGCTTCCAGGCCGACGAGGACTCGGTGGGGGCGCTCTCGATCGCGCTCGGCCAGGCGCGGATCGCCGTCACCGCGCTCGTCCCGGAGACGGCCAGCCTCGAGGAGCTCTTCCTCGACCTCACCGAGGGCGAGGCTCCTCAGCAGGAGGCTGTGGCGTGAGCGCCGTCGCGAAGGTGTATCGCTGGGAGGTCGCGAAGCTGCTGGCGCAGAAGCGGACCTACCTCGGCCTCGGCTCGGCGATGCTCGTGCCGCTCGTCTTCGTGATCGTGCTCGTGCTCCAGACCGGCGGGCCGAACGACGTGCCGCTCGGCCGCTACATCCGCGACACGGGACTCGCGGTGCCCTTCGTCGTCCTCTTCTTCATGTCCATCTGGGGCTTTCCGCTCATCACGGCTCTCGTCGCCGGCGACATCGTCGCCGCGGAGAGCCACAACGCGACGCTGAAGACGATCCTCACCCGCTCCCGCGAGCGCGGCGAGGTCTTCGCCGGCAAGGTGCTCGCGTCGTTCAGCTACACGCTCGTCGTCGTCGTCGCGATGGGGATCGTCGGCCTCGTCGCGGGCAGCATCGCCTGGGGCTTCCATCCGCTCACGTCGCTCTCGGGGACGAAGGTCTCGGCGGCGCACGGGCTCGGCCTCCTCGCCGCGAGCCTCGGGATCTACGTGCTCCCGCTCGTCGGGATCGCGGCCTTTGGCCTCCTGCTCTCGACGATCACGCGGAACAGCGCCGCCTCTGTCGTCGGCACGCTGATGTGGGCGCTCCTGATGCAGCTCCTCGGCGTGCTGCCGGGCACGGAGGCGATCCGGCCGTACCTCCTCGGCACGCAGTTCGAGGCGTGGCACGGCTTCCTGCGCGTGCCGGCCGACTGGACGCCGGTGATCCGCGCGCTCTGGGTCTGCGCGCTCTACATCGCGCTGCCCATCGTCGTCGCGTACCTCGTCTTTTTGCGGCGCGACGTGGCCGCAGAGTAGAGCTCGGACCCTCGATTTCCGGGCTAAAGGGTCCGCCTCGCGCGGCCGATGCCTGCCGCATGAGCGCGCCTCGCCGGGGCGGCCCCCGGCTCTCTGTCGACATGCCCTGGATCGACCGCTGGCTCGCGGCCTGCCGCGACCTGGCCGAGCTGGAGCGCTCGCACCCGATGACGGATGCCGTGATCGAGGCCGTCGACGGCCGTCGCATCCGCATCGGCGACCGCTGGCTCGCCGACTTCGCATCCTGCAACTACCTGGGCTTCGACCTCGAGCCGGAGATCATCGGCGTCGTCCCCGAGTACCTCGCGAAGTGGGGGACGCACCCGAGCTGGTCGCGCCTGCTCGGCAGCCCCGTCCTCTACGAGCAGATCGAGGAGCGCCTGAGCGAGCTCCTCGGCTGCGAGGACGCGCTCGTCCTGCCGACGATCACGCTCATCCACATGTCCGTGATCCCGGTGCTCGTAGGGAGCGGGACGATCTTCCTCGAGAACCGGGCACACAAGACGATCTACGACGGCTGCCTCTTCGCGCAGGGGCGCGGGGCGACGGTCGAGCGGTTCGCCTTCGAGGACCCGGACGACCTCGAGCGGCTGCTGAAGAAGGCCCATCCGTCCCCGCGGCTCGTCTGCCTCGACGGGATCAACAGCATGACCGGCAACCCGCCGGACCTGCCTGCCTTCGCGCGGATCGCGCGCGAGCACGACGCCTTGCTCTACGTCGACGACGCGCACGGCTTCGGGGTCATCGGCGAGCGCGGCCCCGACGAGCCGAGCCCGTACGGCCTGCGCGGGAACAGCATCGTCCGCCACTTCGGGGAGAGCTACGAGAACGTCGTCCTCGTCGGCGGCTTCTCGAAGGCCTACTCGTCGCTCGCGGCGTTCATCGCGTGCCCGACCGAGCTGAAGCGCCTGCTCAAGACCGCCGCGCCGCCCTACCTCTACTCCGGCCCGTCGCCCGTGGCCTCGCTCGCGACCGTGCTCGCCGGCTTCGACGTCAACGACGCACGAGGCGACGCGATCCGCGCCGGCCTCTGGCACAAGGCGGAGCAGGTGCTCGACTGCCTCGACCGCCTCGGCGCGCACACGCCGAACCGCTCCGGCTTCCCGCTCGTCGAGGTGCCGCTCGCCGACCACACGGAGATCGCCGAGGTCGGTCGCTTCCTCTTCGACCACGGGATCTACGTGACCCTCGCCGCCTACCCGCTCGTGCCGAAGAGCGAGGTCGGCTTCCGCATCCAGGTCACCGCCGCGAACACGCAGGCCGAGATCGACCAGCTCGTGGACGTCCTCGGCCGGCTGGCGGAGCGCTTCGAGCTCCAGCCCGCCCGCCCGACGGAGGCGGCGGCGTGACCGGCGGCGTCGCGCGCGGCCGTCTGAGCCGCTGTCTCGGTGCCCCGGAATCCGAGGTGGCGGCGTGAGCTGGCGCAACCGCACGTGGGCGGTCTACCTCGGCGTCACGGGCGCGCTGATGCTCGTCTACCTCTTCTTCCCACCGCTCGCCGGCAACGGGCCGCTCATCAACCTGCTCGGGCTCTCGGGCGTCGTCGCGATCGTCGCAGGCATCCGGATGCACCGGCCGCGGGCGCGGGCCGCCTGGTGGCTCTTCGCCGCCGGCCAGTTCCTCTTCTTCTCGGGCGACCTCTACACGTACAGCTACCCGAAGCTCGCCGGCGTCGAGGTGCCCTTCCCCTCCTTCGGCGACGCGCTCTACGTCGCCGTCTACCCGGTGCTCATGGCCGGGCTCTTCGTGCTCGTCAAGCGCCGGAACCCGCAGCGCGACCGCTCCGCGCTCATCGACGCGCTCATCCTCTCCGTCGGCGTCGGCCTGCTCTCGTGGGTCTTCCTCATCGCGCCGAACATCCACCTCACGGATCTCTCGGTGCTCGCGAGGCTCGTCTCCGCCGCCTACCCGCTCGGGGACGTCCTCCTGCTCGCCGCCGCGATCCGCCTCGCCGTCGACACCGGCAAGCGCGCGCCCGCCTTCTACCTGCTCGTCGGCAGCATCGTCTCGCTGCTCGCGACCGACTCCGCGTACAACCTCGCGCTCCTGAAGAACACGTACAACCACCAGCTCATCTACGACGTCGGCTGGATCGCGTACTACCTCCTCTGGGGAGCGGCCGCGCTCCATCCTTCGATGCGGACGCTCGAGGATCCCTCCCAGGACCTGCGGACACGGCTGACCAAGCTCCGGCTCGCGCTGCTCGCCGTCGCGTGCCTGGTCGCGCCCGGGGTTCGCGTCGCCCAGCAGTTCCACAACCCGGACGTCCTTGTAGTCATCGTCGCCTCGGCCGTGCTCTTCCTGCTCGTCGTCTTGCGTATGGCCGGCCTCGTCCGCCAGGAGGAGCGCGCGGTTTCGCGCGAGCTCGCGCTGCGCGAGGCGGGGGCCGAGCTCGTCGCCGCCGCCGGCCGCGAGCAGGTGCACGCAGCAGCCATCTCGGCCGCGGACGAGCTCCTCGGGCCCGAGACGCGCGCCCGGCTCGTGCTCTTCGGCGAGGACGGAGCGGCCTCGGTCGCCGCGTCGACCGAGGACGAGGCCTGGCCGCTCACGCGGGACGGTAGCGCGTGGCTTCGCGCCGCCTCGCACACGTCGTTCCGCGACGTCCCCGACCATGTCCGCAGCGACCTCCGCCTCTTCGAGGGCCAGTCCGTCCTCGTCTTCCCGCTGTCGGTTCGCGACGAGGCGCGCGGCATGCTCGCGATCTGCTCGCCGACCGCCGCCCGCCGGGAGCAGGTCGACTCGCTCGAGGCGCTCGCGACGCAGGTCTCGCTCGCCGTCGAGGGCGCCTCGCTCGCCGAGGACCTCCACCGCCGCCAGAGCGAAGCGCGGTTCCGCTCGCTCGTCGCGCACTCGAGCGACCTCATCACCGTCCTCGACGCCGGCGGCGTCGTCACCTACCAGAGCCCGTCCGTCGAGCGGGTGCTCGGCTACCGCGCCGACGAGGTCGAGGGCACGCGCTTCGACCGCATGCTCGCCGAGGCCGACCGCCCACGGCTCGCGGAGGTCGTGGCGCGCGTCGGCACGGAGCGCACGGAGACGCACGCGCTCGAGTGCTCGCTCCAGCACCGCGACGGCGCCTGGCTCCAGTTCGAGGTCCAGCACACCGACCTCCTGCACGACGAGCACGTGCGCGGCATCGTCCTGAACAGCCGCGACGTGAGCGAGCGCAAGGCCTTCGAGGACCAGCTCGCCCACCAGGCCTTCCACGACCCGGTCACGAGCCTCGCCAACCGGGCGCTCTTCGTCGACCGCGTCCAGCACGCGCTCATGCGCGCGCAGCGCGGGACGGCCTCGGTCGGCGTCATGTTCATCGACCTCGACGACTTCAAGACCGTGAACGACAGCCTCGGCCACGCGGCCGGCGACCTCGTGCTCCGGGAGGTCGCCCGCCAGCTGATGACCGCCGTCCGCCCGACCGACACCGTCGCCCGCTTCGGCGGCGACGAGTTCGCCGTCCTCCTCGACGGCGTCGAGGACTCGCCCGAGGCCGCGGACATCGCGGAGCGGATCCTCGGCGCGCTCGAGCAGGCCGTCGAGATCGACGGCAAGGAGGTGTTCCCGCGCGCGAGCGTCGGCATCTGCCTCGCCGACGACGGCGCGAGCGCGGACGCCGAGGAGCTGCTGCGCAACGCCGACGTCGCGATGTACCGCGCCAAGCGCGACAGCAAGGGCGGCTACCGCGTCTTCGAGCCCGCGATGCACGAGCGCGTCCTGGAGCGGCTCGAGCTGCGCTCCGACCTCCAGCGGGCGATCGAGGCGAACCAGCTGGAGGTGCACTACCAGCCGCTCATCCGCCTCGAGCAGCGCCAGATCTCCGGCGTCGAGGCGCTCCTGCGCTGGCGCCATCCGACCCGCGGGAACATCCCGCCGCTCCAGTTCATCCCGCTCGCCGAGGAGACCGGCCTGATCATCCCGATCGGCCGCTGGGTCCTCAACGCCGCGTGCCGCGAGGGCGTCGTCATCCACGAGCGCTTCCCTCGCGAGGAGCCGCTGACGATCAGCGTCAACCTCTCGGTCCGCCAGCTCCAGTCGGACACGATCGTCGCCGACGTGCGGGAGGCGCTCGAGACAAGCGGCCTGCCGCCCTCCGCGCTCGTGCTGGAGATCACCGAGTCGGTGATGATGGCCGACACCGAGCTCGCCGTCTCGCGGCTGAACGACCTGAAGGGGCTCGGCGTCCGGCTCGCGATGGACGACTTCGGGACGGGCTACTCGTCGCTCTCCTACCTCGGCCGCCTCCCCGTCGACATCCTGAAGATGGACCGGTCGTTCCTGGCCGAGGACAAGAACGAGCCGCTCGCCGCCGCCGTGATCGCGCTCGGCGCGAGCCTGGCCCTCGACGTCGTGGCCGAGGGGATCGAGTACGACGAGCAGGCGCTGTCGCTCCGCGAGCTCGGCTGCGAGCTCGGCCAGGGCTTCCTGTTCGCTCGGCCGATGGCTCACGACGCGCTGCACGACTACCTGGAGGACGGAGCCGCGTGGCGGGCTGAGGACGAGCAGCCCGAGACGCATGCAGCATAGTCACGAGGCGCTCGACCGCCCCGGCGGCCTCGCCAAGCTCGCCACCCTCGCCCCGCTCCGCCACCGCGACTTCCGCCTGCTCTGGGCGGGGATGACGATCTCGCTCCTCGGCGACGGCGTCTTCCTCGTCGCGATCGCCTGGGAGGCCTACGTCCTCTGGAACGCGCCAGCCGCGCTCTCGATCGTCGGGATCGGGATGACGGTGCCGATGATCGCCTTCCTGCTCCCGGGCGGGGTGCTCACGGATCGGCTCGACCGGCGCCGCGTGATGATGGGCGCCGACGCGCTGCGCGCCGCCGCCGTCGCGTTGCTCGCGGGGCTCGCGCTCGCGGGCTCGCTCCGGTTCTGGGAGCTCGTGGCGCTCGTCGCCGTCTACAGCGTCGGGAGCGCGTTCTTCACGCCGGCCTTCGACGCGATCGTCCCCGATCTCCTCCCGGCGCGGGATCTCGCCGCGGCCAACTCGCTCGACCAGTTCGTGCGGCCGATCGCGCTGCGGCTCGCCGGGCCGGCCGTCGGCGGCTGGCTCGTGGCGGTGAGCGCCGGGGCGGCGTTCGCGGTCGACGTCGTCTCGTTCGTCGTATCCGGCCTGGCCGTGCTGGCGATGCGGCCGCCGGCGACGGCTCGGCGCGACGTGGAGCCCGCCCTCGCCGCGCTCGTGGCCGGCCTCCGGTTCGTGCGCCGGCGCGTGTGGCTGTGGGGGACGCTGCTGTCTGCCGCGCTCGCCTACCTCGCCTTCCTCGGGCCGACCGAGGTGCTGCTCCCGTACGTGGTGAAGAACGACCTGCACGGCTCGGCGCGCGCGCTCGGGCTCGTGTTCGCGGCGGGCGGCGTGGGGGCCGTCGGCGCGGCGCTTGCGATGGGGCAGCGCGGCCATCCGCGCCGCGACGTCACCTTCATCTACGTCGTCTGGACGCTGGCGACGCTGGCCGTCGCGGGGTACGGCTTCGCGAGCGCGACCTGGCAGCTCGGGCTCGCATGCCTGCTCTTCAACGCGCTCGAGGCGGCGGGGACGATCGTCTGGGCGACGCTGAAGCAGCGCCACGTGCCGGCGTCGATGCTGGGCCGGGTCTCGAGCCTCGATTGGCTGATCTCGATCGGGCTCCTGCCTTTGTCCTTCGCGCTGACCGCGCCGATAGCGGCCGCGGTAGGCGCGCGCGCGACGCTCGTCGGCGCGGCCGCGATCGGCGGCGCGATCACCCTCGGCGCACTGTTCCTGCCGGGGATGCGGGACGTCGAAGGGGCGCCCGGCGAGGTCCAGGCCGACGGCCTGGCCGTGTCGGCCGCGAGCGCGAGCGCCTAGAGCCGCCTTCGGAACATCCGCTCCACAGCAGGCGTGTCCGGAGCACTGTCCGGGCCGGCCGTGTCGAAAACTGATCCGAGCCACGTCCGGACATGTGTCTCCTCGCGCGAGCAAGATCGACGTGCCGGAGCCGCCTCCGCCGGCCGCACAGGTGTCCCTCGCGGCCACGACCGGGGTCTGACCCCTGGCGTGACGCTTCTAGCCGCGGCTCGCGGAGACAGGGGAACGAGGCGAGCGGCGGCGCGTCAGCCGGCCGGGTGCCACGAGGAGTTGCAGCCGCCCGAGCCCTTCGCGACCGCGGCGAGCGGCGGCGGGTCGAGCCGCAGGAGCGCCGGCACCGTCACGGCGTGCAGGCCCTCCTGCTCCAGCACCGGCAGGAACATCCGCAGCGCGTCGAGCGTCCGCGGCACGACCTCGTCCTCGTGCATGAGCACGATCCCGCCGGCCCTGACCCGGTCGACGAGGTTCTGGTAGATCTCCTGCGACGAGGGCGTCGAGGCCTCCGACGCGTCGCCCGAGTCCTGGTTCCACAT
>Ga0209577_10003912_pt1 | contig 14052 bp, 7 predicted proteins | sample GraSoiAngelo_109_FD_185874 | JGI IMG/M metagenome (GOLD analysis project Ga0209577, IMG submission 185874) | Grasslands soil microbial communities from the Angelo Coastal Reserve, California, USA - 14_0903_12_20cm (SPAdes) (version 2) | ecosystem: Environmental > Terrestrial > Soil > Grasslands ...
TCTCGTAGCGGATGTCGGTGTACTCGCCTCCGCCCTGGCGCCATGCCGCGGCGGGGCGGATGGTGCGCTCCTCGGTGGCCATCGCCGCGCTTACGATAACCCTCTGGACGACTGGCTCACGCTGCGGGCGCGCACCCACGGAGACCGCCCCGCGGTGATCGACCGGGGCGGAACCGTCACGTACGCCGAGCTGGATTTGGCGGCCGCCTCGGCCGCGCGACGACTCGCCGCGCGCGGGGTTCGGGCGGGCGACCGGGTGGGGACCACGTTGCCGGGAGGACGCGACTTCGCGTCGCTGCTGCACGCGCTGCCCCGGCTCGGAGCCGTGCTGGCGCCGCTCAACACGCGGCTCACCGCGGCCGAGCGCGCCTGGCAGGTGGAGGACGGGGGCGTCGGAATCGTGATCGAGGAGCCACCGGTGGGCGAGGAGGCCGACGTGGAGCTGAGGTCCTCGGTCGACCCTGACGCGGTGCAGACGCTGCTCTACACCTCGGGCACGTCCGGGCGGCCAAAGGCCGTCGAGCTCACGTACGGAAACCACGCCGCCAGCGCCGTCGCCTCGGCCTGGAACCTGGGTGTGGCGCCGGACGACCGCTGGCTGTGCGTGCTTCCGGTCTTCCACGTCGGTGGGCTCGCGATCCTGCTGCGGTCGGCCATCTACGGAACGACGGCGATCGTCCACGAGGGCTTCGACACCGGCGCGGTCATGAGCTCGCTCGGGGGCGGGGAGGCGACGCTCGTCTCGCTCGTGCCGACCATGCTGCGGCGGTTGCGGGACGCCGGCCTCGGCGAGGCGCCCGCGCTTCGTGCGGCTCTGCTCGGCGGGGGGCCCGTGCCGCGCGACCTCCTGGAGTGGGCTATGTCCCGCGGGCTCCCGGTTCTCCAGACCTACGGGATGACCGAGACCGCCTCGCAGGTCGCCACGCTCCGCGGCGAGGAGGCACTGTCGCACCCCGGTTCGGCCGGCCGTCCGCTGCTCGGCGTCGAGGTGAGGATCGGCGACGGCAGCGAGATACTGGTCCGCGGTCCGATGGTGGCGCGAGGGGCGACCGATGCGGATGGCTGGCTACGCACGGGCGACCGCGGCCACCTCGACGAGGACGGCTTCCTGCACGTGGAAGGGCGGCTCGACGACACGATCGTCACGGGCGGGGAGAACGTGTCCGCGACGGAGGTGGAGGAGGCGCTCCTGTCGCACCCGGCGGTTGCCGACGCGGCTGTGGCGGGCCGTCCGGACCCGGAGTGGGGGGAGGCGGTGACCGCGTGGGTTGTGCTCACGACCCCCGTGCCCGTGCCCGTGCCCGAGCTCGTGCAGCACTGCCGGCGCCGGCTCGCCGGCTACAAGGTCCCGAAGGCGTTCGTCGAGGTGGACGAGCTGCCGCGGAACGCGGCGGGGAAGGTGGTGCGGTCGCGGCTGCCCTAGCCCGAGCCGGACAGGAGGCGGTTCACGCGGTCGTAGGACTCGCGGAGCTGCGACATGTTGAGGCGATGCGACCTGGCGTCAGCCATTAGCCCATCGAAGACGCTCTGGTACGCGCCTGGGTCGCGAGCGAGGAGGAGGAGGTCGTCACCGGCTCGAGTTCCAGCGACAGCAGCCTGGGCAAGGGGGAGGAACCTCGTAACGGCCGGCGCCTGGAGATCGTCTGTGATCGTCACTCCCTGGAATCCGAGGCGACCCCTCAGCAGCCGATCGACGATCTGGCGCGACAAGCCGGCGGGAGTCTGCGGGTCGTACGCGGGATAGGTCGCATTGGAGAGCATCACTAGGCCGATCCCGCCGGAAATCGCCCTCCGGAAAGGCAAGAGCTGAGTGGCGAGTGCGGCTGGCGACGCCCCCACGACGCTCGACCCGGCGTCGGTGTTCGTAGTCGCCCATCCCAGGCCCGGGAAGTGCTTGGCGGTCGCGGCGACGCCGCGGTCCTCGAGCCCTGTCGCAAACGCTGAGCCAAGTCGAGCGACCGAGCCCGCGCTCGAACCGAATGCCCGCGGCGCTATGAACGCAGCCGAGGACTGGGGAACGTCCAACACCGGCGCGAGATCGACGTTGATCCCGAGGCTGCGGAGGTAAGCGCCGGTCTGTCGCCCTTCGCTGCGTGCGGCGGCGGTGCTTCCGGAGGCGCCCAGCTCACGCGGCGAGCGATTGGGCGGCCCGGCGGGCAGACGCTTCACCATCCCGCCCTCCTGGTCGATCGCGACGATCAGGCCGGGCTCACCACCCGCACGCGCAGCGGACTGGAGCTGGTCGATCGTCGCTCGCAGTTGCACGGGGGAGCCGACGTTGTCCTGAAACAAGATCACCCCGCCGACCAGTCCTTGCCGCACGCGGTCCAGCAGCTGGGCGTCCGGAGCCTGCCCCGTCATGCGCACGACCAGCTTGCGACCGACCAGGCGGGAGAGCGAGACCCCAGCCGTACGCGGCTTCGTCGCGGTCGGCGGGTGCGTCGGCGCCCGCCCCTTACGCGGAGCGAGTCGATCCAAGGCGATCACATTTGTGTGCGGGGCGGCTTTCTTTGTGGACGTGCCACATCCGATGATCGCAAGCGCTCCGAGGGTGAGAACTGCGGCGCCGACGACGAGTGTCGCCGCTAGCCGCCGCGACACCTTGCGGGGCCCGTCAACCACACGCGCCGGTGTGCCTCGTGAGATGAACCGCGCTGATCTTCCAAGCGCCGCCCACCTTGGCGAGGTCGTAGCTCCCGGCGAAGCAGAACTCCCCGTCCTTTTGCGAGATGGTGTCGGCGCCGATTAGCTGAACGCTGGCACTGTCGCCGCTAACCGTCGCGGTCCCGACGTTCGCGCTAGCGCTTTGAATCCCCTCGTCCTGGTGGCTTTGTACCCAGCTCGACTCGTCGAAATGGTCTGTGAGCGGGTGGGTGTAGTAGCTGTATGCGGTCGGGTAGTCGCCGTTGCCGATTGCGTTCCAATACGCCATCACTACTTGCGAGGCTTGCGTCTCCTCGCCGGCGCTCCCCTGAGTCGGAGCGGACGGAGTCGTCGGGGCCGTGTGTGTCCCGGGACTTGTCGGATTGGGCTTCACGTGCGTGGGCGACGGGTTCGGATTCGTGGTAGTCGGCCGCGATGGCGAACCGGCGGTCGTTGAGTTGTGCTTCTTGTTGGTCAGGATGAGCGCGGCGCCCGTTCCGCCGAGGCCGAGGATGATGGCCGCCGCGATTACCGCGATCGCCGTTAGCGGCCGCTGCTTCCCGCCCGAGACGGGCGCCGGAGGCTGCGGTGGCGGCGGTCCGTAGGGCGGGGCCGCCGGGCTGTAGGGCGGCGGAGGCACTTCGTCCTGAACGGTTTGGCCACCGGTCGGCAGCACGGCAGCCTCGAACCGGCGGGACGAGGGACCGGTCTCGACCGAGTTCGGCAACGGGACGGTGGGCAGGGAGCGTCCCGTGCTGACCTCAAGCGCGGTTCGCGCCGCCGCGGCGATCGCCGAGGGCGACGGGTAACGTGCGTCGACGGACTTGGCCATCGCCGTGGCGACCACCTGATCCAGCCCCGTGGGAAGCTCCGGTCGCCAGTCGGTGACGCGCGGCGGCGGCTCGTGTATGTGGGCGTACATCACCGCCACGTCGTTCTCGCGGGCGTACGGCGGCGACCCGGTGAGGCACTCGAACAGGACGCAACCCAGCGAGTAGACGTCGGTCCGTGCGTCGATCGGCTTGCCCTGGATCTGCTCGGGCGCGCAGTAGTCGGCCGTTCCGACGAAATGCCCGGTGGCAGTGAAGCCGCTATTCGACCGGGCGGACTTCGTGAGACCGAAGTCGGTCAGGTAACAGTGGTCCGAGCCAGCGACGGTCAGGATGTTCCCGGGCTTCACGTCCCGATGTACGAGGCCGTGCTGATGGGCGGCGTCGAGGGCCCCTGCGATCTGACTGACGATCGAGATGGTGCGTTCGACGTCCAGTGGTTGCGACGGCTGGGAAAGCAAGACCTGCTTCAGGTCTAGCCCGTCCACGTACCGCATGGCGATGAAGTAGACGCCATCGATCTCCGACGCGTCGTAGATCGGGATCACGTTGGGATGGTCGAGAGAGGCGGCGAGGCGAGATTCCCGTACGAATCGGTCTCGGAAGCTCACGTTCTCCGCCAGCTCCGGCGCGAGGACCTTCAGCGCCACGCTCCGACGCAGCTCACGATGCTCCGCGCGGTAGACGACTCCCATGCCGCCGCGACCCACGAACTCCTTGATGAGGTATGGGCCGAACTCCGTCCCGACCATCGTGTCAGTAGCGATCATTCGGACCTTCCTCCGATGCGAGTCGTCTTCATCTCGTCTCCATCCGCCTTGTTCACTTCACCGCGACCTCGTACGCCGCAGCACCGCCAAACGGGTCGGGGGCCACGAAGGCCTGTGGTATGGCGTCCGGCGAAGGATCGAGCAGACCACTCACCAGGACGCCGCCGTTGCGGTGGGCGTCGATCTCGGTTGCCGCTGAGCCCGGGCTTCGGAGGTCGACCGCGTTGGAGTTGTCCTTGCCGTAGACGATGTACGCGGCCCCGCCACCGTCGAGGCCGGGGGCCGCGATCAGGGCGTCGGGCCGGCCATCCCCGTTGAGATCCCCTGGCGAGCCGACGGACTGGCCGAGGCCAGCCCCCTTCTGGCCGTTGCCGGCGGCGGGTCCGTATATGGCGAAGCCTCGGTCGAGAGTTGAAACGTCGATCGCATGCGAGCCCTTTCCTCCGAACAGCACGTAGGCAGCGCCCGAGCCAGATCCTCCGGACGTCGATGTACCGGGGGCGCCAACGAGCACATCGCTCTTTCCGTCACCGTTGACGTCGCCGAGCCCGGTCAGTGCAGCGCCCACATCCCCATTACTGCGGCGATCGCCGATCGTCACAACACGCCGGTTGACGCTATTGAGGCTCACGGCGTTTGTCGAGGCGTCGCCGAGGACGACGTACGCGGCGCCGCCTCCGCTGGCGCTGGGCGAGCCGATGAGGACGTCGGCCTTGCCGTCGCCGTTGAAGTCGCCAGCCGGAGCGACCGAGACCGGGTTCACGCCGCTCGAGAGCCCGTCGATCTCGAAGCCGTGGGTTCGTATCTGATCGAGAGGGAGGCTGGGGCCATCCACGGGGTCGAATATCACCCAGGCGGTACCGCCGTTGTAGCAGGGGTCCGCGATGACCAGGTCCGACTTTCCGCTGTTATTCACATCACCGGCGGCGATCGCGACCGAGGAGGTCGACGCCGCGCAACCGGGGTCAGTGTTGTTCTTCGGAAGCGAGTAGTCGACGATGTGATTCGGTAGCTGGGCGGCAAGATCGACACCGTTCGTGTTTCTGCTGCCGGGGAGCAGGTACACGGTGGTCGTCCCGTCGCCGCTTACGCGTAGCCAGGCCGCGATGTCGGCAAAGCCATCGCCGTTGAGGTCGCCAGCCGGTGACACATCGGTGGCCCCCGTAATGCGGTAGCCGCTCGAACCGAGATTGTCGAGCTGGACCGTCCCGCCTTGGGTGTCACCGAACACCACGTAGGCATCCTTGGTGACTGCATTGCTGCCCGGCGGACTCACGACCACGAGCTGGTCCTGGGTTCCGTCTTTGTTGACGTCGCCTGCGGGGCGGAGCGACACGATGTTCGTCCCGCTCGGCGGCTCGATGGCCCGCGTGGCGTGGCCCGGCAGTGTCACCGCAGCGGGCTGGGTGGTCTTTCCGCCGCTCTTCGATGACCCGCCACTGGGCTTGCTTTGAATCAGATTCGTGACGTAGATAACGACCTTCGTCGTCTTGCGCACGCTGACCCGCGCCGCGCGAAGCGACCGGCGGCTTCCGTTACGCAGGAGCCTCGTTGTCGTCAGCAGTCCGTTGGTCGCCCTGAGGAGGGACGCCCGGAGGCGAGCGTCATGGGTTATCTCGCGCTGCGTCTGACGTTGGAGCTCACGCGCCTGCCGCGCCTGCTGCTCGAGTTGCGTGGTTGACGGAGCAGCGGCCGTGCCGCGTTGCGGCTGCACCGCTTCTTGTCCAAGCCGGTCGTTGAGCCTCCGCGTCCGATCGTTGATCCGGCGACCGGCGGCGGTGTCGTTCCCTCCGGAATCGCGAGAGAGCAGCAGGGCCGCCGCGATGCCACCGGCGCAGAGGAGGATCGCGACCGCGACGATGATTGCGGCAGTCAGGGCGTTCCGTCCCGAGGGAGGGAGATCCGGGGCCGGCATGGTCGGCACCCGCGCGGCTGGAGGAGGTGCCCCGTTGGAGGGCCGCGTACGCGCCCGGGTCCGAGCCGGGCTTGGGCGCGGCGGGACGGCCGCGGGGAACAGCTGCCCATCCGTCGAGCCTCTGTGCGAGCTTGCGCCCCGCAGCGAGTGCCGGAGGTCGAGCGCCAGCGCGGTGCAATCCCCCTGACGTTCGTTGGGCAACTTCGCCAGCGCCCTCGCCAGGACTTGGTCCACCTCGGCGGGAAGGTCGGGGCAGAGGCGGCTGACCTCGGGCGGCGCCTCGCGGAGGTGCGCCGCGACGATTTCGCCGTCTGGGCGCCCCCCGAAGGGCGGGGTTCCGGTCAGGCACTCGAACAACACACAACCAAGCCCGTACACGTCCGCCTCGGGGCCGACCGGCGCGCCTCGAATCTGCTCGGGAGCGACGTAGTTGACCGTTCCCATGAAATGGCCCGATCCAGTCAGGCCCGAGTGCGACCAAGCTCCAACGGTGAGCCCGAAGTCCGTCAAGTAGCAATGGTGCCCGCCATCGAGGTCCCGCGGCTCGAGCAGGACGTTGGCAGGCTTCACGTCCCGATGGACGAGCCTCGCGCGATGTGCTGCGTCCAGCGCTCCGGCGACCTGGTCGGCGATCGACCGCGTCTCCCTCGCGTCAAGCCGTCCCTTGAGCTGGAGGTACTCGCGGAGGTTCAACCCCTCTACATAACGCATTGCGATGAAGAGGGTTCCGTTCTCTTCCCCTCCCTCGAAGACCGGGATTACGTTGGGATGGTCGACCGACGCGGCCAGCTCCGACTCGCGCACGAATCGTTCGCGGAACGCCTCGTCCTCGGCAAGCGCGGGCGAGAGCAGCTTCAGCGCGACCCGGCGCTTGAGGCGGAGATCGTGCGCCCGGTAGACGATCCCCATCCCGCCTTGACCGACGACTTCGTCGATCCGGTAGTTGGCGAGCCGTTTCCCCGCTGCGCGCAGCGGCGAGGTTTGCTCATCGACTCGCGACATCGCGAGCTCCTACGGTCCGTAGTGGACAGACGGCGGCGAATTGTCTCGAGACATGGTGAGCCTTCCCTGCCAGTCGCTTACTGTCGACCCTAACCCGACTTGGCGCGTATTCGCAAGACCCCGGTCTGGGTTACGTCAGTGAGAAAGAGCCGTTGAGCGTTTAGGGTCCCGGCGCGATGGCGGCCGAGCTGGAACCCGGAACCTCCTTCGGTCCCTACCGCATCGAGCGGGTCCTCGGGCGGGGAGGTATGGGTGTCGTCTACCTCGCCGAGCAGCGCTCGCTGGGACGACGCGTGGCCCTCAAGCTCATCGCTCCAGCCCTGACCGAGGATTGGACCTTCCGAGCTCGGTTCGAACGCGAGCTCCGCACGGCCGCGCTGATCGAGCACCCGAACGTCATCCCGGTCTACGAGGCCGGCGAGGAAGGCGACACGTTGTTCATTGCGATGCGCTACGTCGACGGACACGACCTTCGAGAGCTCCTGGCGTTCGAGGGTTCGATGCCGTCCTCCCGCGCCACTGCGATGATCGCCCAAGTAGCGGCGGCGCTCGACGCGGCGCACGCGCGAGGTCTGGTTCATAGGGATGTGAAGCCCGCGAACGTGCTCGTCGCGGGTTCACCCCCAGACGAGCACGCATATCTCACGGACTTCGGGCTGACGAAGCAGGCGGGCGGGACCGGGGGCCTCACCGCGAGCGGGGAATGGCTCGGGACCGTCGACTATGTCGCGCCGGAGCAGGTCTCCGGGCGGTCGGTCGACGCGCGTGCGGACGTGTACTCGCTGGGCTGCGTGCTATACGCCGCCCTGACCGGAGAGGTTCCCTATCCGCGTGACACCGACGTAGCGAAGCTCTACGCGCACGTACACGAGCCGCCCCCGTCGCTTCGCGAGCGCAACCGAGTCCCGCCCGCGCTTGCCGATGCAGTCACCCGTGCGCTCGCCAAGGAGCCCACCGCCAGATTTCCGTCGGCGGGCGATTTCGCCCGGGCAGCGGTGGCGGGAGCGCACGAGTCCAGGGTGACCGTCCCTGAGCGCAGCGTCGCCGTGGGGGAGGCCGCGGCTAAGCCCGTCGGCTCCACGATCCGAGACCTGCCGCCCCCGCCGCCTCGCCCCTCATCCACCGCCGTTGACTATCAAGCGCCCCACGCCGAGCGACCGACGGCCAGCCTCCCGCGACGAGGTGGCCGTGGCCTCGCGACCGCAATCGTGCTCGCAGCGCTCGTTCTGGCCCTCGGAGGCGTGGCTGCCGCGCTGATCGCAACGGGCACGTTCGAGCGCACCGCGCGCGACAAGCGAACGAAGACGGGAGCGACGGGCAAAGGGGGCACCAAGGGGCAGCCAACCGCCAAGGTCGCGGGAGTCTCTCTGGTGCCCTTCTCAGCAGGTACGTACGACGCGAGGCGACCGGCGGGTTGGGTGCAGACCAAGTCCGACGAGCAAAACCGCTCCACTGCAACCAACGGTTACCGATACGTTTCGAAGTGGCAGAACGGGGTGGCGTCGGTCCTCATCGACACGACGCTCAATACCTCCGGTGATCCGGCCCAAAGCGCTCGCAAGCTGGACGCCGGGCATCGCGCAAACCCGACCTATCGGCCAATCGCGCTCGAACCATCGACCGTCAACCGTGGGCCTGCATTCACGTGGGAATACGACGAGAGCGGAACACGCTATATCGACATCTTCTTCTTCGCGGGACGCAACGGATACGCGGTGCTGGGCGCGGCACCGCCCGCCGATTTCGAGCGCGTTCGCGGCTTGGCCGTCGCTATGGCGGATTCTGTACGGCCGAAATAGGTCGTAGGAATTGCACCAAACCAGTCGACACGCATATGCTCCGTCGAGACACCGTGCAGGGGCTCGCTCGGACCCGACAGACAGATAGTCGTCATCGGCGCAACCGCGGCGGACGCGGCCATGGCTGAGATCCGATCGCCGTCGCGAACGTCCGGGGGGAGCGCCGGCGCCGTCTCGGGAACGGTGCTCCACGACGGCCGTCGGTTTCCGGTTGGCTCGGGCGGACTCACCGTAGGTCGGCGCGGCGACAACGCGATCCAGATCGACTCGGACCGTGCCTCGCGGGTCCACGCTCGGATCGCACCCGCGGACGGCGCGTACTACGTCGCCGACCTCGGCTCGATGAACGGGACCTACTTGAACGGCGAGCGCCTAAACGACGAATCGCGGTGGCTCTCGAGCGGCGACACAGTCGTCGTGGGCGGGGAGATCCTCAGGTTCCTGACGGGTGAGGCCACGCGGGTCCGGAGCCGGGTCGACGCCGTCCCGGAGCACGTCGATCGGGTCCAGTTCGCGGGTGGCCGCTTGACGGTCGGGCGCGATCCCGCGAACGATGTGGTCCTTGAGGATCCGAACGTCTCGCGCTTCCATGCCGAGATCGTCGGCGGGCGAGACGGCGTAGAGCTCCGCGACGCCGGCTCCACGAACGGGACCCGGCTCGACGGTCGCCCGGTCCGGCGCGCGCCGCTTGTGACTGGATCGGAGGTCGGGATTGGACCCTTCCGGCTGCTGTTCGACGGAGCGAGCCTGCTCCGCAGCAACGACCGGGGCTCGCTTCGCCTGGATGCCGAACGGGTCTCGATGGCGGTCGACGGCAAGCCGATTCTCGTCTCGGCCTCCCTTGGAGTTGAGCCAGGCCAACTGGTTGCGATCGTTGGGGCGAGCGGCAGCGGAAAGACCACGCTCATCAAAGCCCTTGCGGGCGTGACCGTGCCCACGGAAGGCCGCGTGACGGTAAGCGGCGTCGACGTTCGCGCGCGGCTTACGGATGTCGGCTACGTGCCCCAGGACGACATCGTGCACGGTGCACTGACCATCCGGGAGGCACTGCGCTACTCCGCGAAGCTTCGGCTGCCGGAGGACGCCAGCCGGGCAGACGTCACCGCCGCCGTCGATCGCGTCCTGACTGAGGTCGCACTCGACGAGCACGCCGACACGCTCGTGCGGTCGCTATCCGGCGGACAGCGCAAGCGGGCGGGCGTAGCCGTGGAGCTTCTCGTCCGGCCCAGCCTGCTCTGCCTCGACGAGCCTACGACGGGGCTCGACCCGGCGCTCGAGACACGCATGATGAAGCTCCTTCGCTCCCTGGCGAACCGTGACCGCGCAGTCATCGTCGTCACCCATGCGACCCGCAACCTCCACCTTTGCGATCGCGTTGCGGTGATGGGAAGGGGCGGGCATCTCACTTTCTTCGGGACTCCGTCGGATGCACTCGAGTTCTTCGGCGCGTCCACTTACGACGGCGTCTATGACGCCCTCGACGCCCGTCCGGCGGAGGAATGGCGCGCGGCGTTCGAGACGACCACGCAGGTTGCGGATGCCACCCCTTATCGGCCAAGGGCCCTTCCGGGGGTGAAAGCAGCGCAGCGGAGCGCGCTCCGGCAGATGCGCGTCCTGGCCGCTCGTTACCTGCGCCTGCTGAGGCGCGACAAACGAAACATGCTGCTGCTGCTCGGACAGGTGCCCCTGCTCGCGATCGGTGCAGCGAGCGTCTTCAAGTCGGACATATTCACCCGCGGGCCGGGCCGAGCCGGCAACGCCGCCCAGCTTCTCTTCCTCCTCGTCACGACCGCCATCTGGCTCGGCTCGATCGATGCAGCTCGAGAACTCGTCAAGGAGAGGGGAGTCTTTAGACGAGAGCGCGCGGCAGGGCTCAAGGTGTCCGCTTACGTGGGCTCGAAGGCGAGCGTCCTGTTCATCCTCTCGGCAGTGCAGGCATCGGCGCTGGTCGCGCTCGCACTTGCGCTGCGGCCCCTTCACCAAGGCACCTCCGCCTACGTGCAGGTCGGCGTGGCCCTGCTTCTCACGAGCTGGGTCGCGGTGACCATGGGACTCCTGATCTCGGCGCTGGCGCGCAGCGAGGACCAGGCTACGAGCTTCATCCCGCTCGCCCTCGTCCCGCAGCTCTTCTTCGCGGGGGCGATCGTCGGTGTCGAGCGAATGGGCCAGCCGGTGAAGGCGCTCTCCGCACTTGTTTTCGCCCAGTGGTCGTTCGCGGGGATCGGGACCTCGGTGCACATGAATGGACGCATCCACGCAGATCGTGCGTTCGCGCGGACGACCTCGTACGGACATCACTTCTTCGACGTCTCGGTGGTTCCAGCGGCCCTCGTCCTGCTGGCCTTCGCCGCCCTCTTTCTCGGAGTCGTCGGACTCCTGCTTCGACGCTCGGGTGCGGAGGGCGCGGCCGGCTGAGTAGCCGCCCCCCGATACAGTCGGCGCCCATGATCTACGACAAGGACGCCGACCTCTCCAAGCTCGACGGCAAGACCGTGGCCGTGCTTGGCTACGGCTCCCAGGGACACGCCCACGCGCTGAACCTGAAGGACTCGGGCGTCGACGTCGTCGTCGGGCTCCGCGAGCACTCGAGCTCGGCGGAGAAGGCCCGCGGCGACGGTCTCGAGGTGCTCGGCATCGCCGACGCCGCCAGCCGCGGCGACATCGTGATGGTGCTCCTGCCGGACGAGAAGCAGGCCGAGGTCTGGGAGGCCGAGATCTCCGACGGGATCGCGCCCGGCAACCTGCTGCTCTTCGCGCACGGCTTCTCGATCCACTTCGGGCAGATCGACCCCGGCCCCGAGGTCGACGTCGGGATGGTCGCGCCCAAGGGGCCGGGCCACCTCGTCCGGCGCCAGTTCGTGGAGGAGCACGGGGTCCCGGGCCTCGTTGCCATCCACCGCGACGCGAGCGGGAACGCGCGCGACCTCGTACTCGCCTACGCGAGGGGGATCGGCTGCACGCGCGCGGGCGTGATCGAGACCAGCTTCAAGGACGAGACCGAGACCGACCTCTTCGGCGAGCAGGCCGTGCTGTGCGGCGGCGTCACCGAGCTGGTGCGCGCGGGTTACGAGACCCTCGTGGAGGCCGGCTACGACCCGCGACTCGCGTACTTCGAGTGCCTCCACGAGCTCAAGCTGATAGTGGACCTGATGTACGAGAAGGGGATCACCGGGATGCGCTACTCGGTCTCGAACACCGCCGAGTACGGCGACCTGACGCGCGGCAAGAGGATCATCGGGGAGCCCACTCGGGAGGCGATGAAGAAGATCCTCGGCGAGATCCAGTCGGGCGAGTTCGCGCGCGAGTGGATAGCCGAGAACCGGGCCGGCCAGGAGAGCTTCCAGCGCATGCGCGAGGAGCAGAAGGGCCACCAGATCGAGCGCGAGGGGAAGGAGCTGCGCTCGATGATGGACTGGATCGAGACCGAGTTCTGAGAGCGCCGACGCGCCAGCTGGAGACGGCCCGGTCCTCACGCCGTCGCAGCCAGTAGGGTGCCGCGAATGGCACAGACCAAGCTTCAAATCATCGAAGGACCGAACGTCGGACGGGAGCTCGACATCGAGGCGGCGGCCGTCATGGGCCGCGATCCGGGCAGCGCCGACCTGGTGCTCGAGGACCCCGAGGCGTCGCGCAGGCACGCGACGCTCACGCCGGACACGCCGGGTCTCACCGTCGAGGACCTCGGCTCCACGAACGGCACTTTCGTCAACGGCGAGCGGATCGTCGGCACGCGAACGCTGGTGCCGGGCGACCAGGTTCGCATCGGCAACACGGTGCTCGAGGTGCAGAACCTCGGCACGGCCGAGACCCGCGTGGCCGGTATGCCCGAGGAGCTGGCGGGCACGCCCACGCTCGCGGGCGTCGGCGGTGGGTCCCCGGAGCAGCCCCCGCCACCCGGCGGCGAGCCGCCACCCCCGTCTGAGGGCGCGCCCGGATCGGAGCCGCCTCCGCAGCCGGCCCCACCGCAGCCGCCACCGCCGGCGGCCACGCCGCCTCCCGCTGCGCCCGGCCAGGCGCCGCCCGGCTATGCACCGCCGCCGGGGACGGGCTACCCACAGGCGGGCGGGCCGCTGGCCGCCCCCGGTGGATTCGGAGGCCCGATGCAGACGCGCGACTCGACGGTCGAGTGGCTCCTCAGCGCGTTCGTCCCCTTCTACAGCCTGTACTGGGTCCACCGGGCCAACAAGGAGATGCAGGCGTGGTCGGGCGGCCGGATCGACTACAGCGCCGGGGCGACCATCACGGCGCTGACGCTGGGGTGGATCATCATCGTCCCGCCGATCGTCGCGTGGGTGAACTACATGGGTCGCATCCGCGAGGCCCAGCGCATGGCCGGCCTACCGCAGACGGCCTCGTTCTGGGGCTCGGTCGGGCGGGCGTTCCTCCTGAGCTACAACATCAAGTGGCATCAGGATCAGTTCAACGAGATAGCGATCCGGCAGCCACAGTTCTAGGCGCCGGCTGATCGGTCGCGCGCCGAGACGCTCCGGGACCGACTCGAACGGCAGCAACGAGGGGTCAGCGAACGCGGCGGCTAGATCCGCCCGGTCTTGGCGCATTCGCGACGTGGTCGACCTAATACACCTATGTGGTGGGTTAGGTGGACCACGTCCCTCTTCGGGCGAACACGATGTAACGGGAGCGTCACGAGCGTTACCCGTCGGTGCCCTTTCTGCACCGGCGAGCGGCGGCTAGGGCGGTGCGGGCGCGGCGCCCGCCAGGCGGTACGCTCGCTCCGATGGCCGACCAGCACCAGCACCCACCGGGCCCGGCGGCGCCCGGCGGGTGGCTGCCCCCGGTGCCGCCGGGACAACCCGCCCCGCCGCCGTATTCCGCGCCGCACTACGCCCCGCCCTACCCGCAGGCCGGGCCGCCTGGCTGGGGCCCGCCCGCGCCGTGGCCGGCCGCGCTCTACTACAGCTACCGCGAGCCGGGCAACGACGCCGGCGTAGCGGGCTTCGGACTGTCGGTTGGAGCGTTGATCTCACTCGTGATCACCGCCGGCCTCTTCTTCTTCATCTCGCTCCCGGTGGCGGTCGCCGGAACGCTCGTAGCGCGGCGGGGACTGCGCCGGTTCCGGAATGGCGAGACGC
>Ga0209577_10003913_pt1 | contig 14050 bp, 12 predicted proteins | sample GraSoiAngelo_109_FD_185874 | JGI IMG/M metagenome (GOLD analysis project Ga0209577, IMG submission 185874) | Grasslands soil microbial communities from the Angelo Coastal Reserve, California, USA - 14_0903_12_20cm (SPAdes) (version 2) | ecosystem: Environmental > Terrestrial > Soil > Grasslands...
GCCGCCGGCATAGATCCCGTCCGCCGCCAGCAGCGTGACCGGATCGACCTTCAGCCAGCCCTTCTCGTTCGTGGTCAGCCCGGCGGCCGACAGGTCGATGGTGGCCAGCCGGGGCCGCCGGCCGGTGGCCACCAGCAGTGTCTCGGCCTCGATCGGCGGGGCGCCCTCGACCTCGACCCGGATCCCGGCCGCAGACTTGGCGATCCCGGTCACCTTGTGGCCGGCGTGGAGCGTGATGCCGTCGGCGGCGAAGTGCTTGGCGAGCAGCTCGCCGGCCTCCGGCTCCTCGGCTGGGACCAGGCGCGGCGAACCTTCGATGATGTGGACCTCGGTGCCGATCCGGGCGTAGGCCTGGCCGAGCTCGACGCCGATGGCGCCGCCGCCGAGGATCGCCAAAGAAGCCGGCAGCCGGTCGGGCAGCGTCGCCTCGCGGTTGGTCCAGATGGGCACCTCCTTCAGGCCCGGGATCGGCGGCAGGAAGGGGTCGGTGCCGGTGGCGATCACGACCGCCTGGCGGGCGCTGAGCATCCGCTCGCCGACCGCCACGGTTCGGGGGCCGGTCAGCCGCGCCTCGCCCCGGATCAGCTCCACGCCCTCACCTGCGATCGCCTTGGCGGCGTTGGTGTCGTCGAGGTCGCGCGCCATCCAGCGGACGCGCTTGGAGATCTTCGGGAAGTCGACGGTCCACTCCACCCGGCTGGCGGCCAGGACCCGGGCGTCACCGGCCTCGGCCAGCGTCTCCGCAGAGCGCAGCAGCGTCTTGCTCGGGATGCAGCCCCAATAGGGACACTCGCCGCCGACCAGCTCCCGTTCGATGACCGCCATGGTCAGGCCCGAGCCCCGGAGCTCACCCGCGACGGCCTCGCCGCAGACTCCGCCCCCGAAGCAGACGACGTCGAACTCGTCGGCGCTCATGGGGCGGCCTCGGCGGCCGGCAGCGCGCGCAGCGACTCCTGCAGCGAATGGGCGTCGAAGTCACCCAGGTAGCGGCCGTCGTCGTAGACCGGCAGGGAGTCGCGTCCGGTCTCCAGCAGCGCCGCCAGCGCGTCGGCGAGGCTGGAGTCGCCGGAGATCTCGGTGGCCTCCGCCGGCTTTGCCGAATGACGCAGCGTGGAGTGCTCGATCCGCGTCACGGCCAGCAGCTTGAGGACGCGCTCGTGGCCCAGGAAGCCGCTGACGAAGTCGCCGGCCGGGCGGCCGAGGATCACGGCCGGGGTGTCGTACTGCTCGACCTTGGCGCCGAAGTTGAGGAGGGCGATGCGATCGCCGACCCGGATCGCCTCGTCGATGTCATGCGTCACGAAGACGACTGTTTTCTGGAGCGTGCGCTGGATGCGCAGGAACTCGTTCTGGAGCCGTTCCCGGGTGATCCTGTCGACGGCGCCGAAAGGCTCGTCCATGAGCAGGATGGGCGGATCGGCGCCCAGGGCGCGGGCGAAGCCAACCCGCTGCTGCTGCCCGCCCGAGAGCTGGTGCGGGTAGCGGTCGCGGTACTCTGCCGGGGGGAGGCCGACCAGCGTCAGCAGCTCTTCGACCCGCTGCTTGACCCGCGCCCTTCCCCAACCCCAGAGCTTCGGTACCGTGGCCACGTTCTCGCCCACGGTCTGGTGCGGGAAGAGCCCGGTCCGCTGGATCACATAGCCCATCTTCAGCCGGAGCACGACCGGGTCCACCCGGCTCGTGTCCTCGCCGTCGACCAGGATCCTGCCGCTGCTCGGCTCGATCAGCCGGTTGATCATCCGCAAGGTGGTGCTCTTGCCGCAGCCGGAGGGCCCGACCAGGACGCAGGTCTCGCCGGCCTCGATCTCGAGCGAGAGCCCGTGCACGGCGTTGGTGCCGCCGGGATAGAGCTTGCTGACGGATTCCAGCGCGATCATCTGCGCCACCGGTTGGTAGCGTAGGCGAAGAGTGGCGGGCGCCTTCCTGGACGCTACCGACCCCTGGATCCGCTGGGACTGGTTCTGGCGCCACGTCCCCGATTTCGAGGCACGCCTGGTCGAGCACGTCGAGCTGACCGTGATCGCCGTCCTGGTCGGCTTCGCGATCGCGGCGCCCATCGGCGTCCTCGCCTACCGCTGGCGGCCCCTCCGCGACCCCGTGCTGGCCGTCGGCGGCATCCTCTACACGATCCCCTCGCTGGCACTCTTCGCCTTCCTGATCCCCTTCACCGGGCTGACCTTCCTGACCTCCGAGATCGCGCTGATCAGCTACACGATCCTGATCCTGGTCCGGAACCTCGTGGTCGGGCTGGAAGGCGTACCCGACGACGTCCGCGACGCCGCCCGCGGGATGGGCTACCGGCCGCTGGCGATGCTGCTCCGGGTCGAGCTGCCGCTGGCGACGCCGGCGATCCTGGCCGGGGTCCGGATCGCGACCGTCACCACGATCGGGCTGGTCACCGTCACGGCGCTGATCGGCCAGGGCGGCCTGGGCCAACTGATCAACTACGGGCTGATCGAGGACTTCAAGACCCCCGTCGTGGTCGGAACCGTGCTCTCGATCGCGCTCGCCCTGACGGCCGACCTCGGCCTGGCCGGCGTCGAGCAGGCGATCACGCCCTGGGCGCGGGCACGAGCCGCCTGAGATGGACCTCCTCAACGCCGTGGTCACCTGGTTTTCGAACCCGGCCCATTGGCAGGGCCCGAGCGGCGTCCCCACCCGGCTCCTGGAGCACCTCGAGATGTCGGGAGTCGCGATCGCCGCTGCGATGCTGATCGCGCTCCCGATCGGGATCGCGCTCGGGCACTTCGGACGGCTCGGCAACCTCGCCATCAACGTCAGCAACGTGGGCCGGGCGATCCCCTCCTTCGCGATCCTGGTCCTGGCGCTCCAGGTCTTCGGCCTCAACAACTACCCCGCCTTCGTGGCCCTCACGCTGCTCGCCATCCCGCCCATGCTGACCAACAGCTACATCGCCGTCCGCGACGTCGACCCCGAGGTCAAGGACGCGGCCCGCGGGATGGGAATGCGCGACCGGCGCCTGCTCGCTGGAGTCGAGCTGCCCCTGGCGCTGCCCCTGATCATGGCCGGCATCCGCACCTCGTCAGTCCAGGTCATCGCCACCGCCACCCTGGCCGCGCTGGTCGCCGGCGGTGGCCTCGGCCGCTTCATCCTCGACGGCCTCGGCCAGCGGGACGACGCCCAGGTCTTTGCGGGCGCCCTCCTGGTCGCCCTGCTGGCCATCGCAGTCGAGCTCTTGCTGTCAGGCTTGGAGCAATTTGCAACCCCCGGCGGTATGAGGAGGAGACCACCCGTGGGCGCCGCCGTCGTAGAGCCCGGCCCGGCGCTCGCCACCTGAAACGAAATGGCTCAGGCGCTCAGCCAGGAGGCATGAAAGTGCGGAGATTCCAGTTTCGACAGTTCCTGACCACCATCCTCGGCCTGTCTTTAATAGCCAGCGCCTGCGGATCCTCCGGCGGCGGGTCCCCCTCGAACACGGCCAAGGGGACGGTCACCGTCGCCGGCTTCAACTTCAACGAGTCCACGATCCTGATGAACATCTACGGCAAGGCCCTGCAGTCCAAGGGCTACACGGTCAACTTCAAGGCCAACCTCGGCAACCGGGAGATCGTCGAGCCGGCCTTGGCCAAGGGCGACATCGACTTCTACCCCGGCTACGCGGCGACCGACCTGGAGTTCATCAACAAGGCCAAGGGCGAGGCCACCGGTGACGCCCAGGCCACCGTCGACAAGCTCAACACCTACCTGAGCGGAATCGGGGCCAAGGCGCTTAACCCGTCGCCCGCGATCGACGCCAACGCCTTCGCGGTGACCAACGCCACCGCCTCCAAGCTCAACCTCTCGAAGCTCTCCGACCTGGGGCCGGTCGCCTCCCAGATGACGCTGGGCGGCCCCCCCGAATGCCCGACCCGGCCCTTCTGCCAGCCCGGCCTGCAGAAGACCTACGGAGCCAATTTCAAGGCCTTCAAGGCGCTCGACGCCGACGGCCCCATCACCCGCGCCGCGCTCAGCGGCGGCCAGGTCGACATCGCGCTCGTCTTTTCCAGCGACGGCGACCTCGACGTCAAGGGCTACAAGGTCCTCCAGGACGACAAGCACCTGGAGAACGCCGACAACGTCACGCCGATCATCCGAACCAAGGTGCTCAACTCCGAGATCACCACGCTCTTCAACAACATCTCCGCAGCCCTCAACACCAACGACCTCCGGGCCATGAACAAGAACGCGGACGTCGACAAGCAGGATCCCGACGTGCTGGCGGCCAACTGGCTGAAGCAGCACGGATTCACCAAGTAGCGACAAGAATTGAGCTCGGTGCAGGACCTCCTCGACCTGGCGGACTACCGCCGCCGGGTCGGGGACCTGTACCGGCTCAGTGGCCCGGACGCGGTGCAGCGCTGGCGGGCGGGTCGCGATGACCTCTTTCGGACCCATCCCCAGTCGCCGATCGAGGATCGGGAGAGCTTCCGGGGTCTCGATTACTTCGACCCGGATCCGGGATACCGCGTCACCGCCCGAATGGAGGAGGCCGGCGGCGAGGAGCTGCTGATCGACACCGGCGGGGAGGACGGCGCCATCCGCTACCGCCGCGCCGGCCGGCTGCGCTTCGCGCTCGCCGGCCAGGAGTGCTCGCTGCTGGTCCTCTCGCTGCTGGCCTATGGCGGCGGCCTCTTCGTGCCCTTCAAGGACGCCACCTCGGGCAAGGAGACGTACGGCGGTGGGCGCTACCTGTTCGACACCGTCAAGAACACCGACGGGCTCGTCCTGGAGGTGACCCCGGGGTCCCGCGAGGTCGTCCTCGACTTCAACTTCGCCTACAACCCGTCCTGCGCCTACAACCCGCGCTGGGCCTGCCCGCTGGCGCCGCCCGAGAGCGCCCTGCCGGTGGAGATCAGGGCTGGGGAGCGATCGTTTCGGGGGTAGCCGGTGCTGCCGCGGGCTTGCCGGCCCGTCCCTTCAAACCCACGGCGTTGACGGCCGCCCCGACGATCAGGAGGCCGGCGGAGACCAGCATCGCGACGTGGAAGGCGTCCGTCGAGGCCAGGCGAGCCTCGGCCACATGAGCCGCGGCGTGGTTCAGGGGCGGCATCGCAGCCCGCACCGCCGGCGAGTTCACGTCCAGCCCCGGCACCCGCGCCGCCAGCGAGTTGTAGAAGGTCGCGGTCACGGCCACGAAGATGCCGGCCCCGGCCAGCTGCGGGCCGATCCTGGAGATGGCGTTGTTGATGGCCGAGCCGAGTCCCGAGTTCTGGACCGGGACCGAGGCCATCAGGGCCGCCACCAGCGGCGCGACCAGGGTCGCGATCCCGAGTCCGAAGAGCAGGGTGGCGGGGAGCACGTCCACGAAGTAGGACCCCGGGGGCAGCCAGCTGCCCGGGTCTCCCGGGGCCAGCGCCCAGGCCTGGGTGGCGGCGGGGATCCGGGCCAGGTAGAGCACTGCGGCGGCCATGATCAGCGGCCCGAGGGTCAGGAAGAAGCGGGGACCATAGCGCGCGGCCAACTGTCCGAAGCGCGCCGAGAAGAAGATCAGGAAGAGGCTCCCGGGCAGCTGGCTCAGGCCCGCGGCGGCCGCCGTCCAGCCGATCGTTCCCTGCAGGAAGAGGGTCAGGTTGTACCCGAACACGTAGAGGGCCCCGTAGATCATCAGCGTGGAGAGGTTGATGACCAGGAAGTTGCGCTTGGTGAAGAGCCGGGGCGGGACGAGCGGATTCTTCGCCCGCACCATGTAGAAGGGAAGCGCGGCGGTGGCGAGGAGCCCGACCCCGATCGCAAGGAAGGGGACCGCACCCTGCCAGGCGCGCTGCTGGCCGTAGATGGGTCCGAAGGCGAGGCCGCCGACGGCCAGCGCCACCAGGATCGCGCCCAGCCAGTCGAAGCCGGCGACCGCCGCCTGGTCACGGCTTTCGGGAACGTGCCGGAGGGTGGCGTAGGCGGCCACCAGGACCAGCGGCACGTTCATCAAGAAGGCGACCCGCCAGGAGATGGTGTCCACCAGGAGGCCGCCGACCAGCGGCCCCAGCAGGGTCGTCGCCGAGGAGGCGCCCGACCAGATCCCGTAAGCCCGGCCCTGGGCCTCGCCTTCGAAATTGGCGGCGATCAGCGACAGCGAGCCCGGTACCAGCAGGGCTCCGGCGGCGCCCTGCAGCACCCGGAAGAGGATCAGCGTCTCCATGGTCGGCGCCAGCCCGCAGAGGACGGAGGTGGCGCCGAAGCTGACCAGCCCGACGGCGAACATCCGGCGGCGGCCGTAGTGGTCGTTCAGAGCGCCGGCCAGGATCAGCAGCGCGCTCAGGGTGAGGAGATAGGCGGCATAGACGTAGCTCTGGCCTTCGAGCACGCCGACGTATTGGGCCGGCAGGTCGCGCCCCATTCGCGGCAGGGCGACGGTGACCACTGTCGAGTCCAGGAATACGATCCCGGAGCCGAGGACCGCCGCTGCCAGCGTCCAGCGTTGGGCGGTGCGCAATTCGCGGCTATCGTATGGCGATGGAGAAAGGCGCTGCGCTGGCCGACTTCGACCGTTCCCGCGGCGAGTTCGTGGACGCCATGGGAGCGTGTCCCGACGAGGCACTGTCCTACCTGAAGGCGGGCGACATCTATGCCATCGGCGGATTCTTTCCCCACGCCAACTGGGTCCTCAAGCACTACTCCCGCGTGCTCGACCGGCTGGCGTCAGGCGGGACGGGTTTCCGTACCTCTGACCCGCCCGGCGAGCATGAGGCGGCTAACCGCCGCGCGCTGGCCGGCCTCCAACCCGACGAGCGATCGGCGGAGCTGGTCGAGCTGGACGCGCTGCACAAACAGGTGCTCGCGACGGCCGCGCTGATTCCGGCCGAGCACTGGGAGAGCAAGGTCGACGTGTTCTACGGTGACGCGGCCGACGCTTTCCCGACCAGCCCCGACGACGTCCTCGGCTGGCTCCGCGACCACTACCGGGAGCATGTCCCACAATGCGCCGACCTGCTGGCCGAATGGCGGTCGGGGCGCGCGGCGACCGGCTGAGTGGACGAAGCTCCGGGAGCTCCAGAGCCGCAGCCGGCGGCGGCCCCTCGCAAGCGGCGGCGCGGGGGCAAGAGCAAGGGCGGCGGCGGCCAGGCCGGGCGCTCGGCCCAGTACTGGATGGTGGTCAGCTCGCCCGACAACTTCAACCGCACCCGCGAGCACGGCTTCTCGATCCAGGGCATCAAGACCCGGCACAAGAACCGGGTCGCGACGATGCACCCGGGCGACCGGGTCCTCTACTACATCACCGGGCGGATGGCCTTCGCCGCCACCGTCACCGTCACCTCGACGATGTACGAGGATCACACGCCGATCTGGCGCACCGACCGGCGCGAGGAGGACTACCCGTACCGGGTGCACATCCGCCTCGACCAGCTGCTGGAGGAGCCGGAGTGGGTGCTTGCCAAGCACATCGCCTACCGGCTCGAGTACGTGAAGAAATGGCCGCCCGAGCACTGGACCCTGGCCTTCCAGGGCCACCTGCACCAGCTTCCGCGAGCGGACTTCAACCTGCTCGAGGACGAGATCGTGCGACTCGCCCGCCGGCAGCGCTCCAAGGACGCGGTTGCCGGCTGACCCGCTGGGCGTGCGCTCGGCCTGCCGCCGGGTGCTGGAGGAGGCGCTGGAGGTTCGGCTGGGCCCGCTCGAGCCCGCGGTCGAGGCGCTGCGCGAGCGGCCGGTCCCGGCCTGGGACGCGCGCCGCCACTACGAAGGGGAGCGGATCGTCGAGTACATCCTGGTCCTGGACACGCTCAACTTCTCCTTCTGGGGATCGGGTCGCGGCTACTGGCAGCTGGCCGAGGCGCTGCGGGACGCCTTCGTGGCGGGCGACCCACTCTGGGAGCCGGAACGGCTGCTGGCCCTGGACGAACCGCGGCTGTCCGCGCTGATCGGGGAGCTGCCGCTGCCGGACCGTCGCGTCGCCGCTCTTCACGAGCTCGCCGAGCTGGCACTGCGCGAGGCGGACGGGGAGCTGTCCCGGCTGGTGCCGCCCAGCGCGCCTGAGCTCGCCGGCTTTCTTTCTCGCAACCTCGAGTCCTTCCAGGATGTTTCGGTCTACGGGGAGATGGAGGTTCCTTTCTTGAAACGGGCCCAGATCGCGGCGGCCGACCTCTGGGGTGCGCACGCGATCGACTTCCCGGACGTCGACCAGCTGACCTGCTTCGCCGACTACAAGCTGCCCCAGGCGCTCCGGCACCTCGGCGCGCTGGAATACTCGGAGCACCTGGCCCGGAAGGTCGACGACTGGGTCGAGCTGGAAGCGGGCGGCCCCGAAGAGGTCGAGATCCGCGCCGCCACGGTGGTGGCCGTCGAGGAGCTGCGCGACCGCCTCGGCGACGCCGGCCGGCAGCTGCCGGCGGTGCAGGTCGACTGGCTGCTCTGGGACTACTCGCAGGGACTGTTCCCGGTCCGGCCCCACCACCGCACGAGGACGGTCTTCTACTGAAGGCCCAGAAGCCGGTGGCCCACCTGCTCCGGGTCGATCCAGCCTTCCAGCGGATCGTGGCGTCGGCGCCCGACTTCGCCGTCCACGGCCGGCGCCAGGGCGACTACTTCAATGCCCTGGTCCGGGCGATCGTCTACCAGCAGCTGGCCGGCAAGGCGGCGGCCGCCATCCACCGCCGCTTCATCGCCATTTTCGGCGCCGAACCCGGACCCGAGCAGGTGCTGGAGGCGACCGAAGCCCAACTGCGAGGTGCCGGCCTCTCAAATGCCAAGTTCCTGGCCATCCGAGACCTCGCCCTGAAGGCGACCGACGGCACCGTCCCGCTGGAACGGATCGAGAAGCTGGCCGACGACGAGATCGTGGCGAGGCTCTCGGCGGTCCGCGGGATCGGGCGCTGGACGGCCGAGATGTTCCTGATCTTCCAGCTGGGCCGCCAGGACGTGTGGCCGGTGGACGACCTCGGCGTGCGGCGCGGCTACGCGGTCATCCACGGACTCGGCGACTGGCCGAGACCAAAGGAGCTGCAGGCCCTGGGCGAGATCTACCGTCCGTACCGCACCGCCGCCGCCTGGTACTGCTGGCGCACGGCGGACACGCTGCTCCCGGAGTGAAGGCCCACATCCGCGCGGAAACGCATTCCGCGCCGGTTTCCGCGCGGAAACGCAGAGGCTCTCTGAACCTAGGAGCCTTAGGGGTAGATCCCCCGGTCGGCCGTCGCGATGGCGACGCGGTTCACCGCCAGCAGGTAGGCCGCCATGCGCAGGTCCACCTTTTTCTCGTCCCGGATCGCCAGCACCTCGTGGAAGGCCCGCTTCATGATCGACTCCAGGCGGGCGTTGATCTCGTGCTCGGACCAGAAGAAGGACTGCAGGTCCTGGACCCACTCGAAGTAGCTGACGGTCACCCCTCCGGCGTTGGCCAGGATGTCCGGCACCAGCACGATGCCGCGCTTGCGCAGGATCTCGTCGGCCTCCGGCGTGGTCGGGCCGTTGGCGCCCTCCACGATCAGCTTGCATTGCAGGTAGCCCGCGTTCAGGGAGTTGATCTGGTTCTCGAGGGCGGCGGGGACCAGCACGTCGCATTCGATCCTCAGCAGGTCCTCGTTGGAGACCAGCTCCGCTCCCGGGAAGCCTTTCAGCGTCCCCTCCCGCGCGCGGTACTCGAGCAGCTTCTTGACCGGTAGGCCGAGCGGGTTGTAGATGCCCCCGTAGTCCTCGGAGACGGCCACGACCTGGCAGCCGGCCTCCTCCAGCAGGCGGGCCGAGACGCTGCCGACATTGCCGAAGCCCTGCACCACCACGCGCTGGTTGAAGGGCTTCAGCCCCATCGTCTCCAGGGCCGCGACGGTGCAGATCATGACGCCGCGGCCGGTGGCGTCGGCGCGCCCCAGAGAGCCGCCGACCTCGACCGGCTTGCCGGTGACCGAGGCGGTCACCGAGTAGCCCCTGTGCATCGACAGCGTGTCCATGAACCAGGCCATGACCTGGGCGTTGGTGCCCACGTCGGGGGCCGGGATGTCGCGGTCGGGCCCGACCAGGATCGAGATCTCGGTCGCAAAGCGCCGGGTCAGATGCTCGAGCTCATTCGGGCTGAGCGTGCGGGGGTCGACGATCACGCCACCTTTGGCCCCGCCATAGGGGATGTTGACGACCGCGCACTTCCAGGTCATCCACATCGCCAGGGCCTTGACCTCGTCCAGGGAGACGTCCGGGTGGAAGCGCAACCCGCCCTTGGCCGGCCCACGGTTGATGTTGTGCTGCACGCGGTAGCCGGTGAAGATGCGGTTGGTCCCGTCGTCCAGCTGGACCGGGAAGTGGCAGGTGAACTCGCGCTGCACCTCCCGCAGGATCCGCCGCAGCCCGGTGTCCAGCTTGAGGATCTCGGCGGCCTCGTCGAACTGGTGCTGGGCGGTGCGCCAGGGGTTCGACTCGGTCCGTTTGGGCTCGGCTACGGCCATCGGCGGCTGCACACGCTAGCAGGCCGCGGAGCAAAAGCGGCTGATCTTTGACGCTCAACGGCTGCGGCGCTACGCGCCGGGCTGGCCCTTCGGGTCTCGAGCCGCCCCCGCCCCGCAGCCTGCTACATGAGGACAGAGCTGCGCGGGTACTCGGCGGTTGGATCGCAGATCACGTTCAGGCAGGCCGGCACGCCCGCTTTGAACGCCCGCTCCAACGCCGGCCGGATCTCGCCCGGCTGCTCGACCAGTTCGCCATACCCGCCGAGGGCGTCGACCACCTTGTCATAGCGGGTCCCCGGCCGCAGGTCCGCCGCGATGGAGGTGCCGAGGACGTTCTGCATCGGGTGCTTCTCGGTGGCCCAGATGCCGTTGTTCCCGATCACGCAGACCACCGGGACCTGGTGGCGGATGAGCGTGTCGAACTCCAGGCCGCTGAAGCCGAAGGCGCCGTCGCCGCTCAGCAGCACCACCTGCCGGTCCGCGTGGGCCAGCTTGGCCGCCAGGGCGTAGCCGGGACCGGAACCGAGGCACCCGTAAGGCCCGGGGTCGATGAAAAGCCCGGGGGCGGGCCGTTCAAGGTACCGGCCCGCGAAGCTCACGTAGTCGCCACCGTCGCCGACCACGACCGCGTCCGGGTCCAGGAAGGCTCCGACCTCGGCCACCACCCGGGCCGGGTGGATGGGCGTCGAGTCGGACTCGTACAGCGGCCGGTCCCGTTCCCGCGACTCGGCTTCCTTGGTCGCCAGCTGTTCCAGCCACTGCTCGTGCCGGGGCACATCCCGGGCTGCCTCCGCCAGCGCCGCCAGGGCCTTTCGAATGTCCCCGTAGAGGTTGGCCGCCGGCTCTCGGTGCTTCCGGAAGTCGTCGATGTCCACGTAGACGACCCCGGCGTCGTCGCGCAGGGATGGAGGCTGGCCCCAGTTGAGCCGAAAATCGAGCGGGACGCCGACCACGAAGACCAGGTCGGAATCGCCGAGGCCGGTCGAGCGCGACCGCGAGCGGAAGAGGCGGTGGTCCGGCGGCAGCATCCCGCGAGCCAGCCCGTTGGTGTAAAGCGGCAGGTCGGCGGCCTCGGCAAAAGCGCGCAGCTCGGCTTCGGCGTGCGCCCACCAGACGCCGCTGCCGGCGATTACGGCCGGCTGTTTCGCGTTCCTCAAGAGCGCTGCAGCCTTCTGGACCTGCTCGGGATCCGGGGCCGGACCCGGATCGGGCGCCGGCGCCGCGCGTTCGGCCGGGAAGTCCTCGCCGGCCAGGAAGGTGTCGAAGGGGACGTCGAAGAAGACCGGGCCGGTGCGCGGCGAGAGCGCTTCACTGAGCGCGGAGACCGTCGCGCCATAGGCGTCGGCCGCGGACTTCACGGTCATGGCCCGCTTGGTGACCGTGGCCAGGATCGGGACGTGATCGATCTCCTGCAGTGAGCCCATCCCCCAGCGCGCCTCCGGCGCCCGGCCTCCCACCACCAGCAGCGGGCTGTCGTTGGAGTGGGCGGCGGTGATCGCCGAGACGGCGTTGGTTACGCCCGGCCCGGCCGTGACCGCGGCAACGCCGCACTCGCGCGTCACCTTCGACCAGCCCTCGGCCGCGAAGGCAGCGGTCTGCTCATGGCGGGTGTCGACGATCCGGATCCCGTGCTCCACGCAGCCGGTCAGCAGCGGCCAGATGTGGGCACCGTTGAGGGTGAACAGGTGGCTCGTCCGCGCCTGCTTCAAGGCGAGAACGATCAGCTCACCGGTGTTGCCGGAGTCGGGCACGTCTGAGGACTAAGCCTATCCCGGCGCATGATGGGGTCGTCGGGCCTGCAGTCTGCGGGACCATGGGCCGACCGTGGCCCAGGGGTGCCAAAGGTCCCCCCCTGACTGGGCCAATGGTCCGTTCTCGCGGCAAGTGCGGTACTGAACGCTTCACGGGTGCTACTCACGTCAGTGTCGGAATCCGTCGCCGCCACCGTTTCCTTGCTCGAGACCGCGCAGGAGGTCGGCAACATCGGCACCTTCGTTGCCTGGCTGACGCCCGACAAAGTAGGCGTGGACGAATGGTCGAGCACCTGCATGGAAATCTTCGGTTACGACGAGACCACTTACGACGGAACCAACAACGCCTTTTGGCGCCGCGTCCATCCTGGCGACCTGGAAATGGTTCGCGAGGCACAGCGCGTCGCTCACGAGACCGGTTCCTATTACGACGTGCAACACCGGATCGTTCGCCCCGACGGAGTGGTCCGGTGGATCCGCGAACGTGCCCAGGTCGAACACGCAGAAGATGGAACGCCGCTCCGCTTCCTCGGCGTCACCCTTGACATCACCAAGGAAAGGGCACAGGAAGAAGCCCTGCGAGCGAGCGAGGCAGACTTCAAGGGCGCCTTCGAGTCGGCTGCCATCGGCACCGGCCTAGTGGCGCTGGACGGGACCCTCGTTCGAGTCAACGCGGCTATGACGCGGATCCTGGGAAGGCCTGGCGAGCAGCTGGTCGGCATGTCATTGGCCGACTTCGCCTTCCCGGAGGATCTGCCCAACCTGCCGAGGGTCGAATCGATGATCAGAGAGGAGCGCGACATCGAGTCGTTCACTCAGCGCTTGCGCCATCCCGATGGACGCCCGATCTGGGTACGAATCCACCGCTCGGTCATTCGCAACGCCGACCTGTCGCCTCGCCACGTGCTGACGCAGGTCGAGGACGTGACGGCAGTCATGTCTGCACGCGAAGAACTGGTCGAAGCCCGCTTGGAGGTCGAGGCGCGGCAGAGAATCACGGCAATGCTGAACCACGAGATTCGCAACCCGTTGAATTCGGTCGTCGGCTTCCTCGAATTGTTGCGGTCCGATGGGGCGAGCTCCTTGACCGAAAAGCAGCACCGGTATCTGGCGCACGCATCCGCTGGGGCGAGTCAGCTTCTTGAATTGCTGGGTGAGGCGCTGGAGATGTCGCGGATCTCATCACGCACATTCGAGATCGAGACGGTGGTCCTGGAGCTGGCCCCGCAGCTGGAGGAGGCCCGTGCGCAAGCCCTGCCGCTGGCCACAGCCAAGGGCTCGAAGGTCACTGTCGATTGTTCCCTCGACCTGCTCGTGGTGGCCGATCCCCACCGTCTGCTCCAGGTCCTGCGAAATCTCGCGACCAATGCCATCAAGCACACACGGGACGGCACCTCGATCCTGGTGGCCGGCCGAACGATCGGCAACCGGGCCGAGATCAGCGTCTCGGACAATGGAGAGGGCATCCCGGCCGACAAACTGGAGAGCATCTTCGAGGAGTACGTCCAGGTCGGGGCGGACCGCAGCGGCACCGGTCTCGGTTTGCCGATCTGCCGCCAGCTGACCCGCCTGATGGGGGGTGAGCTCCTGGTCAGCAGCACAGTGGGCGAGGGCACCACCTTCTCCTTCACCCTACCGATAGCCACCGGCTGCGTGGCGGCTGCCGTACTCGGCACGGCTTCGGACCGCGGCTAGCGGCCTGCGGATGCATCTCCACGGCCCCGGCGCCGGCGCCGCCATGGATGACCAAGGTCCTGCCCTTCGCCGGGACTTCAGACCCTCGCCAGAGCGTCCCGGCGGGTTGACATTGGACCCGACATGATCCGCCGCGCAGTCGTTGCGCTCGACGCCAGCCAAGCCTCTGCCGGCCTGGTCGAGACCGCAGCCGCGGTGCTCGCCGGACGCCCCTGGGCAAAGGCGCTGCTTCTCCAT
>Ga0209577_10003917_pt1 | contig 14041 bp, 14 predicted proteins | sample GraSoiAngelo_109_FD_185874 | JGI IMG/M metagenome (GOLD analysis project Ga0209577, IMG submission 185874) | Grasslands soil microbial communities from the Angelo Coastal Reserve, California, USA - 14_0903_12_20cm (SPAdes) (version 2) | ecosystem: Environmental > Terrestrial > Soil > Grasslands...
GAGCCCTCATTGAATTTCCAGCCGTAGTTTTCACCGCCTTTCGAAGATGCGGGCTGATAGTTGATCTCTTCCCAGTGGTTCTGGCCGACATCAGCGATGAAGAGGTCGCCGGATTTCTGGTCAAAATGGAACATGTAGGGATTGCGAAGACCGTAGGCCCAGATCTCCGGCCGCGAGCCGATCTTGTTTACCGTGAAGCCCTGCTCGGTGATTCCGAACAGTGACATCAGCTGTGGTTTGTCCGCCTTGGCAAAGGGATTGTCCTTTGGAATCGTGTACGGCGTATCGTCGTCGGCGTCGACGTCGATCCGCAGAAGCTTACCCCAGAGAACGTTCAGGTTTTGCCCGGCGTTAAGTGGGTCGCCCTCCCAGCCGGCGTCACCCTTGCCAATGTAGAGCTTGCCATCGGGACCGAAGGCAATCATGCCGCCATAGTGGTTATAGTAGGGCTGAGGAATGTTCATGAGCACCTTCACGGATTTCGTGAATTGCTCCTTGGTTACTTGATTGGGACTCTTGGGATCGACGGTGACTCTCGCAATGATCGAGGCGCCGTTGAAAGGAAGCGAGGCGTAGTGGACGTAGACGTAACCATTGTCCTTGAACTTGGGATGGAATGCGACTGACCAGAGCCCCTGCTCGACAAACCCTGTTTGCACATCGGTGCCGAGCGGGTTGAAGTTGGTCAGATCGATAAAGGGTTCGGGCAATGCCTTGCCGCTCTTATCGACCACTCTGACGCGGCCTGCACGCTCCACGACAAAGATGCGCCCCGAACCGTCATTAGCAGCGGTAACGCCGACCGGATCATGAAACCCGTCAGCAACTTTGACGAGCGCCAATTTCGGGGCGCCCGGTATCTTTCCTCCAGGCTGAGCAACCTCGGCCGGTGTAGCCGGCACCTGTTGCGCAGATGCAACGGGCATGCCCGCGCATGCCGCCGCCAAAAAGGCGACGAGTGTCAACATTCTCATAATGGTTGACTCCTGTTCGTTTCCAGGCCGGCGATTTTCTTTAATGTCGCAATGCGGCCAACAAATATCGTAGCGCGTTCAATTGAAGCTGCAACAGGAAATCAGTTCACGGGATCGTGCCCACCCGCTGATGGGTCTTCCAATCAGACAATCAAATCAATCGAACAAACCAACCGCCAGACCGGCAGCGATCAATAAAAGGAGTCCGGCATCCAAGGCATGCAGGCCAAGACCAATCGCAAGTCGGCCTTCGATCGCCCGGTGCGCCAATACATATTGCAACGCGATCTGCAGCAAGGGAATGCATGCGAATAGTGTCCGCCGCCCACGAGGAAGCCCGCCAAGCCACGCCAGGATCGGAAGCGGAATGACGAGCCACTGAAAGATGGCGACCCAGTCGCTGTGATATGTCCACCAGCCAGGATCGGTCATCGCGGCTATACCTGCGATGAAGAACTGGGCGAGCAGGCAAATAGTCAGGAGTGCTGACAGAGTGCGCAACAAAGCTCGTGAGATGAATGGCGATGACCACTCGCTGCTCATGCGAGCGCTTTCCAATCGATCTTTTCGGCCACCAGGCGCGATTGAATGTCTCTGACCTGTCTGCGCAATTCGGGCTGCTCGAACGTGGTATCGATACGATCCGGCTGCGCTTGCTGCAACGCAAGCGCGACTGAGGAACGCTCTTTATCGGTGCCTGTCTCGAACGCGCGGACCAAAGCCGCAACTCCCTCGGTATCCGCGTGCGGCGCCACGCAACGCCACACTTCACCGCTCACCGGCCGTCCGGCTGCCCATCTCTCCTGAGCAAGATCAACGAGCATGCGCGCCAATCGTGGATTACCACGCCGATCTAATTCCTGGATCGGCCACAGATGCGAGCCGATGAAGAATGCCTTTACGACCATCTGATTCCAGGCGTCTTCGGCGAAGCACTCGACCGGATAAGGATTACGATGGGCCACGGCCTCAAAGACGGGCTTGATGCCTGACCGAACGGCCTCCCGCGCCCTCGGCTCCAGCAGTGCGGCGGCGGGATATACCGGCAGTCCGCGGCAAAGCGCGATCAGCTCGTTGAGTCCGGCCGTGGCACAGAAACCGTCGAAGGCCATAGCGAAGGCGGCATCGTCTCCGGCATAGCTGGCAACCATAAAAGCAATCCGAGCCGCTTGATCGATGCTCCATTCGCTGGGGTCAAGGCCCGGCCGCAACGCCATCGCGTGCACCTTATCGTCCGACGTCAGCAGCAAATCGGTCTTCCCGAGACGGCGAGGGGCGAGACCGATGGCCATCGCAAGCTTATCGCCGCCGGACTCATGTCTAATGCGTTCAATAGTATCGCGGAACCAGAACATCGCGTTTTCGTTTGCGGCCCGCGATATCCACTCATCCGCCAAGGCGATGAAGCCGTCGCAAACGGCCTTAGCGGCGCGACCGCTTCCATTGTGACCGGACGATCTCGCCAAGGCTTGCATCACGTTCCCGGAATAAACATTTGGAAAAGCCTCGTCAGCAGATAGCCGCTCGCGCAGATGCAGGCGAGCAGGATTCCACCCCCGTACAGTGCCACAGCCAACGCATCGACCAGGCAGATCGCAGCGATCAGCATCGAAACGGCGCGTGGTACAGCATCTGGTGCAGCCCGCTGTGCCAACAGGCGCACGGCAGCGACATCAGCAGCGCACAACAACAGACAGGCAATGACGACAGGCAATCCGCTCAAAATGGCTGGCAAGGCAAGCAGCAAAGGAGCGGCCAGAAAGGCAAGCGGCCACAGCCGGCCGACTTCATTCAGGTTCTCCTGTTTTGCCGCGTAGGTCAGCCCAATGACATGGGCGGCAAGCGCGATCGCCCCGGCTATCAGCGCAAACCGGATTTCGCCGATCACGCCTGCACCTGTTGCCAGATAGACTAGAGCCCGGCAGAGACCCATGATCACCGGCGCAAAGATGTTGCCCTTGTGCCAAGCGTCGTAAAGCACGATCGCGCCGGCCAGCGCCAAGCCCCAAATCACGGTCAAAAAGCCAAACCGCAGTAGCAAAGCCACGCCGACTGCAAGCAGCGCAAATCCGATTGTCGAGACGGCTCCTGCGCTGATGTCGCCGGCATGGATCGGTCGGCCGGGGCGCTCTCTCGCATCGATATCCCTGTCGAAGAAATCGTTGAGGTACATGCCGCCCACATAGAGCGCCGTCATGGCAAGGCCAACGAGCGCGACGTCAGCGATGTCTGCAGCGGCCTTGCTTATTGTGGCCGCGGCGATGACATTGGTCCACACGGTTGGCAGATTGGACACCCGGCCCAGCCTCAGCAGAGTCTGGGCGCTGGGTGCTCGCACGGCGACAACATTCATCCCACAAGTCCCTGTTGGCAGAACGCGATCTCACGAGCGATGTCGGCTGACTTCGAGCCAGTTCGAAGCTTTTCCGGCAGAACATCCCAGGTATAGGTCTCGACCTCGAGATGCGATGAACGGGTCTTCTGCCGCAAGGCGGCGAGTGTCGCGACAAGATCACTGCGCGTTGAACTGATTTCACCGAGATCGGTGAGAAACACCGGCACGTGACAATGGATTCGCCACTCTCCGTCCGCCTGTCCTTCGCCGAAGGCAGCAACGGCGTCCGGAAGGTCAACGTACCGAACGAGACTCTCGTTACGACGGACGATCGACTGGTGCAGATAGACTCCCTCGTTGTATCTCATCACGGCGGCGACAAGGTCCTTTTTCATGGTCGGGACACGCATCGCCGCCGATAATTGGATTTTCGGGATCGCGATTCCTGCTGCAAGCAGGCGATCTAACGCAGCGACGATATCTTCATATTCCACGGCGCCATGGCAGACATCGTAACAAATGCCGAGATGGCGCCGCAGCAGGACCTCCGCTTCCTGCCGGGAAACACCAGTAACGAAGCCGAGAGTGTCGAGCGTTTCCGGCTTCAAAAGCATGTCTTTGAAGAACGCGATGCTCTCGTCGGTTGTTTCAAGGAAACAGCAAGGTTCTGGCTCAAGGGCGAGCGCGATGCGCTTGCCGGTCCGGCGCTCCACGTCGACGAGATCGGCAACAGCCATCACCAGGTTGCCCGCCATCGCAGCGATGGCTTCACTTGACCGGCCGTTTGGCTTGAACGCGCCCGGCACGGTCGAAATGCTGCCCTCGACATCGTTAGGGAGAACTGCGGCCAGCACGGCAGCGCTGTTGGCCGTGAAGGCTACACGCTCGCGGTCGCGCCAATCGGGTAGATAAACGTTCTCTTTGACGCGGACACCGTGGAATGGCCCGTACGGAAAAGCGTTGATAGTGAAGACATAGGCGCCGAGATTCGACAGTTGATCCCGGAATGAGGCCAGCGCCTCGGGCTCCCTGGCCACGGCCGCAGCTTCGCCGGAAAGACGTAGTCCCACACCCATCGGCTGGTTCGGAGCGACCGTCGATTTGATGGCAGGGACGTGTTTGTCAAGGCTGGTCCGAATGTCCGACCAGCTTTCGCCGGCATGGATGTTCGTACAATAGGTCAGATGAACGCCGCCCGGGAGCTGATCGAGTTTCATCCGCCGTCACTTCCGCTGTTCCAGCCAGTTAATCGATTGGCCGACAATCTTCTCATCCATTTCGTGGACTTCCACGCCACGGCCAATTTCTGCAAGCAGTGTAACTGTCAGTTCTCCACCCAAATGTTCTTGAAAGTCGGCAAGGCCTTTCAGCACTAGAGGCCGGCCTCGTGGGTCACAGTGCCGAAGCATGTCATGCCACAAGACAAAACCAAGTCGCTCTAGAAGATTTACCACACGTTCGTCTCCGCCGGCCGCCAGACGTCCGGACAGGACCGAATATCGTGCGTCGAGCGCGACGCCGATTGCCACAGCCTCGCCATGGTTGACTCCATTGCGCGTCAATTGCTCGAGCTTGTGCGCCGACCAATGACCAAAATCGAGCGGCCGCGCCGAGCCCATTTCGAAGGGATCACCGCCGAGCCGAATTTGACGCATGTGGAGCTCGGCAGTTCTGTTGATGAGATGGTGCAGGTGAGGCCTGGAAAAGCGTGCGAGCTCGTCGGCGTGGGCCTCCAGCCAGTTAAAAAACTTGCCGTCGCGAATCAATGCAACCTTCACAGCTTCGGCCATGCCTGCTCGTTTTTCGCGCGGCGGCAATATGTCGATGAAGGAACTGTCGTTGATGATGGCCCACGGCGGCGCAAAGCTACCGATGAGATTCTTCAGGCCGAACTGGTTGACGGCGTTCTTGATGCCGACGCCACTGTCATCCTGGGCCAAAACGGTGGTTGGAAAACGAATGTGGCGGACACCTCGGTGGAAGATGGCGGATGCATAGCCCACCGCATCCAGCACCGCCCCGCCACCGATCGCGATCGTAAAGGAGTGTCGGTCGATCGCGTGCCGCGAGAGCAATTCGAGCAGACTGGGTATGGTCCTCGGATCGTTCTTGCAGATTTCGCCGCCTGCAACCGGCACCAGGGGGGCTACCAATTCCATGCTTCCTGCGTGCGCCGAGGCGTAGTTCTCGATTTGCGATGTGAGGTCGGGAAGTGACGTCAGGACACCTTGGTCGACACAGATCAAACATCTATGACGCTTGTGATGTTCTCGTCGCGAGAGCACATCAACCAGGCTACGGTTGCCAAGCGCGAAGGCATCTTGCGTGAACACCACTGGGTATTCGTAGGTGATGCTGAATGATTGCAGCCGAACATCTTCGACCGCTTGAGAAGGCGTATCAAGCATGGCATGCTCCCTCGCCCGGCGCCCTTGTTTTTCTGCTCTGAGTGGGCCGGCGAAATCTGCGAAGCGATCGGCCATCATTTGATCGGCCCATATCGTAACGCGCCTTTCAATTTTACTAGACAGCGTGCCACTTTGCTTGCCAGTTTGGCAAGTCGTTTCGCTCGGCTGCGGTGAGGCTGGCGCGAAAATTGCCAACGGCTGCCTGGAAGAAAATACATTGAAACCTGTGCTGGCAATCATCGTGGTTGGATTGACGCCGCGGCACCTGGGACCCCTGACGCCGCGCCTTTCGGCGCTGGCCAGCCATGGCAGCATGGCAACGCTGGACACGGTAACTCCTGCCGTCACCTGCAGCGTCCAGGCCACCTTCATGACGGGAACGCCGCCGCACGACCACGGCGTCGTTGGAAATGGCTGGCTGTTCCGTGACCTAATGGAAGTCTTGCTTTGGCGTCAGTCCAATCGACTTGTGAGTGGCGAGAAAATCTGGGAAGCGGGCAAGAAGCGCGATCCCAGTTTCACATGTGCCAACATGTTCTGGTGGTACAATATGGCGTCGAGCCATGACTGGGGCGCGACGCCGCGGCCGATCTATAAGGCCGACGGCCGCAAGCTTCCAGATTGCTATACCGTGCCGGGACAATTGCGCGAGCGGCTGACGGAGCGTCTGGGTCCTTTTCCGTTGTTTCAGTTTTGGGGGCCGGCAACCACGATCGCCTCGACACGCTGGATTGCCGAAGCCACCAAAATAGTCATGACCGAGCATGATCCAACGCTGACACTCGCTTATCTTCCTCATCTCGACTACGATTTGCAACGCTTCGGACCTGACGAGACTCAACCGGCGGTCCGCCAGTCGCTGATCGATATCGACACTGTCGCTGGCGATCTTGCCAATGCCGCGCGCGCATCCGGGCGATCGGTTATTGTGCTCTCGGAATATGGCATAACGCCTGTCGACCGCCCGGTGCACATCAACAGGACGTTGCGTGATGCAGGGCTGCTGATGGTCCGGGAAGAAGACGGCGGTGAACTGCTCGATCCGATCGCATCCCGCGCGTTCGCGCTGTCCGATCACCAGATCGCACACGTCTACGTCTCCGATCCGGAATCGTTGCCGAAAGTACGAAGTCTGATTGGAGGACTGCCCGGCGTAGAGCGTGTCTATGGCGGTGAGGAAAGACGCGCGATCGGCCTCGATCATGCCCGCTCTGGCGCTCGCTCCTGGTTTACCTATTACTACTGGATTGACGACAGCCGAGCGCCCGATTTCGCGCGCACGGTCGAGATCCATCGCAAGCCCGGCTACGATCCGGTCGAGCTGTTTCTCGATCCGGCAATCGCGGCCCCGAAGGCCGCAATCGGCAAACGCTTGCTTCTGCGCAAACTGGGATTTCGGGCGCTGATGGACGTGATCCCGCTCGATGCATCTCTTGTCCGGGGCTCGCACGGCCGGCTCACGGCCAAGGCCGAAGATGGCCCGCTAGTAATCACGGATCAACCCCAATTGCTCAGGCGGGACCATATCGCGGCGACCGACGTCAAGCAGCTCCTGCTGGACGCCATATTTATTGATCACAAGTCGAAGACATAACGACGGTGCCTTTGGTAGTTGCTCGATTCCATTTGATGGTAATTGCCTCACCTCGCCTGGCTGCTGCACCTAAAGCAGCTCCGCGAAACGCGACCGAGCGTAGAGGGAATGAATTTACTTGTGAGTTCCACGCTCGCGCTTGATGCGACTCACGACCTGGAGTGTTACGCAGCCGAATCTGGTAGGGCCCAATTTTGTACGTTCTTGCTCTGGTCACGCAAAAAGGCGGAAGCGGCAAGAGCACGCTGGCCGTGGGGCTTGCAGTCGCGGCGATCGAGAACGGAGAGCGCGTCGCATTCCTCGATGCGGATCCACAAGGCACGATATCGAAATGGAAAGAGCGGCGCGACAATCCCTATCCACGCGTCGATCGGGTCGCCGACCCCGCCGAACTGGAGCGATCGCTATCGCGCCTCGAAGCTGACGGGATCTGGCTCGCAATCATCGATACCGCCGCCACGAACAACGTGCTGGCCCTGCGCGCCATCGCCAAGGCCGATCTTTGCCTGATCCCGGCACGTCCGAGCCCGGCGGATATCGAAGCTGCAATACCAACGTTGATCGCTATTCGCGGGCTCAAGCGCCGATTTGCCTTCGTCCTCAATCAAACGCCACCGCGGGGCTGCCGATTGAGTGAAGCTGCGACCTCGCTCAATTCGCTTGGCGTTCTTGCGCTTCCCTATGTCGGACAGCGCAATGACCATCAGGACGCGCTCGGGGCAGGGTTAGGCGTGACCGAGTTTGCACAAGAGGGAAGAGCCGCGCAGGAAACCCGTGAGCTGTGGCGCTGGGTGCTGACAAAACTCGTTGAGGGGTCGTTTGATCATGAGCAAAACGCAAATAAGGCGGCCTGCTAACGATATACGCCCCGCGCGTCGCTCGCTGGTGGAGCTTACCGCCGCGGCGAGCCGTGCCATTGATGATGGCTTGCTTGTGGCCTCCACCAGCTTGATAGCCGCGCCCGCGAACGATTCGCCGCCATCAGCGCAGGCAGCGACGACGCACGACCGCACAATGGTTGCAGGGCAAGTGACGGCTCCACCCCCTGTTGCAGTGCCTGAATCTCTGAATGAGGCGGCGGCGCGCAGCGGCAAACTCGTCGATTCTGAAAGCACTGCCGAGATGCTCGTGACAATCGCCAAGGACTGTCACAAACGAGCTTTTGAAGACATCAAAAACGCCCTCGATTTGGCGTTGGACCACGCGAAGCACTTCGCAGAGACGCGGGTGGGAAGCGAAGGGGAGATGAAGGGCCACGGCGGTGCCATGCCTCAAAACAATTTCCTAAAGGTCCTCGAAGGAACCGCGGCGGAGTTTCGCGCCAAGGCACTCGAAATGATGAAAGCGAACGCGATAACGACCGTGGAGTACGCGCGAGAGTTGGCCGGCACGACAACGGCGGCGGAATTTGTCGAGCTATCGAGCACGCAGGCGCGAAAACAATGTGAGTTGATCCTCAAACAAGCGAGCTCGCTGAGGTCACTTGGGAAGACGATAACGAAATCCAGTGCTGATTAGCAGCTCAATCCAAAGCTTCACTATCCAACACCACCACCCAATTAAAGCGGATAGACCACCATGAGGACGGCATCGTCGTTGCCGTGTTCCCTACACTGGACGGCAGCTTTCGATATGCCGTTGACATGGAAGGCTACGGTACACTGCAGTTTTTTGCCGAGGAAAAACTGGCCGCTCACCCTGCCGGACCAGCCATAAAGTCGCACGCCAGGCCATGGGGCGTGGCCAGCCAGCGGTAACTATACGCCCGCGCCTCGGCAGCTCGATCCGTATCCGCCGAGGCGAGGGGCGCGCGCACATCCTGATCACAAGTTGGTCCGCTTGTGGGGTGGAGCGGATGAGAACATGGCCCGCGGAGTCGGTACTTCGCCTTATGATCTGCGCCTTTTGGATTAAATGCGATTTAGCGTCGCTTGGATTGGCAGGTCGCCACGAGTTGCTATTGCAAGGACCCTGCGAGCAAAGGCCGGGCGAAACTGAGCTCGTGTCCGTCAGGGTCAATCAGATGGAAGAAGCGCTCACCCCACTCGGCATCCCGGGGCTCGCTAGCCGGCTGGTATCCCGCTGCGCACGCGCGGTGGTAAAGACCGTCAACATCGGCAACATAGAAGATTGCTCTCCCCCACCAGGACCAGCGCCGCTCAGCAGGCTGGGCAATGACGTTAAGATAACTCGTCCCGGCTCGAAAGCTGGTGAATGACGATTCTTCACCGCCATGCACGAGCTCAAACCCGAGCGCGCGGTAGAATCGGACTGCTCGTGCCATTTCGTGGGTGCCCAGTGTGACCGCGCTGATACCCTCGATCATGCCTAGAACTCTCCCGTTTCATTCCCCGCATCCCGCGGGCAGAGGCGATCGCGTAAAATTGGCGAGTTCCGTTTTGGGGACCAACCGTGAGGCGACACCACCGATCAATTTCGCTGCCGCGCACAGCCGCTTGCGAAAACTACCGGTCAGGCGAGGCCATACTTTTTGGCGCGGTCGCTGAATGCCTGATATCCGATGAAGTTCTCGAATTCCGTAATGCATCCGCGCACTTCCACGACGTCCTCGGCGTTGCGTGTTCGCATGAATGTATCGAGCGCGGCTTTCACGCCATGATACGCCGCGTAAAGCGAAAACCCATAATAAAGAACTACATCGGCGCCGGCTTTTTCCTCAGTTGCTACCGACCGACCCGGCGTATCGGTGATCATGATCTTGCCCTTGATGCGTGAGCGGAGCCCGGCCAACACCGCCGGATCCAATCCCGCCGCCATCACCATATCGGCGCCCGCATCGGTAAAGGCATTCATACGGCTAACCGCCTCATCGACGTCGTTAAACGCCCAGGCCGCATCCGTTCGAGCGATGATCAGGAAGTTATCATCCTCGCGCGCCTCGAGCGACGCCCGAATCTTCTGCACCATCTGTTCCGATGACGCGAGAACCTGCGGTACCGGCGCATGTTTTCCAAACTCGTGATCCTCTATATGAATCCCGCAAACGCCGGCTTGCTCGAATGAACGGATCGTACGCCAGATATTCGCGGCATTGTTCCATCCATTTTCGCCGTCGGCAATAACTGGGATATTTACAGCGTCGGCGATCGTCTTGGCATATGCCGCCATTTCGTCCATCGTGACCAATCCCACATCCGGCATGCCAAAGTCCGCCGCGCCGCAGTTGCGTAACTGCCAATGTAGACGGCCTGAAATCCGGCGCGTTGCACCAGCATGGCGCTGATCGCCCTGACGGCCGTGCTGGTGCTCGTCGCCGCGGATTGAGTGGAAGCGCGATGAGGATCGTTTCGTACTCTGCTCTGCGACCCCTGGCCACCTACCTCATCGCGCTGATCGGGTCATAGGCGCCGGGAACCACAATTGTCTTTCCAGATTCGAGCATGCTTCTAAGAGTCTTGCGACTGCTCTCGGCTTTTCTCATTGCTGCGCTCCCAATCGCGACCGCGATTTAACCGCCTATCTTTAGCCGCTCACTTCCACAATATCATGACCAAGGGATAATGCAGCGGCCATGCCTGTTGCGCTCGCCAGCGTGCGCCTAGTCGCGTCCTCGGATTGCAGCTCGCAATGGGATTGCCATTGGCCGGCTTGCGCTGAGGATCTTGTTTGCTGACGCCTTAGTGTGCCGCAACGAGCTTGAGCTTGCCTAGCCTGAAACACGGTCGCGGATGACGGAACCGCGCAATTCTATGACGTCTCTGCTGTTGATAACTGCAATTGATCGGTTGTCGCCGTGCCTCTGCTGGCCGCAGAATTGCCGAGCTACTGATTTCCGGCCGTGCTGCCGTCGCGCTCACTAATCCACATAAATGCCGAGCACGTTTGAGCTGCCCATGGCTCCGCGCTGAGCCTGGGTTTTTGCGCAAGGAGAACGACAAATGCGCGCAATTGATCCGATCCTAACGGTGATCATTGGCCACGCTTCGGCCTACGCCGCCCTGCTTTGCATCATAGGAACGCGCCTCGCGAGTTACGGTTGGGAAATACTCGCGGGCATTGGAGAGGAAACCGAATAGTAACCAGGCTGACCGGTTCACGCCCGGCGGGTTTTACGCCTGCGCGCCCTTGTCCGCAGCGGCAATGCTCATCTGACGAGCGTTGCCTGCGCCTCAAATACGTCGGACTTTCCGCGATGGTGAGTGGGTGAAGGCTCATCCTTGACGAACTGTCAGTGTCTGAAAACTAGCTCGTCATAAAAGCGAACGAGAAACCACAACCAAGCCGCAGCCCCGACAAACAACGCGACCGCAGAGACAAAATTCCAAATCCGCTCTCGCGTCATCGGCAAGCGATATCATTGCCGCGAAAGTCTGCAACGAAACTCGCTTGTTAAGCTGAATGGCCGTGTTAGGAGTTAATTCGGGAACCATATCGGTCATTTGCCCACTATTAAGTCATGGGTTCGCAGCGATACTGCGTTGTCGAGCCTATCGCACTAGCTTTGGATCATCGCGCCCGTGGGTCGTTAGTCGTCGTAAGGATAAGGATTGGGCCTATAGTCATAAGGATCGAGTCTATAGTCGCGATAAGGCCGCTGCTCGTATTCGCGATCACGCCTCGGCCGATAATCCCGATCGTATGGCGGCTGGTCGTAGCCACGCGAGTTGACGGTTGGCTCAATGGCCGCGCGACATGGCCCGCTGAGTTGTTGACTATTTCGTTGCAAGCAAGCCACAATCCTGTTCACATCGGGCACCTGCGCGCTGCATAATCGCCAGACATCGGGCGTGCAGGCCATTTGTTGTTTCCACGTTCCTCGATAATCCTGGGAGAAGGCCGCATTTTCAACAGCCATGCCGCAAGCAATTGATATCGCGAAGCTGATGAGAACTCGATCCGCTCGCATGCTCAATTCTCTTAAGGTTAGAACTCGCATCACTGCTTACGGTTGGAAATAAACGCGGCTTTCGAAGGTTCACGCCGAACAACAAGATTTGAAGGGCCTCAGAGCGAGTGCGATGATAACGGCTTGCCGGCGCAGGGCTTTTTCATTGGGCCCGCGGGAACAATTTCGATTCGGAAAGTTCCGGGCGGATTGCGCCCGCACCTGCCGTCGCTGAGTCTGAACGCCGGGGCTCCGGTCTCCTGCAGGGTGTCGTCGAACAAATCAATTTCGAGCAAAAAAAGATTTTGCCAATGATCTTCGCGCTTTTTTTCGCTTGCAATCCCGGCAGCCTTCTTCGTTTTCAAACCGAGCAGTGAGGCGTCAACTTCGGACCTCGAGAACAACTACTGTTGACCGGGCCGCAACTCTGTTGGAGCCAGCGGCTGCGCTCTGGCTTGCGGCGACGGAAGCGCCGGCAGCGGCTTAGGTTTTGAGGGGGCAATCGGCGTTGGCGGCGTTGATGCCTTCGGCCGTAGGTTCTGCTCGGAAGGCGCAGTGGTGAGGTGGGCCATTCGCTGTTGAAGCATCCTAAGCTGTTCGGCAGCATTCGCGTTCTCACGCGCCATTTGTGCCTGGGCGGCTGCAACCTGCTCGGAGACGCGCGCAATGTCGTGGGCGTTTTGTTCTTGGCTGGTCTTCATCTGCTCGGTGGATTGCTGCAGGTTGGCAAGGTCATGCGACACGGACTGGAGCATCTGTGCCAGCTCTGGCAAGGTAGCGGCTGGTGGGACCGTATCCTGTGATGTCGGCTGAGCCGGAGGTGCACCCGTTCTAACAACTTGAACGGCAGATGGGCTCGCTTGTGTGGAGATCTCGAGTTTTTCCTGCGGCAGGAACGGAGTTGAAGCGAGTTGAGGGTACCACCGAAGCATAATCAGCCTAGCTGCATCGCCGTAGGACGACTGCGCCGCAAAGGCAGCGACAAAGGCAGCCTGCCAACAGTAAACCGATCGCACATCGCAGCGCGGGCCTGGCGCGAGCAGAGCTAGACCCATGGCGCGCGTCATCGTGCGCAAGTCCGAAAAGCTTCTCATTCATGCGCGCGAGCTGTTCATCTGCACTCGCGATCTGTTCATAAGCGTGCGCGAGTCGTTCATCTGCACGCGCGACCAGCTCGTTATCTTGGGGTGACAGCGACGGACTGGACTGTTGTGGATCAGTGGATTTCGGCTCAAGCGTGGACTTCATTGGCTCTCCCATCTTTCCAATGTCCCGGAAGGAATGCGATCATCGAGATCACTCCCGATGTTCTTTTGACCAAAGCAAGGCCGCAGCATGAACAGTGGAGCGCCATTTTTGGGGGGTAGCTCGGCTTGTATGGAAATCAAATGCCCGGGCATCAAGCATCGTCAGGAAAGATGCCGCCGCTAACACAAATAGCTCTTTGATCCGCAAGCACGTGGCCATAATCGACGCGCTGGCGTTTCCTTATCAATGGCCGCTTATGTCGGCCAGCGCACTCACAAGCGGTTACAAAAAGTGAATTTTGCAGCTCGCGACGGAGCCCAACGCTATTGCGCGCATGTTTCGACGGTGTTCCCTTATTTAGGTGAAATGGGCTGGGAGGTTGTTCGAAAGGACCCTCTCGATGGGACGACAGCAGATTGAAAGGTTAGATCTCGCAGACCGGAGTAGGCTGACGTATCTCCGAATGGATCACGAAGCCGAAGCTTGTTGTGAGGCCGGATTTTTCTTTGAGTTCTCGGATAGGTGCCGCCGCATGGCGGGGACAATAGCCCGGATCGTAGGCAGGATTCGTGACCAGTTCTTCGGATCGCACCCAACGCCTGCATCTTTCACGCCGGCGGGTCTGAGGGTTGCCTG
>Ga0209577_10003919_pt1 | contig 14034 bp, 14 predicted proteins | sample GraSoiAngelo_109_FD_185874 | JGI IMG/M metagenome (GOLD analysis project Ga0209577, IMG submission 185874) | Grasslands soil microbial communities from the Angelo Coastal Reserve, California, USA - 14_0903_12_20cm (SPAdes) (version 2) | ecosystem: Environmental > Terrestrial > Soil > Grasslands...
TTGGCTTGCTGGCTCACGGAGCGCGGGCGGGACCCGGACCCGGCTGAGTGCGGGGCGCTGTGAACCCCGTAGCTCGTGGTCAGCCCCCACTGGAAGTAGTAGGTGGTGCTGGCGCCGTTGGGGTTGACCGAACCCTGCAGCACGGCGCTGGTCTGCCGGATGTTCGTGGTCCGGCCGGTTATCGTCGTCGGAGCCGACGCCGCCGCGGCGACGCCGCCGACCGCAGCCGTTGCGGCCGCCGTTGCTGCGACTGTGAACAGCTTGCGATTCATGGACGCCTCCTCGCGTTTCGTCACCAGCTTTATCCCATAGCGACAGGCAAAGTTGCGCCGGTTGGCGGAAGGACGGCCGGAGGGACGGGCCGGATCCGCACGGTGCGATCGGATCCGCACGGTGCGATCGGATCCGCAGGATGCGACAGCTACTCGCTCCGGAGCACGCCGTGGAGCGATCCGGAGCGGTCAGCTGTCGCATTCCGGCAGTTACTCGCACCGGTGGTGGGCGCGCGGCGGTCAGGTGCGAGTAACCGTCGCTGACGCCGGCGGCTGTCGCGGGCTGCGCTGGTGGCCTCTGCGCTGGTGGCCTCGAGGGGGACGAAGCGCACGTAGCCACCGGAGCGAGCGATCCAAGATCGCTCGCTCCGGAGTGGCGCCAGCTCGTCGGGACCCACAAACCCAGCACCGATTCGGGCGGTTTGCGGAGATAGGCGGTGTATGACAATCCTTGTCGTCACGTGGGTCGCGCCCAGTTACCTCAACGCCCGGGGGATCTCCTGAGCTGTTCGACTAGGTCGAGTCAGCCCGGTTCCAATGCTCGATAATCGAGCTTATGTCTACTGGTAATGGATTACCGGTAGACGGAGGCGGCGACGACGGACGGCGCCCGCCATTCAAGGGGATCGGGGTCGGCACCGAGAATCTGATGGGATGCGCGCCATGCCCGCACATCGAGCCGGCCGGAGGCTCGCGGTGCTGCTCGCAGCGACGCTCGCCGGCGCGGTGCCGTCCGCCGCGCTCGCCGCCGGCGGTTCCGGCACCTCGACCACGCCCAGCGGTGGCGTGGCTCCGGGCGCGCTCGTCCCCACCCAGACCCATCCCAGGGTTCCACCGCCGCCCTCCAAGCGCGCGCACGGCGCGTGGCTGCGCCGGATCACGATCACCGAGTACTGGCCCGCCCCCGAATCCTGGTTCCGGGGAAAGCTGGTGCGCGCACCGGGGCTTCCCGGCGAGCACCGCATCGACTGGCTGTACTCCGCCGAAGGCGTCTCGATGGAGGGCGAGGGATTTGGGCTGGACGGGCGCATGTACCACATCGACTCGCTCGGTGACGGCGGCTGGGTGACGAAGTCCGGCAAGCCGACCGCGGCCGGCGACGGATTCGCGGCCGGGGCGCCGTACTGGCGCGCCGGCGCGTTCTGGCGCGGACCGGGCGGAGTGGTCACGTTCCCGCTGTCGGCCGGCGGCTGGGCAAACGGCGCCGGCGGGCGTTATGTACCGCTGCCGGGGGTCACGTTCGCCCCCGGGGCCTCGCTGCCGATCCGCTTCTACCGGTCGATCGCCGTCGATCCGCGGGTGATCCCGCTGGGCAGCCGCGTGTACATCCCGGCGTACCGCCGCGACGGCTACGGCGGCTGGTTCGTCGCTCAGGACACGGGCGGCGCGATCCAGGGTCACAGGATCGACGTGTACCGCAGTCCGCCGCGCAGACCCGCCGACGGCGGCCAGTACCTGGCCGGCCAGTCCGCCTTTGTGATCAAGCCCCGCAGCTAGACTGAGAGCCGGATGGCCAAGCAGCAGCGAATGATGCGGGTCGAGCAGCGCAGCCAGCTCGCCGCGATGCAGCAGCTCGAGTCTCGCTCGGACGACGAGCTCGAGGCCGAGACCAAGTACAAGGCGGCCGCGCAGGCGATCCTGGGCGCGCGGGCGGCGGAGCGTTATGACTCCAAGGCCGCGCGGGCCCACTTCCAGCGAGCGCTGGCGGCGGCTCGCCCGCAGGAGCGCATGCAGCTGCGGCGGATGGCCGATGCCTCGCTGGCGCTCGCCGACCGGCGCGCCGACGACCTGAAGAAGGCGACCGAGCGTCTCGGCGTCGAGTCCCCCACCAACCGCCAGCTGCGAGGGCTGCAGCTGATGGGGCTGATCGCCCCGCCTGCCAGCGCCGGGACGATCGCGCGGGTCAGGGGCGTCCTGCTCGGAATCCTGCTGGTCGTGGTGGTGCTCGCGCTGGGCTTCGGAATCGTGTACGGCATCGGCAGCGCCGCCGGTGGCATCTCCCCGGACATCTCGATCTTCTACGGCTTCCTGCTGGTGGTCGTCGTCCTCGGCGTGCTGGCGTACTTCGGGCGCCGGCGCCAGAAACGGGCGCGGGCCGAGCGCTCACAGCAGATCGCCGCGAAGTAGGGCGGGAGCAGCCGGCCGTGTGCGGTCGCTACACGCTTGCGACGCCCGATCCCGCTGCCGTCAGGGCGCGGTTCCCGATGGGCGAGACCGTCGAGATCCGCCGCCGCTACAACGTCGCGCCCGGCGACGACGTGCTGGCGGTGACCACCGACCGCGAGGGCTCGCCGCGGGGCGAGCTGCTGCGGTGGGGGCTCGTGCCCTCATGGTCCGAGGGGCCGGGATCTGCGATGAAGATGATCAACGCCCGCGTCGAGACCGTGGCCGAGCGCCCGGCTTTCCGCCGGGCGTTCGAGCGGTTCCGCTGCCTGATCCCCGCCGACGGCTTCTACGAGTGGAGCTCGCCGGCCGGCGGTGGACGCAAGCTGGCGTACCACATCGCCCGGGCCGACCACGGGCTGTTCGCGTTCGCCGGTCTGTGGTCGATCTGGAGGGCCGAGGAGGCGGGGGTTCCGCTCCGCTCCTGCACGATCATCACCACGACACCGAACTCCCAGGTGGCGCAGCTCCACGACCGGATGCCCGTGATGCTCCCGCGCGAGGGCGAGGCAGCCTGGCTGGATCCCGCGACGCCGCGAGCCGAGCTGCTCGAGATGCTGGCCCCGCTCCCCCCCGAGCAGACATCGGTGGTGCCGGTCGGGCCCGCCGTCAACGATGCCCGCTACGACGGACCGGAGTGCCTGGCGCCGCCGCCGGAACCTTCGCAAGCTCAGCCGACGCTGTTCTGAGCATGGGCCTCTCCCCCCTGCTCGCCCGCTACGACAACGTGGTGCTCGACCTGGACGGCTGCGTATGGGTCGGGAGCGCCTGCACCCGGGAGGCGCCCGAGGCGGTCTCGGCGCTGCGCGCCGGCGGCAAGCGGCTGGCGTTCGTCACCAACGACGCAAGCCGCTCCCCCGAGGACTACGTCCGCAAGCTGTGGTCGCTCGGCATCCAGGCCTCGCTCGAGGAGGTCGTGACCGTCGGCGCGGCGATCCAGCACGCGCTCGCCGACACGCCGCCGACGGGGGTGTACGTGGTCGGCTCGCCCGCGATCTTCCGCCACGTGTCCGAGGCCGGCCACCGGATCCTCAACGGTACGGGCCGCGAGGGCGAAGCCGAGCTCGTGGTCGTCGCCGCGCACGAGGACTTCTCCTACCGGGAGCTCCGCTCGGCCACGCAGGCGGTGCTGAGCGGTGCGCAGATGATCGCCGCCGGCCGCGACCGCACGTTCCCCACCGAGGACGGGACGTGGCCCGGGTCGGGCGCGGTGCTGGCGGCGCTCGAGTACGCGACCGGTCGCACGGGCCGGGTGCTGGGCAAGCCGGACCCGCAGATCTTCCGGACGGCGCTCGACCGCCTGCGCGACGGGCGCACCCTGGTGGTGGGCGATCGCCTCGATTCGGACCTGGCCGGCGCCGCGGCCGCCGGGCTCGACGCGGCGATCGTGCTCACGGGCGTCACCTCCTCCGAGGATGCACGGTCGGCGGCGGATCCCGCGCCGGTCGCCGTCGCGCGCGACCTGCACGAGCTGGTGGTGGCCCGATGAACGCGGAGGGTCGGAGGCGGGTCTCCGTGATCGTCAACCCGTCGGCGGGCGGCGGCCGCGCGGGCCGGAAGCTCGGGGCGGTCACCGAGGCGCTGCTGGAGACGGGACTCGAGCATCGGGTCGAGGCGACCAGAAGCCTCGAGCACGCGGTCGAGCTCGCGCTCCGGGCGGCGGCGGACGGCTGGGTGGCGGCCGGGATGGGCGGGGACGGCCTGGTCGGCGCCGTGGCCGGCGCGCTGCGGCACTCGGACGGGGTGGTCGGAGTCCTGCCGGGGGGACGCGGCAACGACTTCGCCCGGGTCCTGGGGATCCCCTCCGATCCGGCGGCCGCGGTTAGGGTGCTCGCGTCGGGCACGGTGCGCCCGATCGACCTCGGCGAGGTCCGCGGGCGAACCTTCGTCGGGATCGCCAGCTGCGGGTTCGACTCCGAGGCAAACCGGGTGGCCAACCAGGCGCGGGTGATCCGCGGAAACCTGGTGTACGCGTACGGCGCGATCCGCGCGCTAATCGGCTGGCGGCCCGCGCGATTCGAGCTCACCCTGGACGGCGATCGCCGGCACGTCATGACGGGCTACAGCGTGGGTGCGGCGAACAGCAAGGCGTACGGTGGCGGGATGTACGCCGCCCCGGACGCGGAGCTCGACGACGGGCTGCTGGACATTGTCACGCTGGCCGACACGCCCAAGCGTCGCTTCCTGCTCTCGCTGCTGCCCAAGGTGTTCAAGGGCACCCATGTCCGGGAGCCGGAGGTGACCGTGCTCCGCGCGGCCGAGGTGACCATCGGCGCCGACCGGCCGTTCACCATGTACGCGGACGGCGACCCGATCGCCGAGCTGCCGGTGACGGTGCGCGCCCTGCCGGCGGCGGTGCGAGTGATCGTTCCCGGATGAGTCTTTTGATGAGCGCCAAGATCGCCGCCGCGCGAGCCGCGGGCGGCCTCAGCCGCCAGGCCGGCCGGGGCGGGACCAGCCTGCCCGGAAAGCTGCTGATCCGCCTGGAGCCCCACGCGATCTCGACCCTGGCGGCCCGCCTCCCCCAGGGATCGGTGGTCGTGTCGGCCACCAACGGCAAGACCACCACCGCCGCGATGATCGCGGCGGTCCTGGAGCGGGCCGGGACCAGGCTGGTCCACAATCGGGCCGGGGCGAACATGGCGGGCGGCGTCGCCACGGCGCTGCTCGCTGCCGTCCACGACTCGGACGCCATCGACGGCGAGCTGGGCCTGTTCGAGGTCGACGAGTTCTGGCTCGACCGGCTGGTGCCCGAGCTGACACCGAGGGCGGTGCTGCTCGGCAACCTGTTCCGCGACCAGCTCGACCGCTACGGCGAGCTCGACACGATCGCGGACCGGTGGGCGGCGGCCGTCGACGCGCTCGGAGACGGCGGGCGCGTGGTGCTGAATGCGGACGACCCGCTGGTCGCCGACCTGGGGCGGCGGGTACCGCAGGTCACCTACTTCGGGGTCGAGGATTCCTCGGTCGCGCTCCCGGAGATGCAGCACGCCGCGGACTCCAAGCACTGCCGCAGATGCGGCGCCGCTTACACCTACGACGCGGTCTACCTCGGCCACCTCGGCTCCTACCACTGCCCCAACTGCGGGCAGCGGCGGCCCGAGCCGGCGGTCGTGGCCGAGCAGATCACGCTCGAGGGCACGCGGAGCGCGCGCTTCCGGCTGCGCACGCCCGCCGGCACGGCGGACGTCCGGCTGCCTCTCCCGGGGCTCTACAACGTGTACAACGCGCTCGGAGCCGCGGCGCTTTGCCTGGAGCTGGGGGTGGGGCTGGAGACGGTGACTGCGGGGCTCGAGTCGGTGACCGCCGCGTTCGGGCGAGCCGAGACGGTAACCGTGGGCCCGCTCGAGCTCTCGATCCTGCTGGTCAAGAACCCGGCCGGCGCGAACGAGATCCTGCGGACGCTCGCGCTCGAGCCCGGACCGCTGGACGTGCTGGCGATCCTCAACGACCGGATCGCCGACGGCAGGGACGTCTCGTGGGTGTGGGACGCGGACTTCGAGCTGCTGTCCGGGCGGGTGCGGCGCGTGACGTGCTCGGGGATCCGCGCGGCCGAGCTCGCGCTCCGGCTCAAGTACGCCGGGGTCCCGCCGGAGCGGCTGCACGTCGCCCCGGCGCTCCGCGACGCACTGGACAGCGCCGTCGCCGACGCCGGCTCGGGACGGCTGTTCGTGCTCCCCACATACACCGCGCTGCTCGAGCTCCACGAGCTGCTGGCCTCGCGCGGACACGTGGGAGAGTTCTGGGCGCAGCCGCCGGGAACGCGGCGATGAGCGTGATCTGGCACGACATCGAATGTGGCGCGTACGGCGCCGACAGGGCGCTGTGGCGGTCGCTGGCGAGCGAACGTCCGGGGCCGCTGCTCGACGTGGGAGCGGGCACCGGGCGGATCGCGCTCGACCTGGCGCGCCGCGGGCACCGGGTCGTGGCGCTCGACCGGGATCCCGAGCTGCTCTCCGAGCTGGCGGCGCGCGCCGGCGGCCTCGAGGTCGAGACGGTGGTGGCCGATGCCAGGGAGTTCGAGCTCGACACCAGCTTCGGCCTGATCATCGTGCCTATGCAGACGATCCAGCTCCTGGGTGGCGCCGAAGGCCGTAGGCGGTTCCTCGAGCGCGCGCGGCGCCATCTCCGTCCTGGCGGGCTGCTGGGGGTGGCGATCAGCGAGCACCTAGAGCTGTACGAGACCGAGACCGGCCCCGGGGCTCCGCTGCCCGACATCCGCGAGCTCGACGGGGTCGTCTACTCGAGCCAGCCGACGGCGGTGCGGGAGGATCCTCGGGGGTTCGTGCTCGAGCGGCTGCGGGAGACGGTCGGCGGTGACGGGGTGCGGACGGTCGAGCAGGATTCGATCCGGATCGACGCCCTGACGGCTGACCAGCTCGAGCGGGAGGCCACGGAGGTCGGCCTCCGCCCCGCCGGGCGCACCGAGATCCCCCCCACCCCCGACCACGTGGGTAGCGTGGTGGTGATGCTGCGTGGCTGAGACGCTGCGGGTGTGCGCGCTCTACCCGGACCTGATGAACATCTACGCCGACCGCGGCAACCTGTTGATGATGGAGCAGCGGTGCCGCTGGCGAGGAATCGCCTTCGAGCTGACGAGCAGCGGCCTGGGGGATCGTCTCGACCCCGAGCAGGCGGACCTGTTCTACGTCGGCGGCGGCCAGGACCGCGACCAGAAGCGGTGCGCATTCGATCTCGTCGAGTGCAAGCGCGAGGGGCTCGGTGAGATCGCCGGCCGCGGCGGGGTGGTGCTGGCGGTGTGCGGCGGATACCAGCTCCTGGGGCGCTCGTATCAGCTTGGGGACGAGTGCCTTCCGGGGGTCGAGCTGCTCGATCTCGAGACCGTGCGCGAGCCCGGCCCCCGGCTGATCGGCAACGTCGCGATCGAGGTCGAGCTCCGTCCCGGCGAGCGGCGCGTCCTCGCCGGGTTCGAGAACCATGGCGGCCGGACCTACCTGGGGCCGGGGGCCGCGCCGCTCGGGCGCGTTCTCAAGGGCCACGGGAACAACGGCCGCGACGGGTTCGAGGGGGCTCGCGACCGGGGCGTGATCGGCACCTACCTGCACGGCCCACTGCTGCCGAAGAACGCGTGGTTCGCCGACTGGCTGATCGAGACCGCGCTCGGCCGCTCCGAGCCGCTCGCGCCGCTCGACGACGCGCTCGAGCGGGCCGCCCACGCCGACGCGCGGCGCGCGGCGGGGGTTCCGGCGTGAGGATCGGCGCTCCGCTCCGCGCCGCCGCGGCCGCGGCGCTCCTGATCGCGGTGGGGGCATGCGGTTCCACGAGCCAGAGCCGGTCGCCGTCGACGACGTCCAGCGCGCAGACCGCGACGCTGCCGGGCACCGGACACCCACCCGTGACGATCGGCGACAAGAACTTCACCGAGCAGTTCGTGCTCGGCGAGCTGTACTACGAGGCGCTCAAGGCGCAGGGCTTCTCCGTGCAGCTCAACCGCAACATCGGCCCAACCGAGGTGACGCTGAAGGCGCTCCAGAGCGGCCAGCTGGGGATGTACCCCGAGTACATCGACACGTGGAACGAGTCGGTCGCCGGTGACCAGCGATCGTTTCGGAGCCTGCGCACGGCCTACCAGGCCGGCCAGGATTACGCGCTCGCCCACGGGCTCAAGCTGCTCAAGCCAACCCCGTTCAGCGACACCGACGCGATCGGGGTGGGCCTCGACTACGCCGTCCAGAACGGGCTCTCGACGATCCGCGACCTGCACCGGGTCGCCCCGACGCTGACCTTCGGCGCCCCACCCCAGTTCCAGCAGGAGCAGACGGGGCTACCGGCGCTCGAGCAGGCGTACGGCTTCGCGCCGGCCTCGTTCAAGGCGCTCGAGATCGGCGGCCAGTACCAGGCGCTCGACCAGGGGGCGGTCCAAGCCGCCGACGTCAACACCACCGACGGGCAGCTCACCACCGGTAACTACGTGCTGCTGAAGGATCCTCTGAACGTGCTCGGCTGGGGGAACGTCGTACCGGTTGTCTCGACGCAGGTGGTCCAGGCGGAGGGCCCGGCGTTCGTCGCCACGATCAATCGCGTCAGCGCGCTGCTGACGCTGCAGGCGATCAGGCAGCTGAACGCGGCGGTGGACCTGTCCGGCGAAGATCCGGCGGCGGTCGCCCAGCAGTTCCTGGCCGCCCACGGGCTCGCGCCGGCGAGCACGAGCTGACGGTCAGCTCCCGCTCGACCCGAAGCCCTGAGCCCCGCGCTCGGAAGCTCCGAGCTCGTCGACCTCCTCGACCGCCTCGGACTCGACCCGGACGAGCACCAGTTGCGCGATCCGGTCCCCCGGGGACACCTCGAACCCCTCCTCCGGGTCGGTGTTGAGCAGCAGCACCCTGAGCTCGCCCCGGTACCCCGCGTCGATCAGCCCGGGAGCGTTGACGAGCGTGATCCCGTGGCGGGCGGCGAGCCCGGAGCGCGGCAGCACGAGGCCGGCTCGCCCGGCGGGGATCTCCACGGCGATCCCCGTGCGCACCGACGCACGCCGGCCCGGGTCGAGCCGCAAGGGCTCGAGCGCATACAGGTCGAACCCCGCGTCGTGATCGTAGGCACGTGTCGGGACCACCGCGCGCGGGTCGAGCCGCGTGACCCTCACGCGTGTGAGCCGAGAGCGAAGCGCTCGTAGCGAGAGGCCACGCCGGCGGGCAGCCGCGCCCTCACCAGCACGCCGTCGGGAGTCTCGTCCCGGTCGAGGTCTCCGGCCAGCTCGTGCAGCTCGGCGAGGTGCGTCCCCTCGTCGTAGGGGATCAACAGCTCGACGTCTCGCAGGGTGCGGGCGAACTCCTGCTCGATCCGCTCGATGAGCGCCTCGATCCCCTCGCCCGTCACCGCGGACACGAGCACACCGTCGGGATGCCGCAGGGTGAGCTCGCGACGGCGCTCGTCGCCCACGCAGTCGGCCTTCGAGAGCACCAGGAGCTGGGAGACGTGGTCGGCGCCGATCTCGTGGAGCACGTCGTGGACGGCGCGCGTCATGGCGAGCAGCTCCTCCTCGCCGACGGACGCGTCGACCACGTGCAGGATCAGGTCGGCAAGCCGGGTCTCCTCGAGCGTCGCGCCGAACGCGTCGACCAGCTGGTGGGGAAGCTTGCGGATGAATCCCACCGTGTCCGTCACCAGGAAGTTGCGCCCACCGGCCCGCAGCACCCGGGTGGTGGGATCGAGCGTGTGGAACAGCCGCTCTCCGACGCCGACGCTCGCGCCGGTCAGCGCGTTGAGCAGCGTCGATTTCCCGGCGTTGGTGTAGCCGGCGAGCGCGACTCGCGGGAGATGGGCGCGCTCGCGCTCGGCGCGCATCACGGTGCGGCTGGCTCGCACGTGGGCGAGCTTCCGGCGCAGCGCGGAGATCCGGTCGCGGGCGAGCCGCCGATCGGTCTCGATCTGGGTCTCGCCGGGGCCGCGGGTGCCGATTCCGCCGTCGATCCGGCCGGCCCCGAGTCGCTCCAGGTGCGACCACAGCCCCCGCATCCTGGCCAGGTTGTACTCGAGCTGGGCGAGCTCGACCTGGAGCTTGCCCTCGGCCGTATGCGCGTGCGCGGCGAAGATGTCGAGGATGATCGCGGTGCGGTCGATCACCGGCACCCCGAGCGTGTTCTCGAGGTTGCGCTCCTGCCGCGGCGAGAGCTCGTCGTCGCACGCCACGAGGTTCGCGTCCGCGCGCACGATCTCGTGCTTCAGCTGCTCGAGCTTTCCGGACCCCAGGTAGCTGTTGGGGTGCGGGCGATCGCGATGCTGCACGAGCTCGCCAACGCCCGCGACGCCCGCGGTGAGCAGCAGCTCACGCAGCTCGGCGAGCGCCTCCTCGTCGTGATCGGGCAGCGCGGCCACCAGGTAGGCACGCTGACGGGCGCGGCCCTGTGGCCGCTGCCCGTTCGCCTGCGCCGATGACGCTCTGGTCCGTCCGCGGCGGGTTCGCTGCACACCGGTGATGGTAGCCCGGCGAGCCGGCGGCGCCGGTCGCTACTGCACGTGGAAATCGCTGGGATTGATCGCGACCTGCCCCTTGCCGTTGACCATGTGCAGCGTCACGAACCCATTGTGGACCGATCCGTTTGACACCTGCATCAGGCTCACCTTGCAGTCGAACGTCGCGCCGGCCTTGTCGGTCACCCCGCTGGGACAGCTGACCGACTTCACCTTCACCGACCCGTTGCCCCTGGCGATCGCCTGGCGCACCAGCTGCTCGGCCTTGCCGTTGTCGATCGTGGCCGTCCCGCATCCGGCCAGCGCGAGCGCTGGAACCAGCGCCGCCGCCGCCATGCCGAGCCGCCGACGCCTCATACCGCGGAAGCTAACAGCCCGATCCCCGCGACTGCCGCTCCAGCCGGCGTATCCGCTCGACCGCCTCGGCCAGCCGATCGTCGGGCGTGGTCAGCGAGATCCTGAAGAATCCGGCGCCGCTCGGACCGTACGCCTCGCCCGGAGAGATGACGACCGCCGCCTCCTCGAGCACGTGCTCGCAGTACGCCGCGGAGGACCCGAATCCCTCGGGTACCGGCGCCCACACGTAGATCGTCCCCTTCGGCCTCGGCACGTCGACGCCCGCGTCGGCGAGCGCGTCGCACACCAGGTCGCGCCGGCGGCGGTAGAGCTCGTTCATGCCCCTCACCTGGACGTCGAGCTCGGGCCCGAGCGCCGCCGCGCCGGCGAGCTGGACGGCCTCGAACAGCCCCGAGTCGACGTTCGACTTCAACCGCCAGTAGTGCTCGATCGCGTGGGGGTTGCCGACGATCGCCGCGCACCGCCAGCCGGTCATGTTGTAGCCCTTCGACAGCGAGAAGACCTCTACGCCGACGTCCTTGGCCCCCGGCGTCTGCAGGAACGACGGCGCCACGTAGCCGTCGAACGTCGTCTCGCTGTAGGCGTTGTCGTGGACGATCAGGATCTCGTGGGCGCGGGCGAGCTCGACGATCCGCTCGAACAGCCCCTCGGGAACGATCGCGCCCGTGGGGTTGTTGGGGTAGTTGACGAACATGATCCGCGCCCGCTCCAGGGCGTCCGGGGGGATCGCCTCGAGATCGGGCGCGAATCCGAGCTCGGGCTCGAGCGGCAACCGCACCGGCTCGGCGCCGGCGATCAGCGGGCCGCCGGTGTACACCGGATAGCCCGGATCGGACGCCAGCGCCACGTCTCCGGGATCCAGGAAGGCGAGGTTGAGATTGAAGATGCACTCCTTGGCTCCGATCGCGGGCATCACCTCTCCGTCGGGATCCAGCTGCACCCCGAAGCGCCGCGCGTAGAAGGCCGCGACCGCCTCGCGGAACTCCTGCCGGCCACGGTTGGTCGGATAGCCGTGGGTGGAGGGATCGGCGACCGCACGCTGCGCCGCCGCCACGATCGGCTCGAACGTCGGCCGGTCCGGATCCCCGATCCCGAGGCTGATCACGTCGATGCCGGCGGCGAGCTTGGCGGCGATCTTCCGCTCGAGCTCGGCGAACAGGTACGGCGGGATCTGCTCGAGGCGTCTACTGGATCGCATTCAGCTCCTCCACGAAGTCCTCGGCCAGCGCGCCTCGGAACACCGGCACCGCCCAGCCGCTCAGGTTGATCTGCAGGTCCTCCCCCACCTCGACCTCGAGCTCGCCGCCGTCGAGCACCACGGTCACCGGGGAGGCACCGCCGCCGAGCACGTGCGCGACCGCCGCTCCGCTCGCCCCCGTGCCGCTCGCGGACGTCTCCCCCACGCCGCGCTCGAAGATCCTCACCCGGATCCTGTCGGAGCCGAGCGCCGTGAACCACGACACGTTGGTGCGGTTGGGGAACAGCTCGTGGTGCTCGATCTCCGGGCCGATGGCGGCCAGGTCGAGCGCGCCGAGCTCCGCCTCGTCGCCGACGCGGATGGTGCACTGGGGGTTTCCGACCTGGACGTGCCGGAAGCGCCAGGTGGCCCCGGCGGCCCGGAGCTCGCCGGCGCCGTCCGGGCCCCCCGCGGGATAATCGTCGCTCTGAAGGCGCGCCGTGCCCATGTCCGTGGTCGCGGTCGTGGGCGAGGTGACCGTGGGGCGAAGCTCGCCCGCGGCGGTGTCGATCGAGAACGTGCGCGCGTCGGTCCATCCGCTCCGGCGCAGGAACAGCACCGCCTCGCGCGCGCCGTTGCCGGAGACCTCCGCCTCGGAGCCGTCGGGGTTGAACACCCGCAGCCGGGCCACGGAGCCTTCCCGCTCAGGCGCGGACAGCAGCAGGATTCCGTCCGCCGCCACCCCGGTGTGCGGGGCGCAGATCGCGCGGACGCGCTTCGGAGTCAGCTCGAACGGAAGCGACTCCGCCTCGACGATCACGTAATCGTTGCCGAGGGCTTGCCATTTCTCGAAATTCACGGCGGCGGAGTGTATGGACTAGCGTCGCCGCGTTATGGCCGCGCGCTCCAGATCGCCGTACGGCCGCCGTCCGTCGCTGCCGCTCGTGCTGCTCGCCGTGCTGTGCCTGGTCTCGGTCGGAGCGCGGGCGGCATGGCTCGGGGACCCGTGCCGGTCGCCCTGCCGTACCGCGACGGACCACGTGCTCGTGTTCGACGAGAGCTATTACGTCAACGCGGCCAGGGTGATCGCCGGGCTCCACCCTCCCCCGGGCGCAGCGTATGCAGACGCGCCGCTCGGCAACGATCCCAACGCCGAGCACCCGCAGCTCGCGAAGCTCGTGATGGCCGGCTCGATCGAGCTGTTCGGCGACGGGCCGCTGGCCTGGCGTCTCGGGAGCATCGTGTTCGGCACGCTCGCGATCCTGGGGATGTATGCGCTCGTGCGGGCCGCGGGCGGCGGCGGGTGGACCGCGCTCGGAGCGGCCGCGCTGATGGCCGCCGACAACCTGCTGATCGTCCACGGGAGAATCGGGACACTCGACGTCTACGCGCTCGCGCCGATGGTGTGGGCCGCCGCCCTATACCTCCGGGGCCATCCACTGCCGGCGGGATTCGTGCTCGGTCTCGGCGCCTGCATGAAGCTCGTGAGCGTCTACCTGGTGTTCGTGCTGGTGGTGCTCGAGGCGCTGCGATGGCTCGGCTCGCGCGAGGGCGCCATACGGCGCCTGACGCACCTGGCCATGGCGGCGGGGGCCGGGGCGGTGACGTTCTTCGGGCTGCTGGCGATCCTCGACCAGATAGCGCCTCCGTACGACGACGCCGCGGGCCGGCTGGTGGCCGCCGGGCCGTTCGCGCACCTCGGCCACATGCTGAGCTACGCGGCGGCGCAGACGAGCCCCCACGGCCCGCGCGGGATCGCCTCCTACCCGTTAGCGTGGCTCGTCGACTACAAGCCGATCGTGTACCTGAACGTCAATCCCGCGAGGCCGGCGGACGGGCTGTTCGGCGTCCATCCGGCGATCCACTTCCTGGGCCTGATCAGCCCGCCGATCCTGCTCGTGGCGGTCCCGGCGCTGGTGGCGGCCGCGATCGCCGCGCTGCGCCGCCGACCCGCCCGCGATCGGGACCCGGCGGTCGTGGCCGTGGCCTGGTTCCTCGGCACGTTCGTGCCGTTCCTGCTGCTCAGCCTCCTGTGGCAGCGGACGAGCTACGTCTACTACATGGTCGTGGTGATGCCGGGGCTGTACGCCGCGGCGGCGTGGCTGGCGGGGCGGGCGCGACGCCGGCCGAGGC